>Ga0209726_10004934_pt1 | contig 16652 bp, 10 predicted proteins | sample Subgrocontami54m_FD_187453 | JGI IMG/M metagenome (GOLD analysis project Ga0209726, IMG submission 187453) | Subsurface groundwater microbial communities from S. Glens Falls, New York, USA - GMW46 contaminated, 5.4 m (SPAdes) (version 3) | ecosystem: Environmental > Aquatic > Deep subsurface >... | reverse complement strand
GCCGCTTCGGCCAACTTGAGGGGCGGGCTGCAGAGAACCAATCACAACGGCGGCCGACTTGGGAGAAGTTTTTTCTTGACAGCCCTTTCATAGAACCGCTCTCGGTTCTGACACGAAGTCAAGCCAGTCGGACGTTCATCTTGCGTTAAGGTTTTCCTGCGTATATTCTCCCAGAATTCCATGTCCGTCACTCTGCGATCAAAAGCCATCGCCGGATTGCTGTTCACCTTCGGGTTGACTCTGTGCTTCGTCGCGCCCGCGCGAGGTCAGACGCCCTCACCGACGCCATCAATCAACGGCCTCACTTTCGAAGAGATTTACGATCTAGCGGTGCATGACAACCTACAGGTTGCTGCGGTGCGCCGGCGGCGCGCCGTGGCTGAGGCCGCAGTCCTGATCGCCGGAGAGCGGCCGAACCCGGCGTTCATCACGACCTACACCCGAACGGAGCCGCGCCTGAACACTGCCGTTTCGCAGCTGATCGAGTTGGGCGGAAAGCGCGGGCGCCGGATCGATGTCGCGCGCAACGAGCTGCGTCTGACTGAGTTGGATCTGGATAACGCGCTGCGAACCTTGCGGCACGACGTGCGCGCGGCCTATTTCAATATTGGCCTGGCGCGTAACACGGTGGTGCTGGGACAACAGGCCGTCGATCAGGCAAAGGAACTGGCGGACATCGCGCGCACGCGCTTCGAAGCCGGCGACATCGCCCAGTTTGAGGTCCTGCAAGCAAACCTGGCGTTCGATCGCGCGACGAACGATCTGGCGCGTCTTGAAACTGCCGAACGCATCGCGCGCGCAACTTTGAATCAATTGTTGAATCGCGCGCCGGACACGCCGCTGGATTTGCGCGACTCGCTTTTTGTTAAGCCAGTGTCGATCTCGACGGCGGACGTTATCGGGCGCGCGCTGGCGGCGAACGTCGATCTACGGACGGCTGAACAGCAGATTGCCACCGAACAGAGCCGGCTGAAGCTGGCGCGCGCGCAGCGCGTTCCGGATCTCACGGTACAGCCGGGCCTCGAATCATTCGATTCTGCCTTTCCCGGCCATCCCGGATTCAATATGCAGGTGTCGGTGCCGCTGCCGATCTTCAATCGTGGCACTGCCGAGATCAAGAGAAGCAGCGCGATGCTGGAACAGCTTGAGGCCGAACGCGACGCGACGCGGCAGCGCGTTTCATCGGACATTGGCCGCGCAGCGCTCAATCTGGAATCGGCGCGCAAGCAGGTTGAGTTTTACGAAAGCAGGTTGTTACCCGAAGCCGAGCGCGTGCGAGAGTTGGCCAACGAGGCTTATCGAATCGGCCAGACCAGCTTGCTCTCGGTCATCGACGCGACCCGCAACGCGCGCGAGGTGCGACAGGCATACTTACAAGCGCTGACGGATTACCAGACGGCGCTCGCCGATTTGGAACAGGCCGCAGGAGTGAAAATGTGACTAGCAACCCGCACGAATCAAACGAAGAAGTGAAGGGCTCGCAACCTTTCAGCACCGGATATGACGAGCGGCGGCGTTCGCGTTGGCTAGCGCCGTTGCCGATCGCGATCGGCGTTATTCTGCTCGTGCTAATACTGCTCGGCGCGTGGCTGATCCTCAGGCGCAGTTCAGCCGAGCAGGAAGTTGAACCCATCGTCGAGGTGGCAGTCACTCCGGTTGCGCGCGCGGAAATGCGCGAGTACGTCGAAGCCGGGGGCACGCTCAACGCGCTTCCCGGTCACGAAGCGAGTTTCAGTTCCGCCTCAGCCGGGCGCGCGACTCGCGTGCTGGTGCAAGTAGGCCAGCATGTCCGCGCCGGCCAGACGCTCGCTGAATTGGATCGCAGTGTATTGGCCGCGCAGGTGCGGCAGGCGCAGGCGGCTTTGCAGCAGGCAAAATCCACCGCCGCGCAGGCACGCTCGGTTTCCGGCGCGCCGAGCCAGACGATTGCCAGCGATCAAATCAGACAGGCCGAAGCCGCGCTGGGGACGGCGCGAGCCAACGAAGCGCTCGCGCAAAGTAATCTGTCGCGGCAGAGACGATTGTTCGACCGCGGCATCGCGCCGCGCAAAGACGTCGATGACGCTGAGACGCAAGCGAAAGTAACCGCCGAATCCGCGCGCCAGGCAGAGTCGGCGCTGACGGCGGCGCGCGTCAACGCCACGCGGGGCATCGGCGATGCGCGCACGCAGGCATCCGTGACCGCGGGCGGCGTCGAAGCGGCGCAAGCCGCGTTGGACATGGCGCGCGCTCAATTCGCGCTCGCGGCGATTCGTTCGCCTATCGCCGGCACGGTGACAAAGCGCGCCATTAACGACGGCGAAAGCGTCGATCCGGCGACGCCCGCGTTTGAAGTGATCGATTCTGCTTCGCTCGATCTGGTCGCAAATGTGCCGGCGGGCTATCTCGACCGCATCAAGACCGGCGACATCGCGGTCGTGCGGATTGAGGCGCTCCCTGATAAGGAATTTACCGGCGGCGTCGTTCAGGTTGCACCCGCGGTCGATTCGCAAACTAACACCGTCGCCGTACGCGTGCGCCTGGCGAATCCGAGCGGCGAGTTGAAAGCCGGCCTGTACGCTACCGCGCACATCGCGGTCGCGATCCACCAGAATGCCGTAGTGGTGCCCGACTCGGCGCTGGTCGTCGAAGGCGACGAAGCCTTTGTCTTCGTGCCGCAGGGCGAGAAAGTTGCGAAGCGCAAAGTCACGGTCGGCATCCGCGAAGACAAACGCGCCGAGATCACCGACGGCCTGAAAGATGGCGAACGCGTGGTGAGCACGGGCGCGTTCGGACTCGGCGACGGCACGAAGATCAAGATTAATCAAAGCGAATCAAGTAAAAAGTAAAAAGGCAAAAGGAAAAAATCCCGGCCTTTACTTTTGACTTTTTCCTTTTACCTTTTGCCTTATGAACATCGCGCGTTTCTCTGACCGGCATCACAAAGCGACTTACCTGGTCGTCGCGTTGCTGTGCGTTGCCGGTCTTTACAGCGCGTCGCAACTTCCCTCGGCTATCTATCCGGAAGTCGAATTTCCACGCATCATCGTCGTTGCCGAAGGCATCCAGCTTGAACCGCGCAACATGATCACGGCCGTCGCGCGTCCGCTCGAGGATGGCGTCAGCGCGTTGCAGGGAGTACAAATCGCGCGCGTCACCACCCGCGCGGTGCGCGGCTCGGCACAGATATCCATACAGTTTTCACCCAGCACCGACATGCAGTTGGCGCTGCAACTAGTCCAAACAAAAGTCGCTGAGGTGCAACCTGAGCTGCCCACGGGGATCACCGTGGACGTGCAGCGACTGACGCCGTCCGTCTTTCCGATCATCAGCTACAACGTGACCGGCGCGCCGCCAGCGGTGTTGCGCGAACTGGCGACGTACACGATTCGACCGCGGCTGGCGCGGCTCGACGGCGTGGCCCAGGCGCGCGTCGAAGGCGGCAACATGCGCGAGATCGAAGTGATCATCGCGCCGGAACGTTTGGCGGCGAATCATCTCACCATCAGCCAGATCGAAGACGCTATCGCACAGACCAGCACCGTCACGTCCGTCGGACGCGTCAGTCGCGACTACCAGCAATACAACGTTCTGGCAACGGGCGAAGCTTTGTCGTTGGATGACGTGCGGCGCATCGTCGTCTCGACGCCGAGTTCAACGAAGAATGGGAAGGCGGGAGACAACGGCGCCGATCGCGCGCCGATCCACGTTGGCGACGTGGCCGAGGTGAAATACGGCGCCGAAGATCGCACGAGCATGTTCACAGGCGACGGCGTGCCGGCGGCGCTCGTCAGTGTGACGCGCCAGATTGGCAGCAACACCGTGGATATCGCCGGCGAAGTCGATCAAGCCATCGCGGACTTGCAACCGACCTTGCCGCGCGGCGTAAAGGTCGAGCGCGTTTACAATCAGGCGGCGTTTGTCCGCGACTCGATCCGAAACGTGCGCGATGCGATTTTGATTGGCGGACTGCTGGCGGTCGTCGTCCTGCTCGCGTTTCTCGGTCATGTTCGCATCACGATCATCGCCGCGACCACGATTCCGTTGACGGTCGTCATCACTTTCTTTTTCATGCGGCTGTTCGGGCAGACTTTCAACCTGATGAGCCTCGGCGGCATCGCGGTCGCCATCGGTTTGGTGATTGACGATGCCGTAGTCGTGGTCGAAAACATCGAGCGGCACATGCGCCGCCGCGCCGCGGAAAGCCGGCGCGACGCCATCTATGGCAGCGTCGGCGAGCTGATGGCCGCGGTGATTGGTTCGACCATTACGACGGTCGTCGTGTTTCTGCCGCTGGTGCTGCTCGAAGGCGTCACCGGACAATTCTTTTCCGCGCTTTCGGTCGCTCTCACCGTGGCCGTTTTGGTTTCGCTCGTGCTCGCGCTGACGCTGATTCCGTTGCTTGCAGATCGTCTTTTGCCGAGGGTTGTAGGGGCAGGGCTCGTCCCTGCCCGGCAAGAAGAAGTAGACGGGCAGGAGCAAGGCCTGCCCCTACAAGATCGAGACGACACGCGCATCGAACCCGAAGACGAATTAGGCGCGATGGTTGAAATCGACAAGCGTAGCCGGTTGGCTCACGCGATTCAGCGTGCTTTGCACGGCCTCGAGCGAACTTACATTGACGCGCTCGATTGGGTGTTTGCGCATCGCCGGCTGGCTTTGCTCGTGACTCTAGTGGTGGTTCTGCTCGGCGGGTTCATCTACACCCGCGTTGAGACGGGTTTCTTGCCCGAGATGGACGAAGGCGGTTTTGTGATCGACTATCGCTTGCCGGCGGGCACGTCTTTGGCGGAAACCAACAAAGTCATTTCGCAGATCGAGCAAGTCTTGAAAGAGACGCCGGAGGTTGCGGCCTTTTCGCGGCGCACGGGATCGCAACTTGGGTTCTTTGCGACCGATCCGAACGAAGGCGACATCCTGGTCCGGCTCAAGGACAATCGCAAGCGTGACTCAGACGAAATTGTTGACGATCTGCGGAAGGATATCGAGCAGCACTATCCGCAAGCGCACGCCGAGTTCGTTAAACTTCTTGAAGACGTAATCAACGACCTCGCCGGCGAGCCGCGGCCGGTCGAGATCAAATTATTCGGCAACGATCTGTCGGTGCTGCAACGCACGGCGACCGATCTGGGCGATCGCGTAGAAAAGATTCCCGGCGTCGTCGAATTGGCTAATGGGGTGCGGCTCGGATCGCCGGAACTAGTCGCACGGATAGACCCCGTGCGCGCCGGTCGCGCGGGCCTGACCGTCCAGGCGATCTCCGGCCAACTGAACGAAGCGCTGCTGGGCAAGCGCGTGACGCAAATCCGCGAAGGCGATCGGCTGGTCGGCGTGCGCGTACGCCTGCCGGACGAAACGCGTTTCGACTTCGCCAAGATCAACAACGTTCCGATCACCACGCCAGCTGGTTTCACCCAGCCGCTCTCCGCCTTCGCTGACATTCAACGCGAAGCAGGCCAGAGCGAACTCGTGCGCCAGGATCAAAGACAGATGGTGGCCATCACTGCGGGTTTGAGCGGGCGCGGTCTCGGTTCCGTAACCAAAGACGTGCGCGCGTTGCTGAACAAAACGAACCTGCCGCCGGGCGTCACTTACCAACTTGGTGGACAGTACGAAAGTCAGCAGACGGCTTTTCGCGGATTGCTGATGGTGTTCGGATTGGCGCTGGCGCTCGTGTTCATCGTGCTGGTCGTGCAGTTTCGCTCTTACGCAAAGCCGCTGATCATTCTTTTTGCCGCGCCGGTGTCGCTGGTCGGCGCGCTGTTGGCGCTTTGGGTGACGCGCACGCCGCTGAACATTTCTTCGTTCATGGGACTGATCATGCTGATCGGATTAGTCGTCAAGAACGGCATCATTCTCCTGGACTACACCGACCGGCTGCGCGCCGAGCGCGATGTAACACTGGCGGCGGCGCTGCGCGAAGCGGGCCGCGTGCGCCTGCGGCCAATTCTGATGACGACGCTCTGCACGATCTTCGGTCTGGCGCCACTGGCGGTCGGCCTCGGCGCGGGCGCTGAGTTGCAAAGGCCTCTGGCGATCGCGGTCATCGGCGGACTGACGCTTTCAACTTTCATCACGCTTTTGGTAATGCCGGCGCTGGCGTTGGAGCTGGAAAAACTCGCCGCTCGACAATTCTTTTCCCGTTGGACTTACTACAAGAGGGGAGTACAAACATGAAAAGCAGGAGGATAACCAATTATCTGTTTGGCATGATCCTTTACGCGCTCGTTTTTTTGGCTGGATTGAGCGCGCATGCGCAAACACCTTTGTCGAGTCCTTCACCGACGCCGAAACCTTCAGGGACACCGACGCTCGAGCGCCAGTTCTTCAAAAACATTCTGCGTGATCAGAAAGCGATCTGGACCTCGCCTTTTCATCTACAGGGTCGCGATGCGCGCTGGCTGGCGCCGCTTGGTTTGGGGACCGCAGCCCTCATCGCAACTGATCGACGCACCGGAGACGAGATTGGTAAATCCCGCAAACAGTTGAACGCCAGCCGCATTGTTAGTTACGCCGGTGCAGGCTATGGCGCCGGCAGCGTAGCAGTGACCTTCTATGTTTTCGGGCGCGCCAAGCACGATGAGCGGGCGCGAGAAACTGGTTTGCTCGGTGCGGAAGCACTAATCGATAGCGCGATCGTAGTCACGGCGCTGAAAGAGATCACGCAGCGGCGGCGCCCACTCTCTGGCGCGGACCGCGGCGATTTTTTTGACGGGGGATCTTCTTTTCCTTCGGGCCACAGCATCGAGGCGTGGGCGCTGGCCGCGGTGATCGCTAACGAATACCACGATCGTCGCTGGGTGCAAGTGAGCGCTTACGGGATTGCCAGTGCCGTCAGTCTCTCGCGGTTCACTGGCCGCCAACATTATCTCTCTGACGTGCTGGTCGGCAGCGCGGCGGGTTACGGGATTGGCCGCTATGTCTATCGCACGCATCACCGTGCCAAGACGGATTCAGGTGATGAGGAAGAATCAAGTCGCCGCTCAAAACTCTTTCCTTTGATCGCCCCAGAGTACGATCGGCGCACGCGTGATTATGGCGTGGCGCTCGCCTGGAGCTTCTAGGCCTGAATCGACAATCAAAGAGCCGAGTGCTGAAACTTGATAAGGCGATTATTGGCTTTGTAGGTCTGCCTCGTTATAATCGCAACGGCGGTGAGGTTCATGATGGATATTAAGGAATTGATCGAAGTTAACCCGAAGAAGATGAGTGGCACGCCGGTGTTCACAGGGACGCGCGTGCCTGTCAAGAATTTGTTTGATTATCTCGAAGGGGGGGACAGTCTTGAAGTGTTTCTTGATGACTTTCCCACCGTCACTCGCGAGCAAGCTCTAGGAGTTCTAGAGTTGTCGAAAGAATATCTACTCTCCCACTATGAGATTGCTGCTTGACGAGTGCATGCCAAGGCGCTTAAAGCGCGAGTTTCTTGGCCATAACGTCTTCACTGTTGACGAAGCGGGCTTCAAAGGTCTCCAGAACGGTGATCTTCTTCGCTCAGCTTCAGGCGAGTTTGACGCGCTCATCACCGTTGACCGAAAGCTAGCTCGCGAACACGACCTTGCTAAATTCAAAATAGCCGTTCTCGTCTTAATCTCTCGCTCGAACCGCTACGAAGATCTCAAGCCTCTCGTGCCTCTGGTGCTTGAGAACCTAGTGTCAATCAACCCTGGTGAAGTGATTGAAGTTGGGTTACCACGGTAAACCTGCGGCTGCGCTGGTTAATTCAACGGACGCCGGTCAACTAACTACTGCCTAGCCTTGCATCTTTCGCAAAAGCTTCAATGAACTTCGCGTCACTGACCGGGGCGGCGCCGGCTTTTGTCAGCCTGCCCAATTCCTTGAAAAGTTTTTCGGCGCATTTTGCGTGAGCGGCCTTATCTATTTGTTGTATGTGGCACAGACTTCAGTCTGTGAAAAATCTATTACCAGTCAACACGTCAGAGAGTGAAGTCTGCCCGAATGCTTGAGCAAGAGCATCAAATCTATCCCGAAGCAGTCGCCCGCATGTTGAGCAAAGGCTTTCAAGTCGAAGGCCGCCGCTCGGTACTAAAAGATGAGTAATAATACTTACTCGAAAAGGATAGCGCAGGCCATAGCCCGTAATGGACTAAAGCCTGCGCGCCAATCTTCACGTCTTCAGTCTCAGCTTTTGTCCATCGCCTTCAACGCCTTCTTCCAGGCTTCGCGGTAATGTTCGATGGCCGCCTCGAACATACTGTTGGCGGCATCGCTGTCGCCCTTGCCAAGCTCATCATTGGCAAGGGCTATCTCCTTTTGGTTCCCGCTTGCGGCTATGGCATCGTTGATGGCGGTTTGCGCGAGCCGGCGATCCGCGTCCACGATGCGGTCAATGAACCCTTGCAAGGTCGCGTCGGGGATCGAGCTGTTCCTGTCTTGGATCAAGTTGAGCAACTTGCCAACTGCGTCTTTCGTTTCATTGAACACCCGCTTACCGTCATCAGGCTGCAAGTGCGTCGGGTCAAGCCACAGGTTAGGTTCGAGTGCTTTGGTCAAATGCTTGATAGCGTCGTCGAGCTTCTTGCCATCTTGTTTATCGGTGACGGTTTGGCGGAGCGTTCTTAAATCGTCAAGCACGCTCTGCAAGACAGCCTGCGGCGCCTGTTGCGCGATCACAAACGGGCTTAAGCTGCTGACCCTTCCGATGAGGACGGGATTCCCCGGAACAATAGGGGGACCTTGCATCGTCCGATCTACAAACGCGTTGTTCTCCCCGTGAAAGACTCGCAGGGTGGAAAAGACTTGCGGCGTGATGGGCGGCCCCTGGGCTAATCTGTTCAAGGCAAAGCTCACCCTGATCGGCGGCCCACCCACTGAAGCTATGGTTGCCGTCGTCGCAATGTCAAAGGAGAGATTTCTAAAGACCGCGTAGCCGGCGGGTAGCGGAATAAATGGCTCTTGCGGAATGGCTGTTGTATTGCCCGCCACGGTGACCCTATCGAAGTTAATCGCGATCCCGCCCAACTGCACGGTCACATCTGAACCGACAGGCGTGTTGCCGGTTGGAGTAGGACTCGGCGTCGGTGTTGGCGTCGGTGTTGGTGTTGGCACAGATGTGGCGGTGAAGTCGGCCGTTTGATCGGCACTCAGGTTGTTGAAAGTCTGGCTCGGCGGATTGAACGTAAAGTTGGTCTTCGACGGTGTGACGGTGTAGTTGCCGCCGGCAGCTAGACCGGCGAACGAGTAGTTGCCGTCGGCGTTGGTGGTTGTTGTCGCGTTGGTCGAGCCGCTCAAGGTGATGGTCACATTACTGAATAACGAGCCGCCCCTCGTCACAAACCCGCTGATGGTAAAGGTTGGTGTTGGTGTTGGCGTAGGCGTCGGTGTAGGTGTCTGCACTGTCTGCACCTCGAATGCGCCGATGTCGCTGCCATCGCCTCCAGTGGCGTTTGCTATCGAAGGATCGTCAACCGGACGGGTGAAGCCACGCTGATCTGTAGTGATGGGATTGCTCGTGACGGGGTCGGTCGCGGCGGCGCCTTTGTCAATCGCGGGGCTGCCAGTAAGCAATGCCTGCGTGAAGGTTGGGCCGCCATTGTCCTGCAAGGGGCCAAGCTTCGGGTCGAGCGGCGTGGCGTTGCTGCCTACCTGGTCGTTATTGACGTTGTTGGTGAAACCTTGGCTGCCGTCGGATTTGCCGATCAGGTTGTAGCCCTGCGAGGTGAACGTGCCCGAGCTAGCGAGATCGGGGGCACTTACCACGGCAGTGTTCCCAGCGATTATTGTGTTCTTAACATTCACGGTGCCGCTGCCGGCGTTGATGCCGCCGCCGCTGCCTGCGGAGGTGTTGTTGCTCACCGTGCTGTTCGTCAAATTGACTGTTCCCTGGCCGGTGAAGATGCCGCCGCCGCCGTTGTTGCCCGCGCCGCCGTTGTTGCCGCTCACCGTGCTGTTCGTCAAAGTGAGCGTGCAGCCGTTGCAGAAGATGCCGCCGCCGGAGCTACTGGTGTTGTTGCCGCTCACCGTGCTATTCGTCAAAGTGACCGTGTTGCTGGTGAAGATGCCGCCGCCCAAGGTGGCGGTGTTGCCGCTCACCGTGCTGTTCGTCAAAGTGAGCGGCGAGTTGACGCCGGTTTCGATGCCGCCGCCTGCGACGCCGACGACGCCGCAGCAGGCGACGGCGGTGTTGCCGCTCACGGTGCTATCGGCGACATTCACCATGCCCGTGCTCTCATCGGAAATGCCGGCGCCGTTGACCGGGATGATGCCGACGAAGGGCACGGTGTGGCCGTTGGAAATCGTCAGGCCGGAGAGCGTTACGTTGAAGGCGCCGGAGGCGATGTGGAAGATGCGGAAATCGGGCGTTCCGTCGGCAGTGCTGCGTTGCACAGTCAACAGATTCGCGCCGGGGCCGCTAATCGTCAGGCTCTTGTTAATCAATAGCTCCGCGCTCGTCAGCGTGATCGTCGTAAGGCCAGAGGCGAAGTTGATCGTATCGCCGGACGCCGCTGCCGTTGCGATCGCTTGACGAAGTGTGCAACTCGCTCCCGGACAAGTCCCGCCCGCATCTGCATTGCTGTTGACCGTGATCGTCGCGGCTGGCGCAGGTGCGATGTTCAGCGCGGCTGGTGCAAGCGCGGCCAGATAAAACGAGCGGCTGTTCATAGGCGTTTGAGACTCACTCTTGAGCAGCGTGCTCAGGGGGCGCGCAATGGCGAAAGAGAGGACGAGTCCAGATATGGCAAGCGTGAGCGCCAGGCGCAGCGGGCGCGTGCTCTGAAGACGTGATTGATTGCTGCTAAACATAAATGCTCCTCTCAAAGCGACCCTTCAACGCGACCTTAGCCACTGTTTGAAAATAACGGTGCCACGCAGACGAGCGGTTCTTCAGTTAGAAATGTTCAGAGTTCAACCTTTAGGTTGCTGTCCACGAAAGCTGCAAGCTAAATCTCAACACTTGGCGCCCAAACTCTCACTTTTAATTACACCCGAGGGCTTCGCGCCGTTCACACTGAGCTGCACCTGCTATCTACTTCTGGTGGGAAGCATAGAGCGCTTCCGCTCCGGGCGGCATAGCATGTTCATGTGTTTATTTTTGAGAGGTTGACGGCTGAGTGCCGTCTGGCAATCAACCAAAAGATCTAAACGCAGAGGGCGCAGAGTTCTCCGCAAAGGTCGCAGAGGAAAGCCTTCTTTGCGTTACTACGGCGAAATCCTCTGCGTCCTCTGCGTTTAATTCTTTAATAGATGAGACGGTTGCGAAGAGCTTTGCCGACGGCTTCTGACTTTGAGTGAACGTGGAGTTTTTCGTAGATGCTGCGGATGTGGTCGCGGACGGTGTTGACGCTGACATTGAGATGGTCAGCGGCTGCCCGATAGCTGTAGCCTTCCACCAGCAGTTTCAGCAGGCGCACTTCCTGGGGCGTCAGTTGTTCGTCAAACTTCTCCGCCGGGCCGGTCTTTTGGAACAGGGTGACTACTTTACGCGCGATCTCAGGGGACATCGGGGATCCGCCCTCGTGCGCCTCGCTGATGGCTTCCAGCAACCTCGCCGGCGGCGTCTCCTTCAACAGATAGCCGCACGCGCCGTTGCAGATGGACTCGAAGACCTTGTCCTCTTCGGCGTAAACGGTCAGCATAATGATCTGAACGGAAGAATATTTCTCTTGCAACGGCCTGACGCCGTCAGAGCCGAGCATCCCGGGCAAATGAATGTCCAGCAGCAGCACGTCCGGCGCTTCGCCGTCCGCACAGCGCAGCGCGTCTTCCACCGAACGGAAGGTGCTTACGCAGTGGTAACCGGGCGTGCCGCTGATCAGCATTCCCAGTCCTTCGCGCGTGGCTCGGTCGTCCTCAATGATGCCCACGCGAATTGGCTGGCCCGGCTGGCGCTCGGCGTTGCTTGAGATCACATGGGCTCCTCTCTCGCGATTGTCCGACAAACTTCAGTTTGTCGTTCGTTTTTGTAGCATAGACTTCAGTCTGTGATCCCTCGAGGCACGACAAACTGAAGTTTGTCGGACATTCTGTCGCGCAAGTCTTCCCGACAGTAATTCCAGCGCCATTCTCGCCAATCATTCACCAATCCGGCTTTGACCGGATTATTCAGAATATATCGGAGCGTGTGATTGAACTTTCCGGCGCGAACTACGTGATCAAAACTCTCATGTTCCCAAAAAGCGCCCGTGCGAGACAGCGTGAGATTGGACTCGCGCGCGCTGCGACCTTTCAGCGCATGCATAATCCGCGAGAGGCCCGGATGTTCACCAATGAACCCCAAGTGACCTGTTTCATCGAGCGTCTCGTGCAACTCCGTTTCAGAAAGACAGGGCTTGAATAACGCGTGAACGTGGTTCGACATTACGGTGTAGCCATCGAGCCGATAAGCCTCACCGTCAAGTCTATGCAGACTCTCCGCAACCGTCGCAGCTACTTTTTCATCCTGCATCCACATGGGGCCAGTGCTCGCCTCGTGCAGAATATCTTCAAACCTGAGAAACCATTGGCGCTTGAATCTCTCGATTCGGTCGAGCCACGGTTTCAATCCGCCCGCGTCATCTTCGTTTGCGTTCTTTGCGACCTGCTTCGCTTGATTCTCCAACCATTCTTTCTTTGCTTTGTACTCGCGTACCGTCGCCTTTGGTATTGATCCGGCAAGCCGGTAAGTAAGAAAAAGTGTCGCTCCGGGCGGATGAATATGCGGACGATGGCGACGGGAAAACTGTTTGTAATCCAGGTTGCCCATAATGTCCGACAAGCTTTAGCTTGTCGTTGGTTTCTCGTTGTATGTCCGACAAGCTTTAGCTTGTCGACTCTTTCGACTTGTTGCCGCTTCCGCCGTTACCTAGCTCTCTCCGTCACGACAAACTGAAGTTTGTCGGACATTTTCAAGATGAATTCCCTAACGCGGCGCGATGTTATCCTACTTTTCCTAACAAAACGATAGCATGTTTATGCTACTGCTTTTTGAGCGGGACCGTCAGCTTCAAACAAGTCCCGCGGCTCGGCGACGAGTCAACGCTGAGCTGGCCCCCAAGCTGTGCCGCCCGGCTTTGCATATTCTCCAGCCCGTGCCCACCGGCACGTTCGTGTGTGGGAGACTGTTGAGACTGCAAGTCTGAGAATCCGCGACCGTCATCCCGAATTTCTACTATTAGCTGATTGTGCGAGACATTGATGCTGAGCGAGACCGAGGCGCACTCGGCATGGCGAGCAATGTTATTGATAGCCTCTTTGAAGATCAGAAACAAGTGGCGGCGCTGTTCAGGATCGAGTTTGATCTTCTCCAATTCGGGCTGAACTTGAAAATCCAACTTGATTTCTTGCGGTTCGAGTACGTCCGAGGCGAACTGCCGCACCCGGAAGACCACGTTGCGGAGATCATCTCGCCGGGGATCAATCGCCCACACGATGTCCCTCATCGAGTCCACCAGATCGCGCGCCGAGTCAGCTATTTCCGTCAGCAGCGGAACAGATTGGTCAGCGGTGCTCCCGATCTGCTGCTTGACCACTTCACTCAATATAGCCATGCGCGATAGGCCCGACCCGATGTCGTCGTGCAGGTCGGTAGCGATGAGCGTGCGCATGCTGGCCACTTCCAGGATGCGAGAGACGCGGTAGCGGTAGAGCGCATAAAAGATCAGACCCATCGTTAATGCAATGAGGGCGATGAACCACCAGCGTTGCCAAACCGGCCGAAGAATCGTGAACGTGACGCTGGCGGGCACGACGCTGAAGGCGCCTTCGGAATTCGCCGCGCGCACGAGAAATCTGTACCGGCCTGGCGCGAGGTTGGCGTAGTTGACCCGGCGCTGTTCGCTTGGCGCGCTCCAGTCGGCGTCCGCTCCTTCGAGTTTGTATTGGTAACGCAACACCTCACCGGGCGCGAAGCCGAGGGCCACGAAATCAAGTTGTAGTTGGTTATCGTTAGCCGGAAGGTCAGGCAGCGCCATTTCACTTTCGCCTAGTGCCGAGACGAGCCGCGAGGAGCCGGCAACGCGCAAACCGGTAATCATAATCGGTGGCGGAGCCGGTGGCTCGTCGGGCGCAGGCGCGAACCGCGAGAGGCCTAGCGTCATGCCAAACCAAAGTACGCCGCTGTGATCACGAAAGGCGGCTCGAAACAAGCCGGGCGCTAAACCATCCGCGGTAGTGAAATGCTTTACTCGGCCCGTCGCCGGATCGAGCCGGTCAAGTCCGTGCCCGCCACCGGCGTAGATGTGTCCGTCAACATCTTCAGTGATGACCACGGCGATGTTGCTCGACAGCCCTTGCGCGGTCGTGTAATTAATGAAGGAAGGCCGTTCGCCTCCCAGGTTGTCAATGCGGATTAGTCCGCTGCGCGCGGACGCGAGCCACAGCCGTCCCGCATGGTCCAAATAGATGTTCATGATCGAGCCGGGTGGCAGCCCATCTGTCGTAGTGAAAAACTTGAAACTGTCCTGCGCGTAGCGCGCGAGCCCATTATTGAAACCAATCCAGACGTTGCCGGCTCGGTCTTCACCAAAGGAACGCGGGAGATTGTCCTTGAGCGAGGGCAAACCCGGCGAGTTCGACAGGTCGCGCATACTTTCACTGGCTCGTTCCCATCGGGCCAGACCGTTTGTTAATGCCGCGATAGTCGAGATCCATATGTCGCCGCGCGAGTCTTCAAAAAGTCGGAACACCTGCGGAGCGGCCAATCCATCCTTGGTTGTGTAAACGGCAAGCGGACGCGCCGCTTTGATCTGGGCAAAGTTATCTGAAGCCGGAAAACGATAAAGCCCCAAACCGCTACCCACCCACCATTCCCCGTTACGGGCCTGCAGCGTCACGTCCTCCATCACCCAGCCAAAATTGAAGGGCGCTTTGGGCTTGAACCAGTTGAACCGTTGCCCATCAAAACAGCCGAACCGCTGATGGAAATTCGGAGGGTTCGGGTCCAACAGATCTAACTTCGCCCCCTCGAAGACGCTGGTCCGCTCGTTCCCCAAAACGTTCCCTTTGAAACACACGCTGCCCGCTCGATCCGCGAAAATCGCGTTCACATCATACAGGGCATCCTGCTCGTCGTAAGTGACAAAGCCGTTGCGCGCCAGCTTCATCGCTCCCTGGGTACTGGTGCCCAGCCAGAGATTGCCGCCGAGGTCCTCATTGAGCGCGGTGATGAGGTGATAACTCAGGCCGTTCCGTGTGGTGTAGGAACGAAAGCGGCGGCCCTGCGTATCACCGTTTGGAAAAAACTCCACTAAACCCCGGTTGGTAGCGACCCAGAATCGACGATCGGAAGTCTCGAAGAGCTGAAACACCCAATAGGTAGGTAAGCCGTCTCGCTGTGTGTAAGTGACCGCGACTACCGGCGGTACATGGCTCGAATCAGCAACAAAGCGGAAGAAGCCGCCGAGCAATGTCGCCGCCCACAACTGTCCTTGATTATCTTGGAACAGCTTCGAAAGGTATTCGTTCGGTAAACCATCGCGCCTCGTGTAGCGCGCGGCGCTGCCATCGGGCCAGCGTCGATAGAGGCCGCTGGGCGCGGCTATCCACAGCGAGCCGTGCCGGTCTTCGAGCAGATCGGAGATAAGACCTTGCTCCGGATATTCATTCGGAATTCCGATATCAACTGATCGCAGCGCAATGCGATCATTGGTTCGTTCCAGCTTGGAGAGTCCCTTCTGTGTACCGCACCAAATCGTGCCGTTGCGATCTTCGAGCAGCACGGTGATGGCCCTGGCGCGCCGGTCTTGATCTTCCGGAACGATGACGGTAAACATTGGCGCGATCGCACTTGCCTCGCCGGCGTAGACCACGCGGTTAACAGGCGCGCCTTTCGGATTGAAGCGGACGATGCCGCCGTAAGTTGCTACCCAGTATTCGCCGCTGCGCGTCTCCAGAAGGTCTGTGACATTAGCATGTGGTAGTCCCTGATCCGTGCCGAAGTTCGTGAACGTGTAGCCGTCAAAGCGTGATAGCCCGTCTGCGGTGCAGAACCAGAGAAACCCGCGCGAGTCTCGCACGATCTTGTTGATCTCGTTGTGCGCCAGCCCGTCGGCGACGGTGTAGGTTTTGATTGGTAAATGCTCGGCGCGGATGGCGGCTGCCAGCGCCAGCAGCAAGCTGGCGATCAAACACGCTATGCGGGCTGCGCGCGTGGGGACCACGCACATGATGCGGCCAGGGATGCGCTTTCTTTTGAGATCGTCTACGCCCATAAGAAGTTTTCGAAACGAAGAGAACGGAGGTTATTCGGCTTGGACTTTGTCCGAGGGCCGTCAGCGGCAAAACTCCTGCCGACTCTTCTCACGGGCGGTTATTGTATTCCCGGCGGCAGAAATTGTATAAGGCGGCTGAGAATCAGAAAGCCTGACTGGGAGTGGGATCGCCTGCGCGACGACCCGCGCTTCCAGGACATCATGCGACGGGTCGGTTTCACTCAGTAAGGATTCGTAGCAAGGCCGTCGGAGCACCTTGATGCGGCTCAAGAAAACCTCCCCCCGACTCTCTCTCCGCACATTCTTCTAAACGTCGTGAGCGACTCCACTAGTCCGGATTATTCATGAATGAAGTTGTGATCATCGATAGTCAAGGCCCAGTCGGCAAAAGTCCGATACAGAACCGCGTCTATGAAGCAGGCGACTGAGTCAAGCAAAAAATGAGTAAGCTGCGCCCAGGTCGCCAGGTGCGTGTGGTCGCCGGCGACAAGGTGCGCGATCTCAAGATTAGTTGGCTTACAATCT
>Ga0209726_10004930_pt1 | contig 16664 bp, 19 predicted proteins | sample Subgrocontami54m_FD_187453 | JGI IMG/M metagenome (GOLD analysis project Ga0209726, IMG submission 187453) | Subsurface groundwater microbial communities from S. Glens Falls, New York, USA - GMW46 contaminated, 5.4 m (SPAdes) (version 3) | ecosystem: Environmental > Aquatic > Deep subsurface >... | reverse complement strand
CGTCTGCCTCTTCGGCATGTGACCTCTTGTTCCCGTTGTGGGGCTGGAGGTTTTTTATGCCCTCCGCGATCCTGGATCAGCACGAGACTGATCGCAAACCCACAGAGTTGGCAGCATGTCCCAGACCGATCCGTGTCGCATGACCACGGGACTGCTCATTGTCGGGCACGGCAGCCGTGATCCGAAGGCCAATGTCGAGTTCGAGGCCTTAGTCGCTGCCTATCGTGCGGCACACCCTGATATTGAGGTTGCGCACGGATATGTGGAACTCGCCCGTCCGTCTTTGCCCACCGCCCTTCGCGATCTGGCTCAGCGGGCCGATTCCGTTGTCGTGCTGCCGTTGTTCCTCTTTGCCGCGGGGCATGTGAAGAACGATATTCCCCTCGCGCTCTCGCAGGCACGGCAGGATTTTCCCGCCGTCCGTTTTACCGTGACCAACGCGTTGGGCGTCCATCCGAACCTCGTGGAGCTGGCCTTCGAGCGGGCACGGACGGCGCTGGAAGGCGCCCGCGAGGCTGCGAAGACCGCAGTTGTGGTCGTAGGCCGTGGCGCAAGCGACCCGGACGCCAACGGTGACTTCTGCAAGGTCGTTCGCCTCCTCGCAGAAGGGCGCGAGATCGGTTGGGTGGTGCCCTGTTTCATCGGCGTCACGCGACCGCTGTTTGAGGAGACGGTGGAACTGGTCGCGCGTGTGCGCCCCGAACGGATCGTCGTGGTGCCGTACTTTCTCTTTGGCGGGCGGTTGATCACCAAGATTCGCGAGCAGGTGGAATCGTTTCAAGCGCGCTATCCGTGGATCAAGACCGAGCTTGCACCGCATTTGGGAAGCGATGACCGCCTGCTCAAGTTGATGGATGAGCGCCTCTACGAAGCGATGGAGGGGGAACGTCCGCTCCCCTGCGACACCTGTCAGTATCGTGTGCCGGTGTCTGCCGTGACCGAGAACGTGGGCGGCCTCAAAGCGCTTCTCTGGAGTCTGCGGCACGGGTTCACTCATGCGCAGGCCATGCCACACGTGCATGCCCATCGCCCGCTCGCCAAACATGTCCTGGTTTGTGGGAATGCCGATTGCGCTGACGCCGGGAGCATCACCTTGATTGCCACATTGCGGCGGCTTATCAAAGACACCGGCCGCGAGCTGGATATCCGGGTGACGAGAACCTCCTGTATGGGCCGCTGTGGAGAGGGGCCGACGGTCGCGGTGTATCCGGACGGCATCTGGTACCGGGGTGTGAAAGAGACGGATGCCAAGGAATTGGTCGAGGAGCATCTGCTTGGCGATCGGCTTGTCAGTCGCCTGGTCGACAACATCATGCAGTAACGGAGGATTTACGATGGCCTGTCACGAAATCGCAGGGCTTCGGCTAGGTTTGATGGAAGTGTTGGGTGTGAAGAACGAGGCCGAGCGGCAGCACGAGCTGGCTGAGCTTGGCGCCGGGGCCGATCAACCTGGACCTATTCGCTCTATGTGTGGGGCCAAGGACTTGGCCACGCTCAAGCAATTTTACGAGGGAGCGGTTGCCGCGCTTGAGCAGCGCGTGTCCGCGACCCGCTCCGACGACCCGAAACTCCCGTACCTGCGCACGCTCGTGGTGCTCACGAAGAAGGTCGATCTCGACCTGGCGCATCAGATCGAGGGCCTCACGCATCTCTACCGCGACCTCGATGAGATGCATGATTTCGTCCATGAGATCTATCCGGCGGAGTAGAGGCGATGGCCGTTGCGAGAACTGCCCGAGTGGTTGGAACCGAGAGGATGGGGCCCGATACCCTGCTCCTCGATCTGCTCGCGACCGAGCCGTTGGGGTTCGTCGGCGGACAGTACCTCATCCTCGACAGCCGAATCGTCTTGCCGAGCGGCAAGGCCGTCAAGCGGGCCTACTCGTTGCTCACCAGCGATGCGGAGCAAACTCGGTTCCAGCTCGCGGTGAAGCGCATCCCCGATGGACTGGGCTCCGCCTTTGTTCATGGGCTTGAAGCAGGAACGGACATTTCGTTTAGCGGACCCTGGGGCAAGTTTTTTCCGCGGGAGGGGACATCGGGCAGCACATTGATCCTTGCGACGGATACAGGGATTACCGCAGCGCTTGGCTTTTTGCACGCCACCTGCTTCGCACCGTTGCTCCCTCAGACCCTACTCATTTGGCTGCGTGCATCGTCGGATTATTTTCTCCCGGAAGCGTTCGTGCGGGAGCGCATCCCTACTGATTGTGGAGAAGTGAGAATTGAAGCGATCCCTGCGATCGGTCACCAGGAACGGGTTCCTCATGCCAGAGCCATTCTCCGTCAGGTGCTGTCGCGCGGTGACCTCGCACAGGCATTCATCGCGGGCGATGGCGCCGTGAACCAGGTGCTACTCGATGATCTGGCGGCAGCCAGAGTGCCTGTGAGCAAGGACAGCGTGGAGTCGTTCTTCAATATGCCGAAGAAATCCGCATGACCGGACGGGGCCAGATCCTCGCGGCCATCGAGGCAGCGCTCGCGTTTGGTGATACGAGCGTCATCGTCCGTTCGGCTGGCGCGATTGCCGAGGTCCATGGTCTCCTCACGGTGCGGCAGGGGGCTGAGTGGGTCACGCTTGGCGAGGAGGGAAGCACCCATGTCCACCTCAAGATTGAGGATGGATGCACGCTTCGTTATACGCAGCAGGACGAGGGTAATGCGGCGCTTGAGCTGGTAGGGTCTGACGGGGACCTGCTCTGTCGTATATCGTTCCGGGGCACGAACCAGGCGCGAGCAGAGAACTACAGCCCTGAACGTGCGGCGAAGGTCCGTGAGCGTTTCGGATGTCTAGCGGAGTGCTCGGGTACATGACCGATGGACAAGAACGTACCGCCGAAAAATCGAAAGGGGCTGCGCACCGGGTTCACCACCGGCGCTTGCGCAGCAGCGGCAGCCAAAGCCGCGACGCGCTGTCTCGTGAAGGGTTCCATGCTGTCGGAGATTGAAACGACCTTGCCGAATCGGACGCGAGCCACCTTTGCCCTCGCACGGTGCGAGCGCGTGGACAGCCGCGCGATCTGCAGCATCATCAAGGACGCCGGCGACGATCCCGACTGCACGCATGGGGCCGAGTTGACGGCCGAAGTCGAGCTGCGCGCCGAACCAGGCATCGAGATCAGGGGAGGCCTCGGCGTCGCCACCGTCACCAAGACCGGGTTGGGTCTGGAGATCGGCGGGCCTGCGATCAACCCGGTCCCGCGGCGAAACATTACGGCAATGGTAGGAGAAGAACTCGCCGGTGCTCCCTACGGAGGCGCCGTCGTGACGATCAGCGTGCCAGGTGGCGAAGAAATGGCCAAGAAGACCACCAACGCGCGTCTCGGCCTCTTGGGCGGCATCTCCATTCTCGGCACGACGGGTATCGTGAGGCCCTACTCCACGGCGGCCTTCAAAGCGAGCGTCATGCAGGAGATCGACGTCGCCGCGGCTGGCGGTCTGCGTGAACTGGTGCTGACGACCGGCGGCAAATCTGAACAGTATGCGATGGCGCGCTATCCTCAGTTGCCGGAGCAGGCTTTTATCCAGGTGGGCGACTTCATCGGCGTCGGCGTCAGGCAATGTGCGAAGCGAGGGATTGTTCGCGCCATCATCGTTGGGATGATGGGGAAACTTTCGAAGATGGCTAACGGTAAGATGCAGACGCACGCGGCCGGATCGGAAGTGGACATGGAGTTCCTGGCTTCGCTGGCGGCTGAGCTGTCAGCCTCGGACGAGTTGATCGCGTCCATTCGTCAGGCCAATACCGCCCGCCATGTGCTTGAACTGTGTCGCGAGGCCGGTCTCGTCGGTATCACGTCGCTCGTTTGCAAGAAGGTCGTCGAACATTGTCGGCGCCACGCTGGTGGCACGCTGACGGTGCAGGCCTGTCTCGTGGACTTCGGCGGTGCCTTGCTCGGCCGTTACCCGGAGGTTCACGAATGAATGATATGCGACAGATGACCGCGCTTGGACGGAGCATTGAGGATGGAAGTTTCGCCATCATCGACCAGGAGGCCGGTACGCACGACTTTGGGCCGGCCGAGTGGCAGGTCGTGCGCCGGGTGATCCATGCCACGGCGGACTTCGAGTTTAAGACGCTCATGCGGTTTCATCCTGATGCAGTTTGTGCCGGTGTGGCGGCGCTTCAAGGCGGCTGCCCGCTGTTGGTCGATGTGAAGATGATTTCTGCCGGCCTGAACGAGGAGCGGCTCTCCTCCTACGGCTGCAAGGTCCATTCTTTTATTTCAGACGCGGATGTCATCGCGACTGCCAAAGCCAACAACTCGACGCGCGCGATCGAGGCCATGCGGAAGGCGCACCGCCTCAACCTGCTCAAGGGGGCGGTGGTGGCGATCGGCAATGCCCCGACTGCGTTGCTGGAGTTGGCCCGCTTGATTCGCGAGGAGGCGGCACGTCCGGCCCTCATCATCGGCGTGCCGGTCGGGTTCGTGTCGGCGGCTGAGTCGAAGGACGTCACGCTTGGACTGTCGACTCCGTATATCGTGGCCCGCGGCCGCAAGGGGGGGAGCCCCATCGCCGTCGCGATCATCCATGCCCTGCTGCTCCTGTCGACAAAGGAACCAGCATGAGTCCTCGGCGCGCAATTACCTTGGTGGGTATCGGGGACGACGGCTGCGTGAGTCTGACGAGTCGTGCGGTGAGTGCGGTGATGAAGGCGGGGGTGCTCGTGGGTGGTGAGCGCCATCTTGAATTCTTTCCGCAATTTCACGGCGAGCGGATCGTCCTCAAGGATGGCCTTTCGGCGGTGCTCGACCGGGTATCTGAACTGGCCGAGGAACAGAACGTTTGCGTGCTGGCCTCCGGCGATCCCTTGTTCTTCGGCATCGGCGGTCTGGTCATCAAGCGGCTGGGCGCCGAGCACGTTGAGATTGTGCCGCAGCCGAGTTCGATGCAGTGGGCTTTTGCGCGCGCCGGGCTGAAGTGGGACGATGCATCGTTTCTTTCCTTGCATGGCCGCTCAGCGGAGGGATTCCTCACCAGGCTCAAGGGCCAGGACAAGGTGGCGATCCTCACTGATGAGAAAAACTCGCCGCCGATCCTGGCGAGGCGAATGGTTGAGCATGGAGAGACGGCCTGGGTTGCGTGGGTCTGTGAAAACCTGGGTGGCCCCGATGAACGGGTCCGGCGATTCGATGTGGCCGATCTGGCCGCCTGCCAGGACGTAGGGCCGCTCAACGTTCTGTTGCTCGTCCGCTCCGATCCCTCATGGCGAGCCCCCTGTACCATTCCCTTCCTCCACGAGGATGCGTTTGCGAAGCGGATGCCCAAGAAGGGACTCATCACCAAACGCGAAGTGAGACTCTTGTCCCTGGCGGCGATGGGCATCCGACCGGACAGCGTGATCTGGGACATCGGGGCCGGCTCCGGCTCCGTGTCGATCGAGGCCGCACTGCTCGCCCCGGAAGGGCGGGTGTATGCGGTCGAGGTAGACCCGGAAGGCGTCGAGATCTGCCGCGAGAATCTGCGAGCCCATGCCGTGGACAACGTGCGCGTCATCGCAGGCCGAGCGCCCGAGGCGCTTGCCGATCTTGAGGTTCCCGATGCGGTTTTTATCGGCGGCAGCAAGGGGAGCATGGAGGAGATCATCGACGTCGTCATCGACCGGCTGCAACCGGGCGGCCATCTGGTCGTTAACGCCATCACGCTTGAGAATGTGGGGGAAACCTATCAGGCCTTGCGCAAGCGAGGGTTGGTGCCGGAGGTCACATTGCTCCAAGTGTCGCGAGCCGAGCCCTTGGCGCACTACCTTCGCTACGAGGCCCTGAACCCCATTCAAATCTTTGCGGTCGAGAAGCCCAGCCAGACAGGAGCGGCCTCATGAACTACGGAATATTGTATGGAGTCGGAGTCGGTCCCGGTGCGCCGGATCTGATCACGCTTCGTGCGCTCAATGTTTTAAAGAAGGCGCAGGTCCTCGCGCTGCCGCGCAGCTCTGATTACGGGGAGTCGATGGCCTGGAAGATTCTCAAGCCGACCTTGGGTGAGATTCCCGGACAAGAACGTATTTTCCTGACGTTCCCGATGAACAAGGACCCGGAGCGCCTTCGGCCGGCCTGGGATGCCGCCTTTGCTGCCATCGGGGAGCGTCTGGAGCGTGGGTTGTCGGTCGCGTTCGCGACGGAAGGCGACCCGTCGCTCTTTAGCACGTTTATCTATCTGCGTCGGGAGGCCCCGCTGCGATGGCCTGGTATCCGCATCGAGGTCGTTCCAGGGGTGTCGTCGATTATGGCGGTGCCGTCGGTGACCGGCATTCCGCTGGCAGACGGACAAGAGCGGATCGCCATTCTTCCCGCGAGCTACGGGGTGGAGGATCTCAGCCAGGTGCTGGCGATGTTCGACACCGTCGTCTTGATGAAGATGGGCGCCGAGATTCCCAAGGTGGTCGAAGCGCTTGAGCGCCAGGGACTCGTCGACCGGGCGGTCTACGTGTCGAAGGCCACCATGGCCGACGAGCGGATTATCCGGGATATCCGCACGATCCAAACCGAGCGGGGCGATTGTTTTGCGATGATCGTCGTTTCGCGCAAGGAGCGCAGTGGGTTACTGGCCGGCTTGGTGCCCGCGACGCCGAGAGTGGCCACCCGAGAGACCGGGGCATGATATCCGAACGCAAGCCATTCGCCGTGTATGCCATCACGCGGCACGGGATCGCGATCGCCGCCCGCTTGCTGCCACAGCTTTCGGGAGCCGACCTCTTCGTCTCGGAGAAGCTGATCGCATCGGCGCCCCCCGGCGCTCTTCGTCTGCCGCTGCCGATGGGCCCCACGCTGTCCGAAACCTTTCCTTCCTACGACTGCCACATCTTTATTATCAGCGTCGGGGCAGTGGTTCGGATGATCGCGCCGCTGTTGAAAAGCAAGAAGGTCGATCCGGCGGTGGTCTGTATCGACGACGCGGCCCGGTTCTCGATCTGTGTGCTCTCCGGTCACGTTGGCCGCGGAAATATTTTTACCGAACGGGTCGCGACAGCGCTCGGCACGCAGTCGGTCGTGACGACCGCGTCGGATGCGATCGGCACTCTGACGGTGGATATTCTCGGCCGCGAGCTGGGATGGACGCTCGACGATCCGGACCGAAATGTGACGCGGGGCTGCGCCGCAGTGGTGAATGCGACCGAGGTGCTCTTTGTCCAGGAGACGGGAGAGCCGGACTGGTGGGCCGCTGAGAAGCCTTTGCCGGAGGGTGTCCGGTATGACACCTCGCTGGAGGGCGTGGACCCGAACGATTTTGAAATCCTGCTGATCGCCACGGATCGCGAGATCGGTGAGTCGCACCCGGCCCATTGGAAGAATGCCGTCATCTATCGCCCGAAGAGCCTTGTGCTCGGCATTGGCTGCGACAAGGGAACGGCTCCCGATCTGGTGGAGCGGGGTGTCATGGCCCTGTTGGCTCGGCATGGCCTCTCCCCAAAGTCCGTGAAAGAGCTGGCGACCATCGATGTGAAGAAGGACGAGCCTGCGTTGCTGGCCTTGAGCGAGCGATATGGCTGGCCGCTGCGCACCTATCCGCCGGAGGAACTTGACGTGGTGCCCGGCATCCAGAATCCATCCGAGAAGGTGAAGCACTACGTCGGCTCGCGCGGGGTCTCGGAGCCGGCTGCGCTGCTCGCCGCCGGGGTGGAGGAGCTCCTCGTCCCCAAGCAAATCTATACTGAGCCTGGTGCGGGACGATCAATGACCTTGGCCGTGGCGCGGCGGGTTTTCGCTAAACGGCACATGGAGGTGGGCAGCCTATGACCGATTCGAAAGGGGTTCTCTATGTTGTGGGCATTGGGCCGGGAGCGGAAGCGCATGCCACTCCGGCGGCGCTGAAGGCCATCGCCGAGTCCCAGCTCGTCGTCGGCTACACCACGTATATCAAGCTGGTCCGCCACCTGCTCGAAGGGAAGGAAATCGTCAAGACGGGGATGACGGAAGAGATCGGCCGTGCTCGTGCCGCCATTGAACGAGCGAGAGATGGCGCCACCGTTTCGTTGATCTCCTCCGGAGATGCGGGTGTCTACGGAATGGCCGGCTTGGTCTTTCAGGTTCTGAAGGAGATGGGCTGGAAGCGGGGCGATTCACCGGAACTTCGCCTCATCCCCGGGATGACCGCGCTCAACTCCTGCGCCTCCTTGGTCGGCGCGCCGCTGGTCCACGACTTCTGCTCGATCTCGCTCTCGGATCTTCTGACCCCCTGGTCGGTGATCGCGCGCCGGATCGAGGCGGCGGCCAGTGCGGATTTCGTCATCGGTTTGTACAACCCGGCCAGCGGTCGGCGTACGCGGCAGATTGTCGATGCGCAGACGATTATCCGGCGTTACCGCGACGCGAGTACGCCGGTGGCCCTCGTCAAAAGCGCCTATCGCGATATGGAGCAGGTGGTTCTGACGGATCTGGCGAACTTTCTCGATTACGAGATCGGGATGCTGACCACCGTCCTCGTCGGGTCAAGCAACACCTTCATGTTCGAGGGCTACATGGTCACCCCGCGCGGCTATACCAACAAGTACAGTTTCGACGGCACCGTTCTCCCCGGTCAACGACCGGGGTTCTCGCTCGTCGTTCCGCCGACCCAGGAGGCCGATTGATGGCGTGTGTCGGACGTTTAGCCGGAGCCATTTTGGCCGAGACTGAAGGGCAGTTCTTCCTGGTGGGCAATCCCAAGGAGCCCTGCGATTTTGCCGCGGTGGGGTTCGAACCACCGGGCGTGATCAACGCCTTGGAGCGTCCCTTTGTCCGGCTTTCGCCCCGCCGCCCGGTTCAGGTGCCGCACCCGTACGTGACGGTGGATGTCGAGGGGGAAGCGCTGGCCCGGTTGCTCGTCGACCGGTTCGTCATCCCGCGTAATGGATCGGTGAGTGATCGCCTCTGGCGGCTGGTGACTGATCCCAAACAGGAAAACCGCGCGGTGCTGGATGGAAGTATCGACGCGCGGTGGCTTGGAGAGATCCCGACAGAGATTTGGCACATTGTGCGAGAGACCGTTCTGAAGTGCACATAAGGAGTCACGATGCGCGTCTATATCATTGGAGCAGGCCCGGGCGATCCGAAGCTACTCACACTTCGCGGGGCGGAGTTGATCGCGTCCTGCCCCGTCGTGCTCTACACAGGATCGCTGGTCCCCAAGGAGGTCATCGCCCACGCCAGGCCGGACGCCAAGGTGATGGACTCATCGGGAATGACCCTCGAACAGATCGTCGACGTGATCGTGGCCGCCCGTGACGCGGACCAGGATGTGGCGCGGGTCCATACAGGGGATCCGATGATCTTCGGATCCACCGCCGAGCAGATGCGCCGGCTGGCTGAGCTGGGCATTCCCTACGACATTATTCCAGGGGTGTCGTCCTTCACCGCAGCGGCGGCGGCGCTGGGCCGCGAACTGACCCTTCCGGAACTGTCTCAGACGGTGATCCTGACCAGAGCGGAAGGACGGACCTCGATGCCGGAGGGCGAGAAGCTGGAAGACCTTGCGCGGCATCAAGCGACCTTGGCGCTGTTTCTGAGTATCACGCTTCTCAAGGATGTCGTGCGTTCCCTGACTCCTTCGTATGGAGCGGATTGCCCCGTTGCGGTCGTCCACAAGGCTTCCTGGCCGGATCAGGTGATCGTGACCGGGACCTTGTCGGATATCGAAGGCAAGGTGAAGGCCGCGAAGCTCAACTCCACGTCGATGGTGTTGGTGGGGCGTGTGCTCACGGCCACCGAGTTTGCCAATTCTCGATTGTACGATCCGGAGTTTACCCATCGGTTCCGGAAGGGCGAGTCGGCAACGAGGAAGCAAGGAGACGCTCGTGCCGACTGAGTCAGGTGTTCGAAAAGGCATGGTCTATTTGGTCGGGGCAGGACCAGGCGATCCCGGGCTTCTCACCGTCCGCGCACTGGAACTGCTGCGTGCCGCCGACGTGGTGGCCTACGACGCGTTGGTCTCGCCGGCCATCCTCTCGCTCGTCAGGCCGGAGACTGAGCTGTTGCCAGTGGGCCGACGCCATGGCACGGGAGAGACCTCCTATCGATTGCATCCGGAGGTGCTGGCTCGCGCCAAGGCAGGCCACACCGTCGTTCGGTTGAAGGCGGGCGACCCGCTCATCTTTGGGCGCGGAGGGGAGGAAGCGGAAGAGCTGGCGGAAGCCGGCATTCCCTGTACGATCGTCCCTGGCATTTCCGCAGCCCTTGGCGCCGCAGCCTATGCCGGCATTCCGCTTACGCATCGCCTGCACGCGTCAGATGTGACCTTCATGAGTGGCCACGATGTTGACGGGAGCCGTCACAGTCTCACCGAGTGGTCCGGGGCTGCCACCGGCAAGGGTACCCTGGTGCTCTTCATGGCTGCCAGAAAACTCTCGGCGAATCTCCAGCGTCTGATTCAGGCAGGCCGCTCCGCAGAGACCCCCGCTGCCTACATCGCCTCTGCCACCACTCCCGATCAGAAGGTCATCGTCGGTACGTTGGCGACCCTTCCGGACAAGGCACGAGATGTCGATCTCACCATTCCGGCTCTCATCATCGTCGGCGACGTCGTTGGACTGCGTGAGCGGATTGCCTGGTTCGAGCGCCGCCCCCTGGCGGGCCGGCGACTGCTCGTCGCCCGCGCGCGCCCGGGCCGCTCTGCGATTGCCGCAGAACTCCGCGCGCTTGGAGCCGAGGTGCTGGAAATCCCCGAGGTCGAGGCGGTGTCCCTCAATGGAGCATCCCCTATCGATGCGGCCCTTGCGCGCCTCCACGAATTCCGTGGCATCGTCTTTGGGTGCGCCGCCGGGGTCGACGCGGTGGTTTCACATGCTCCCACCCTCGACGTGCCGGTCATCGCGGTCGGGGCAGCGGCTGCGCAGGCGCTTTCCCGGCATGGCATCACATCCGCTGTCTGTGTGCGAGGTGCCTGTCAGGAGGCGCTAGGCGAGCACTCGGTTCTTTTTCAGAAGGGGCCATTCCTTCTTGTTACATCGGAAGACGGTCGCCCGAACTTACGCGACGAACTCACCAAGATTGGTGCGGAGGTCGAAGCGGTGGCCGCCTACCGCTATGTTCACCGGATGCCGAGTGTCCCCTTGCCGCCGATCGACCTCGTGGTCTTGCCTAGTTCCTCGGCGGCCCGCGTCGTGCTCTCGGGCGACCTCGGCGCGGCCTTGCGGGCCGTGCCGATGGTGGCAATAGGCCCGCAGACCGAGGAAGCGGCGCGTCACGGCGGGGCGCAGTCGGTGGTTTGCGCGGAGGAAGACAGCGTGTCATCGCTGGTGTCCCTTGCGGTCTCGATGGTGAGGACCGTATGACGGATCATGCGATTTGAGAGCAACGATCCGCAAGGGGGCATATGAATCCATCTGACGGCAGTCTCTGGCCATTACTCGGGCTCGCGTTCGCATTGGGGCTGAGCCATGGCGCCGATCCGGATCATTTGACCGCCATTGATGGAATGACGAGGGCGTCGGTGGACCGACATCCGAGAATGAGTCGATGGGTTGGAACGTGGTTCGCGTTCGGTCATTCCCTCTCGGTGCTGTCTATCGCCGCACTGATCGCGCTTGCCGCAGAGCAGCTTGGGTCGTGGAGTGACTCCGTCCAGCAGGTCAGTTGGCTGGTTTCGGCACTGTTGCTGTTTGTCATCGGCACCATCAATGTGGCGAGTGTGCTCGGTTCAACGCCTGGCGGGGCTGCGCAGTGTGGCGGCTTGATGGTTCACCTCCTGTCTTCCAGGCAGGCGCTCAATATCGCCCACCCGTTGAGCGCAATTCCCATTGGTGCGCTGTTCGGTCTGGGGTTTGAAACGGCCAGTCAGATGTCGGCCTGGGCGCTGGCTGGAACGATCGGCCATGGCCGTCCGGGGGCGTTGCTCGTAGGGGTCACGTTCAGCCTGGGGATGGTCGTTACGGACTCTATTAATGGACTCGTCGTACGCCGGCTGTATCTGGTGGCCACCAAGATGGCCATCCAGAGTAATCGCATGATGACGCTAACCGTCGTTGGATTAGCGTACGTCATCGGTATTATCAAACTACTCCAGCCCACCTCCTTTGCGCTGCCGGTCAGCGACATGGGTCTCACCGCCATGGTGCTCGGAGCTGTTCTGTTGGCGTTCCTGGCAGCCTTGGTGAAAGCAAAGTGCCGGGAGAATAGCCGGGAAGCTGCGTGAAACCAAAACCCCTTCACCGTGCGTTTAAGCGCTGTCCAACTACGCTGTTTTCTTACCGAACAGAGCGAACTGAATCCAAGCAAAGGGAAAAATACAAATGGCCGAAATCGAACTTCCTAAGCCAGACGAACTCGAGGAGCTGAAAGCAAAGACTTTTACGAAGCGCGTGGCGCTCACTACGGCGCTCTACGCCGTGGTGCTGGCAATCGCATCCCTGGGTGGAACCAACGCCATGAAACATATGCTGCTCAGCCAGCAACAGGCTTCCGATCAATGGGCGTTCTATCAGGCCAAAGTGATCCGAGAACATCAGTATCGCATCCAGACGTTACGCCTGGATGCGGACTTGGCCGAACGTGGCCCCACCATGAAACGCGAGGTGCGGCAAAAATTCGAGGAGTTGCAGGCGAAGCTCGCAGACGAGGAGAAGCGATATAATACGGAGAAACAAGAGGCATTGCTGAAAGCCAAGGAACTGGAGCAGGACCGCGATCTGCACCGCACCAAGGACCCGTATTTTGATTATGCGGAAGTGCTGCTTCAGATCGCTATTGTGATGGCGTCGATTGCTATCCTGGCAACTTCACGCCCGCTGTACATTTTTAGCCTTGGCCTGGCGATCTTAGGGGCGTTCCTGACTCTCAATGGCTTTCTGTTGTTCATGAGGATTCCCTTTCTGCACAGCGGGCACTAATTGACGTGCTCGGTGACGTGCTGTTGTGCCCCACTTGAGATTTGGACAGGTAGCTAAGTCAGGTTGGGTGCAGGAAACCCACTGAGCCCGGCGGCTAGCCGTCCTCCTACGCGCTTGAGCGACTCATCGGCACCAAGCACCACCGCGTCAGGGCGATTCAGTTGAAGCTCGAGAATTCCCCGTTCGCCGCCTGCTTTCTCTCTTTGACACCCATCCATCCGGCTCTATGGTATGCTAAGAGCAGAAGGTGCCTTATGGCCCGTCTCGGTGCCGCCATTCTTCTTGCGGTCCTCCTCTTACCGCTCCCGGCCTATGCCGATATTTGGCGCTGTCATCAGCCGGACGGCGCTGACCTGTATACGGACAGTAACCAGCACCCTGCCACGTGCAAGCTCTACGTGCCTCAGGTGGAACTCAGTTATGCTCCGAGGTCGGTGAGTTCGACGCCACTTTCAGTAGTGCCGAGCGAGCCAACACCGCTGGAGACACCACCTGCTCTGCCGGAGACTCGGCGGGAGGACACCAAGCCGTACACCACAGTTGAGGACGAGCAAAACCCTTACGATTCCATGTATCCCTACTCCTATCCAGGCGGGTACTGGTTCCCGTTGATCCTCGGCTCCCCACGCTTGCATCACGGTCACCACCACCATGGGCAGTCGTCGTCGCATCGTTCGGTAGCCCACTCCTCAAGCCACGGAGGTGGCCACGGAGGGCATCGCTAGGTCAGCTCTCTGGAGCGCCTCGTCGGCATCAAGCACCACCGCGTCCGAGCCATCCAATCGAAGCTCGAGAATTCCCCGTTCGCCGCCTGCTGGAAGACCGAATTGGAGAAAGCCGGCATCACTGCGGAACGGCTGTTACAAGCCCGCGCTTGACAGGTACCCAGAGGTGGCCTAGCCTTGCCGTTGATCTACGGGGTGCCGGTACCGTGGAGATTACAGAGGAAGGCTTGTGGGGAAGACTTGTATGGATAAGGCAGATATCTTAGCTGCATATCTAACAGCTTTCGGAACGCTTGCATTGGCATTCGTGGCAGCGTTTCAGGATAAAATCCGTGCTTGGCTGTTCCACCCCCAACTAACTGCCTCCATCAGCGTCGCTCCACCAGATTGCCATAAAACAATTTTGAATTTAGCCAACGCAGGAGTGGTTTACGCTAAGATTGACTGTTACTACTTTCGACTTCGGATAAAGAACTCCGGCAACCAAAGGGCAGAACTAGTAGAGGTCTTTGCCTCAGAGTTGTTAAGACAGCAGGCAGATGGCTCATTTTTAAAAGTCGAAACATTCTTGCCCATGAACCTTCTTTGGACCCACATTGCGCGTCCTTTTTTTGATGCCATCTCTCCAGGTATGGAGAAGCATTGTGATCTTGGCAGTATCATTAAACCAACGGATAGATTCAAATTAGGGGCAACAGAGATACCCATTGACTCTAAGTCTGACACGCCAATCCTGAGTCTTGCCCTCGAAGTTAAACCTACCAGTAAAAGTCACCTCATTAATCCAGGCAAATACAAGCTCGTGCTGTTGATCGGGGCTGCAAATGCCAAACCTGTTTCCAAAACCATTGAGATCAATCTTACGGGTTGCTGGTATGACGATGAGTCCCGGATGCTTCGTGAAGGTATCGGGATACGCATGATAGAACCCAGGGGTGGCCTAGCCTTGCCGGAGGCGTAGGTTCGAGTCCTGGCCGGGGAGTTCCAGGGCGCCTGGACGCCAAAAAACAAGACAGCTTGACTCACCAAAGGAAATTACCGAAACTGGCTTTCCAACGCATCTCACCTTCGTCTTTCCTACATAGGAGGCCCAAGCCATGATTGACAAAGTGAAGACGGGCACCGCGACGATATTGTTTCTGGTGAGCTTATTTGCGGTTGTCTGGGCACCGCCGGCGTGGGGACAGTTTGAAGATCAACATGACGTTACGTCAATTGTCTCAGCTTTGCGCTCCCCAATTCCTTCTACCGCTATTGATCAGGCAAGAGCCGTAGATGACCAGTTTATGTCCACGGGTCAAATTAACGGTATGAAGGCCTTTGTAATCACTGATTCTCGTCTCCAGCGACTTGATACACTGGTCAATCGGCTGCTGATAGCTAGCGGACAGAATCGTGATTGGGTAGTAAGAGTACTTGATACAAACCCGCCGACGATTAATGCATTTGTAGTTGGAGGCAAATACATCTATGTCTATACGGGCCTTTTATCGTTTGCCAAGAGCGATGATGAATTGGCAATCATCTTGGGACATGAAATGGGCCATACATTGCTGAAGCACAACATACGGCGAAGTCAAGATACCCTAAGTAATATAGCAGGCCTTTCAGAAATCATTGGCGGCCTTGCAGGCGGTAAAAAAGGGTACGACAAAGTTAAAGGTGTGACTCAAGTTGTAACGTCAGCGTATGGTCGAGAAGATGAAGAGGAGGCGGATGCTTTAGGAGTCGCCATTGCTTTGCGTGCGGGGTTCGATCCGTTGAAGGGAGTTGGCGTTTTTCGTCGTCTGGCACAATTGGAGAACGGGCAACGATTATCTACAAAGGAATTTATTAAGCAACAGCTCTACAGCGATCATCCTGCTAATCAAAACAGAGTTGCCGCTATTACCGTACTAAACGATTACCTGAACGCTAAACGTCCCCTTGAGTCTCTTCAACAATATCAACAAAGCTATCGAATAATGACGGCGCTAGTGCAAACGAATAACATATTGCTGAAGCGCACTGAGGAGGGGGCTAGCGGCAATTTCAAGCCATCCGCGCAAGTTCGTGTGGGACCTTCCAACAGCAGCCCAGTTAGAGATTTGGAAGAAGGAAAGGATGAGAAGAAGGACAAGGAAAAGCATCAAATGCCCGGCGATCCTGCCTGGCTTGATAGGCAACGTATTGCAGATGAGTCTCAGCAAGGGCAGCGATTGAAGCTCGATCTTAGAAATTTCGTGGTCGAACGTCAAAATAAGATCAACGCATGGGAAGAGAAACTGAAAGCTATGGTTACGAAGGCGAAGGAGAATCCTAACGATCAGGATGCTCGGGCAAGTTTCCAAGAAGAGCTTCTTAAGTATAGGACTTTTGTGGCGGATGCTAGTTCTGAAGTAAAGAGCAGAAAACAGTCTGTTTTAAATGAGTTCAACAATACTGTTTCACAAGGCTTGTCGGAAATGAACAAACAACAGATGTCTGGTAACGATCCTCACGCTACATTGATAGCGATTATTGATAAAGGAACAGAGCGTAAAGCGGACGTTCACAAGTTGGACACAGAGCAATCACAGCATTCAGAGAAATCTATGGCCGAGCAATTGAAGCAATTGAAAGATGCTTATGATCAAAAGCTCCTTACGGAGGAAGAATATCAATCGAAACGGAAGCGGATTATGGAACGTTTTTGATCATAATCCAGTATCGTAAGGAATCTGGCCTTCTAAGATAGTCTCAATGTTTCGGTCCAGTGCCCAGATTTATCCGACTTGGGGAGCCAAGCCGGACTCGAATCAGCATCTTCCTTCTGCCGCAATCTACTCCCGATTCCACGCCCGGTTTTGATTTAATGGCCCTTGAAGGACTGTTGAAGGGTTGTTGAAGGGCTACAGCAGCTTCTCCAGGGCGTCCCAGTCGGTGACGGGCTGGGAGCAGGTGAAGTTATGGCAGACGTAGGCGGTGGGTTTGCCGTTGATCGCGGTCTTGCCTTTGGCGGCGGCCGGCACGTAGCCTGATCCCGCACCATCCACCAGCACCAGCGTCTTGTTCGGCACATACCGCCCGTAGATCTTTGACAGCAAGTCTTTCATCTCAGCCGTGCCCGGCTTGCCCGCCAGCACGATCTCCTTCGGCTTGGCGAGATAGAAGTC
>Ga0209726_10004923_pt1 | contig 16689 bp, 10 predicted proteins | sample Subgrocontami54m_FD_187453 | JGI IMG/M metagenome (GOLD analysis project Ga0209726, IMG submission 187453) | Subsurface groundwater microbial communities from S. Glens Falls, New York, USA - GMW46 contaminated, 5.4 m (SPAdes) (version 3) | ecosystem: Environmental > Aquatic > Deep subsurface >... | reverse complement strand
AGACGCAAAGACGCGAAGGAAACCAAGCCAAACCAGACTCTGCGCCTTTGTGTCTCTGCGGCTCGTGAGTGAAAAACGCACTAGGCGCGCGAAGCGTGCCAGAAAAATGCTGTGTAACCAGCCGAAGGGCTCTGCTGGGGTACCAGGGGCAGAGCCCGTTGGCTGGTTGACATCTTTGTGGGCGAGGGAGATATTGAGGGCGGAGGCTTGATGGTTGGTCTCCCCGTCCGCGGACGACTCGCGGGTGTAATGTCAACTCCTTCAAGGAGGGATGCTATCGAAGACGAAATACAGGTACGGCGACCACTCGCTTGCTCGACGACTTTGGCTGTGGCCGTTTGCCTTCTGGACCGAACCTCTGATCATCGGGACAGCGGTGTTCTGCCGCCCGCGGACAGCGCGCAGCCAGCGTGACCATAAACTTAAACGCTCCGTAAGAGCGGAGCGCGGGATTCCTATCCCACAGGTCGCGAAGCGATCGACGGGCAGTGGTCGCCAAAGCCTTCACCTTCCCGGACACGCGACAGAAGGAGCCGCATCTAGGCTTCGCGTGGTGCGCGAACCGAAACACGTTGACTCTCCGTAATGTCGGACGTAGGCTGCAGGCGCTTCTCCCATGCACAAACGGGGCCCCTGGGTTGCTCACGTCTGCGCGCTCGCCGCGTACGTCGTCATCGCGCTGGTCTTCTCCTGGCCGCTGCCGACGCACCTCGACACGCATCTGACTGGCCGTCCTGACGGCGACACCGGCGTGTACGTGTGGAACCAGTGGGTGTTTCGGGAGGAGCTGGTGCACGGTCACCAGCCGTATTTCACCGAGAAGCTCTTCTCGCTCACGCCACGCCGCGCCAACCTCAGCCTGCACAACTACACCACGTTTCAGAACCTCCTCGCGCTTCCGCTGATTGGCGTGCTCGGCGTAGTGACGACGTTCAACGTGGTGTACCTCTTGACGACGATCCTCACCGCGTACGGAGCGTACCTGCTCGTCAAGGAAGTAACTGGGAGCCCTCCCGAGGCATGGCTGGCGGGCATGCTCTTCGCCTGGAGTCCCATTCTCGTGGCGCGCGGCGCCGGACACTTCAGCCTGGTGGCGGCCGCCCCCCTGGCCGTCTTCCTCCTGCTCCTCCGGCGGGCGGCCCGGCGCGAACGGCTGCGCGATGCGCTCGCGCTTGGAGCGTGCGTCTGGTGGGCCGCCAGCACCGACGTCTATTACGCCGTCTACTGCCTGGCGATTACTGCGGTGTTCTTTGCCGAGCAGCTGATTGACATCCCCTCGCCGCTGTCGAGGACTGATGTCGCCCGCGCAGTGCCGCGCCTGCTCGACGGCGCGATCGTCGCCGTAGCAGTCTTGGTGTTATCAATTCTGGTCACTGGCGGATGGCAGTTCACGATCGTCGGGCAGACCGTCAGGATGCACACCTTGTACACCCCGATGCTCGTGCTCACCGCGCTGGTGGCGGGGCGCGTCGCGTGGCGCCACCGGCTCCATCTCGCGCCGGTGACAGCACCGGATCTGGCCCGGGCGCTCCGGGTCGGATGGGTCGCGGTGGTCGTCGCGATCGCGCTGTTGTCGCCGGTGCTCTATGCGCTGGGCGAGCGGATCGCGCAGGTCGGGGTCGACCGGACGCCGATCCTGTGGCGCAGCAGCAGCGCGGGCGTTGACACCCTTGCGTTCTTTTTACCGAACCCGAACCATCCGCTAGCGCCACAGCCGACACGCGACTGGCTCGCGCGGACCCGGAACGGCTACATCGAAAGCGTTGTGTCGCTGAGCTTCGTCGCGATCGGACTCTTGGCGTTTGCATGGCGCAAGGGATGGAGACCCGATCGCCTGTGGATCTGGCTGACCGTCGCCTTCGGCGCGCTCTCGCTCGGTCCGTTCGTACACGTCGCCGGCGTGAACACCCACATTCCGGGTCCCTGGGCGCTGCTTCGGTACATCCCAGTGCTCGGCCTCGCGCGGATGCCCGCGCGCTTCAGCGTGGTGATGATGCTCGCCGTCACCGTCATGTTTGGCGCCGCGCTCTGCTGGATGGGCCGCCGCTGGCCGCGCCAGCGCCTTGCCCTCCTCGCGCTCGTTGGCGGCCTTGTCCTGTTCGAGCTGTGGCCAGTGCCCCGGAAGCTGTACTCTGCCCGCATTCCAAAGGTGTACGCCGAAATTACGGCAGCTCCCGACAACGTCCGCGTACTGCACCTGCCCTTCGGTGTCCGTGATGGAAACAGCAGCGAAGGCAATTTCAGGCCAAGCTGGCAGTTCTTTCAGACCGCGCACGGAAAGCCGCTCATCGGCGGCTACCTGTCACGGGTATCCCGGCAGCGCAAGACCGAGATTCGCTCCGAACCTGTGCTCGGAGCGTTGATGGCACTAAGCGAGGGCACGTCGCTGACCGACAAGCAGCAGCGGAGAGTCATTCGCAGGGGAGCGGCGTTCGTCGAGCGGGCGAACCTGGGATTCGTGGTGATCGACCGGACGCAGGCATCGCAGGCGCTGGTCGATATCGCCATGCGCGCTTTTTCGCTGACTCACGTAGCCACGGACGGCGCCTTCGACATGTACCGCCCATTGCGCGCTTCCGAAGCGCCTACGCTCCCCTCTCCCCCCATGTCTTCACCGCAGTAGCCGCGAGAATCGCGGTGCCTCCCACGAGCGCCCACGTGCTCGGCCGCTCGGCGTGGGTCGCCCACGCCCATATCGGATTCAGCGCAGGTTCGACGAGCAGGAGCATCGAGGCTTCGAACGCCGGGACGTGGCGTATGCCGCGTGTCAGGCAGACGTACGCAAGTCCGATCTGAAACACCCCGAGCCCGGTCACAACGGCCCAATCCAGCGGCTGCGCCCCGGAAACCGGCAACGCCATTGGCAGGCAGGCAAGAAACGCCAACACATTGCCGGTGGCCACCATGGCGAGCGCCGATTCGCCCTCGGGTGAGCGGCTCGCCATCCAGCGCATGCCCATCAGGGTGCACGCCCAGGAAACACCGCTCACCACGGCAAGCGCGTTCCCTGATTGCGGGTTAGGCGCCGTCATCGTTGCCGTCTCGCCGCCGATGAAAAAGGAGACCATCGCGGCCGTCATCACCGCCATGAACGCAACCTCTTTGCTGCGGACCCGCTCGCGTAGCAGCCACGGGCTGACAAGCAGGATGTAGAGCGGAGCCGTTGACTGAAGAAAAATGGCGTTGGCGGCCGTCGTCAGCTTGGTCGCCATGACGAACAGAATCAGCGTGGCGGCATAGGCCGTACCGACGACGAGCACGCGCCAGTCTCTGATGGAGCGCGAGGCCGGGAACAAGAGCAGCACAGCAAGCGCCGCAATGGCCGAGCGGAAGCTCGCGACCTGCCAGCCTGAGAAGTCCGTCGATTTGATCGCGGCGCCGCCGGTGCTGAACAGCACGGCGGCCGCCAGAACCTGCAGACGAGGAGCGGCCTTCACACCGTTACCGGGTGCAGGGTACTCGACTTTCCTGCAGAGCCGTGCGCCCCCCGGCACGCCTCATGCTCATACCTCCGGAGGAGTTACGGGCGAACTGAACAGGAGAATTCGCAATTGAAGACATTTATTGGCTTAACGTCGGCGGCGGCGCTCGTGCTAGTGACCGTCGCATGTGGACAAACGGATGGCGGCATCACGACGAGCGTCAAGGCGAAATTCGCGCTGGACGATCTCGTCAAGGCCCATGAAATCAACGTCACCACCCACGATCACGTGGTGACCCTCACCGGCGACGTCCAGAACGCCGCGGCGAAGCAGCAGGCCGTGCGCCTCGCCCTCGAGACCGACGGCGTGCGCGACGTGGTCGATCAGCTTCGAGTCGAGACCGCCGCGACCAGGGGGGAGCTTGACCATCCCGATGTCGACGTCGATCTTGATGACGATCTCGAGCGCGGCGCCAAGGCGACGGGGCAAGCGGTCCGCGATGGCGCCGAGGCGACGGCGGATGCCGCTCGCAAGGCGGGCAGGGCCATTCGTGGGGCCGTGACCGACAGCGATCGCGACAGCGACAACGACGGCAAGTAGTTCACCCGGATACGGGAAGGACGCGCAGGATGCAGGAACAGATGGGCTCGGCGTTCTCAGATAAGCGTCGCCTTCCCGAGCGACGGCTCACGGGCTTTTCGCCCGGGCTCTACGATCGGTTGGACGAAAAGCAGCACCGGCTCGACCAAGACCGGCGGCATACCCCCGAGCGACGTACCACCCCTCGGGTGCCCCGTCGTCCCGCCCGCATGTCGCTGCATGGGATCCACGAGCTCGCCAGAGAAGTGGCGAGCTGGACGGATGCGGGCCTCGAAGTGATGGGCGTCACGGGGGGCGACGGCGGGACGGACTATGTCGAAATCCTTCTGGCGATCCGGGGATGCCAGTTCGAACCGTGCCGGATCAGTATCGGCGCGGCGAGGACGATGTCACCCGCACAACTCCGCGACGTCCTGGCGTATCACCTTCGCGAACACCTCGATAAACAGCGGAGCTGATCGCCATCGAACGCAGCATCCGCTCAGTGGCTACCCGAGGTGAGCGGATGTTGGTGGACCTGACTTGGGCCAGTTCGAACCAGTTGGTGCTGTGGCTCAGGCGGATCGAGCAGCTTCGGGCCGTTGAAAGGCCCGCTTAGCTCGTCTGAACCACATCTACCTTCGTTCGATACCCGAGACGCGACAGATAGCCTTCGCAGTCTTCCCACGTAAGGCCGAATTCGCGCACGTCCGCGAGGCCGAGTCTGGCCGTAATGTCACGGAGCGCGTCGAGATCACGGTCGTCGAACCCTTCGTCCATCATCGCTCGTTCAGCCCAATTGACGAGAGCCTCTCGCGTGATGCGGTGCTGGAGGTAGTCGCGAAGCCGGAACGCGAGCGTCTGGCGCGTAATCATGGCCGATTGCTTCATTGTGCCCGAGGCTTCGTCCGTGTGAGATATGGATTTGACTACATATGCCTCCGCAGCCATAATGTTGGTTGTGGCTTGGGCTGTCGACCTGCACGACGAGTTCATGTCGGAGTTCGAAGCGTTGTCGGAGACGGTACAAGACGAGCTGCTGGCCCACATCGAAGTCTTGGAGAAGTTCGGGCCACAGCTCGGGCGTCCGCGCGTCGACACGCTCAATGGCTCGCGTCACAAGAACATGAAAGAGTTGCGCTTCGATGCCGCTGATGGAGTCTGGCGCTTTGCGTTCGCATTCGACCCGAAGCGCGCGGCCGTTGTGCTGTGTGGCGGCGACAAATCAGGCGGCAGTGAGAAGCGGTTCTACAAGCAGTTGATCGACAAGGCTGACGATCGATTCGACACGCATCTCGCCAAGTTGAAGCAAGCGGAGACCCGCCGGGGCGCAACCAGGAAGGGGAAGCGACGACCATGAAGAACTTGAATCACGTTCGGAACCAGTTGAGCACAGCTCGTCGCAAGAAGGTCGCGGCGCGGGCCGCGGCTCTGATCGCTGAAGAGAGGACGCTTCAAGAACTGCGGCAGGCACACAAACTCACCCAGAAACGGATGGCGGAAGTCCTCGGCATCGGTCAGGACAGCGTGTCGAGGCTCGAGCAGCGTAGCGATCTTCTCATCTCCACGCTGCGTGGATATGTCGAGGCGATGGGCGGACGATTGTCGCTAATTGCGGAATTTCCAAATCAGGAGCCCGTCGTTCTGGCCGGCCTGAAGGCGATCGAGGCAGAGCAGAGTCGATAGCGCTCAGATCTTGAATTGCTGGGGTTGGTGGACATGACTTGGGCGACTTCGAACCAGATCGTCTTGTGGTTGAGGCGGATCGGGCGGCTCCAGACGCTGGAGAAGCCGGCGCCGAAGCCTCCAAACCTTCGAATGCGGTTCTGAACGACCGCGTGATTTACATCCCCGATCCACCGCCGGATTCAGGGTTCGTGATCACCGCATACGATCTCGGCCCGAAGGCTCTCAAAGCACTACGGCGACGACGCCGGAGGAAGAAATGAAACGACCGAACTTTCCGGAAGGCTGGGACGAAGAACGCGTCAATCGTGTGCTCGAACACTACGAGAAGCAGTCAGACGAAGAAGCCGTGGCAGAGGACGAAGCAGCGTACGAATCGACCACGCATACGGCGATGGAAATCCCCGTCGAACTCGTTCCGCAAGTCCGCGAACTTCTCGCCAAGCGCCGCGCCGGTTAGTACCGCGGCCATCACGCCCTTCATCATGGCGCTGTGCTCGGCGCCGTCAACTGCCTCGGCGCTGCGCGCCGACCGCCACCGGGATGTGTGCGGCTTCGGGCATTGACCGCGCCTCCGCGCAGCGCAGTGTCCTCGCAATTACGTGATGGCCGGTCATCGAATGGCTGCGATGGAAATGGCTGACGTTGACGGCCAATTTCGGCCGGGCGTATTCTGCGAGTATCTCGCTGGTGTCGGCATGACACCCCCTCCGCATTGCCCAATGCGGAGCGCGCCAACCGTCAGCGTCCCATTGACCCTGAGCCTGCGCACCTTCACAACAACACACTTACTGCTGAACGTTCGATATATCTCCAACGTTCTGAGCGCAAGCGCTCGTGATGCACAACGCGCGTCCCATCGATCCGCGTTGCACGTGCACACGAGACCCTGACGATTCGCGATCCAGGTCCCGGATCGTTTCAGGGTTCCTCGTTGGTGGCGACCGGCGATTGCCCCCAGCCACCACACCGGATGCGACGACGAGTGCTCCGGTGATCGATGTCGGCCCACCGCCCACATCCGCGCGACGACATCCCAATGCGTCGGCCTGACTGGCCGGCGCACTGGAGCGCGCATCTTCCACAAGACAATCGTCGATTTTGCGGGTTCGGTGTGGAGCGGTTATGGACGACGAACACGACGTCACCTCTGAGTCGATTTCGATCAGGCGTTGCCGCGAACTCCTCGGAGAAGAAGCCGACGGTCTCTCCGATCGGGAAGTCGATCAGATGCGCCAGCATGCAGACGCGTTAGCGCACGTGATCATCGACATGTTTCTGGAACGACGGGCGCCAGCGGAGTAACAGGACATGGCGCGCGTACGCACCACCTTGCCTAGCCTTCAGAATGGGCCTAATCTGCAACACATGGTCGGTGCGGTGATCTACGTCCGCGTTTCGGATCCACGACAAGCGGAGAATCTGAGTCTCGCGACCCAGCTCAAAGCTTGTGAGGAGTACTGCGATCGGCAAGGCTTCGAGGTGCTGGAGCGATTCAGAGAGCAGGGCGAAAGCGCCAAGACTGCCGACCGGACCGAGCTCCAAGCACTGCTGCAGTACTGCCGCACCCACAAAGGCAAGGTGCATTTCGTCGTCGTGTTCAACCTGACGCGCTTTGCGCGTGAGAAGTACGACCACTTTGCATTGCGCGCGCATCTGAAGTCTCTTGGCATTTCGCTGCGCTCGGCTACAGAGCCGATCGACGACACCGCGACCGGCAAGTTAATGGAAGGCGTGTTGGCTGCCTTCGAGCAGTTCGCTACGGGCCGCTATACCAAACAGCAAGTATTAGAGGAAGTGACGCGTCTCGGATTGCGCTCCCGACGCGGGCTGAAGGTCAGCTCGCAGACATTCGATGCTGTGCTCGAGAATCAGCTGTACATCGGCGTCATCGACGTGCGCGAGTACGGCATGCAGTCAAAGCGCGGCGACTTCGAACCGTTGATCGACGAGAAGCTGTTTTATCGCGTGCAGGGAATTCTGAACCGGCGCGTACGCGTCATTGCTCCGCCTCAACGCAGTCGCCCGGATTTCCCGCTGCTCGCATTCGTCCGCTGTCAGGCCTGCGGGCGCGCACTGACAGGGAGCTGGTCGAAGGGACGGAATGGACGCTTCGCGTACTACCACTGCCGCGGCGGCGAATGCCGCGATGCAAACATCGCGAAGGCGAAGCTCGAAAGTCTCTTCGTCGACGAACTCGCGCGGCTGCAACCAAGTTCCGGCTACATGCGCCTCGTGAAGGAACGCGTGGTCCAGGTTTGGGACCGAGCGAAGTCCGACGTGAAGGAAAAGGCCGAAGCTGTCGAGCGCCGGATCAAGGCGATACGGCAGAGGATCGACCGGCTCGACAACGCATTCCTTTACGAGCAATCGATCGACATCGACACGTACGACCGCCACAAGGAACGGCTCAACGAGGAGCTGACGCTCGCGCGCATGGACCGGCATGCCACGGAGCTCTGAAGAGATGGACGTAGAAGGCATCCTCGGCTTCGCAGAGCGCGTTTTGCCGCGCGCCGCGGACTTGTTGGGTGCAGGCCTCGCTCGAACAGCGGCAGCGCCTTCAGCAGCTGTTTTTTCCTGACGGGATTGCGTTCGACGGAAATGCGTTTGTTCGAACCGCTCTAACCGCTCCTGCCTTCAACTGGTTAGAGCCGACAGAAACCTCGAAAACAAGAGTGGTGGGCCCCCCGGGGATCGAACCCGGGACACCCTGATTAAAAGTCAGGTGCTCTACCACTGAGCTAGGGGCCCGTAAGTTGTTGTTTACCGCCTTCCGAACTATACCAAGCGCGCACCGCGTTTCTGAGCTGGCCGTCCACCCATCGCGTTTCGCCACGCTCCACTGTCCTCTCGCGCCTGAGTCATCGCAAGTCTGAAACTGTCCGACACGGTGCGGAAGTTCGTGCGATACTCGTGCAGCTCCACTTCGAGTATGTTTCCTGACCGATACAAACGCACAGAATGCCTTTAGAAGACTCAGTTTCTTGACTTTCACAAGCTCATCGAGAAGGATTGCCGTCATCTGCTGAGCTAGGCTGCTCCCGGGCCGACTCTCAGTTCTTAACCCTTTCACACTTTTTATTTTTTTGGATTCGGACTTTCCCCATGTATCCGAAGTCACTCGAGCTTTCTGGTCGCTGTGTCCGCGCGGGTATTCTGGCTGCGACCTTCCTCACGCTCATCTTCGGCGCGAATAAGTCGATTACCGGCACCGGCAACCTGACGCAAGCCAGCGCGACGTACTTCGGAGGGTCCAACGACCAGCGAGGAACGGGGCTGGCGGTGGCTGGCTCCGAACTGTACGTCGCCGTGACAAACGTCACCGCTGCGAGCGGCGTCATGGTGAAGTACGGCGTCCCGCCTGCGGCACCAATCTGGAACCCCAGTCTCGGCAACACGACGTACTTCGCAGGCGCGGCGGCCGCTCCCGGCGGAGGCGTGTATGCAGTCGGAGGCTGTTTCCCTCCAGCTTGCGGAGCGAGCGACGGCGCCGGCGGTACCGAATACAAGAGCGGCATCGTCAAATACTCGGCGGCTGGGGCTCTGGTTTTCGCCAAAAGCCCGAACATCTTCGCGTACCGCGGCTCCGAAGCGTTCGAGGCCGCCACGACAACGGTGGAAAGCGGCAATACGTTCGTCTACGCCGTCGGCGGCGGCGAGCCGTGCTCCTACGGCTTGTTTATGGCGGCCAAGTTCGATGCCTCCGGCAATCTCGTCGCAAAGGCGACTGAACCCGGCATGGAGCCCGACTTCACAAGTTCCTGCGCCGTCATCTCGCCCGGTACCGGCGCCACCGGCTCCGCGATCGTTGCCGTCGGGAGCTCGCTCTATATCGCCGGCTCCAGCTCTAACCGACCGGGCGACAGCGATGCCGTTCTGCGACCGGTGCTCCTCAAATACGACCAGGGACTGACCCGCCTCGGGAAGCAACGCTCGAACGATGTCGCAGGTCAATTGTTCGGCCTCACCGAGATGAGTGGGTCGCTCTACGGGGTCGGCTATGCGAACGGCACCGGCCAGGATTACCTGATTCAGAAATTCGACCTAAGCGGAAATCGGCTGTGGAGTCGCAGCTCCGGCGGTACAGGCGCGGACGTGCTCACCGCCGTGGTCGGTGTCGCGGGCCGTCTCTTCGCGGCCGGCTACACGACGAGCTCCGGCGCCGGGGGCATGGACGGTGTCGTGCTCGAGATCGATCCTGCAAATGGGGACACGTTGTCAACGACGCTCTTTGGCGGAGCGCAGGACGACAGATTCAACGCGATTGCGACTGACGGGACAGACCTCTACGCGGTCGGAGAATCGAAGAGCACGGCACAGAACGGGAACCTGGTCGGACAAAACGACGCGGTACTCGTGCGCTATACCCTCACGACTGCCACGACGCTCAGCGCCAGCGGCTCTGGACTGTACGGCACCACAGCGACGCTGCAGGCGACGCTGTCATCGTCGAACGCGCCGGTTAGCGGCGCGACAGTGAATTTTACGTTGTTCGGCAACTTGGTCGGCTCTGCTTCCACCGATGCAAATGGCGTGGCATCGCTGCCCAATGTATCGCTCAGCGGGTTGAACGCCGGCAGCTTTTCCACTGCGGTGGGAGCCTCGTTCGCTGGGAACGCCAGCTACCAAAGCAGCAGCACGACGGGGGCCCTGACGGTCAGCCAGGCGGCGGCGACAATCACCGTGACCGGTGCGGGAACCTTCACGTACGACGGTCAGGCGCACGCAGCATCAGGGTCGGTCACTGGCGTCCTCAACGAGAGTCTCGGCGCTGCCTCGATTACCTACACCGATCTGAGCACCAACATCGAAAGCTCCGCGGCCCCCATCAATGTCGGCTCGTACTGGATTAACGCGTCGTTTGGTGGAAACACGAACTATCTGCCAGGGTCGAACAGCTCTCTGAAGATCACGATCACGCAAGCGAGCTCGGGCCCCGGGGTCGGCGACCTGGCCGTCGATGTCGGCTACAGCACGCTTAAGAAATTGAAGGCAGCGGATGGGTCGGTTCTGTGGTCGGCTTCCGTCACCAATGACGGTGCGCTCGCCGTAGATCCGCTCGACTTTGGCGTCTACACGGGATACGGCAGCCACAATTACGTGAGCCCTGGGAGCGTCTACAAGTACAACGCCACCGGGGCATTGGCGTGGACCAACTCGATCAGTCGGACGGGCACGTGCAATTTCTACTACGTGAATCATGTGGCAGTGGATGGCACCAGTCCCACTCCTGGTGTCGTGTGGACACAGGAGGGGTGCTACGGGGGCATCGCCAAGTCGAATCGCTCCACCGGAGCGCAGCAATGGTCCGTTTTCACTAACGACATCGGCCGCGCCTCAATCGATCCAGCTAACGGCCAGATTTATGCGACTACCAGGAACAGCTACGACACCCTGTATAGCGCCACAGCCTCGGGGAGCCTCACCTCTACGCCTTCGTGTAAGGGCTTCACGGACCTGAATCCGGCAGACGGCATGTTGTATCGCGGCGGGGGAGGCTGCGGGCTCACGCTCGACCAAATGAATAAGAGCAATTTGGCTACGCCAAATTGGAGCATGAGCCTCTCCGCCTACGTCACAAGCTTTGACGCGCTCGCGATCCAGCCTTGGAGCGGCGGCTACATCTACGCCGCGAGCATCAGTTCGTCCAAAATCGTCGTCATCAATCCGGCCACACGGACTGTGGTGAAGACCTTCACGACGGCGGTCGCTCCCAACTACATCGCGGTAAATCCCTCCGGTGGGAACCTGTACATCGCAAGCAGCACGAGCAATTTCGTGTACGCGTACAGCGTGGACGGCTCCCTCGTGTGGACCAGCCCCAACTTGGGGGGACCCGTCTACGGCATCGCAGCGCCGAAGGGCGTCGTCGGAACTTCCGGATCTCCGGCCGTGGCGACGCCGCCGATGGCGTCATTCACTGTCAATCCGAACCCAGCTGCGTGCAATCAGTTCGTTACCGTCGACGGCAGCGCGTCGTCCGCAACGACCTCGGGAAAGCAGATCGCCAGCTACGCGTGGGATTTCGGCGATGGCGCGACGGGGACCGGCATTACGGCCAGCCACTCGTATAGCGGGTTTGGAAGCTACACGGTGACGCTGACCGTCACCGATAACAACGTGCCCGCGCTGTCGGCGAGCACGACGCACACGGTCAACATTAACCAAGGCAACCTGGCGCCCACCGCCAACGCAGGCGGGCCGTATACCGCCGACCTTGGAACCAGCTTGGCGTTGAACGGAACCGGATCGAGCGATCCCAATGCGGCGTGCGGTGATTCGATTGCCAGCTACGCCTGGACGATTGGTGGCGGGATCACGCTGACCGGTCCGAGTCCGACGTTGACTGTTTTGCAAGTCAATACGCTGGGCGCAGGCAGCCACGCCGTGTCGCTAACAGTGACCGATGAGTTCGGCGCGACGAACACAGCCTCCACCACGCTGACCCTTTACAACAACGTCCCGACGGCGTTGTTTACCGCGAATCCGAATCCAGCGGCCTGCAGTCAGGTGGTCTCGTTCGATGGCAGCGCCTCTCATGCGGGGCGACCCGACCGCTCGATCGTGAGCTACGCGTGGGATTTCGGCGACGGCTCGACAGGAGCCGGTCCAACGGTCAGTCACACGTACAGCGCATTCGGCACCTACACGGCGACCCTGACGGTTACCGACAACAACGTGCCGGCCAAGACGGCGAGCACAACCCTGGCAATCAACGTGAACCAGGGCAATCAGGCACCTGTGGCCAACGCGGGCGGAGCTTATATCGCCGACCTTGGAAACAGCCTGGCGTTGAACGGAACCGGATCGAGCGATCCCAACGCGGCGTGCGGTGATTCGATTGCCAGCTACGCCTGGACGATCGACAGCGGGGCGATCGCGCTGACCGGTGCGAGTCCGACGTTGACGGCCGCGCAAATCACTGCGCTGGGAGCGGGCAGCCACGGCGTGTCGCTGACGGTGACCGATGAGTTCGGCGCGACGGCCAGCGCCTCGACGACGCTGACGCTTTACAACAACGTCCCGACCGCGTCGTTCCTCGCAAACCCGAACCCGGCGGCATGCACTCAAGTGGTCTCGTTCGACGGCAGCGCCTCTCATGCGGGACGACCCGACCGCTCGATCGTGAGCTACGCGTGGAGTTTCGGCGACGGCGCGACAGGAGCCGGTCCATCGGTCAGTCACGCGTACAGCGCGTTCGGCAACTACACCGCGACCTTGACGGTTACCGACAACAACGTGCCGGCAAAAACGGCAGCGACGTCGATGCTCATCAGCGTGAGCCAGGGGAACGTTCTGCCAGTCGCGAGCCCCGGCGGACCCTACGCCGCTGACTTGGGCACCACCGTGATGCTCAGCGGAGCGGGATCTATGGATCCCAACGCGGCGTGTGGTGACTCGATCGTGAGCTACGTCTGGACGATCGACAGCGGCGCGTTGACTTTGTCCGGTCCGATTCCCTCCTTGACTGCCCCGCAAGTCAATAGCCTGGGCGCTGGCAGCCACACGGTCTTGTTAACGGTCATCGATGAGTTCGGCGCGCTTGGAGCAGCTTCTACAAGCTTGACTATCAAGCACGCAGAAGACAACGACGGCATTCCGGCCGACCCAGACGTCAACGGCAACGCCGGAATCGACACACTACCTGGCGCCTTCTCGAACGTGTTTGACGACAGACTAGCTCCGGGAACAGGCACGACATTCGGGACCATCCTCAATCGCGCCGGCTGGAACGTGGCGATGAGCAATCTGCCAGATCCGACCGGCGTCCGGGCCACGATCAACGGCGGCGGCACTGGGTCGGCGGCCATCTCCGCCTGCGGTGGCGATCAAAAGCAGGTCTTGCTCAATGCGGCTGGCGAAACGGCCGATCTCACTTGCATTAGTCCGACCACACTTAGCGTGACCGCCAGAACTGCATCGCCGACCATCGAGGTGCAGAAGACACAGCCGCAGTCATTCGTCTGCACCTTCGCTGGCGGAATCTTCCTGCCGCTTGGACTCCGGAACAGCGTCTGTTCAAGGACGAACTACATCGTCGCCCACCTCGCGACCGGCAACACCGTGTCGCTGGGCAGTCCTGTGACTGCGGACCCGGACAATCCCGATCCGGTTGTCGTCGATCTGCTCGATGACAACGGCGTGATAGTCGGATCTCTTACGCTCGAGCCGGGCGCGTCCGTTGACGTCACCTTCGGCCACGACGAGTATACGGACGCAACTACGGTCCAGTTGACGCTGCTCGACGGAGAGGCGACCGGCACAGTCTCTGGCGTGACACAGCCGCTGACCAACGACCCGCAAACATTCCTGGTGGACACGATGGCACCGGCCATCGGCCCGGTCAGCAATCTCGTGGTGACCGCCACATCAACGTCGGGCGCCGTCGTCAATTATCCGATGCCGTCGGTGACTGACAACATCGATGCGAATCCGCAAGTCACGGGTAACCCGGCGCCGGGCAGCATCTTCCCGCATGGGCAGACGACGGTGACGATTACCGCAGAAGACACCGCGGGGAACACTTCGACGACGACATTTACCGTGACTGTGCAAGTCGGCCTTTTGTCGATCGCGGTGACACCGCCCACCGCGACCATGCACCCCGGTCAGGGTGGCCAGCAGTTCACCGCCACGGGCACGTTCAGCCAGGGCCCTCCCCAGATCCTGAATTCGGGCGGCGGCGGATCGGGCGGCGGGACGTTTGGTCCGAGTTTCCCGATGTGGGAGGCCCTGTTCGCGCCGATGGCCGACTTCTCTGCGTGTTCGACGCCGCAGTATCCGCTGAACTCGGGCACCGGCAGCTGGAGCAGCCAGAATTTCTTCGACAGGAACGGCAGCGTGAACGAGACCTGGTCGGTCGGAACTCCGGTCCTTCAGCTCGACGGGACCATCAACAGCTCCGACGTCCTGTTGAACCTCGCGTGCACGAACGGCGCGGCCACCGGAACGATTACCGCGCACTGGACTGGCACCAGGTACGAAGGGACGTTGACCTTCAATGGTGGCGCGACGACGAGCAACGTTTCGATCACCGGTTGGTCACCTCAGGCGCCAATGCCGACCGCACGGTTCGGAGTGAGCGCGCTAGCCTTGGGTGGCAAGGTCTACGCGATCGGCGGGGTTGGCGGTAGCTGTAACACCCCGGCTCCATGCTTTTTCGGTCCGCTCACTACGGTGGAATCGTACGACCCGGGTACCGGTCTGTGGACGACTGAGCCTTCATTGAACATCGGGAGGGAAAGCGCCGGCGCTGTCACGCTCGGCGGCAAGGGCTACGTGATCGGCGGTCACGTGCCCGGAGGCGAGCCAACGGGTGCGGTCGAAGTGCTCGATCCGTCCGTCTCGAATACCTGGGTGACGCTCGCCCAAAATGACTGGATGCCGACCGCGCGCGCAGGCTTCGCGCTCGTGACCGACGGCACTTACTTATATGCGCTTGGTGGAACCACCCAGGGGGCCAATGGCGGTCCGGTCGACACGGTCGAACGATACGATCCGTCGGCGCCCACCGGTCAACGCTGGTCCACACTCGCGCATCCCATGCCCGTTGCAGGCAGTCCTAGCGCCGGCGTCCTCAACGGCACCATCGTCGTCGTCGGCAGCGACGGGACCAACCGGACGGACGTGTACGACATCGCCGCCGGCGAATGGCACCAGGGGGCCCCGATGCCGGCGCAGCGCGGATCGATGACGGCTGCGGTCGCTAACAGGGGGCTGTGGGTGCTCGGCGGCACGTCGAACGGCTCGCTGAACTACGACTCGTGGGTGTACTACCCGGCAACCAGCACGCGGCCCGAGGGATGGGCGGGCGTCGGCCCGATGCTGACGGCACGATGGGCGCCCGGCGCAGCCGTCGTCGGCGATGTTGTGTACTTGGTCGGCGGGGCAGGCGTCGCTGAAGCCTCAGGCGAACATCTCGGCCTGCCGACAAACGAGTCGCTCAGCACACCGCCATTTGAGACGTTGAGCACGGGCGGCGGATCCGGCGGCGGAGGCAGTTCGTTCGTGGTGCAGTGGCAGAGCACGAACACAACGGTCGCCGACATCGACTCGAATGGATTCGCGAACCCGCAGGCGGTCGGCGAAACGACGATCGTCGCGTCGGTTGGCAGCATCTCGTGCGAGACCACCGAGAGCTGCGCGACATTCACCGTCAGCAATGCTGCACCCATTGTGCAGATTACCGGCCGATTGGGCGGGCCACCTCCGTTCCCGCCGTATGCATCTGGGCCCTTCACGATCAACGAGGGATCGCAGCTTCAGCTCAATGCTGACGCCTCGGATCCTGACGGCGATCAGTTGACCTATTCGTGGTCGATCATTTCCGGGACCGGCACGCTTGGCGGTAACACCAGCAACTCGTGGGTCAACTATACGAACGGCGATGGTCCGTCTTCGACGACCGTCCAGGTCGTTATCACCGACAGCTTCGGTGAGACCGCGACCGCGACAACGACGATCGCCGTGATGAACGCCGCGCCCATGGTCCAGCTATTCGGCAGTCCGTTCACGACCACCGAAAGCCAGTTCCAAAACTTCGGGACGGGTGGCAGTTTCTCCGATCGAGGAATCAACGACGGACCATGGACCGTGACCGTGAACTACGGCGACGGCACACCCGTGGAAATGCTGCCCTTTACTCTGTCTTCGAACGGATTCTCCACGTTTGGCAACTTCTCGCTGAACCACAGGTATGTCGACAGCGGTACCTACACCGTCACGGTCACGGTGGCGGACAAGGATAACGACACGGGGACGGCCACGATCGACGTCATCGTGAACAACGCCGCGCCCCAGGTGTACCTCCCAATGTCGGCCTCGACCCAGGTCGGGAGCACCATGACGTGGGGATGCGCATCGTTCTTCGATCAGGGCGCGGCCGACGCGCCGTGGACGGCGACCGTGAACTACGGCGATGGCACGGGCGATCAGCCGGTCGCCCTCAATGTGCCGGGCTCCTGCGGTGGAGGTGGTACGACGACCGGCGCGTTCAATC
>Ga0209726_10004921_pt1 | contig 16692 bp, 18 predicted proteins | sample Subgrocontami54m_FD_187453 | JGI IMG/M metagenome (GOLD analysis project Ga0209726, IMG submission 187453) | Subsurface groundwater microbial communities from S. Glens Falls, New York, USA - GMW46 contaminated, 5.4 m (SPAdes) (version 3) | ecosystem: Environmental > Aquatic > Deep subsurface >... | reverse complement strand
CTTCGCCACTTCCTCCAGCTCCGCGTAGACATCGGCCGACATCTTGGCAAATTCCGGCTCGGTCAGATGACCTTCTTGGATCAATTTTTCTTTTAACTTCTTGATCGGACATTTCTGTTTCCAGGCCTCGATTTCTTCCTTGGGCCGATACGCCGTGCCCGGATCGCCGCCGAAGTGGCCATCCCAGCGGTAGGTGACGCATTCGAGAAATGTCGCGCCGCCGCCGCCGCGTCCTTTGGCCGCGGCCGCTTGAGTCGCCTCACAAACCGCTTCGACATCGTTGCCGTCGATGGTCTTGCCTTCGAAGCCATAGGCTTGCCCGCGCACCGACAACTGCTTTACCGCCGTGCTCTTCTCGAAACTTACCGTCATCGCGTATTGATTGTTCTCGCAGACATAGATCACCGGGAGCTTCCAGACGCCGGCCATATTCATCGCCTCGTGCACGACGCCCTGATTGGCCGCGCCGTCGCCAAAGAAGCTGACCACGACTTCCTTCGATCCCCGCACCTTGGCGGCGAGCGCCGCGCCGGTGGCCGTGGGCACCGTGCCGCCGACCGTGCCGGTGTTGCCTATGAAACCAAAGCCCATATCGCCCATGTGCATCTTGCCGCCGCGCCCTTTCGAATAGCCCTCCGCCCGCCCCATGCATTCACAGAGGAGCGTGTAGAGATCGGCGCCCTTGGCGATCAGATGGCCTGTGCCGCGGTGATAGCTGGCAATCAGGTCCGTCGCCTGCAAAGCCGAACAGACGCCCACCGCGATCGCTTCCTGGCCGCGATAGGAATGGGTGCTGCCGAACATCGCTTTCCGTTGGTAAAGCTCCTCGAGCTTCTCCTCTAACGCGCGGATTAATATCATCTGCCGCAGCATCGCTTTTCTTTTCGCCGTGTCCAGCATAAGTTCCCCTTCTCGCGGAAATGGATTGAGATTTCGACCCCAACCTTCCGCTCGTCCTCTTCTTTAGTTATTTGTAGTCGGTGCCGGTTGTCAAGCCTAGCTTGAAAGCATCGACCCTCCGCGCCGGAAGGGTACCGCCGCCCTACGACGCCGACACCAAATTGCTCCCATCGGAAACACTCGGACCATGATCTGGGACATTGACGACCCGAGTTATGACCAAATGTTAGCGGGTTGGAATTGTGAGCTTTACTTCGAAGAGAGGGGCGCACGCCCTGCGGCGATCAACCGAGCTACTCCCACGATCGTGATCGAGCCAAGGACGGCGGTGGCAAAATCGCTGAAGGCATTACCCTTGCCGATAATGATCCAAAAAAACAGATGCTCCCCGACCATGGCGCCAGCGATCCCATAGATCGCGTCGAGAACATGTCCTTCTCTTACGACTTTTACGCGACCCTCTACTTCAACCGCTTTTCCCGTCAACCAACCGGCAAGCGCTCCGATTACGATCTGAACGATGACAGTCATGATATTCTCTTGGGTGAAGCCCAACGGCCTTAGCCTACTCCGCCGAAGTGGCTTCAGCGACGAAGGCCGGGGGACCGTGCCCCTCTCCACATGCTTCGTCGGACGAAACCCTCCGACATTTGCCGGCCGCAGCCGACTTCGGACAGCGAAGGACGAAGCGTACCCTCCGTAGCCTTGGCGAAGAGGGTAATGCCGCAATCTGTCTAGCTAACCGCGCTGGCGGCGATCTGGTGGGAGGTCGAGTTTCCGACCTCAAAGGTTTCCACCCTGGGAGCGCCTTCAATCACCCGCGACAGGGCCTTCAAGACCTCGGGATATGTCTTGCGATTATAAGCCTCCGCGTCATCTTTCTTATCCCAGAGACTGATGGCGACTGCCTCATTACGTTCTGGAGAGACGAAGCTGATCTCATCCTCAAATCCCCTTTGTCTTCGGAGCAAAGGAATGATCTCCCCCTCAAGGATGCGGGTAAACTCCGCCGTGCTCTTGGCCTTGAGTTTGAAACTCACGTTACGACTAAACATTTCGACCTCCTGGGTTGGACCGAATAGAGGGTTCTGGATGGTAGGCTTACTTGAAGAATTTCAAGCAACCGCGAAGTGAAACCCTATGCCATGAATTGTCATCAATCTACACCGGCCGGTGACGGGTTGCTGTCTAGTATTGGACAGCTTTGAAAAAAATTACTCGGAAGCAAGAGCCGCCAACGAGTGGAAACTTATCAGTTTTTGTTGTTTTTCATCGTACAAGGCTAGGCAAAGCGACTTGAAGCTTGTCCGCATGGTCAACGGTTCGACTGCATGTAACGCCGGAATGTCATCGTGGCACTGTTGCAGATGATAATTAGGAATCGTGGGGCGTGCGTGATGAACGTGATGCAAACCAATGTTGCCTGAAAACCACTGGAGGATTTTCGGCAGCTTGAAATAAGAACTACCGTCCAGCGCCACTTTCATCGGATCCAAAGATTCGTGGCGCGTCCAATAGACGCTCTCAAATTGATGTTGGAGGTAGAACAGCCACAACCCAAGGGTGGCGCCGACCAATATGACGGGCAACTGAATCAAAAGATAGGTCTGAAAACCGATCGTCAAGCTCGCCAATCCGCCAATGACCAAGAGCGCCACGTTGGTGAGGAACACGCTCTGACGCTCCCTCTTTCCCGCACCCTTGGTAGAAAACCGCTGGAAGAGTAAAAACAAAAGTGCCGCACCCGGACCGAACAAGACGAAGGGATTCCGATAGATCCGGTACACGAGTCGTCTTCGCAGGGGCGCCGCCAGATATTCTTTCGTCGTCATCGTCCAAATATCGCCGACTCCCCGACGGTCCAGGTCCCCGGCCGTGGCATGATGCAAGTTGTGGGCATTCCTCCAGTCCGCAAACGGGGTGAAAGTCAAAATACCTGTAACATAGCCAAGGATTGTGTTGGCCCGGCGCGACGCAAAGAAAGATCCATGACAGCAATCGTGGAAAAAGATGAAAACGCGAACCAGGAGGCCTCCTGCCACCACCGCCAACGCCAGAGTTACCCAATAGGGATACCCCTGTCGAACTGTGTAGAGCATCATTGCCCACAGGATGCCATAAGGAACAAAGGTGTCGACGAGTTGCCAGAGAGATTTGCGGAAATCCGAATAGGCGTACCTACCGATGGCCTGATACCAAGCCGGTTTGGCCATTTTGAAATTGGTGGAATCTGCATTAACGAACATTGCTTACCTCAGGAGTGAGAAACCCTACCTCGAGAATTGGTTTAACGATACGCCGACTAAGAAGAGATTGTTGTCTAATATTGGACGGTTTTAATAAGGGAATCTTCAGGTTTTTTGTGTAGCTGGCCGCAGATCCGTCAAAGGACGGATCAGCTAGAATCCTCACGGCTGAGCCGCATAGCTCGGCGATGAGTAGAGCCGCCTTAAACGATCTGAGCCAGATAGTCAGTAAGTTTTTTTTCTTTGATAATGAGAAATCGATCTTTATTTGTCTCGATCAGCCCAAGGTTATGAAATCGCTGCATAAACAGACTGACTCGCGGTCGCGTCGTGCCCACCATCTCGGAGAGTTCTTCATGGGAAATCTTTAGCTCGATGCGAATGCTGCGCGGGTCCTTCTTGCCCATGGTGCGGGCCAACTGTAACAGCGTCTGGCCCAGCCGCTGCTCGCTGTCCACCGTCACCAGATTGGCGATGACCTGCTGTTGGTCGGCGATGCGCACCGCCAGATAGCGCACGAAGCCTTCGAACAACGAGTCGCGGCTTAAACGCGCAAAGAACTGAGAGCAAGGTATTTGTTTCAAGGTCGTCGCTTTCATCGCCGTCGCCGTTTCCAGCCGTGCGCCTAACCCGGATAAACATAGCTCACCGAAGATGTCTCCCCCGCTATGGATGGCCAGGAGACACTCCTTGCCTTCGGCCGAGATCATGAGCAGTTTGACCTGGCCGCTCTCGATGAAGTAGACCATCTCGTTCTGATCGCCGCAGGTGTAGACGTTAGAGTGTCTGGCAATCTTGATGGCGTGGGAATTCAAAGTCTCACGCTGCAACGAATCGCGCAATTGTAGTTTGAACTCGTCGGCTTGAGGAGTCTGTTGAATCGTCATCATGTCTCCTTTCGAAGCCCACGATGATAATAACAACAGTCTGCTTACTCAGGGGGCTTGGTCGGTCGCTTATTGTTGGGGCGCGAAACCGCGGCGGTTAAACCACTCATCAATACACTATCTTGTTGCCTGCGCTATGTCTAGACGGGCATGGCTCCAGAGTCCAAGCCTCTTTCTCATGTACTCCGGTTCAAGTCCGAGCGCACGGCAGACAGACACGAAGGAGAAGAGCCGGCGAGAGTCATCGCTTAAAAACCAATCCTCAGCCTCCCGCCTGCGACGAATAAACGGCTGCTCCGTCTCAAACTGTTTCTGAAAGCAGAGAAAGGCATCTTCGAGCACGGCGTACATCAACGCGGTCTCCGGGCACACGATCGCCAGCCTGACCCGGGTGTTGAAGAACTTTTCCGGAGGAACGCTGACATCGGCCGGCCGGTCATACCCGGAAGCCCCGCGGGCGGACACCGGTTGGCGCGCTTGGCGGTGGTGAGTCATATGTGTGTTGTGCATGGCGCTCTCCCCCAATCACGAAACTCCCGGCAGCGACGCGCGACCGTTCACACGCGAAGGCGGATTTCACCCCCAAAAGTGGGGGCGATTTGCGCCGCGCCGGGCGTATCGAGAATACTTCTGGCTTTGGCTATCTCATCGGGCGTGCCGTGAGCGATAACCAAAAACTTGTCAGATTTGAGTGCGGTCTCATACCGGGTGATGCTGTCCTTGGGGATGCCAATAATGCGCAGCCCGGCACCCAACGCACTCATCTCGCCGGCCGTGGCAGCACCTTCCAGCGCCCTGATAATCCAACTGACCAGCGGCCCGAACACAATGACGGGACCGATGCCCGGGATGAAAAAGAAGCCCGACCCGAACAGCAAGCCCGATAAGCCGCCCCAAAAGGACGCCATCTCGCCCCAGACTTTCATCCGGTCGCCGGCATGGTAATGGCCCATGACACGCTCCCCGGTGTGATAGTCCTTGCCCACGATAGAAAGTTTGTTCATGTCGAACCCCGACCGCTGGAGTTCTTTGATGGTCAGCGCTGTCTCGGTGTGGGGGTCGTAGACCCTAACCACGGCGTTGTTCTTAGCCATGGTTCACCTCCGTCTTGGATTTAATCTATGCGGGTTCGACCGGGGTTTCTGTCCAATATTAGACAATGGCGAAAAAATATTTCGATGCTCGCGGCTTGGACTGTTACGGGGCAAGGACGATAGGCTTACTCGAAGAACTCCAGACAAAACGCGGAGTGAAACCCTATGCCTTAGATTACTTTCAATTTACGCCGACTCGGGATGGGGTTTCTGTCTAACATTGGACGATTTTGAAAAAACTTATCGTTAGGACCAACATCTGGTTGACCTCTATGAACATTGGCCGGGAAAAGGAACACGAGCTTCCCCGCATTGATATATTGAGCGTTTATGACTTTCCCCGTAAGAGAATCCTTACCTAGCTACCGCCTATCCAAGGATCTGTTACGTGGCGGAAACTATGAGGATTGTAGCAACTGACGGAGAAGGCTTCGGACTACTTTCCTTGACAATGGCCTGTCCCATACCTAAGTTTGGTTATAGTGTCCGCTAATCTCATTTGATAGTAGGCAAATGGCATCGAGGCTCAGATAACATGGCATCGCACGATTGGGATTTCTTGATTTGGCGGCGCGCTAACGATTTGCTCCAGCAGGCTGAGCGAATCCATAGGAATTTCTTACAGGTCGCCGCCGGCGCCCGCTATCGGGTGTCTCCCGGCAGAACGCCGAGCTGGGAACCCCCCGTTAACGTCGTCGAGACGGACGAAAGCCTCTGGGTGATTTCGGCGCTGCCTGGCGTAGCGGCTGATCGAGTCGACGTGCGATTAGAAGAACGTGAGCTTGTCATCGCCGGCGAACGCCCGTTGCCAAAATGCTGCGATGACGGGGACCTGAAGATATGGGAGATCCCGCTCGGCCGTTTTGAGCGGCGACTCAAGCTCGCGGGAGGCGAAAAGCCTCTATCGGTGGGAAAAATGTCTCTCCAGGATGGGCTGCTCATCGTCGAATTAAGGAAGCATTCATGAACGCTGAAGCCACGGAAACTCCTAAATCCAAACCGCACCTCAATATTCCTGCTGGAGCAATGCTCATCATACCTTTACGCAACCGGGTGCTCTTCCCGTCCATGATCATGCCGCTCATGGTCCGCCGCCCGGCAAGGCTCCAAGCTGTCGAAGAGGCTGTTCGCCAACAACTTCCCATTGGATTCGTCAGCCAACGCGATCCCAAGATTGAAACCCCACAGCCCAATGAGTTGTACGGAGTTGGCACAGCCGCAGACATTCTACGGATGTTTACTCTGCCGGACGGTCACCGTCAGATCCTCGTTCAAGGCCGCCGCCGCTTTGAGATCGGCGAAATCCTCGAGACCGATCCCGTCCTCATTGCGCGCGTCACCATGGTCGAAGAAAAAATCCCCCAGACCAAGGAGTTCGAGGCGAGAATCTTACATCTGCGTCAAGAAGCAGCCCGGGCCTTATCGTTATTTCCTGAACCGATGAACGAACTGAGATCGATGATCGAAAGGACTGAAGATCCCCTAACCGTAATCGATATGATCGCGTCCACATTGGACCTTCCTTCCGCCGAGAAGCAAGAAATTCTCGCGATCCCTGACCCGGAGGCGCGCGCCCAAAAAGTTTCAGAGAAGTTGGCGCGGCAGATCGAATTGCTGGAACTGAGCAGGAAAATCGGCGACGAAACCAAGGAATCGATGGATAAGTCCCAGCGCCAATATTTCCTGCGCGAACAATTGAAAGCCATTCAAAAGGAGCTGGGCGAAGAGGATCAGAAAACTGTCGAAGTTGAAGAGCTGAGAAAAAAACTCTACGAGGCAAAAATGCCCCCGGAGGTTGAGAAGGAAGCGCTCAAAGAATTAAACCGGTTTGAGCGCATTCCTGAGATGGCGGCTGAACACTCGTTGATCAGGACTTACTTTGACTGGTTGGTGGAACTCCCTTGGAGCATTTTCACCAAAGAAGAGATTGAGCTGCCGAAGGCGCGCGAAATCCTCGACGCCGACCACTACGGTCTTGAAAAAGTGAAAAAGCGCATCATTGAGTTCCTCGCTGTTCGCAAACTCATGCCGCAAGGGAAGAGCCCTATCCTGTGCCTAGTCGGTCCCCCGGGAGTAGGAAAGACCTCCCTCGGGCAAAGCATCGCTCGGGCGATGAATCGTAAGTTCGTGCGCCAAAGTCTTGGCGGGGTTCACGATGAGGCGGATATTCGGGGTCATCGGCGCACCTACGTCGGGGCGCTGCCAGGTAATATTATTCAAGGGATTAGAAAGGCCGGCAGTAGAAACCCCGTCTTCATGTTGGATGAAGTCGATAAGCTGGGCGCGAGTTTTCATGGCAACCCTTCCGCTGCTTTGCTGGAGGTCCTCGATCCCGCTCAAAATGCGACCTTTCAAGACCATTACCTCGCACTGCCTTTCGATCTAAGCCAGGTTTTATTCATTGCGACGGCCAACGTGCTCGATACGATTCCGGGCCCTCTTCGCGATCGCATGGAGATCTTGGAATTGCCGGGATACATCGAGGAAGATAAATTGGCCATTGCCAAGGGATACCTTGTTCCTCGGCAAATCGCCGAAAACGGTCTCAAACTCGGAGAGATTAATTTTGCCGACGATGCGATTCGGGAAATTATCCGGTCCTACACGCGCGAAGCCGGGGTTCGTCAACTCGAGCGTGAGCTGGGAGCCGTCTGCCGCAGCGTGGCAACGCGCTTCGCGGACGGTTTTAAAGAAACGATCACTGTGAATCAAGGATCTCTTCATGGGTACTTGGGTGCGCAAAAATTCTTCAACGAGATCGCGCTGCGCACCAGCTTGCCTGGAGTGGCTACCGGCTTGGCATGGACGCCGTTTGGCGGAGACATCTTGTTTGTCGAAGCAACCAAGATGCCGGGAGACGGTAAGTTGCTATTGACCGGCCAGCTCGGCGATGTCATGAAAGAAAGCGCCCAGGCCGCTTTGAGTCTCCTCAAGTCCCGCGCGGAGACACTTGGAATCGATCCCGAGCTTTTCAGAAAGAACGACTTGCACATCCATATTCCCGCGGGAGCTATCCCAAAGGACGGGCCAAGCGCTGGCATCACGCTCTTTGTCGCTCTCGTTTCACTGCTTACGGGACGGCGCATCAGCAAAGATGTCGCCATGACGGGCGAGATCAGCCTGCGCGGCTTGGTACTGCCGGTGGGAGGGATTAAGGAAAAGATGCTGGCAGCCAAAAGAGCGGGTATTTCCTGCGTCTTGCTTCCCGAGTTGAATCGAAAAGATCTGGAGGAGATTCCCGCCTCGGGCCGTGAAGGCATCCGCTTTGAGTTTCTGAAAACGGCGGACGAGGCCTTGCGGCTTGCCCTGGAGCCCGAAGCCCCGAGTGGTTTTTCCCCCGGTGAAAGACTCGCGGCTCGTTCGCTCGCCTGACAAATGAATCAGTGGATCGTCTGACCGATAACAAAGTTAATCCCGTTTGCGGTCAGCCAGTTCCTGTTTAAGATTCTCAGCTCTGGCAGAGTGCGTTCAAGGAACTTGAGTATAAGCTTCAAAATATCTCCTGCATGGAAACCTATGGAGGAAAGCTCATGCGTAAACGGATAATCAATCAGGGTCCCCAAGATGTCTCACCCGCTAATCAACAGTGGTTGAACGTGGAAGCCCTGGCCCAGGTAGAGGTATCTTCCGAGGACACGGCACATCTGATCGAGTCAGCACTCATGCCGGGGGCCGGTTCGGTTTGGCGGGCGGCACAACCTGGTCATCAGACAATCCGCTTGCTGTTTGACGAGCCGCAAAGGGTCAGGCGGATGCGTTTAGTCTTTCAGGAGGATGATCACGAGCGCACCCAGCAGTTTGTACTGCGCTGGTCTTCAGACGGTGGTCAGTCATACCGGGAGATTGTGCGTCAGCAGTATAATTTCAGCCCTCCCGGCGCCACCAGCGAATGCGAGGATTATACTGTTGATCTCGACGGCTTGACCACACTGGAACTCAATATTATTCCCGATATCAGCGGGGGAACTGCCTGTGCATCGCTTGCGCAGTTACGTCTTGCGTGATTGCTAAGAAAAATTTCGATGATGAACAAAAGGAGCGGGGATGGGCTGGTCCGGTGGATCGAAAGCCCGGCAAGGTCCCAGGAGCGTCATCAGGATAATTCCACGCCGCACATCGCGTCTAGTTGTTAAAATTGAACGCCTGGTAAAACGCCCCCTGGAAGGCAATGTGGAATCGGGCAACTCCTCCGATGCGCGGACCTGTTTGCGGGATGCGCGAGGTGGTGAAGTGGGAGTTGAAGTTATTTGGCTCCCTCTGGGAATATCCGTCGAAGGGTTGTCCGTTGGTATTTGCCTGCTGGGACGCCGCCTGACTCGCTGCATCACGAACTTAATCAGCGGCACGACAATAAAAATAATAAGAAGAAGAATCTGTCCAAAACTCAAATTTTTCATGCCGGTTTCCGTTACTTTTTCGGAGTCTCGCCAGGCTGGCCTCCCGTATCGGCGATAGAATCGCGCATGGCCGTATCGGCCTGCACATTTTTCATCTTGTAGTAGTCCATGATGCCAAGATTTCCCTGGCGAAACGCTTCCGCCATAGCGCGCGGCACTTCAGCCTCCGCCTCAACCACGCGCGCCCGCATTTCCTGTTCCAAAGCAACGGCCATCGCGCGCCGCTCCTCGGCTTTGGCCTGCGCTATCTGCTTGTCGGCGTTCGCCTGATCAATCTGCAGCTTGGCGCCGATGTTATCGCCGACATCCACGTCGGCAATGTCGATGGAGAGGATTTCGTAGGCGGTCCCCGCGTCCAACCCCTTACTCAGAACATGCTTGGAGATGTGATCGGGATTCTCGAGCACATTCTTGTGCGACGCCGCGGAGCCGATGGTGCTCACCATGCCCTCCCCGACCCGCGCGATGATGGTCTCCTCCCCAGCCCCTCCTACTAGCCGGTCAATGTTGGTGCGAACGGTCACACGAGAGACGGCGATGAGCTGGATTCCGTCCTTGGCTACAGCCGCGATTTTCGGCGTCTCGATGACCTTGGGAATAACCGACATCTTCACCGCCTCCAGCACGTCACGCCCGGCCAGATCGATTGCAGCGGCTCGCTTGAAGGGCAAAGCGATGTTGGCCTTGTCTGCCGAAATCATGGCGTTGACGACCCTCACGACGTTTCCGCCGGCCAAATAATGGGCTTCGAGATCGTTGAGGGGAATGTCCAAACCGGCCTTAACCGAGCTGATCCGCGCCGTGATCACAGTGCCGGGCGGAACTCGGCGCAGGCGCATGCCGATGAGCGTGAAGAGCCCGACGTATGCTCCCGATGCCCAAGCGGCAATCCAGAGCGGGATGGGCACCAGGTACAAGACAAAAACCAAGCCCACGATCACCATCAATAGCAGCGCAAAACCTCCAGTTAGCCCGGTTTCAAATCCACTCATGTTAACTCCCTTCTGTTGTTAAGGTGCGGTGCCGCCGCACGACAATGCGGTTGCCATCGACGCGAGTCACCACGATCGGCATACCAACATCGATAAATTCGCCGTCGGACACGACATCCACACGCTCGCCGGCAATCTCTGCGATGCCCGCCGGTCGGAGCGTCGAAAACGCCGTGCCGTGTTTTCCGAGCCAGCTACTATCACGTTCCGGCGCCGAGGCATACCCCTCGCCTGCAGCAAGGCCGGTTTCCAGGATCAGCTGCCTCCCGAACGGGAGGCGCGGTAAAAAACGCAGCATCAACAAACTCGCCACCAGCGCCAAGACGACTGAAATCAACACCCGCCCCACGGCGATAACGACGAACCCCCATGTGGCGCCGCCGCCGATCAGGCTCAGGCTGAGGCCGGCAAGCAATGCGCCGATCCCGAGCACTCCGGCGAGACCAAAGCCCGGAATAACAAAAACCTCTAAGACCAGGAGCACGAGACCCGACCCCACGAGCAGCAGCTCTTCCCAGCCCGCCAACTGGACCAGCCAGTGGCCCCAAAAGAAAAGCGCCAGGCTTGCGATACCGAGCGCACCCGGCAAGCCAAAGCCGGGTGTGCGTATTTCCATAAAGATGCCAAGCATACCGACCGTCATCAGCAAAGAACTGACAACGGGATTGGTCAGGAAGCGGACCAGATCCTCCGCCCAGTTGGGTGTTATGCGCCTTATCTGAGCTCCCGCAAGATTCAACTGCTCCAGTACGCTCTCTATGGTCTGGGCGCGAAAATCCGCAACCTTGTGCTTCAGGGCTTCTTCGGTCGTCAGCGTCAGCAGCTTTCCTTTTTTTATGAGTCCAGGGATCTCCACGTCTCCGTCCACCATCGCCTCGGCGATGAGCGAGGGACGTTTGCGCGTCTCGGCGGTCGCGCTAAATTCCTTTCGCACATAGGAGACGGTCTTCTCCTCCACCGGCTGAGCCGCCGCGCCCGGCTGTCCCATCTGTACCGGCGTTGCGGCGCCGATCGTTCCGCCGTCGGCCATGACGATCTTCTCGGCAGCCAAACTGATAAGGGCGCCTGCGGAGATGGCTCTCTTGTTTACAAAGGCGACCGTCTTAACCCGAGCATTCAACAAAGCGTCGCGGATGAGAACAGCCGCATCCACCCGCCCACCGAAGGTGTTGATCTCGAGAATGACGGCCGCGGCGCCTGCATCCGTGGCCTCGTTAAGCACGCGCTGGACATAGGGCGCAAGCCCAAGGTCGATGATCCCCTCGATCGGCGCCACGTACACCACGGGCGGTTGCTGAGCGAATACGAACGTGTTGTATCCTAGGACCGCGATCAGCCCGAGGCCAACGATCGACATTCGCAACGCCCATCTGTTCAAAGTCCTACCCACGAAGCACGCCTCTGTGCCTACTAATAGGCGTAAGCCACCGCTCCTTCTTTTGATTTCACTTCAGCCAGTTCAAAGTATAACCTGAAATCTCTGGACCAGATGCTCGTGTCTTTCTTCGAGTAAGGGGGCTTGCCTGCAAAGTCTTTTGGTTGAACACCGATAAGCGTGACCGCAGTTATGGCGGGCTCTATGTAATTCCAGTTAACTGATGCCATTTCCTTTCCGATTCCTCCCTCTTTGACCTCCATCTTGGCATAGCCCGTCGAACTGTAGCCTTGAAGGGCGGTGATCGGTGTCGTGAGTCGAACTTGAGTCATCACCTCCGTTGCGGATTGGAGTCCTTTATTCCGGGTCATCACCACAACCCACAAGTGGGATTCAAATTCCTTTTTAAACTTAGCCATTTCCGCCTGGCCTTCAGGCCCTCCGAACTGTAGTGCAACGCTGGTCAAGACAGGCTCAAGATTCGCCGGGGTAAGGGCAAAGACCTGGGTATCGAAGGCGACCCGCGTGATATTAGGCACCTGCAATTCTAAAATCTGCAGGGCCTTACCCGAGTTGACGTAACCGCGATACGCAAAGAATATGATCAGGACCAGCCCTCCCACTATTACAGCGGTCGCGGTTCGACTTATGTCCCTGGGAAGTTCCATCGTGTTTCCTCCTTCTTGCAAAGACTAAATATCTAATCTTGGCCCTCAGCTCTGAAACCTTAGAGATCCCTTCTCCTCGTGAGCGGCGATCTCCTCCGTTCTGAATTTAATAGTACGCCGCCTCTAGAAGGGATTTCTGTCCAATATTAGACGATTTTGAAAAGAATTATCGCGCGGCCGGCAGACCTGCGCAGCCGCTCTGGGCGCTAGCAATGAAAATATTCCTATATAATTCCGTAACCCAGCGGAGAATTGTTTCTATCAGCATAATGTCTTCTTCCTCAAAAAACCACTCGACCAGCTCCAACGGAAGAAGATATGGGCTGGCTTATTTTACTCTCAAATGCCAAGGGGGAGATACCTCCATATTTCCCGATGTTGGGACAAGGGAATAGATCGGGGCCCTAACGCTCTCCGGTTTGATCGTGCTTTTCCGTCAAGCCCTTGCCGCGAGAGCGGCGTCGACGATAGCCTGCGCCTCCTCGACGATGCGGCGGAGATGATCCTCTCCGCGAAAGCTCTCCGCATAGATCTTGTAGATGTTCTCGGTGCCCGATGGACGCGCAGCGAACCATCCGCTCTCGGCAACCACCTTCACCCCGCCGATGGGAGCGTTGTTACCTGGGGCGCGGCTGAGGACGCTTTGAATCCTTTCACCGGCCAGGTCTGTTGAGCGAACCTGCTCGGGAGAGAGTTTCGCCAGCAACGCCTTTTGCTCTGGAGTCGCGGGTGCATCGATCCGGTCAAAAGCCGGCTCGCCGAGCTCGCGCGTAAGCTCCCGGTAGATCTCGCCGGGATCGCGGTTCATCCGCGCAGTGATCTCCGCCGAGAGCAAAGCCGGGATAATTCCATCTTTGTCCGTGGTCCAGACCGTGCCGTCAAGGCGCAGGAAGGACGCGCCCGCGCTCTCTTCGCCGCCGAAGCCAAGCGAGCCGTCGAGCAAGCCGTCAACGAACCACTTGAAGCCGACCGGCACTTCATAGAGTTTGCGCTGAAGCTTAGCCGTCACGCGATCGATCATCCGGCTGCTCACCACGGTCTTTCCCACTGCCGCTTCCTTGCGCCACTCGGGCCGATGTTGGCAGAGGTAATGGATGGCGACCGAGAGATAGTGATTGGGGGGAAGCAAGCCCGTGCTGCGGGTGACGATGCCGTGCCGGTCATGGTCGGTATCGCACGCAAAGGCGATGTCGAAGCGGTCTTTCAGGCCGATCAAATTCTGCATCGCGTGGGACGAAGATGGGTCCATGCGAATGCGGCCATCCCAGTCAACCGACATGAAACGGAACGTCGGGTCAACATCCTCGTTGACGACCGTGAGGTTCAGGCCGTAGCGCTCGGCAATTGCGCCCCAATAGTGGACCCCCGCACCGCCGAGCGGATCGACGCCCATGCGGATCTTTGCACCGCGAATCGCATCCATATCGATAACCCTGTCGAGATCGCTCACGTAAGCGGTGAGATAGTCGTGCCGGTGCGTCGTCACGGTGCGCAGAGCTTTTTCGAAGATTATCCTTTTCACGCCCTGCAGGTCATTTCTTAAAAACTCATTGGCCGTTGCTTCGATCCAGCGGGTGACGTCAATATCCGCCGGCCCGCCGTTCGGCGGGTTGTACTTGAAGCCGCCGTCATCAGGTGGGTTGTGTGAAGGCGTGATGAGAATGCCGTCGGCAAGTCCCTTATCACGGCCTCGGTTGTAAGTGAGAATCGCGTGCGAAACGGCCGGAGTCGGCGTGTATTCGTCCCCTTCCGCGATCATGACTTCCACGCCGTTGGCCGCCAACACTTCGAGCGCACTGGCAAAGGCCGGCGTGGAAAGCGCGTGCGTGTCTATCCCAAGGAACAGCGGGCCGTCTATCCCCTGCTGCTTGCGGTGCAGGCAAATGGCCTGGCTGATGGCGAGAACATGCCGTTCGTTGAAGCTTTTTGTGAACGCGGAACCGCGATGCCCTGAGGTGCCGAACGCGACTCGTTGCTCAGGCACCGCAGGGTCAGGCGCCTCCGCGTAGTACGCGGTGATGAGTTTGGGCACGTTCACCAGCATCGAAGGTGCGGCGGATTTTCCCGCCAGAGGACTTAATTTCATGGCTTTACCTTTGAGCTACTCATTCGGCACCTCCTGCGTTAGATGCAGTCGCGCGGATTATTCACGGTAATACTGCGATCGAGGTACAACCCTTCCGAAACGAAGGCAAAGCAGTTGTGCCGTGAAGATGCGTGCGGGCGAGTTGCTTATGAGATCAGCAGCGAAAAGGTCAAACATCGTGCCGAGCGCCGAGCACAAAATGAAACATTCGCGCCGATGCCTTCGTTCCTCCAGGGTCACACCTCGATCAACAGAGTGTCGTCAGGTTTCCTCGTAGCATGAATAATCCGGGCTAGCGCAAGCCGGATCGTGCGCGTGGAACTTGGGGCGCCAACGGTGTTGATTATCAACACGCGACGATCAAGTGGCTCCGTCATGCGTTCGCCATCCTCCTTTACTCCGATCCGCCGGCTTAGGCGGCGCCGAGCAGGGCGGCCAAATCGTATTTGACCAGATCGCCGATGCGCTCGACCGTTATGTCAGCCGGAGGATATGCCGCGATATTTTTAGGGTCAAGCGCGTAATGGCCCTGACGCGGGAAGACTGTCGTCAGCCGGTCCCTCTGAATCTTTTTCATCGCCGCCAGAATACGCAGCTTGTCGTCCACCATCACGTAATGCCGGGCCGGGTAGCGCCGCTCGACATCGTCCCGCATCTGCTCTTTGTGGATGTAGATGAGCACACGGCCTTCGACCGCTTCCCAGAGTCCCGAGCGTTGAACTTTGCGCGGCTGAAAAACCACATCGCCGTCGGACAGAATCACCGTTGGGCCCCAAGGGCGGAGATGCTCGAGGACGTCGAGGGAACCGGGGTAGAGCCGCTTAGCAAAGGGATAATCCAGTAGGAATGAAGACATCATCAACAGTCGAGGATCGCACGTGGCTTCGAGCCGGTAGCGCTGCAGCGCGCCCAGATAATCGGCATAACCAAGTTCAGACCGCAACTCCTCGAAGATCGCCCAGTACCGATCCCGGTTTTCAGGGCCGAACTCGCGTTCAAGATGGTTCCTGAGGTCATCGATAACACGGTCGTTGTCGAGCAACGTGTTGTCCACGTCAAGCAGGAACACAACTTCGGTCGGCGTCATGCTGTTGCCACCTCCTATGTGGGATGCTGCCGGCCGGATCATTGCCTGAAGGTCGGCAGGCCAGATCGCCGGTGGCGCCGAAAAAAACAAGCGCATCAAAAGGGAGAGTCGCCATCCTTGAATATCCTATTTCGCGACGGCTTTTTCTAGCTGGCCGCCGAACTCGTGCCGCATCGCAGCTATCACCCTGTTGCAAAACCTGCATCACCGCATGATCTGAAATGTTTATAAAGCGCGGTCTTGGGATCGAGTTGAATTCGCCGCCCGCCAGCTACCGACTGAAAGTATTCGCTCTCGTCGTCACAGCGACACTTTAGCTTGAGCATGAGCGGTCTCCACGCCAAGGACAACGCGCACATGGTGCGTTGCCCCGTCGTCGGCGAGCTCGATATGCATGCTGCTGCCTCCGAGCGATGCGCCATCGAGTTCAACAGACAAAACTCCTCGTGCGATCCCTTGTGGGTTCTCCACGGCGATTTCGTAGCGCGACGAGTGATAGCGAAATGTGATCTTAAAGTTTGGCCACGCACGCGGGATACAAGGATCGATGTGAAGCCTCGTGCCGCGCAGCCGGAAGCCTAATATCCACTCGATGCCGGCCCGATACATCCATCCCGCTGACCCCGTGTACCATGTCCACCCGCCGCGGCCGACATGCGGCGGTTCGGCATAAACATCAGCGGCGACGACATAAGGCTCGACTTTGTACCGGTAAACGCCAGCGCGGGTACTCGCATGATTGATCGGGTTCAAGATCGCGAACAGTTCGCCGGCCTTATCGCCGTCGCCGAGTGCGGCGAAGGCAATGAGAGACCAGATCGCCGCATGGGTATATTGGCCACCGTTTTCGCGAACGCCTGGAAGGTACCCTTTGATGTAGCCAGGGTCCGGGGTCGCGCGGTCAAAAGGCGGGGTGAAGAGTAGGACGAGCCCGTTATTGCGATCAACGAGGTACTTCTC
>Ga0209726_10004919_pt1 | contig 16694 bp, 17 predicted proteins | sample Subgrocontami54m_FD_187453 | JGI IMG/M metagenome (GOLD analysis project Ga0209726, IMG submission 187453) | Subsurface groundwater microbial communities from S. Glens Falls, New York, USA - GMW46 contaminated, 5.4 m (SPAdes) (version 3) | ecosystem: Environmental > Aquatic > Deep subsurface >... | reverse complement strand
AGCCACGTCCCGTCCGGGAGGCGGTGCACCGGCGCGTCGTCGCGCAGCGCTTCGTAAAACGGGTACGGGCACTCGACGACCTCGGGCGACGGGTACGTGAACCGCTCGACCCCTTGCACGATCACCGTGTCTCCACCGGAATGCCCGCGCGCTCCGTGTAGAACGCGAAGCGGCTGCGGAGCTCCTCGGGGTCGGCGTCGAAGTCCCGCCGAAGGTCGTGATCGATCGCGCCGTGCTTGCCACGCCGGTGGTCGTCACGATAGGCCTCGATCTCCGCGCGCGCCGCCTCGGTCAGCGGCAGCCCGGCGGCCTCGTAGATCTTCTCCACCATCCCCAGGTCGTCGCGGACGAACGCGTCGAAATCCACGTCGAACCGCTGCTCGGCCGGAACGAGCTCCACGTCGCGCACGTAGGCCTCGAGCAGGCGCTGAACCCGGTCGACCCAGTACGCGAGGTAATAGTCCGGATCGACCTGCTTCTCGCGCGTGCGGATCACGTAGGCGATCTGCGTCACGATCGACTGCAGCGACGCGACAGGGTCACGGTGCGTGAACACGACGAACGCGTCGGGATAGACGTTCATGATCGGCCCGAGCTGCTCGAAGTGCTGGGGGCATTTGAGCACCCATCGCTTCTGGACGCCGTCCTGCCACGCCATGATCTTCAGCATCGTCTTGCCGAACTCGTAGTGCGGCGTCTGGTCGTGGGAGAGGTAGTGGTCGCGCCAGTGCGGCTGGCGGAACATCCACTCCCAGAAGTACGTCGAGAAGTCCGGCAGCTGCAGCTCGAGATCCTCGTGGATGTGGTCGGGATCCATCGGGTGGTAGGGGGCCATCATCGGATTGAGCCTCTGCAGGCGCTCCCATCCTCGTTCGGCGCGCTCGTAGCGCGGGTCGACGCGTCCCTCGCCCGGCTCCTCCCCCGGCAGTGGGATCGGCTGCACCGACTCCCAGAACGGCAGCGAGCGGAGGCGGGTGTCGGCGCCGATCAGCCCGAGCAGGTGCGTCGTGCCCGAGCGGGGGAGACCCGCGACGACGATCGGCCGCTCGATCTCGATCTCGTGGATCTCCGGGTGGCGGCGAAGCAGGTCGATCGCCTGGAGGCGGGTGGCGGCCGCGCCGACCGTCTTGTTGTAGAGCGTCGAGCGCATCAGCGCCGTGGCGTTGTCGTTCTCGTCGACTCCCGAGAGGATGATCTGGAGGCGCTCGCGGAAGTCGGCCGGGCCGAAGTCGTCGAGCCCCACTCGGGCGGACGCTGCCGCGAGCACCGCGTCCACGCTCAGCTCCACGGGATTGCGCTCTGCCTCCTCCATCAGCTGCACCTGGTCGTCCGTCAGCACGGGCGCGCGCAGATCGTCGATCCGGATCTTGCCGCCCATCTCTAGGACGCCAATGCGGCTTGCGCCTGCTCGAGCTCGCCTTCGAGCCAGGCGAGCTCGTCGTACGTCCGGCCGCCGGTCTGCTCGATCAGCTGCTCGAGCGCTGCGACCTGCGCCTCTCGAAGCGCGACGTGCCGTGGATCGACCGACAGGCCGATCTCGACGAAGTGCAACGCCTCCACCGGCCGTCCCGCGGCTGCGTGAGCGGCGGCGCGTTCGGCGAGGGGATCGACGCCGCCGGCGAGCTCCACGAGCTCGGGCCAGACGGCGCGCTGCGGCACCGCGTACAGCTCGGTCGTCAGCTCCTGCCGGAACCAGCCGGCATGCTCTTCCCAGACCGCGCGCACGTACCACGACACCGGGCCGCGGCCGGGGCCGGGGGCGAGCTCGGACGGAAGCTCGATCTCGGACATCAGGGTGAAGAGGTCCTTGCCCTCGTTCATGCCCGCGATCGTCGCGTCGTGGATGTAGGCGATCGCGTCGCGCAGCTTCGTGAGGTCGGAGCGGATCTGCTCCGCGCCGCCGATCGGCTCGTCGTGACCGGTGACGAGCAGCTCCGGCTCGAGTGCGAGCAGCCGGTCCATGTCCCTGATGAAGAACCGGGCGCTGCGCTGGCGGTCGCCGCGCGGCGTGTACAGGTGCGGCAGCCCGCCGTAGATCGCGCCCATCAGGTTGCCGGTGAAGAGAATGCGTTCCTCGGGCAGCCAGATGGACAGGGAGTCCAGCGTCTCGCCGCCGGGCGTCGAGAAGAGCTCGAAGCGCCGGCCGCCGACCTCCAGCTCGTGCGCCTGGTCGAAGAGCGTCGTCACCTCCGCTTCCTCGGTGCCGTGGAACCACGTGCGCAGATGCTCCGGTGACGGGCTCATGCCGCCGACGATGCGCCGTGACCGCGGCGCGAAGAAATCCTTCAGCAGCGTGCGGTCGAGGCGCCCGTCGGGATAGAAGCGCTGCGCGATCGTCTCGACGCCCGGAGCGGCGAACGCCGACCAGCCGCCCATGTGGTCGGGGTGGCTCTGCGTGAGGATGATCGCGCGCACGTCGAGCGGGCGTCCGAGGAGCTGCTCGTAGCGCTCGCGATGGCGCTGCCCCTGGTACGGCGTCCCCGTGTTGATCACGACGTCGCCGTCGCCGGAGGTGACGAGATAGCTGTTCGACGTCCCGCGGGACATGAGCACCGCGTCGGCGATCCGCTCCGCCGGCCGGTCCGGATTCCACGCAACCGCCGTCAGCACGGGATGGGCTCTGCTGGAGGGCAGGGCGCCGGATCGGGTCTCGGTCACGCCCCGATCCTACGCCCGCAGCGGCCCATCTGTCTACCGGACGGTCGTTCGTTTTTCGGCGATTCCAGCGTATGCTCCCGCCATGCCACCGATCGACGTCGGAGTCGGTCTCTGGAGCATGCGCGCGACCGCGGCGGCTCCGGCGAGCCTGCCCGTGCTCTACCGGGAGCTGCAGGAGGACGCGCGGCTCGCCGAGGAGCTCGGCCTGCACTCGCTGTGGCTCTCGGAGCACCACTTCTGGTACGACGGCTGGTGCCCGTCGCTCCTCGTCGCGAGCGCGTCGGCGCTCGGCGCGACCTCCACGCTGCACGTCGGGACCGGGGTCTTCCTGCTTCCCCTGCACGAGGCCGACCGGCTCGTCGCAGCGGGCCTCGCCCTCGAGCAGCTCGCGCCCGGCCGGTTCGAGCTCGGTGTGGGGATCGGCTACCGGGAGCCGGAGATCGACGGGCTCGGCATCGGGCGCCGCACGCGAGGCGCGCGGACCGAGCACGCGCTCGACGCGTTCGGGAGCGCCTGGACGGAGGGCGGCCCACGCGTCTGGATCGGCGGGATCGCCGAGCGCTCCCTCCGCCGTGCCGCCGATCGCGGTCTCTCGTTGTTCCTCCCGTCGAGCATGCGACTCGGCCAGCTGCGGGAGGTGATCGAGCGAGCGCGGGAGGCCGCCGCCGAGGCAGGCGTGCCGCTCGGGCGGATCGGCGTCCTCAAGAACGCCTGGGTGACCGACGGCTCGACCGCCGAGGCGCGGCGCATGGGCGAGCTGATCGCAGCGAACACACGCGAGTACGCCGGGTCGTGGTGGCTGCTCCAGGGACAGCTCGGCTTCGCGGCGCCCGAGCTGCTCGACAAGCAGATGGAGCGCGCGATCGAGACCGCGATCGTCGGGCCGCCGGTATCCGTCGCCGAGTCGATCCGCGAGCTCGCCGGCATCGGGGTCGACCTCGTCGTCCTGCACGTCAGCGCCGACTTCACCCGGCCCGCCTATCGCGAGAACATGCGGACGATCGCGACCGACGTCCTCCCGCTGCTGCAATGAGGCTCGGTCTCGTCCTGCAGCCTCCGTGGGCGGAGGATGCCGTGCGCGCCGAGGAGCTCGGCTTCGATCTCGCGTGGATCGAGGAAGCACGGGCCCTCGCCCCGCTCGTCGTGGCGGCGGCGCTCGCTCCGCGGACGAGCGGCATTCGCATCGCGGCGTCGGTCGGCGCCGGGCCCAACCCGGTGACGCTCGCGGAGGAGGCGGCCGTCGCCGATCTCGCGCTCGGAGGCCGCCTCGTGCTCGCCGTCGGGAGCGGCGACGAGGAGCTGCTGCAGGAGACCGTCGAGCTGCTCTATCACGCGTTCGCGGCCCGCCCGTTCACGCATGCCGGCCCACGCTGGCGCGCACCGGCGCGGCTGGCGGAGCACGAGCGCGCGGAGGAGCGGATGCGCGTCACGCCGCCTCCGGCGCAGCTCGAGCCGACCGTCTGGCTGTGCGGTCAGGCCGGTCCGGCGGTCGCGCGGCGCAGCGGCGTCGCGTTCGTCGCGGGCGCAGGCGACGCACGCGCGCAGTGGGACGTGCTCGAGCGTGAGCTCGGGCTCGCCGCGTGGCGCGTGCGCCGGCCCGCCTCGATCGCCGTCGATGTCGACGTGCACGGCCGGTTCGACGTCCCGCACCTCGTCGAGTCGCTGCGCCGCGAGCAGTCGGCGTGGGGGATGGACGTTGCGGTGCTCGAGCTTCCCCCGGCCCTCGAGCCGGCGGCACGCGAGCGTGCGGTGCGCACGATTGCGGGCTCGGTCAGGCCCCGCGTGCAGATCGACCGCCTGCCTGCGGGTCTCGAGGAGCACTGGAACGATGCAGACCGTCCGCGTGGCTAGCGAGCAGGAGGCGCGCGAGCGCTCGATCATCGTCGTCGCGATGCTCGCGATCTTCTCCTTCTCGTTGCAGCAGACGGTCGTCAACCCGACCCTTCCGGCGCTGCAGCGCGAGTTCTCGACGAGCACGGAGTGGTCGACGTGGATCCTGACCGGCTTCATCTTCGTCGGGGCCGTCACGACGCCGCTCGTGGGCCGGCTCGCCGATCAATTCGGACGCAAGCCGATGCTCCAGGCGACGGTGGCGACCTTCGGCCTCTCGTCGGTCGGTGCGGCGTTCGCGCCGAACATCGCCGTGCTGATCGCCTGCCGCGCCGTCTCCGGCGTCTCGGGTGCATTTCTCGCGCTCTGCCTCGCGCTCGCGACGCAGCATTTCCGCCCCGAGCGCGTGGGCGCCGCCGTGAGCGCGGTCGCGGCAGCGCTCGCGCTCGGGAACGTGGCCGGTGTCACCGTTGGACCGCTCGTTGCCGACGCCTGGTCGTGGCGCTGGATGTTCGGCGCCGTCGCCTTCTTCGCCGGTCTCGCGCTCGTGGTGTCCGTGCGCGGCATCCCCGGCGAGCACGTGCAACAGCGGTCGGCCGTCGACGTCCAGGGCGCGGCCCTGCTCGCCCTCGCGATCGGGCTGTTGATGCTCGCACTCACCGAGGCGAACGCCTGGGGCTGGACGTCGGCGCCGATCGCGGCGCTCTTCGCGGGCTCGGCGGCGTCGGCGGCGACGTGGGTGGTCGTGGAGACCCGCGTCGCCGCGCCGATGATCGATCTGCGCGTGCTGCGCCAGAGAACCGTCGCGATGACCGTCGTGGCGACCTCGCTCGCCGGCTTCGGCGTGTTCTCGTGGTTCATGCTCGTGCCGCGCCTGGTCGCCGTGCCGCGTGGGCTCACGCCGGAGCTCGCGGCGACCGTGCACTACGGCTTCGGCGCGAGCAGCACGAGGGCCGGGATGTTCATGCTCCCCGGCATGCTCATGTCGCTCCTCGCGGCGAGCCTGCTCGGGATCATCTCGAGGCGCGTCGGCTGGCGGCTGCCGCTCTTCGGGATCCTGTGCCTGCTCGCGATCGGGTACTCGGGCCTCGCGCTCTTCCACGCGTCGGCGTGGCAGATCGTCGTCTTCATGGTGATCTGCGGCGTGGGCGGCCCCATCAGCTCGGTCGCCGGGAAGATCGTCGCGGACGACGTGCCGCGGGCGGACCACGGGCTCGTGACCGGCTTGACCATGGTGGCCTACTACATCGGCGGCGTCGTCGGCAGCCAGGTCAGCGCCGCGGTGCTCACCGGCGACACGATCGCCGGAACGACCACGCCGACCGAGTCGGCGTACGCCCTGTGCTTCTTTCTCGCCGCGGGCGCCGTCACCGCCGCGATCCCGTTCGCCGCGCTCGCGAGCCCGCGGTGGCGGCGGGAAGCCGCCGGGGCCGAGGCCGCCGAGGTCGAGGCGCCCGTGGTCAATCGAGCGCTCGGCTGATACACCCCGCCGGTGGAGATAGATTCCGGGCCAGTGCACTGGATCGAGGCGACCACGCTGGGCGATCTCGTCGACCGGACCGCGCAACGGCGAGGCGATCACGAAGCGCTCGTGTTCCCCGACGCGCGCGTCACGTATACGGAGCTCGCACACGCGATCGACGGCTTCGCCCGGGCGTTTCGTGCGCTCGGCGTGGGACCCGGCGACAAGGTCGGGATCCTGATGCCGAACTGTCTCGACTTCGTGCTGGCGCTGCTCGGCGCCGCCAAGCTGGGCGCGATTCCGGTCCCGGTGAACGGCCGCTTCAAGTCGCACGAGCTCGGCTACGTGTTCGCCCACGCGGACATCGCGATCCTCGTCGTCGCGGCCGGGCCGGCGGGCACGACCGACTATCCGGCGCTCGTCGCCGGTATGCGTCGGGGCGACGGCATCCCGGAGGCGCCCGCGCTGCGTCACGTCGTCGACCTGGGCTCGGCCTCTGCGGCCGGCGGCTTCGTCGGCCGCGCGGAGTTCCTGCAGGCCGGGGACACGATCGATCCCTCCGAGGTGCGCGCGCTGCAGCAGCGCGTGCGCATTCGCGACGTCGCGATGCTCATCTACACGTCCGGCACCACGTCGCGTCCGAAGGGCTGCATGCTGACCCACGAGTCGGTCGTGCGCCACGGCATCAACGTGCAGCGCTCGAAGTTTCACACGACCGAGGACGACCGGTTCTGGGATCCGCTACCGCTCTTCCACATCGGCGGCATCGTCCCGATGCTCGGCTGCTTCGGCGTCGGGGCGACGTACTACCACGCCGGCCACTTCAACGCCGACCAGGCCCTGGACACCCTCGAGCAGGAGCGCATCACGCTCGCCTATCCCGCGTTCGAGACGATCTGGTTGCAGGTGCTCGACCATCCGCGCTTCCCGACGGCCGACCTCAGCGCGATTCGCCTGATCCAGAACATCGCGATCCCCGAGCGGTTGCAGCAGATGAACGACCGGCTGCCGACGGCGCTCCAGGTCTCGTCGTTCGGCGCGACGGAGTGCTCGAGCAACCTGACGCTGCCGGATCCCGGCGACCCGATCGACGTGCGCATCAAGACCCTCGGCAGCCCGGTCCCCGGCATGGAGATCAAGACCGTCGATCCCGAGTCGGGCGACGAGCGTGAGCCGGGGGTGGTCGGCGAGCTCTGCCTGCGCGGCTACGCGATGTTCGAGGGCTATTACAAGGATCCCGAGCTCACCGCGACGGCGATCGACGGCGGCGGCTGGTTCCACACCGGCGACCTGGCGTCGATCGACGGTGAGGGCCGCCTCGTCTACGCGGGCCGGTTGAAGGACATGCTCAAGGTCGGCGGCGAGAACGTCTCCGCGCTCGAGGTCGAGGACTATCTCGCCCGGCATCCGGCGGTGCAGATCGTGCAGGTGGTCGGCGTGCCCGACGCGCGCTACGAGGAGGTTGTTGCGGCGTTCATCGAGCTCCGCAGCGGCGCGCAGTCGACGGAGGCGGAGATGATCGAGTTCTGCGTGGGCAAGATCGCGACCTTCAAGGTGCCGCGGTACGTCCGCTTCGTCGGCGAATGGCCGATGTCCGGGACGAAGATTCAGAAGTTCGTGCTGCGGCAGTCGCTGTCCGACGAGTTGCAGGAGCAGGGCATCACCGAGGCGCCGCGCATCGACTCGCGACGCGCGTCGGTCGGCGAGACGGCGTGACGCCGCCGGGGCAGCTCGCCGGCAAGCGTGTCGTCGTCACCGCCCCGCCGCAGCGGTTGACATGTCGACGACGACCTTGACCTTCTCCTGCCGGTGCAGCGGCGCGAAGCCTTCCTCGATCAGATCGTCGAACGCGATCGTCTCCGTCCAGCCCGCGGGCGGGTAGTGCCCCTGCGCCATCAACGTGATCACCTCGTCGAACGCCGTCGTGACAGGCGTGGTGCCGGTGCTCGGCGTCAGGAACACGCGCGACGCGTGGAAGCGCGCAACGTCGATCGTGATCGCCTGCAGTGGGACTGCGGTGAGGACGACGCGCCGACGCCGTCGGTCAGGTCAGTACGCGCAGCTTCACGTCGCCGGGGCCCGGCGACGGCTCCGGAACCTCTTCAGGCGGAGGACCTCACGCCCGTAGTACAGGGCGGCGCGCATCGGCGTCAGGAGGCCGTCTGCCCGCCGTCGACGAACAGCGTCGTCCCCGTGACGTAGTCCGACGCGCGGGAGGCAAGGAACGCAACGGCGCCCTTGAGGTCGTGCGAGCTGCCGTACCTGCCGAGCGGCACATGGGCGAGGAGCAGGTCGCCCGCCTGCTCGAGCACTTTCTCCGACATGTCAGACGGGAACCAGCCGGGCGCGATCGCGTTGACGTAGATCCCGTGCCGTGCCCACTTGACCGCCAGGTCGACGGTCATCGCGACGAGCCCGCCCTTGCTCGCGTTGTACGGCAGCGCGTTCATCGCCTCGGGGGGTGCGCCCCGGAAAGCCGCGACGGACGCGATGTTCACGATCTTGCCGCCGTCGCCCTGCTCGATCAGCACGCGCCCGACCGCTTGCGCGAAGAGAAACGCACCGGTCAGGTTGACGTCGATCACCTTCTGCCAGCCCTCGAGCGGGACGTCCTCCGGCGACGCTCCCCACGACGTGCCCGAGTTGTTCACGAGGATGTCGACGCGGCCGAGCTGCTCGACGGTCGCGGTGACGACATTCGCGATCGACGCCTGGTCGCGCACGTCGCAGCCGAGGCCGAGCGCGCGAGCCCCGAGCGCCTCCAGCTCGGCGGCCGCGTGCTCGCACCGCTCCGCGTTGCGCGCGCATACGACGACGTCCGCTCCGCACTCTGCGAGCGCCTCCGCCATCTGCCGGCCGAGGCCGGTGCCGCCGCCGGTGACGATCGCCACCTTGCCGCTGAGGTCGAACAGCTCCTGGACGCGCACCGCCGCTCAGCCCTTCGCGCTCGGAGCGGCGACGCCCTCGCCCGGCTCCCAGCGGCCGTCGACGGGCTTGTACGGATACGCGAGCTCGACGAATGGGCCGTGGCTGCTCTCGGGCGACACGAACGTCCACGCCTGCCACGGCATGTCGGGATCGCCGACGAGCTCCGTGCTCGTGAGCTTGACGCCCTTCGCATCGAGCTCGTTGACGGCGTCCTGGAGGTTCGGGTGCGTGAAGCAGAGGTGGTGGATCCCTTCGCCGTGCTTCGCGAGCCGCCGCCCGACCGGGCCGTCGTCGTTGAGCGCCGTCAGGAGCTGGATCTCGCAGCCGTTCGGGTTGACGAACGTCGCCGCCTCCATGATGTCGTCGCCCGACTCCCAGTGCTGGCGGACGATGGGCTGCTCGAGCTGGGTCGGGTCGAACACGGACAGGATCTTCGTCCAGTCCTCGATCGCCTTCTCGAGGTCGTGCACGAGAAAGCACACATGCGCAAACGGTGCACCAGGCATTTCGAACCCCTCCTACCGTCGTTGACTGCTGATGCGTGGGCCGGTTCCCCACGCGAAGTCGATTCCGTCGATCAGCGCGCGACGGGTCTCACGCGGGTCGATCACGTCGTCGAGGAAGACATGCGCGGCCGCTTCCCACGGCTCCGACTCGCGCGACCACTCGTCGGACAGCTGTTCGACGAGCGCGTCGTGAGCCTCCTGTCCTTCCTGCTCGAGCGTCTCCTCGAGCCGGCGCTTGTAGACGGTGCGAACGCCGGTCGACGGCGCCATGAACCCGAGCTCCGCCGACGGCCAAGCGAAGATGAGGTCGGGGTGCGTCGGCCGCCCGCCGAGCGCGAAGTGACCCCCGCCGTAGGCCTTGCGAACGACGACGACGACCTTCGGCACACGGGCGCGCGCGAGCCGGGTGACGACCGACTCGTAGCCCCCGAGGATTCCGCCCTGCTCGGCATCGGAGCCGATCATCAGGCCCGGGACGTCCTGCAGGAAGACGAGCGGCAGGTTGAACGTGTCGCACACGTCGACGAACGCAGCCTCCTTCTTCAGCGCAGGCACGTCGAGCACGCCTGCGCGCTGCATCGGCTGGCTCGCGAGGACGCCTACGGGTTGTCCTTCGAGCCGCGCAAGCGAGCAGATGAGGCTTGCGCCGTAGCGCTCACGCCACGGCAGGATGCTGTCCGCGTCGAAGATCGCCTCGAGCACCTTCCGCATGTCGTAGCCGCGACGGGGATCGGCTGGAACGAGGGTCAGCAGCTCCTCGGCGCTGCGCGTGGGCTCGGCCGCGGCGATGACAGGCGCCGGGTGCTCGGCGGAGTCCGGAAAGTACGAGAGTGCGCGCTTGATCGCCTCGAGCGCGGCCGCGTCGTCGTCGACGACGGCGTGCGCGTTGCCTGTGATCTCGGTGGAGACCTTCGGGCCGCCCAGCTCGTCCGCGGTCAGCTCCTCGCCGATGGCCGCAGCGACGACCGGCGGCCCCGAGAGCGCGATCGCGGAATCCTTCGTCATCACGACGTAGTGCCCCATCGACACGTGCAGCGCCGAGTCGCCGAAGCTCGCGCCTACGACTGCGACCAGGCGAGGGATCGGAGGGCAGCCCGGCGGCACCTGGAGGAACGTCTGGAAATCGAACGGGAGGCCGGAGAACCGCCAGCCCATGACGTCAGGAATGCGCCCACCGTCGTTGTCGCTCAAGCAGATCAGCGGCATCCCGCGCCGCGCCGCCCACAGCGCGATGCGATTTTGCTTGCGCATGTTCACCGGCGCGGTCGTGCCCGCCAGCACGGTCGCATCGACGGCGAGAACGCACACCTTGCGGCCCGCGATCCGAGCGAGGCCGGCGACGATCGCGTCCGCGGGAGCGGGCCGCTCGCGCCGATATTCGGGCTCGGCGAGCAAACCGAGCTCGTACCACGAGCCGGCGTCGACGAGCATGTCGACTCGTTCGCGCGCGGTGAGCCGCCCCGACTCGTGGTGCCGCGCAATCCGTTCCTCGCCGCCCATCGCGAGGGCTGCTGCGCGGCGCTTCGCGAGGTTCGCGAGCGGCCCGTCGAGCTCTTCGGTGCTCATCTGCGGGAGAACACCGGCGGCCGGCGCTCCGTGAAAGCCGCGACACCTTCGGCGAGATCGTCACTTCCCTGGAGCATCGTCACCGTCGCCACTGCCTCCTCGAATCGATCGTGGGCGTCGCTACCGAGGAACGCCTTGGCCGTCGACACGGCGAGTGGGGAGCGCGCCGCGATCTCGGACGCCCATCGCGCTGCTTCCTCGACGTGCGTCCCGGCCGGGACGACCGCCTGGACGAGCCCGGCCAGCTGCGCCTGCTCCGCATCGAGCCGCCTGCCGGTGAGAATCATGTACTTCAGCCAGTGCAGGTTCACGTGCGCGCGGCCGCGGAGGATGCCGAGCCCGGGCACGAGGCCGACCGCCGTCTCCGGCGTGCCGAATTGCGCCGTCTCGTCGGCGACCACGAGATCGCACACCATCGTCAGCTCGCAGCCGCCGCCGAGCGCGTGGCCGTGCACGGCGGCGATCGTCGGCGTCTTCGCAGCCTCGACGGCGAGCAGCGCACCGATCGCCTCCTCGACGTAGGCGCGGCGGTCGTCCTCGTCGCCGAGCTCGCCGAAGCCCTTGATGTCGCCGCCGACCGAAAAGCAGGCCCCCGCGCCGTGGATGACGGCGGCGCGCACGCTCGGGTTGGCGTCGGCGGCCTCGAGCGCGTCCCGGAGCTCCTGCCAGAACGCCCGGGTCATGGCGTTCAGCTTCTCCGGCCGGTCGAGCGTCAGCCAGGCGGTCGAGTCGCGTACGTCGGTGCGGAGCATCGGACGGCCATCATAAACCGGTATCAAACGATCGTTCGAAATGGCCGTTGTCGACGACGGCCAGCGGGATGTCGCGCTCCTGCGCCCAGCGCTCCCACTCGGTTGCGGTCCTGTTCGCGAATGCGCGCGAAAATGCCTCGGCGCCCGCCTCGACGCCGAGCCCTTCGACGAGCCGCGTGCGGAACTTCGGCTCGAGCGCCGCAAGCGCGATCCAGCCGTCGCGCGTCTCGTACAAACCGTAGAACGGGTCGGCGCCGCCGAGAAGGCCGCCATCGCCGGTGACGCCGTGGCGCAGCGGCAGAGCGAAGAACCCGGCGCTGTCCGCGAGCGCGACCTCGGCGTAGCGCTCGGCGCTTGCGCCTGCGCTTCGCGCGAGGAGCAGCGCCAGCGCCGTCGACACCGCGCGCTCGGCGCCGCCCAGGTCGGCGACGAGCGTGCGCGGCAGCGCCGGCGCCGCGACGAGGCCGTGCCCGCTCGCGTACGTCAGGTCGTGCCCGGCCAGCTCCTGATGCGGCGCGGCGTGACCGACGATCGCGACCTGCACGAGCTGCGGGTGCCGGGGCCCGAGCTCCGTCCACCCGAGGCCTAGGCGCGCGAGTGCGGAGGGCCGGCTCGAGGTCAGGAGGATGTCGGCGCGCGCGAGCAGCTCGGTCAGCGCGCCCCGGCCCGACGCTTCCTTGAGGTTGAGCCGGACGATCTCCTGCCCGCCGGTCAGCTCGGCGTAGAGGCCGGGCGCCGCGAGGCTCAGCGGGTCCCCGTCGGGAGGCTCGACCTTCGAGACCGACGCGCCGAGTTGCGTCAGTCGTGCGGCGGCGGCATCGGCGGGCAGGTTGACGCCGGCGTTGACGACGCGGATCCCGGTCAGCGGCGTCACCGCATAAACGGCTCGCGCCGCCCGGTCACCTTCGTGCGCAGCCGAAAGATCGACGACGAGCACGCGACGAAGAGCCAGCTCCAGTCCGGGCCGCCCCAGTGGAGGTTCCCCGTCCGTGCCGGGGTCTCGACGACGCCGAGCGGCGTCCCTGCGGTGTCGAGGATCCACACCCCGCCCGGGCCCGTCACCCAGACGTTCCCGTGCTCGTCGCACTTCATCCCGTCCACGTGCCCGGTCTCGTCCGTCATCCCGTCCGCGAAGACGCGGTCGTTCGAGAGCGAGCCGTCGGGCGCGACGTCGAACACCCGGATCCGCCCCGGTGTCGAGTCGTTGACGTAGAGCAGGGACTCGTCCGGCGAGAAGCAGAGGCCGTTCGGGAAGTCCATGTCGTCGATCAGCACCTCGGGCTCGCCGCCGTCGACGACGCGGAACACGCCCTGGAAGTCGAGCTCCTGCTCGACCGTGAGCCCGAGACGCTGCAGCCACCACGAGTCGGTGAAGTACACCGCGCCGTCGGAGCGCACCACGACGTCGTTCGGGCTGTTCAGACGCCGGCCGTCGTACCTTGCGGCGATCACCTCGCGCTCGGCGCCGTCCCCGCGCGCGTTCATCCGGACGACGCTGCCGGTCTCGCCCTCGCAGACGACGAGCCGGCCGTCGAGATCGAGCGTCATGCCGTCGCCGAGCGACGTCGGCGTGGCGACCTCACGGATGCCGTTGAGCTCGTCCCAGCGCAGGCGCCGGCTCGCCGGCACGTCCGCGAAGAGGAGGTAGCCGCCGTCGGGGACCCACACCGGGCCTTCGGTGAACACGAACCCGGAGCCGAGCAACTCGAGCTCCGCACGCGTGTCCAGGAGATCGATGAGCCGGTCGTCGCGTACGTCGATCGCCACGCGCACGACCCTATCTACCGGCACCGGCACGGAACGACGCTGGTAGGGTCGGCCGCGATGGGTGACAGCGCCTCGAAGAGGAAAGCCGGCCTCGCGAAGATGACCGAGGTGTACGGCGACGACCGCGGGTTCGCCGAGCGGCTGGCCGACCTGCCGCCCGAGAGCGCGCCCTACAGCGAGGAGACCGTCGACCGGCTCTTCGCGGAGATCTGGAACCGCCCCGGCCTCTCGGTGCGCGACCGTCGCCTCCTGACGATCGGCGTCACCGCTGCGCTCGGACGCGCCGATCTCGCCGAGGTGCAGTTCGTCGGCGCACTCACGAATGGAGAGCTCGACCGCGCGCAGATCGGCGAGGTGATCCTCCATCTCGCGTACTACGCCGGCTGGCCGAACGCCCAGGCGATGCACCGCGGAGCGACGGCTGCGCTCGAGCGCATGCCGGACGCGGGCTGAGATGCCGCGCGAAACTGCATAGGGTCGGGCCGTGCCCTTCGAGCCCTTCGATCTCAGCGGCAAGACCGCGCTCGTCACCGGTGGGAACAGCGGCCTCGGCCTCGGCTTCGCGACGGGCGTCGCGAAGGCCGGCGCCGACGTGGTGATCTGGGGCCGGCGCGCAGAGCGCAACGAGGCCGCGGCAGAGGAGCTGCGCACGCACGGCGTGCGCGTTCTCGGGCAGGCCGTCGACGTCTCCGACGAGCAACAGGTCACCGCGGCGCTTGCGGACGCGCTCGAGGAGGTGGGGAAGATCGACTGCGTCTTCGCGAACGCGGGTATGTCGAGCCGGCCGCCGTCGTTCCACGAGATGAGCACCGAGACGTGGCACGAGCTCATGAACACGAACCTGCACGGCGCCTTCTACACGCTCCGCGCGACCGTCGGGCACATGGTGGAGCGGTCGGAGGCGGGCGACCCCGGCGGCTCGATCGTCGTGTGCGGGAGCCTGCTCGTCCACTCGGGGGTGCCTCGCCTCCAGCACTACGGCGCCGCCAAGGGCGGGCTGATGGCGGTGACGCGCTCGATCGCCGTCGAGTACGGCCGGTACGGCATCCGGGCGAACATGATCGCGCCCGGCTACTTCGAGTCGGGACTCGGCGGCCGCGACCCCGACGTCGTCGCGCTGCGCGAGACGCAGATCCGCGAGCGGAATCCGATTCCACGCGTCGGGACGCCTGCGGACCTCGAGGGCATCGCCGTCTATCTGATGAGCGACGCGTCGGCGTACCACACGGGCGACGTGATCGTCATCGACGGCGGCAAGCTCGTCTCGCTGCTGTAGTCCGGCCTACAGGCTCGAGATGCCGACGGCATCGTCGAACCGCCGCTCGACGATCTCGGCGCCGGGAAGCTCGAGACCGAGGTCGGCGGCGAGCGCGAGTGCGGCGCCCACGTCCTTGTGCGCGTAGCTCGCAAGCAGCCTCCGGTGGGCGAGCGACGCCTCGTCGGCCGACGCACCGTCGTCTGGGCGAATCCTGTGCCGGGCGAGGAGCGCCATCGGGCCGCCGGACCAGCGATCGGCCGCCTCCGACGCCTCGACGAGCTTCTCGACGTCGACACCGGATGCTGCGGCCAGGCGTGCCGCTTCCGAGACCACGTACCAGCACCCGAAGACGATCGCGTTGCGTGCGAGCTTCGCCTTCATCCCGCTGCCGAGCGGGCCCATGATCAGCACCGGATCCGCGAACGCGTCGAGCGCCGGCCGCGCCGCCTCGACGTTCGCCTCGTCGCCGCCGACGAGCGCGACGATCGATCCGTTCTCGATCGCGCCGCCGCCGCCCGTGACGCCGCAGTCGACCAGGCCGATGCCGGCTTTGCCCGCCTGCTCGCCGGCCCACTCGATCGTCGGCGCGTCGACCGTGCTCAGGATCACCACGACGCGCGGTGGGGGATCGGCTGCAAGCACGCCGTCGTCGCCGCTCAAGGCCTCGCGCACCTGCGCGGCGTCGAACACCGCGACGAGGACGATCTCGCTGCCCTGCGCCGCATCGCGCGGCGACGCCGCGCCGCGCGCGTGCTCGGCGACCGCTGCGACCGCGCCCGGCGAGACGTCATATCCGGAGATGTCGTGACCCGCACGTGCAAGGGAGCGGACGGCGCCCCCGCCGATGCGTCCGAGCCCGATCACTGCGACTGCGCTCATGGATCTGACACTAACGCCTCGCTCGCCGCGTAGGATCAGGCGAAGTGCACAACAAGCCTCTCACCGGAGTCGGCATCTGGAGCGGCGGCCTTCGGCGTCACCCCGACGACGGCGAGATCCGCGCGGCCGCCGCGGAGCTCGAGGAGATCGGCTTCAGCGCGCTCTTCATTCCCGGCGGTATTGCAGGCGACGACGTATTCCCTGCGGTCGAGCGCCTGCTCGACGCGACGCGGGCGATTCCGGTCGTTACGGGGATTCTCAGCGTCTGGCTGCACGAGGCGCCCGCGGTCGCGGCGTTCTTCGGCAGCGTCGAGCAGCGTCACCCGGGACGCTTCTTCGCCGGGCTCGGCGTCAGTCACGCGCCGCTCGTCGACCGCGACGAGCCGGGGCGCTATCGCAAGCCGCTGACGGCGATGAGCGCCTACCTCGACGAGCTCGACGCGAACGACCCGCCGCTTCCGAAGGAGCGTCGTCTGCTCGCAGCGCTCGCGCCGCGCATGCTCGAGCTCGCCCGGGAGCGGGCACTGGGCGCGCATCCCTACTTCGTTCCCGTCGAGCACACGCGCTTCGCGCGCGCGCAGCTCGGCCCCGATGCGGTGCTCGCCGTCGAACAGGCCGTGCTCCTCGAGACCGACGCGACGGTCGCCCGCGAGCAGGCGCGCACGCACATGGCGACGTACTTGACCCTGCCGAACTACGTTCGGAACATCCTCCGGCACGGCTTCTCCGACGAGGACGTCGCGAACGGCGGAAGCGACCGGCTCGTGGACGAGATCGTCTGCTGGGGCGACGAAGCGGCGATCGGAGCCCGCGTCGCCGCCCACCGGGAGGCCGGCGCCGACCACGTGTGCCTGCAGGTGGTCGGCCCGGGCGACCAGGGTCTGCCGCTCGACGACTGGCGCCGCCTGGCCGCCGTCGCCCGCTGAGCGAAGAATTCGAACAACCGTTTGCTTGACTAGATCGGGCGGCGGCCGTATCGTCGTTGGTCGAGTGGAGCAGTGGGATCACCTCGCCGACGTGGTCGCGGTCGGCAGCGGCGCCGCCGGCCTTGGCGCCGCACTGGCGGCGCACGCCAACGGCCTCGAGCC
>Ga0209726_10004918_pt1 | contig 16700 bp, 14 predicted proteins | sample Subgrocontami54m_FD_187453 | JGI IMG/M metagenome (GOLD analysis project Ga0209726, IMG submission 187453) | Subsurface groundwater microbial communities from S. Glens Falls, New York, USA - GMW46 contaminated, 5.4 m (SPAdes) (version 3) | ecosystem: Environmental > Aquatic > Deep subsurface >... | reverse complement strand
TAGGGCCTACTTTAAAGGGTATGCGCGCTCCTCACGCCTAGCCAGCCGGGCGGCTCGGCCACCTCACTTTTGCACCCGTTATTTTGTCGCGGCTCCTAAGCTAAATTTATCACGGCCATGCTTCCAGGGCCGACCTGCCCGGCGGCGTTCAATTCATTTCTCACCGTCATGCTGCTTCTGACGGGGACCTACTCGGTCGCGCTAGAACTTATTTTAAATCGAGCGGGAATATCTTCAGCGTCACGGCGACCTTTAAATCGCTCATTTAAAGTAGGCCCTAGCGCGAAAAGATTACGGCGCTCATTTATTCTCTCTGTTTCGCCTCCTGATCCTGCAGGCCGAGCGCATCCATTTTATACTTCAAGATTCTTCTCGAAATTCCCAGCAGTTTGGCGGCCCGCGTCTGAACCTGATTGCACTGTTTGAGCGCTTCGGAGATCATCTTCCGCTCCAACGCCTGAACGGCCTCATCCAGAGAGAGAGGGTCCGGAAGGTCGTCCCATCCGCTCTCTGCCGGCTTCGGTTTTTTCATGACGGCGAGCGGGATATCTTCGGCATCGATGACATTCCCGATTGAGAGGGTCGCCATCTGTTCAACGATGTTCTCCATCTCCCGGATGTTTCCCGGCCAGTCATACTGGATCAGCTGCTCCATCGCCTTCGGCGTAATCGTTTTGGCGGAGAGCGGTTCTTCCTTTGCCCGTTTCTCCAGAAAATGAATAATCAAGAGGGGAATGTCTTCTTTCCGTTGGCGGAGCGGAGGAAGAGAGATCGGAACGACGTTGATTCGATAGTAGAGGTCTTCCCGGAAGCGTCCCTTTTTAATCTCTTCTTCCAGCACTTTGTTCGTCGCCGTGATGAGCCGTACGTCCGATTCGATCAACTCCGTCCCGCCGACCCGCATAAACTTTTTCTCCTGGAGCGCTCTGAGTATTTTCGCCTGACAGGACAGCGAGAGATCGGCCACCTCGTCCAAAAACAAGGTTCCCTGATGGGCCTGTTCAAATCGCCCGATCCGCCGGCTCTGCGCATCCGTAAAAGCCCCTCTTTCATGACCGAACAACTCGCTTTCGAGAAGGGTTTCCGGAATCGCGGCGCAATTGATGGCGATAAAAGGACGGTGCTTTCTGATGCTGTTAAAGTGGAGCGCCCGGGCGACCAGTTCTTTTCCGGTGCCGCTCTCTCCCATCAATAAGATGGTGGTCTTGGTATCGGCGAGATGTCTGATTTTTGAGAAGAGATCCTGCATCGGGCGGCTGTTCCCGATAATATTTTCAAGCCCATACCGTTTCGAAACATCCGTCCTGAGCTGCAAAACCTCTTTCTTCAGGGCGCGTGTGGCCAATTCCCTGGCAATGACCAGCTTCAACTCTTCGAGGTCAAAAGGTTTCGTCAGATAATCATTGGCGCCGATCTTCATTGCTTCCACGGCAATTTTGGCGGTCATGGTGGCGGTCAGCATGATGATCGGGGTCTCGGGATTGATATCGCGAAGTTTTTTTAAGGCGGCCATCCCGTCCATTTTCGGCATGGCAAGATCGAGCAATACCAGATCGGGAGACGCCTCTTGGAACTGCCGTACCCCTTCGCTGCCGTTGGATGCGAAAACAAGGGCATAGTCGCTTTTCAAAAGCGCGTTCAGCGTTTCCCGGATGCCGGCTTCGTCATCTACCACAAGGATCTTTTTCATGCCGTCCTAAGAAAAGAGGTTTTAACAGATGCCGGTAGAGGGTTTTGCGAATGGCCAGAGATTTTCCGGTTACAAAGAAGGGACGCCACTTCTCGCTCCTGAGGTTAAAATATCAATTGAAATGGAATCAGTGTGTTGATTGAATTGAAAAAGGGGCGGATTCGGATGTTCTAAGAACGGCGTTTAATCGTGATAACCGACCAAAACAGCAGTAATGTTATCTTCCCCTCCTTTATCATTTGCTTTCTGAACCAACCGATTTCCTGCCTTCTCAAGGTCGCCTGCGGCTTCGATCAAGATGGCGTTTATCTCATGAATCGTCAATTTATTACTGAGACCATCCGAGCAGAGAAGCAGGATATCGCCCGCTGCCGGTTTTCTGTGGAGGGTCTCCACCTCGACGGCGGCGTTGGTTCCGAGGGCCCGGCTGATGACATGCTTGAGGGGATGGCGCTCCGCCGCCTCGACGGTCAGGAGACCTTTTCTGACATATTCGTTCACCAGCGAGTGATCTTGGGTGAGTTGTTCGATTTTATCATTTTGTTGAAGGTAAACCCGGCTGTCTCCCACGAAACCGATAATGGCCTCCATCGGCTGCGCCAGAACGGCAACGACGGTCGTTCCCATGCCGCTGAGGGAAGGGTCCTGTTCTCCCGCTTCGTAGATTTTCTGGTTTGCATAGGCGATGGCCCGCGCCAACTGGGCTTCTTGAGATTGCTGGGTGATTTCAGGAGAAGTAAGAAATTCCTTGATGGCATCGACCGCCATCTTGCTGGCGACCTCTCCTGCGGCGTGGCCCCCCATCCCGTCTGCCACGATATAGAGTTCTAAATCAGGAAAAAGGCCTAGGCTGTCTTCGTTGGAACGACGGACACGTCCGACATCTGTTATACCCGCAGTGATCACCTTCATTTTATTCGGGGCTCCCTTGTAGTCCGGCACGGCATCTGCTCAATCATTTTATAAGATATGTTCCTTTTTGTCCACAGCAACTTTTATGACAGGGTCCACTTTCTCTGTTTCAGGTTGAGTTATGTGGGACCATGCTGAAGACAGCCTGAGATTTTCACCCAGGGATGCTGCCCCTTGCCCTAGGCCTTGGGCTTTCTTTCTTTTTGATTTCTGTTTATGTTATATTAAATCAAGTTGACTATTCGAGCTTCTCTCTTGTGGGATCGGTCATGTCGCTGGGTGGATGGGTTGCTTCCGTTTTTGCCGTTATTTTGGCTCTTTTTCTTTTTGTCCCCTTTTTTTTTACGATCGACTCCGAGCGGAAAATTTTTTATCTCCGCTGGTTTCTTTTTGATTTTTCCATCGATCTCTCCACCAAAACGGCCGTCATCGGATTTGCCGGTTTCCACCCTGCTAAAAAAAAGAAAAAAGTTTCTCTGTCCTCCTCTGCCGCACCCTCTCCGGCCCCTGCGGAGGAACCGGAAAAGAAGCGGGGCGGGCGGTCCATCCCATCGGTCATCCTGTCGCATCGCTCTCTCCTGATTGATCTGGTCAAAAAGACGGTCCGATATCTGCTTGACCTCCTTCGCGCCACTTCCATTCGCGAATTCCGTGTCGATTATTCATCGAAGGATCCGGTCGTGAATGGGATCTGTTATGGGGCCATTCAGGGGGTCCAGATAAAAAAAGTGCGTCTTTCAGTTAATTTCTGGGGGGAAAATCGAATGGTGGGAAAATTTTCATTGATGTTGGTTCGCCTGGTCGTTCCCACGCTGCTGTTTTTGGTTCGACTGCCTTACGTCGAACTTTACCGCCTGTTTAAAGAAATTCGTCAAAAGGATTTTCCGGGAGGAGTTGAAGGAGCATCAACCCCATCGTGAAAAAAGCCCTTGTGAATGAAGCCGAAGGAAGCACAGGAGGGGATCGCAGGAGCGGACCGGCCCTGAATGGCAGCGGGTCCGACCGGATCTAGAGCCGCTGTGGGTGTCGATCGGCATCTTAATTAAAGGAACGCCGTAAATTTTTGCTTAAGCCTATTTTAAAAGGAGAGGATCATGACGATTGCAGAAGATTTGATGAAGTCCCTTTTAGACCAGTTAAAGGTGATTGCAACAACAGAAACCATTGTGGGCGAACCCTTTAAAGCAGGAGAGGTCTCGATTATTCCCGTTTCGCGTGTTTCTCTGGGGATCGGCGTTGGAGGGGGAGGACAGAATCAAAAGGGGGAAGGGGTTGGAGGGGGTGGCGGTGTAAAGGTGGAACCGATCGCATTCCTGGTGGTGAAGGACCACAGCGTTTCTTTGTTGAATATAGGCAAGGGGAAAGGGCTCGATGCCCTTTATGAGAAATTGCCCGAGCTGATTGATAAGATCGTCGAGAATATCTCGGAAAAAGTCGGGAAGAAGAGCGAACCGGGAGTCAAGAAGGCGCCGCATCCCGGGACGACCGGCTTTTCACCGATTATCCAAACTCCCTGACGGGACCTCCGGATCGGTTTTTTAAACGGCCTGACAGATTTTATTTAAGTGAGGCTCTTGCAAAAGTCCAATTTTGTCATTCCCGAATGCCTTTATCGGGAATCCAGTTCTTGTAAGATCAATAACTTATGGATTCCCGCTTTCGCGGGAATGACACATTTTCAAGAGGCTCTAAGTGACTGGAGATGAAACGGATGGCGTATGATTCCCTATCCTAATATTGACCCGGTGTTCATTCGAATCGGGCCGCTGGCCTTCCGCTGGTATGGGTTAATGTATGCCCTCTCTTTCATTTCAGCCGTCTTTCTCATCCGGATCACGGCAGTAAAAAAAAAGCTGAACATCACGCAGGACCAGATATCCGACCTCATGCTTTATTCCGCCATCGGGGTCATTCTGGGTGGGCGTCTCGGCTATGTCCTGATCTACAACCCCGCTTTTTATTTTAACAACCCCTCTAAGATTTTGGCCGTCTGGGAAGGGGGGATGGCTTTTCATGGGGGACTGGCCGGCGTGCTCATCGCCGGCGCCCTCTTTTGCAGAAGAGATCATTTCTCTTTCTATGACGTGGCCGATGTGGCGGTTATCAGCGTTCCGGTCGGGTTGGGTTTGGGGCGGATCGGCAACTTCATTAACGGAGAGCTCTACGGCAGGCCGACCGATGTCCCCTGGTGCATGGTCTTCCCGCAGGGAGGCCCGGCGTGCCGTCATCCGTCTCAACTTTATCAGGCAGGCCTGGAAGGGCTCTCCCTTTTTATTATTCTCTGGATCCTTTCTCGAAAGAATGTGCCGCGGGGTGTCATGTTCTGGTCGCTGGTTTTGTTTTATGGGCTTTTTCGATTTATCGCGGAGTTTTTTCGAGAGCCCGATCCACAATTGGGATTGCTTCTGGGGCCCTTTTCGATGGGACAACTCTTAAGCCTTCCGATGTTTCTCCTCGGTCTCATCATGGTGTGGGTCTGTTATGCGAAGGGAGCATCCGAAGATCGAATATTAGGGCGAAAAGCCGTTCGCCCTAATATTCGATCTTAACCAGAAAAAGACCCTGCGCCGGTGCGGTCGGTCCGGCCTGTCTCCGGTCCTTCGCATCGAGGATCAGGGGAACCTCCTTTCCTAACCGCCTTTCTTTTCCCACTTCGATAAGAAACCCGACGATATTTCGGACCATATATTGTAAAAAACGGGGCGCCTTTACGGTGATCCTGATCTCTTCTCCCTCCTTTTCAATCCGGATTTCCTGAAGGTCGACGCGGCGGTTCTCCGCTTCCCCGGCCGCGGCGCAAAAAGAAGTAAAGTCGTGCTCTCCCAGTAGCCGTTTGGCCGCTGATCGCATCTTTTGAAGGTCCAGGCGCTGCGGCAGATGCCAAGCGGTCTGTCGTCGAAAGGGAGAGCGGGCCGGGGCGTTATGGACGAAGTAGGTGTACGTTTTCATTTTGGCCGAAAACCGGGCATGAAATGAATCCGGAACCGGCTCGGCCGACTGGACGACGATGTCTTCAGGCACGAGGGCATTGAGCCCCCGAACCCAGACCTTCGTTTGAAAGGGGACCGGCGGGGAAAAGTGGGCGACCTGGCCGAGGGCATGGACCCCGGCGTCGGTTCTGCCGGCCCCATGAACCCGGATCGGATGTTGAGTCAGACGAAAGAGCGCCTTCTCCAGCGTCCCCTGGATGGTGGTCAGATAAGGTTGCTTCTGCCAGCCGTGGTAATACGTTCCATCATATTCCAGCGTCAGTTTGATCACGGCCATCATATACTCTGTCAGGATTTCGCTTCCAAAGATCGGATATATGCTTTGATTCCGGTGAAGAGGGCTTCGGCCACTTTCTGCCGATAGTTTGCGTTTTTCAGCCGCTTCTCCTCCAATGGATTGCTGATGAAGGAGATCTCCGCCAGAATGGCCGGCATGTTCGTATGGGCGAGGACAAAAAAGGGAGCCCGCTTGACCCCCAGGGTTTCGGTCGGGTACTTCGGAATGAGGGTTTCGATAAAAGCGTTCTGGGTGAAGTGGGCGAACTCCAGCGATTCATTCAGGGTGAAGTCACGCTCCAGATCGTTGAAGATCACCTCCTGAAAATCGAGCGTGTCCTTATGAGAGGCGGCATTCTCCCGGGCGGCCGTGGCGATCGCATTCTCATCGGTCGCGCGACCGAAGAGGTAAACCTCGACCCCCTGGGTATTTCGCCTGGGGCTGGAGTTGGCATGAACGGAAACGAAGAGATCGGCTTTTTTGGTGTTGGCGATCAGCGTCCTCTGATCGAGCGGAATGAAGATATCTTCATGGCGGGTCATGATGACTTCTTTTTTGAGCTGTTTTTGGATCAACGTCCGGAGGCGGTGAGAGACATCGAGCACCACCTCTTTTTCGGTCAATCCGCGGGAGCCGATCGCCCCCGGATCTTTTCCGCCATGGCCCGGATCGATCACAATGGTCCGGATCGCCATCGAAGGAGGGGGAGGGATCACGATTCTTTTATGAGGAGGATCGACCTGATCGTCAATGTCGATTCCCTTTTTGGACGGCGTCTCCCCTGACGAATTGAAAACATCGATCACCAGCCGATCGGGATCGCTCAACGGCATCACCCGGTGCCTGCCGAGCTTGCTGAAGCTTAAAAGAACCTCGATCTCGCCCGCCCCTTTCGGCTTCACCTCGATTTTTTTGAGAAGCTCCTTTGCAACCGAAATCACGCGGGTCCGCTTGAAAAGCTCGCCCAGCGTGGCCTGAGAGAGGGTGACGGAGAGCGTCTGAGAAGAGGTAAGACGGACCACTTTATATGAAACGGAATGGTCCAGGTCGATCACGATCCGGGTGTAGTTGGGATAGGCCCAGTGCCGGATGTTGGTCACCACGGCCGCGCCCTGCGCCGGACCCTCAGAGGAGCGTTCGCCGATCTCGATCGCCGGGACGTTCTCGATGTTTTCTTCCGGGGGATCGCCCAGAACCCGCTGGAGCTTTGTCAACTGTTTCCTGCCGTCGGCGGCCAGAGGTTCTTCGGAAGAGGCCTTCAGAAATTTCGTATAAAATGTCCTCGCCTCCTCAAGGTCCTTCGTGAGATTGGAATAAAGGTACCGCTCCTGGTAGAGCCGGGCAATTTCGTATGGCGCACGGCTTTGATCTTCCGGAGAAGGGACCGCGTTTTTGTATTTTTCGATACACTTTTCCCACAGGGTCGGCATTTTTTTCTGCTCCGGTTTTTCTTTGAGGCCGTCGCGACAGGCGTCGGCTTCCTGAAAGCCGTCCATCGCAGCGATCGCCGAACCCGGTGCGGGGAAAGAAAGCCAAGAGAAAGAAATGAAGATCGATAGAAAATAGGGGAGTTGTCTAATGAGACTCATCATTTGCCCATATAAAGTAATCTTAAATCTGTTTCTTGTCAATTTAGATAAGCGATCTGACGAGGCCGATGAGCCGGGTTACTTTCCTTGAAAAATCTTCCCGAAGTAGCGAATCAGACCAACCTTTTCCTTGACAATTTTGACGGCCCTATGCTACCTTAAAAAAATTCTGTTTTTAGTAAAACCACAAAAAATCTCACGTAAATTTCTCAATCGCTTAGAAGGAGTAAAAATGAAAAAGTACCTGTTGGCCCCCGGTCCGACTCAGGTCTCTCCGGAAGTTCTCCTGGCAATGGCACAGCCGATTCTTCACCACCGGGCTCCCGAATTTGCAAAGATCCTCGAGCGGGTCAAGCAAGATTTGAAATGGCTCTTTCAGACGCAAAACGATGTCCTGATCATCGCTTCCTCCGGAACCGGCGGCATGGAGGGATCGGTCACCAATTTTCTCTCTCCAGGCGACAAAGCGCTGTTTGTCAACGGCGGAAAGTTCGGCGAGCGCTGGGGAAAGATCTGTCAGGCCTACGGCGTAAAGGCGGAGGAGATCAAGGTAGAGTGGGGATACGCGGTGAAGCCTGAAGTGATTAAGGCGGCCCTCCAGAAAGACCCGACCATCAAGGCGGTCTTTACCCAGGCGAACGAAACATCGACCGGCGTGGCCCATCCGATTCGCGAGATCGGGGAGGTGGTGAAGCAATTTGAAGGGACCCTGATGGTGGTCGATGCGGTCTCCGCGATGGGGGTCTTCGACATCCAGACCGATGCGTGGGGTCTTGATGTTGTCGTGACCGGCTCGCAGAAAGCGTTGGCGCTGCCGCCGGGGTTGGCGTTCGTCTCCGTTTCGGAGAAGGCATGGCGTCAGTCGGAGAAGGCAAAGAACGCCAAGTTCTACTTTAACTTCAAGAAAGAGCGGGAAGGCCTGGCAAAGAATCAAACGGCCTATACCCCGGCGGTCTCCCTGATCGTCGGCTTGGATCAGTCGCTGAAGATGCTGAAGGAAGAGGGGCTGCAGAATGTTTTCGCCCGGCAGGGTCTTCTGGCGCGCGCGACCCGGGAGGCAATGAAGGGGTTGGGACTCGCCCTCTTTCCGAAGGAGTATCCGAGCGATGCCGTCACGGCGATCGAAGCGCCAGAGGGCTACGACGGACAGGCGATCTACAAAGATCTCCGCGTCAAATACGGCATCACGGCGGCGGGCGGACAGGATCAGTTGAAGGGAAAGGTCTTCCGGATTTCGACGATGGGATACATGGACACCTTTGATATCATCACCGCCGTTGCAGCCACGGAAATGGTCTTGAAGGGAATGGGGCATCCTCTGAAGCTGGGAACCGGCGTCGGAATTGCGCAGGAAATTTTGTTAAAGAAGTAGTGGTATTTGCGATATGTAAAAACATAAAATAGGCCCTAGCGCGACCGAGTAGGTCCCCGTCAGAAGCAGCATGACGGTGAAAAATTACGACCTCCGGGAAGTGGTTGAAATAGGCCCTGGCGCGCAAGATCACGGCGCTCCACTTGGAGGTATAGGAACGTAAACCACGGCGCTCAGAATAAAAGTCAAATGACAAAAACACGAATAACGATTCACGTTTAACGGGTAACGAAATTCGGAGGTTTTATGAAAGTATTAATTAGTGATTCTCTTTCCGAGCGGGGCGTTGAGATTCTCAAAAAAGCCGGCTTGAAAGTGGATGTCAAAACCAAGCTGACCCCGGCGCAGCTTATTGAAGAGATCGCTCAATACGACGGCCTGATCATCCGGAGCGCCACCAAGGTCACAAAAGAGGTGATCGCCGCGGCAAAAAACCTGAAGGTGATCGGCCGGGCCGGATCGGGACTCGATAACGTTGATATTCCTGCCGCCACCAAGCGGGGAATCGTGGTCATGAACACCCCGGGCGGGAATACCGTCACCACCGCGGAGCATGCCTTTTCCCTCTTGATGTCGATGGCCCGGCAGGTCCCCCAAGCCAACGCGTCGGTGAAGTCGGGGAAGTGGGAAAAGAACAAGTTCATGGGGATGGAACTCTTCAACAAGGCGATCGGGATCATCGGGATCGGCCAGATCGGAAGCTACGTCGCCAAGCTGGCCCAGGGGGCAAACATGACCGTGCTGGCCTATGACGCGTTCCTTTCTCCGGAGAACGCCCGAAAGTTGGGTGTGGAAGTCGTCGATTTGGAGACCCTTTTCTCGCGGTCGGACATTATTACCATCCATGCTCCCCTGACCACCGAGACGAAGTATATGATCAACGCCGCTTCCATTCAGAAAATGAAGCACGGAGTTCGCATTATCAACTGCGCCCGAGGCGGGATCGTCAATGAAACCGATCTCTATGAGGCGCTTAAAAGCGGAAAGGTGGCGGCGGCGGCTTTTGATGTTTTTGAAAAAGAGCCGGTCGATCCGGCCAATCCTCTTCTGACCCTGGATAATTTCATCTGCACCCCGCATCTCGGCGCGGCCACCAATGAAGCGCAGGAAAATGTCGCCTGGGCCATCGCGGAACAGGTGGTCGATTTCCTGGTGCGCAACGTTGTCCGGTATGCCGTGAACTTTCCGTCGGTGCCTGCCGATCTGCTTCCCAAAGTTCAGCCTTATATTGAACTGGCGGAGAAAATCGGGTCGTTTCTCGGCCAGACGGTAGAAGGCGGCATTGAAAAAGTAACCATCGAATATCATGGCGAGGCGGCCGATCTTCAGACCGCTCCGATCACGGTGGCCGCCCTCAAAGGGTTGTTGGCGCCGATATTAGAGGAAACGATCAATTATGTGAATGCCCCCAGCGTGGCGAAAGAGCGGGGGATCGAAGTCAATGAAGCGAAGAGCACCAATTCGGGGAATTTCTCAAGCCTGCTGAGTATCCGGGTGAAAACCAGCGATCAGGTCAAAACGGTTTCCGGAACCATCTTCAATAAGAGAGAACCGCGACTGGTGGAAATCGAAGGGATGTCGCTGGAGGTGACGCCGGAAGGGAACATGCTTTATCTCTTCAATGAGGACAAGCCGGGGGTCATCGGCGAGTTGGGGCGGCTTTTGGCAAAAAATCAGATCAACATCTCCCGCATGCAACTGGGCCGAGAAAAGCCGGGTGGAAAAGCGATCTCCGTGGTCGGCGTCGATTCGGTGGTGGGACCCGACATCTTAAGCGAACTAAAATCACTTCCCCATGTCCTCTCCGTAAAGCAGATAAAGCTGTAGTATTCTCTCCGCAGGGGCGGAATTTTTCCGCCCCTGCGGTCTTAGTACAACCACATTTTTAAGAAATCTCATGAGACTGTCCGGTAAACCAAAAACCATGATTCCCAAGGGGGTCGCCACCTTTCTTCCCGAAGGGACTTCGAGACGGCGGGCCATCGAAAGAACGATCTTATCGATCTTTTCTCAGTGGGGCTATCAGGAAGTGATCACCCCTATTTTCGAATACCTCGATGTCTTTTCTCTCGGGGTCGGGGAAGAGCTTCTCAACCGCGCCTATAAATTTGTCGATCGGGCGACCGGCCGGATCATGGTTCTCCGCCCCGATGTCACCCCGCAGATCGCCCGCATCGCCGCCACGCTGCTAAACGGCCAGCCCCTGCCGCTTCGCCTTTGCTATTCCGCAAACGTCTTCCGCCACGAAGAGGAGCATGCCGGAAGGGAACGGGAGATCTTTCAGATCGGCGGAGAGCTGATCGGTGCCTCCGATGCCGAAGCGGATGCCGAGATGATCATATTGGCCATTGAGGTTTTGCAGAAGCTCGGCCTGAGGTCGTTTAAAATTGCTCTGGGCCAGATGGCCTTTACCCGCGGGGTCCTCCGGCCGTTTGAGCCTTCCCCGGAACTTTTTAAGAAGGTTCTCCATTCGGTGGGTAAAAAAGAAGCCTCCAAATTGGAGGAGCTTCTCAAACAAGAAAAGGTCGGTCCTAAAGTGCGCAAACAGGTCCTTTCGTTGCTGAACCTTTTCGGAGGGGAAGAGGTATTTAAGAGAGCCGCCACTCTGTCCGATCATCCCTCGTGCCGGGACGGGCTTAAGAGGTTGAAGGAGGTTTATACCATTCTCAAACGGGCAGGCCATCAAGACCATCTGCTGATCGACCTGGGAGAGGTGCGGGGGTTTGATTATTATACCGGAACGATTTTTGAGGTTTTTACGGAGGGAGTCGGCTCCGAGTTGGGAGGAGGAGGACGATATGACCACCTTCTCGAAAAATTCGGTGCGCCTTCCGCTTCCACCGGTTTCGCGCTTCATATCGAACGCGTTCAGTGGGCCCTTGAAAAAGTTTTCAATAGCCCGGGGGATGGAGCGGCCGCCAGGGGCGATGTTGAATATTCCTCTGTGGACTTCCTTATCCTGCATCCTGAAACCGCCGCGCAAAGGGCGATGGCCCTGACCCATCAACTACGGAATCTTGGGTTTCGAGTGATTCGGAAAAACGGTTACGAAAAGGGGATCGATTCTTACCTTGCCAACGCGCGCAAACAACATATCAGAAAAATCCTGGTCGTGGGCGAAGGAAAAGATCCGGATCCGAATAAAATAGGCCCTAGCGCGGAAGATTACGGCGCTCCACTTGGAGGTAGGAACGTAAACCACGGCGCTTCGCTTCGATCGATCGACGTCCGGACCGGCCTGGAAAAGATTGAAAAACACCAGGACTTTTTAGAACGGCTCCGGCCGAACTGACCTTTTCTTGAGATGTCGCCGCCAGTCCGTTCATGCGTGTTTCGTAAAGATAACCCCTTTTCTATTAAAATAAGCTCCCAAGCGAAAGATTACGACCTCCGGGGAGTGGTTGGAAGTCGCCCTGTAAACCACGGCGTTCCATTTAAAATAAGTTCCTAAGCGAAAGATTACGGCGTTCCATATGTGATGGTCTCGTAAAAAGTCTATTTTGTCACCCTGAACGAAGTGAAGGGTCTTTCTAGCTATTTGACAATACAAGATTCTTCGCTTTGCTCAGAATGACAAATTCGGCGGTTTTCGACTTTTTACGACTGCATCATTTAAAATAAGTTCCTATTTTATAAAAGCCTCCTGTTGAATACCCGCCTGCTCTGCGGGCGGGATGAAAACAGGACTCGCCGAAGGCGAGATGTAGTAAGCATCAACATCAGGAACTTTTAGTTTTTGAATTTTAAATACCTCGCCCCTCTGGGGCGGGGTGATTTATTCTACCCTGCTTTCTCCGAGTAGGTCGGCCACAGGCAACATGGCCGGAAGGTGCCCTATGATCTCTGCAGATGTTTCCATCCAAAAATTACCTCCTCAAAATATTGAAGCGGAGCAGGCCGTCCTGGCCGCGATCCTCTTGGATAACAAAGCCATCGATAAAGTGGTCGAGATTCTTCATCGCGATGATTTTTATAAGGAGAGCCATCGGAAGATATTCGAATCGATGCTGGAACTGAACGAAAGGAGCGAGGCGATCGACCTGATCACGTTGCCGGACCATCTTCGAGGGAAAAATCACCTCGAGGCGGTGGGCGGCGTTTCTTATTTAACCGATCTGTTCAACGTGGTCGCGACGGCCGCCAATGTCCGCCTTCATGCCAGAATCGTCCATGAGAAGGCTCTCTTAAGATACCTGATCAGTATCGCAACCGATATTGTGACCCAAGGGTATGAGAACCAGGGAAAAGTGGAAGATCTTTTAGATCATGCGGAGCGAAGCATCTTTGCGATCTCGGATAAAAGTATGCGGACCACGTTTGTGCCGATGAAAGATCTCGTCAAACAGGGGTTTGAAATTATCGAGAGGTTGGCCGACCAAAAGCTCACCGGCCTGCCGACGTATTTTAAAGACCTTGACAAGCTGACCTCCGGTCTTCAGCCTTCCGATTTGATCATCGTCGCCGGCCGCCCTTCAATGGGAAAGACCGCGTTTGCATTGGGAATCGCGCAGAATGTCGCGATCCGGCATCGGGGGACGGTCGGCATCTTCAGTTTGGAAATGTCCAAAGAGCAATTGGTGCTTCGAATGCTCTGCTCGGAAGCGAGGGTGGACGCCCATAAGCTCCGCTCCGGATATTTGGGCCGGCCCGGAAATGACAACTGGAATCAACTGATCAAGGCCGCGGGAAAATTAAGTGAGGCGCCGATCTTTATCGACGACACGCCGTCGATGACGATTCTGGAAATGCGGGCCAAGGCGAGACGCCTGAAGGCGGAGCACCAACTCAGCCTGCTGATTGTCGACTACCTCCAGCTTATGCGCGGAAGAGGGGATGCCAACAACCGCGAGCAGGAGATCTCCGACATCTCCCGCTCTTTAAAGGGGCTGGCAAAGGAGCTGCACATACCGGTGATCGCCCTCTCTCAACTCTCGCGCGCCGTGGAATCGAGACCCGAAAAGAAGAAAAGACCGATGCTGGCCGACCTCCGGGAGTCGGGCGCCATTGAGCAAGACGCGGACTTGGTTCTGTTTATCTATCGGGAAGAGGTGTACGACCCCTGTAAGTGTCCTCGCGAAGGGGAATGCCTCTGCGGGAAAAAGGGGTTGGCGGAGATTATCATCGGAAAACAAAGAAACGGACCGATCGATGATGTGCCGATGACATTCATCGATCGGTATACCCGTTTTGAAGATCTGGCGCCCGATCACCCGAGGCGTCTTCGCTCAGAATAAAATAGGCCCTGGCGCGAGGAATTAATTGAACGCCGCCGGGTAGGTCGGCCCTGGAAGCATGGCCGTGATAAATTTAGCTTAAGGGGACCTATTTTAACGGCGCTTAGAATAGATTTGACAAGATATCCGATTCAACCTATAATTTTTTTGGGAACTCCTCAGAATCAAAGGATTGAAGCATGTTTGGAATAGGGATGCCGGAACTGCTCGTTCTCCTTCTGATTATTCTGGTCATCTTCGGCGCCGGAAAACTGCCTGAAATCGGAGCGGGTTTGGGAAAGGCGATCCGTGGATTTAAAAAGGGAGTTTCAGAGCCGGATGAAATAGATGTGACTCCGCGGCAGCCGAAAGAAGAAAAAAAAGGGGAAGAGAAGCCCTAACAGGCTGTTGAAAAAGTATCTCTTTATGCGTTAGGCTGTCATTCCCGCGAAAGCGGGAATCCAGAAGTCATGGTTTCCGTTGCGCCTCCAAGTGGAGCGCCGTGATCTTGCGCGCCAGGGCCTATTTCAACCATTCCCCGGAGGTCATTGATTTTAAATAAATTGGATTCCCGATTAAATATCTGGTGGCCGCCCCATTTTCTAGGCTATCGGGAATGACGGATTCAGAGTTTTTCAACACCCTGCGAATGTTAGCAATGGAGGTCCGATATTCCGGTGGCGGATTCTGATTTGACGCTGAAAGTATATTCCCCGAGAGAGAACGCTCAATTTTTTAAAAGGTCTTTTTTAAGCGCGGCGTTTTACCTGGTTCTTTTTTCATTTTTAATTTCATGCGCCACGGCACGGCAAGGAATTTCGGAAAAGGATACAATCGTTTTAGAAGAGGAGATAAATACCTCCACGCCGGAGTCTTATTATCATACGATTTTAGGGCTTCAGTTTGAAAAGGAAGAAAACGACCCTGCCGCTCTTCGGGAATACCTTGAGGCGCTTCAGGACGATCCCAATGCGGTTTTTCTCCTGACTCGCGCCGCAATCTTGTTGAACCGAATCGGAAACCAAAAAGACGCCCTCTTTTATGCCGAGCGGGCACTTGAACGACGTCCCCTCGATACCCGTATTCTTAATCTAATCGGAAATATTTACCTGGCCTCCGGACAAATTAAAAAAGCGTTCAGTTCTTATGAGCGGATTATTCAAATCCAGCCGAATGATACCGATGCCTACTTTAGCCTTGCAGGAATTTACGCAAACGAAGGAAATCTAGATAAAGCCGAAGAGATGGTTTGGAAAGGGGTGGAAGCAGAGCCCTCTTCTCCTCTCGGCTATTATTATCTCGGTAAAATTTCCGTGGAGAAGAAAGCCCTGGAGAAAGGGCTGGGCTATTATCAAAAGGCCTTATCGTTGAATCCTTTGTTCGAGCATGCCTATTTAGAAGTGGCCTTGGTCTATGAGCTCCAAGAGAAGCCAAAGGATGCGGCGAACGTCTACCGTCATATGATTGAAAAGGTCAATCCCGGAAGCCGAGAAGCGGTCACTCGTCTGGTCCAGTTGTTAATCGAGGATAAATCGTTAGATGAAGCCTTAAAGCTTTTGGATGATCTGGCCCAAAAAGACCCGTCCAATTTGGATATTCCTCTTCAGACGGCCTTGGTCTGGGTGGAGAAAAAAGCATTTAGCGAGGCCATTGAGAAATTATTATCGGTGATCAAAGCAAGGCCGGAAGATGTCCGGCTTCGGATTTACCTTGCCTCACTCTATGAGGAAAATAAAGAATACGAAAAGGCCGTATCGACCTATCAAGAGGTCTTGAAAAAAGATACGAATGCCTACGATGTGAGAATCCGGTTGGGCAGTCTTTATTTCTATAAACTAAAACAGGCGCCCAATGCCTTGTCTCAAGGAGAATTAGCCAGGAAGATCGATCCAAAAAGACCGGAGTCTTATCTCTTTAATGGGCTTGTTTTGCATGAGTTAAATCGCTACGAAGACGCTGCGGAGCGCTTTATTGATGGAATCGAGAAGAATCCGAAATTTCCAGACCTCCATTTTCATTTGGGCGCGACATACGATAAGCTCAACCGCTTTGAGGATCTTGTCAAGGAAATGGAAAAGACGATCGCACTCGATTCCAAGCATGCGAATGCGCTTAACTACCTGGGCTACACCTTTGCCGAAAAAGGGATCCGCCTCAATGAGGCCATTGATCTAATCAATCGGGCGCTTGTTGTCCGTCCCAATGACGGGTATTTCATTGATAGCCTCGGTTGGGCTTATTATAAAAAAGGGATGATCCAGGACGCAGTGGCTGCACTTCAAAAAGCGGTTTCACTTGTGCCCGATGATCCTGTCATCCTTGAACACCTGGGGGAGGTCTACCTAAAAGACAACAGGACCGATCTTGCCAAAGAGGCATGGGCCCAATCATTGCGGCTTGACCCTAAAAATGAGAAGCTGGCCACGCGCTTTAGGCAAGCCGGTTTTGGAGATCCTACATCAGAAGAACGCCCCCAGAGAACAAAGAACATCCCTCAAAATATTCCTACCGAAACATTAAATCAAAAAGAAATTCCTATGGAGTTGGTTCATTGATCTATCAAAATTAACGCTGAGGACCACGGGCGTAAGCCCGTGGGTGAAAGCGTTCTCCAGCCGAAGGCTGGAGGGAGAGATCGTCAATAAAGTTCGAGTAGG
>Ga0209726_10004906_pt1 | contig 16724 bp, 16 predicted proteins | sample Subgrocontami54m_FD_187453 | JGI IMG/M metagenome (GOLD analysis project Ga0209726, IMG submission 187453) | Subsurface groundwater microbial communities from S. Glens Falls, New York, USA - GMW46 contaminated, 5.4 m (SPAdes) (version 3) | ecosystem: Environmental > Aquatic > Deep subsurface >... | reverse complement strand
TAGTTCAGTCGCCCTTAGAATACTTGCCGGGGCTTAGTAGGAAATCCACCCGTCCGCTGTCCGAAATTCTTCGCTGAATTCTAGACATGAACTTCTGTCTATGGTTTCAGCCTCTACCCGGAAAGGAGCGAAAGTTTCCTCGGTCACATCTCCAGGACTGATATACAACAACCCATTTGCCGCCTCCACCCTTATAGTAGCGGTTCCACCCATAACCTTCTTCCTCCTTTTCTCAGCAAAATTGAATTATTCCAATTTGTGCTGGTGGCTAGATTTCTGCAAGAAACCCAGCCATCAACACAATTAAAAAACCTGGGCAAAGCCCAGGGGATTTCCATACACCAAATCGGGCTTTGCGTTTACATTTGCAAAACCCACCACCAAATCATTCTATTCCCATTTTTATCATCTTTTGCTATCATACTTTTTAGTGAATATCGTACTAGTACAATATTACTCAAAACTTCTATTTTCTTGCGATTTTTCGTAAAACTTGTCTAAAGCCGCCATTGGGATCTGCTAATTCGCGGGAGCCGCGAGTCACAGTGGCGATAGCAGTATGCAGGTTTTTCGCTACATCCCTTTGTGACTTACCTGCCGCTAATTGCTTCACGATCTGCCACCGCACGCCAAGCTCTTTGTACTCTGCGGGCGATAGAATATCCTGAAAAAACGCCTTAAGCAAATTTTGGTCGCCAGTAATCTTCTGAATCACGCCGATAAGCTCTTCAGTGTATCCTTCTTTCTCCCCCTTCCACTCTTGCCTTCCTTTTTGCCATGTAACCATCGTACTAGTACGATATCACTTGCCAAACATCGTGTCAATAACAAAAAAACTAAGACAAGAACTTGAACAAGATTTCTTTGTTTTTCTCGAGGCTTTCCAAGTCCACCCACTCCCCCGCGGCATGCGCGTTTTCTCCAACAGCTCCATAGAGCGCTCCAGGAATACCAAGTTCAGCAAAATAGCGAATATCTGTCGCCCCGTGAGCATACGTAAAAGGCACTGGCACACCAAGAATTTCTTCGGCAACCTTCTTGAACTTCATCAGCAGAGGGCTTGATTCGTCTACAGAGAACAAGGGGCATGCTTCAAGCACCCGCAAACTTATCTCTGGTATTACGTTCTGAATCTTTTGCCTCAACTCTTCTGGTGTTTTTGCCATTGCTTCCGTAAATCGAATATCCAATATAGCTTTCGCATCTCCCGGCACTTTATTTGGGGTTTTATTGGAAGTCTCAATCACCCCAAGATTCACAGTGGTTTTCCAGGCGTCAGGTTCAACGGGTCCCATAAGCTGTTTAACTTTCTGTACCGCCTCCGTAAGTTTGTCGATCGCGTTCTCTCCTTTCCAAGTGTACGCACCATGAGCCTCTACCCCCTTTGCGGTTAGTTCAATCCATAAGACGCCTTTTCCTTTTGTGATAAGCTCTAAAGATTCTACACATCTCCCGTCGGGGCAAACAACAAACTCTGGCCTCAGGCCAACCTCCCGCGCCATGTACCCTGCGCCATCCATGCCGCCTACTTCTTCGTCGCCGTTGAGTAAAAGGGTTACGTCGGGAGGGTTACTTTGGTTACCTAACTCCTGCATTACCTCGATCATAGCTACAACCATACCCTTCATATCTTTTGTGCCGCGGCCGAATGCTTTGGTTCCCTCAACTTTCATTTTGAATTGATCTTCATTTTCCTCGGGCACCACGTCAAAATGGCCATTGAGCAAAATCTTTGAGCGCAAAGCATCTTTCCCTTTGAAAGAAACCAACAAAGAGTATTTGTCATTCTTCTCCAACATTTGGACATCAAATTTCTTGAACCCAGCTGAGCTGGGCGAATCAAACAGCGAGGCAATATATTCAAATCCTTTTTTGATCTCCTCTGGTCGATCAGCCGTGGTCTTGAACGAAATAAGTTTTGCCAATAGCTCTTGCATAAGAATCAGGGCATGCGTGGAAAAAGGTTTTCTCCTTTTTCTCCTGCTAACTGCTTTGCAATTTTCTCTGAAGTTTCAGGAAGAAATGGCGTAAGGAGTTGTGCCAACTCTCCAATAACAGTTAATAAATCCTCAATAACTTCTTTACTATCTTCTCTTTGCTCCCAAGGCTTTTTTTGCTCGATATACTTATCGCACGCATGAATCACTTCCCAAATTGCAGTTAGGGCATCGTTAAACCGAAATTCATCGAGAGCATTTCGTACTTTTCGGTTGGTTTCATCAATTAAATCTTGAAACTTAGAGCTTGAGGCTTGCCCGCCTGCCGATGAGGCAGGGTCATTGAGGTTTAACTTGACTGCAAGCGTTAGCACCCGCGCAACAAGATTCCCCAATCCTCCCGCTAAATCGGCGTTATATCTCGTTTCGAATTTCTCATAGCTAAAATCGCCATCTTCCATGGCGGGAATTTCGCGCAAGAGAAAGTACCGCACCGCATCTGCGCCATATTTTGCCACCAGCTCAAAGGGATCTACAACATTCCCAATGGTTTTGGATATCTTCTGACCATCCACCGTAATGTATCCATGCACAAAAAGAGTTTTGGGCAAGGGCAACCCGGCAGACAAAAGAAATGCTGGCCAATACACCGCGTGAAAACGAGTAATGCCTTTGCCTATAACGTGGACATCTGCCGGCCACCACTTTTTGTATTTTTCTTCATCTGAACCAAGGCCAACCCCCGACTGATAGATATTGAGAGCATCAAACCAAACATACATTCTTTGGCTGTCATCGCCTGGAACTGAAACACCCCAGTTTTTTGCGCGTTCGTTAGAGCGCGAAATACTGATATCCTGCAGAGGTTGTTTCAAAAAAGACAGAATTTCGTTTTTCTTTGTCGATGGCACAATTCGCAATTCGTCTTTTTTCAACAAATCAACGAGCTTATCTTGATAGCGTGAGAGTTTAAAAAAACAGTTCTCTTCTGCAACTTTCTCAAGTTTTCTGCCCGGGTGTTCGAAACATTCGCCGTTTACATCCAGCTCATTTTGCGTGTAGAAAGTTTCGCACCCCACACAATACAGACCTTCGTAAGACTTTTTGTAGATATCTCCTGCTTTCGCGCAGAGTTCCCAAAGTTTCTGGCTCGAAGCATGATGCTTCTGATCGCTTCCTTTCTGAAATACATCAAACTGTATGCCAAGTTTATCGGCTAGATCAACAAAAAGTCTTGCATTCTCATTAATAAACTGCTGGACAGGCACTCCAGCCTTTTCTGCCGCTTGCACGTTTTTTAAGGCGTTTTCATCGCTTCCAGACAAGAGCAATACATCGTCACCCTTCAAGCGCTGGTAACGGGCAATCACGTCGGCTTGAACAAACTCTAACGCGTGGCCGATATGAGGCCTCGCGTTCACATAGGGTATCGCGGTTGTAATGTAAAACTTCGCCATATCCTTCTTGTAGCACAATTCTTTGGAAAATAAAACGGCGCGGAATCATTGATCCCGCGCCCTGGCTCGCCAGAGCGAGCCTTTCCCCTTAAGAGTTACCTGCCCAATTCACGCACGTCTTTTCCTCGCGAGCCTTTTTCTTAAGGATTAGGTACTCCCCCCTCTTTGCATCATGGTCGTCCGGGTTAAGACAGTCACCAGCGCATTCATTAAACGGCTGGGTTCCGCAAGTCTTTTCGAGAAATTTCATTTCCCGCATTTCCTGGTCGGTCATACCACACCTCCAAATATGTTTCTTTGTGCTGTTGGGAAGAAGAAAAATTCTTTCCACCGCCCTTTCAGCATAAAACAAAACTGCCCCGGAAGACGGGGCAGTTTGAGAGAAAAACTCCACTTCAAACGAAACTACCCTGCCTCCTCAAAGGTAGTTTCGCTTACTGTGGATGTCTGCATCATAATTTTCGGCACTTTCCCTCCGATCCCCCTGCAACAGCGATACGATCTTCCATGCCTCGAAGAAGATTTTTCAGAGCCAAGATTTTTTAGGACGGTGCAACGCATAATTAGATAATACCAAAGTGACAAAGAGTGTCAACCCCTCTCTTTCCTCACCACAACCACAAACTCTCCTCTCGTTTCTCCTTTTTTGAGTTGTTCGAGAACTTCGGCGATTGTCCCCCGATATACAGTTTCAAATTTTTTGGTAAGCTCACGGCCGACTACGATATGGGTATCTAGTATGCTCTGCAATTCTGAAAGAGATTTTAAAATTCTATACGGGGACTCGTAGAAAATCACGGGATATTCTGCCTGCGCGACCCCTTCGAAAAACTTCTTCCTGCCCTTCTTTACCGGAGGGAATCCAAGAAATACGAATTTGTCCATTGGAAACCCCGCAATGCTCGCAATCATTGACAGCGCTGACGGACCAGGAATCGAAACAATTTTCACGTCTGGCATTTGTCGAACAACCTCTCCCACCAACTCACTTCCCGGATCGGAAATCCCAGGCGTTCCAGCGTCTGTCACCAGAGCCAGATTTTTCCCTTCTTTCAGCAACTCCAAAATCCCACTCACTTTCTTTGTATCCGAATGCTGATGATAACTCATCGTTGGCTTTTTAATGCCAAAATACAAAAGCAACTTGCTTGTTACCCTCGTATCTTCGCATAAAATAAAATCAACCTCTTTTAAAATACGTAGGGCGCGAAGAGTAATATCCTCAAGGTTTCCAATAGGGGTGGCAACAATGTACAGAGTGCCCATTAGACCACTACAGGTTTTTCTTCTTTGCGTTTCCTTAAGAAATCGCGTAAGAATTCAAAGAAAATACCCGCTAAAGGAATTGCCAAAATAGCACCCATTATCCCCCAGAATTGAGCTCCAATGGCAAGAGAGATTATCACGAGTGAAGGAGGTAAGCCGATAAAGCGCTTCGACAAAAGAGGCATGAGCACATTCTCCTCAACCTGCTGAATAAGTGTAAAGGCGAGGAGTACGAAAAGCGCTTGCAAAGGAGACCCGAGAGCCACGATAAGCGCTATGACCAGCCCAGCAAGCAACGGCCCGGCTACAGGGACAAAATTCAGAACTCCAGCGAAAAGACTCAAAGAAAGCGGCGACTCCACTCGGAATAACATCAACGTAAAGTACGTTGCCGAAAAAACAAATATTGAACTGATCACGCGCGACAAAAACCACCCAGAAACCTTTTTTTGGGAGCGCCTCCAAAGATCAAGAGCAAACGCTTCATATCGCTTCGGAAACAGAACGCCAATAATCTTTTCGATTGGGCGATCTTCGATAGAAAGAAAAATGGAAACGCTCACCACAAAAATCGTGGAAAAAATCCCGCCAAAAATACTGAACAGCGCTTTGAAAATATTCGAAGTATCTTTGGTCGCCCCTTCCGTAATAACATCAACAAAACCTTGGAAATCTTGAAATGCCGTTACGCCCAACCCCTCCAAAGAAGGAGAAATGCTATTCTCAAAATACTCGGGCAAACGATGCGAAAATTCCTGAATCTCCTGCACAAATATAGGAGTAGTTGCGAATACCACATAAGAGAGGAGCCCCAACAGCGAGAGGTATACTCCGAGCGTGGAAACAACCCTCGGAACCCTGCGCTTCTGCAAAAAGTCAATTACAGGATCGAACAGCACAGAGATAATCAATCCAAAAAGCACCAACGCCAAGATCTGGCGAGTCAGAAAAACCACGTACACAAGAAATCCAGCGAGCGCAAGCTTAACAATTGTTCCCCATGAAATATCCAAAAGACTATGATTCATGCGCTTAGATCTTCAAAAGACTCACGAATTTTGCTTTATTGCGATATGGGCCGAGAACTACAAGATTAAGATTTTCTGGCCGGAAGATATCGCGGGCAACCTCTTTAATTTGCGTATTCGTTACTGCATTTATTTTACCACAGATCTCTTCTGGCGTTAACATTTCTTTTCTCAATAGTTCCTGCATGCCGTAAAAATTCGCTTTTGCGTTTGAGGACTCCAGCCATAAGGCCAATTTCCCTTTTTCATACTCTTTTGCCTTTTCTAATTCTCTTGTAGACAATCCAGTAGTCTTAAGCTTCTTGTATTCCTTTAAGATAACTTGGATCGCCTTCTCAACAGAGCCGTTTGTAATGCCGGCCGTGGTCACCACATATCCCACGTCGGGATCGCTCTCGCTTGTCGTGGAAATATCATAGGTTAAGCCGAGTTTCTCCCTTACTTCCACGAACAAACGTGAACTCATCATTCCTCCAAGCGAGATCGCGAGCAGATGCTGGGCAAAACGCATAGAATGGGAATCTGAATACGCGCGCACCCCAAGAGCGATATTTGTTTGGTTTGTTTTTCTCCATTCCAGCAAAAGCTGGGGAGCAAGTTGCGCTTCTTTGACCGGAACTTTAACCGTAGGTTTATTAACACGAATGCGTCCGAAGGCCTTCTTTGCTTTTCGGGCCGCCTCTTTAGAACGCACATTCCCCGCAATGCATACTACTGTATTTAGAGCGACGTACTGGCTAGCAATATACTTTTGCAAATCATTGCGCGAAAGTCCAAGAATACTTTGTCTTGTGCCCACGATGTTCCATCCCGCGGGCTGATCTCCATACAGCAAATGCATCCACAAGTCATCAATATGACGAGTTGGGGTATCGCGATACATATGGAGCTCTTCCATGACTACCCCCTTTTCTTTCTCAATTTCTTTAGATGGAAGTTTGGAATGCAAAAAGATATCTGCCACCCAGTCCAACGCCAAGTCAAAATGCGCAGCATCAACTTTGGCATAATATCCCGTGTAATCTTCTCCAGTGAAAGCATTGTAGATCCCACCGACTTCGTCGAGCACTTCAGTCACCGCTACTGGAGTTGGACGCTTCTCGGTGCCCTTGAAAAACATGTGCTCCAAAAAATGCGAAATGCCATTTGTGTCTTTCATCTCGTATTTTGATCCTGTTCCCACCAATACTAAAACAGTCACTGTTTTAGTGCTTTTTTGAGGGATCGTGATGATCCGGAGGCCGTTTTTAAGGGTCGTTTTTTGAGCAGGCATACACAAAAATCAAGGCTCTATCGTGCCGTAATTCTACTGCCCTTTTTTGCCTATGTCAAGCGAGCGCGGAGTTCGCCAGAGAGCGCCTCGAGAGGCACACGGACTTGCTCCATGGTGTCTCTGTCACGCAACGTGACGTCGTTTTTCTCTAACGTTTCAAAATCAATGGTGATGCAAAAGGGCGTACCGATTTCGTCTTGCCTGCGGTAGCGGCGGCCAATGGCGCCAACCTCGTCATACTGGCACATAAAATCCTTTTCGAGCAGATTATACACTTCTTGCGCTTTTGCGGTAAGTTCTGGTTTGTTTTTCAAAAGCGGAAACACGGCGACCTGAACAGGAGCTATTTTTCCTGAAAGTTTCAAAACTGTTTCTTTTTCCTTTGCAGATTCTGTGGTTGTGGTACGGCCACCTTCTACCTCTTCATATGCATCAAGCAGAAGAGCCAAGAAAAGCCGTTCCACACCCACGGTAGGCTCAATGACATAAGGGATAATCTTTTCGCCAGTTTCATCATCGCGATAACTCAAATCCTGGCCAGAGAATTTAGCATGCTGTTTCAAATCAAAATCAGTACGATTCGCGATTCCTGCCAGCTCTCCCCATCCAAATGGAAACTTATACTCGATGTCCACCGTACGTTTGGAATAATGAGCGAGGCTCGCTTTCGGGTGCTCATAACGGCGCAGATTTTCTTTTTTGAGCCCCAAATCGAGCAAAAACTGTTCCCACTGGTCAACCCAGAAATCAAACCACTTCTCGTCTTCTCCGGGCTTTACAAAGTATTCGATTTCCGCGAGCTCGAATTCGCGGGATCGGAAAATAAAGTTCCCGGTCGTAATTTCGTTTCGGAATGCTTTGCCAACCTGCGCAATTCCAAACGGCAATTTTTGACGCATCGTCTCTTGCACCAATTTGAAATTGGTAAACATTGCTTGGGCAGTTTCGGGCCGCAAATAGGTAGCGTTTGCAGCGTCTTCAATGGGGCCTAAAAACGTCCTGAACATTAAATTAAAGTTCTTGGACGACGTAAAATCGCGATCGCCGCAATTTGGACATTGATTCGCTTCTTTTGCCTCTCCTTGCCCGACAAAACGGCCATCGATCATGTGGTCCGCGCGGAATCTCCCATTGCACGACTTGCACTCGATCAAAGGATCAGTGAAATTTTCCACGTGCCCGGATGCTTTCCACACTGAAGGATGCATCAAGATCGAGGCGTCGAGCAGCACAATATTTTCCATTTGCTGGACAAAACGTTTTTTCCATTCGCGCTTGATATTTTCTTTCATCGCGGCGCCCAAAGGCCCAAAATCCCACAGCGCTTCCACGCCGCCGTAAATTTCAGAGGATTGAAATACAAACCCCCTGCGCTTCGCTAGGCTCACAATTTTTTTCATCAAATCTTTTTCCTCCATGCCTTAGTTTAACCATATTCTTGCCAAAAATAAAAGGGCGACAACTTGAGTCGCCCATTGGATTGATCTAGCCAGATAGTCAGCCAATGACTTCTGCTTCTTTTAAGAGCTCTAGAGGAATGTTCTCTTCCGAGGCATCTATGCCTAAAAGTTGACCATTAGCGTTGAAGTCCAGGACAATATCCCCATCTTTTGACCTCCACACTATGGTCAACTTGCACTTCCGGCCCCACAAGATAAATATATACCCTACCCGCTACTGGAGAATGAGTCACCTTCATACTCTTCACCTCTCTAAATGTTTATTGGGCTAAGTTCTTTTAACCACATTTTTGCCGAAAATAAAAGTCCTCATCGCAATATGCTTTATGTCGTTTCAAAATTCGTAAGACACTCTCTAGGGTACCTAGAAACCGCGATCGCCTGATTTGTGTACCTATTCAAAAATAAAAGGGCGGTGACTGCTTTTGCAACCACCGCCTATGTTTGTTTCGTTCTTTACTTCGTGCTACGCCGACGAAAAGAGTCTGGCAGATCGAATAATTGGCCGGGAGGCGGGGTTAAGGTTATAACACCCTCACACCTCAAGAGCTGACACCATCCTTTCCCCGATTTTGTACTCACGGAGAGCACGATGAAAAGCTCTAAAGGACTGCCAGCGATTTTTACCGAATCTAGTGCAGTATGCACTGAAAGCTTCTCTATGACCTCCCGGATCGAAGAAACTGTTCCATTAGTTTCCTCGACAACTTTTCTTATTCCAGGCAGGATGTATTGCGCTATCTCTGAATCCAAAGCACTGGTGAAATTCCTCGGCCCATCGGTATCAGGATACCACCTCATAATCTTTCCTCCTTACTTTCTCAATGGCCTTTTTGCGGGTCTCCATTCCCGTCACCTCAATCCCATGGTCATGCAATCCAAACACACTGTCCGTGTATTTGTAACATACTCCCTCAAAGTGAAGTCGGGGTTTCCAACCAAGTCATTTTTAATGTCTTCTTTACGCTGTGTCCTTATCTCAACAATCTCACGCCCTAACTCTTCCTTATATGACTTTGGGTGGGGGTCCCCGTAGTGCTCTTACTTTAGCTTCGAGCTCATGATGCCAGTGATGATGACTTTGTGGACAAATTGTCCTCACTCCATAACCAGGCGCGCCGCCCATAACGACGCGGTTCGTTACTGCACCGCAAACTCGACATTCATGCACTTGAAGACTTCGAAACTCATCACCTCGCCGATTAGGATAATTTCCTACCCGAAGGTCGTACAAAATCACTTGCTCTGCCATTTTTCTTCCTCCTCGCCTTTTCGACAGTCTTTATCCCCAACAAAAAACTCCTTTCCTCAAAAAGAAAAAGAGTCTTTTGCTTGCAACAGCAACAATCATCTCTCTTCCCCTTAAGGAAGCCGGAGTTACCACCTTATCCTTCGATAAACTCAGGACAGGTTGGCGGAGGGTCGTAGAGCCGATCTCTACCCTCACTCTTGATAACTGTAGCAGTTGTGAATGAACTATAGTCTATAGTATCAAAGAGGAAACAACGGTGTCAACCCCTACCTCACTATACCATCACTTTCAGAAACCGAATCGTCGTCGGGGAGCGTGGTATCAATTGGATCATTGGTGGAAGACACAACCTGACTAGTGAATAAATCTTCTCCGGTAATCCGAGCCTCGCCTACAAGCTCTGCTACTTTCCCGCCATGAGCGGAGGTTGGCGTAAACGCAATCTGAAACGCGATGGAAGGCGCAGGAAGCTCAGCGAACATACCGGTTCCAACAGGAAGATCACCGATTTCCCAGACAATCTCTCTTGAACCAGAATCAAAAGTAAGAATACTGGTCTCCGGGAAAATCTTCCCCGTGAGCTCTACGCCTTCCGGCAATAAGGCTTTCATTTTTACATTCTGCGCGTCTGAATATCGATTTTTAGCCTGCCAAATGATCGTATATGTATTTCTCTGCCCGACCGGAATAGGATGAATTCCTTGGTTCTCAAACACATCATTTTCGAAAAACCCTTTCTGATCGCCAATCAAGTCCGTATTGAGCTTGAGCTCAAATTCCGCGGTTGCTTCAGAAAGAAGTACTCGGTCTTTGAGGACCAAGTCTTTGTCCTGGGGACTATAAGTTTCAATTTCATCTTTTACATCGACCCAGAATTCCACCTTCCCCTCTTCTCCTCTTCCCAAGAATCGCAACTTCGACACGTCTTTTGCTTCCCAAATAACCGAATTGTCCCCGCGCTGGAATCTTCCTCCATTTGATTTGATGCTGTCTAAATCAAACGCGCGGCTATCCAGCGTTACCACCAAAAAGAGATTCTCTAAAATCTTGTCAGTTGGATTTTTGAAGAAAACTTCATAATGCAACGTGTCGCCTTTTGAAGCGACGAAATTGGGTGAAGCATTCACGGCCTGGCTGATCAATAACTGCGGCTTTGTAATCTGCACAGCCTTGGTTATTTCTCGCATGACGGTAAATTTCCCTTCCTTCCAACTTCCAAGCACCGCGCGAAAAAGCTTTACTTCGTCCACATTTCCGTCGAGCATGCCGCGAACCGTAATCCTTCCTCCTTCCGTACGATTCAAAACTCCTATGTTCCACTCATTGTCTCCGAGTGACGAGGGGATCGCGCTCTTGAAAGAAAAACCATCTGGGTAATCCATCTGAACGCGCAAATCAGACAACGGATATTCCGAGTTAGAAAAGTAATTCAGCGTGATGTCGAACTGCTGGGTAGCTTCCATGCGTGAAGGAAGATCAAATTCAAAATTCACGGGCACAAAAGATATAATAGACGTCGCACTCGTTTCGGATCGAAAAGAAGCGCTAAGATTGCGCGGGGTATAGCTTAATGAGGCTCTCGCTTCTTTGAGTTCATTTTCTTTTCCGAAAAGCCGCGCGGCAAAGCGAAGGGAAACCTCTTGCCCGGGATTAATATCATCAACTATCTTTGTGATTCGCACGTCTTCTCCCTCCACAGGTACGGCTCCCTCTGGATACTCAAATATAAGCTCTGCATTTTCCAGTTCGATTTCACCAACGTTCTTCCATTTCACCACGTACGTTAGCTCCTGGCCCATTGTTACTTTTTCTGGCGCTAAAATTTCGAGCTTCACATTACCCGTAGAAAACGTGTTTTTCTGCCAAAACCAAAATCCCACGACAGCGAGTATGGCGCACGCAATAAGAACCGCGTATATAACTTTCAAACGCATAGTTGTTGTATTGTATCAGTTTTCGAGCACTCGCGAAAGATGTTCTTGCGATATTACTCGCAAGAGGCTTTCATTTATACCCTCGATCTTGATATTTTGCAAGGCCTTGGTATCGCCTTGCAAAAGCACTTCAATGAGTTCGGCTATCTTTCTGTCTTGCGAAGCAATCTGGCTCAAAGAAGGCCCATACCCCGCGCAAGCAAGAAGATTCCAAAGAAAATAGTACGCCAAAATCCTCAAATCACGCGCCCCAAGAGAAGGACGATCGAGAGACGAAAGCGTCTCTTCCAGCAAATGCCAAATCTTCTCGTCACGCTCCTGACCTCCGATAATCCCGTCTGCGACTTCCGCGAACCGATTCATTATACGAAGCCTTTGCAAGTTTACGCGCAGAATTGGATATGTGCAAATAGGAGAAGCATCCGTAATTGTTTTATGAGTTTTCCCCTGAATAAATTCGATTTCGGAAAGATAAAAAAGTTCTAACCCCCCGCGGAGTTTCGAAGTAATTTTGCGCTCTGAAACCGCCCGCAATCTCAGCTTGCCAAAGTCTCGAGTGAATACGGTAAACACCCGATCCGCTTCGCCTATATCCTGCTTTCGCAAAATAATCCCTTGTGTCCTATAATGCTGCGCCATAACTTTTCTTCTTCAGCTTTATTATATAATAAGAAAGGCAAACCGATTTCGGTTTGCCCACTCGAGCTAGCTACGGCTACACCATTTTGTTCTTCTCATAATTTTCCCATCGTATGTGTAGTGCCTATTCCTCCACCGCCAATATCTCCACCTCCACCCGCCGATTTTTACAAAGAAGGCATACGCTCTGCGCTGCATCGTTTTCCTCCTTATCTTTGTACTATTTTTTACGCCTTAGATAAATTTTAGCACTTCGGATTATTGAGTCAAGTTGTCGACTGATAGAGTTTTACAACTTTCGGATGGCGAGATGGAGGGTTCGGCCTTCCAGCGAGAATTCTTCTTCTATGTCAAAGGTTTGTTTTGGCCGATCACCTTCCGTCATTTCTTTTAGCCCTACGGCCGACATAATGGTCTTTTCATTTTCCTTCAAAATCTCCTTGAGCTGTTCGTCTCCGGCATAGCGCAATCTCACCTTATCTTGAGGCCTATACCCCGCCTGTTTTCTCATCCCTTGAATATGCCGCAAAATTTCGCGCAGCATTCCCTCTCTCTGCAACGCGGGAGTAATAGTCGTGTCGAGCTCTACCTCTTCTTTGATTTTTGGATCTGCGATAACCTCTTTTACGTTCAGTTCGTCTTTGATAAGTCCAAGAATATCTTTTGAGAATTGGGGCTTGGACATTGGGATTTTCAGAAGACCGAGTGGTTGGCGAACTTTTATTCCGGCTTTTGCGCGTTCTGCCAATCCTTTTGCTACGAGTTCTCGAACCTGCGCCATTTCTTTTTCAAGTTTCGCATTGATTTTTCTCTGGTCTGCCTTGGGCCAATCCTCCCAATGCACGCTTCCTTTGCCTCCGAGTTCACCATATATATGTTCACTCAAAAACGGGATGAATGGCGCTGTCAGCTTGCTTATCTCCAAGAGTACATACCTCAGCACAGAACTTGCGTCTTGCAATTCTTTTTTATTCGCAGAATTCTGGAATCTTGCTCGTGAACGCCTGATGTACCAAAGCGAGAGATCGTCGATCACAAAACCTTCGATCAAGCGCGCCGTGCCCGTAATATCATATTCATCGAACTTTTTCGTTGCCTCTTTGATTACCGAGTGCAATCTCGAGAAAATCCACCGATCGAGGATATTGTGTATCTTGCCTGCCCTGAGCGCAGTCGAAGGGTATTTGGTATTTGGTTTATACGTATTGTAAAAAACGAACGAGTTCCAAAGAGTCAGAATAAACTTGCGCATTGCCTGCTGCAAGTCTTTTTCCACAAAAAGCTTAGAATCCCACGGATGGTTCAATGTATAAAAATACCATCGGAGCGTATCGACTCCGTATTTCCCAATCATATCCCAGGGATTCACCACATTTCCTTTGGACTTTGACATTTTCTCTCCATTTTCATCCAACAAATGCCCAAGAGAGATCACATTTTTGTATGGAGCTTTCAAACCCAAAAGCGTAGCTACCGCAAGAAGCGTGTAAAACCATCCACGCGTTTGGTCGATTGCTTCCACGATATAATCTGCGGGATAGGGGCGCGGGGGCTTGGCAGAAGCGAAGGGCATTGCCCCGGAATCAAACCATACATCTGCCACTTCCCTCACGCGTTTCATTGTTCCTTTGGCGCAAGAAACGCACGGAAACTCTACCGAATCAATATGCGGCCGGTGCAAATCAACCTCTAAGTCTTCATTTATGGGAAGCCTCGAGAAAGCTACACGCCTTATCTCTCCTGGTTCAACGGCTTTTTTCTCACGGAACTGCACAAAATCTTCTCGCGACATCCCCCCCGCAACCTTCTCCACCAAAGAAAGAGGCAGTTCATGACTTATCAAAAGGATGTGCTTGCCGTCATACTTTTTCTCCATTGCAGAAAGAAAATCAGAAAGGCGCTTTTCTACATCAAACCAATTCTCTCCTTGTGGCGGCCCCTCCAAAAATCTGCGCAAATAATGCTCTTGAGTGGTCTCTCCTTCTTTTCTGAAGTACGCGCCAAACTCGCGGATAGGCTTTCCATTAAATATGCCTGTCCCAAGCTCTCGCAACCGAGGATCGTAGATAATCGGCACGGAAAGTTTTTTTCCAATGATTTCGGCGGTTTGCTTCGTCCGCAAAAGATCAGATGAAAAAATCAAATCAATTTTCTTGCGTGACAAACCATTCGCGACTTTTGCAAGTTGTTTCACGCCCTTGCTCGTCAAAGGAAGAGATTCAGGTTCAGGATACGAACTCGCAATGTTCTTTACTTGGCGCATTGAATGTCCGTGCCGCAAAAGGTAATAGGTGTTGCTGGAAGTTGTATGTTTTTTGAGATCGTCCAACGAACCCATAACTTCTCGATGTTCGCACGAATCGCACTCCCACACCGGCAAAGGAGTGCCCCAATAGCGATCACGAGAAAACGCCCAGTCTTTCACTTCTGCCAGCCATTCGCCCATTCTTCCATCTTTAATGTGCGTTGGGACCCAATTAATAGTCTGGTTGTTTCGAATCAGTTCTTTCTTTACTTTCTGCATATTTACAAACCAGCTATCTTTGGCGTAGTACAGCAACGGTGTTGAGCATCGCCAGCAAAACGGATATTCGTGCTCGTACAATTCTTCTTTATACAAAAGATTCCTTTGCTTGAGATCTTCGACAATCAAAGGCTCCGCGGATTTCACAAACATGCCTTTCCATTTGGGTACGAGTTCGTTGAACTTTCCTTCTTCGTCCACCGTATGCTTTTTGGGAAGACCAAGCTTCTGCCCCAACTTGTAGTCGTCTTCCCCGTACATGACAGCCGTGTGCACAATGCCCGTGCCATCTTCGGTAGAAACAAAATCACCGAGAGCAACATAGTGCTTTTTCTCCGGTTGCTTTTTGAGAGAATCAAAAAGCGGCTCATACTCTAAACCCTCGAGCTCCTTTCCTAAAACCTCTTTTACAATTTTGTATTCTCCCTGCAGTTTCGATAAAAGATTTTTTGCCAAAATATATGTTTCTTCTCCTTGCCGAACGAACGCGTATTGGATGTCTTTCCCGACGGCCAAAGCTACGTTGCCGGGCAATGTCCACGGAGTAGTCGTCCAAGCCAAGAAATATGTATTTTGCCTGCCCTGAGTCTTATTGAAGGGTATCTTAAACTTAACGTATACCGATCGGTCTTTGACGGTCTTGTATCCTTGCGCGAGTTCATGCGAAGATAGCGGAGTTCCGCAACGAGGGCAATAGGGTACTACTTTGTAATCTTTATACAAAAGCTTTTTCTGCCAAAACTGTTTGATGACCCACCACAGAGTTTCCATATATTCTTTCTCATAGGTGATGTATGGATTCTTGGTATCGATCCAGAATCCGATGCGTTCGGTAAGATTTTCCCACTCTTTTTTGAATTCCCAGACTGATTGCCTGCATTCTTTGTTGAACTTGGCGATGCCGTATTGCTCAATTTCTTTTTTGGACTTCAAGCCCAATTTTTTCTCGATCTGAAGCTCCACGGGCAAACCATGCGTGTCCCAGCCAGCTTTTCTTTCAACCAAAAATCCCCGCATTGTTTTGTAACGACACACCACGTCTTTAAACGCACGAGAAAGCACGTGATGAATTCCAGGAGCTCCATTCGCAGTCGGAGGCCCTTCATAAAACACAAATCGCCGCACCTTCTTGCCCTGAGCTTGTCGAAAGGTGTGGCGCTTCAAGGAAGTTTCAAACGCTCTTTGCGCTTTCCACTTCCTCAAAACCTCCTCTTCCATCTTCGGAAAATCCGCTTCCATATGCTTTAAGTTAGCATTTCGCACCCAAATTTTCAATTTTCCAAAATAAAAGCCTCGTTCGGAACAATCTTTGATAGATCGTCTGAACGAGACTAGGGCAACCTCTCTAAGACCCGGAGATCATGGAGAAGTTACTTGCGGAAGGCGAACGAGCCGGACGTGCTCGTCGGAGAAGCCGAAATCCATCCAGAAAGCGTATATGTCCCACTTCTCTTCCTTACCGGTCCGGTACAGATATATCCAGAGGTGAGCATCATTGGGATGCTCCCATTCTGTGCCAGGGAAGAAAATGTACCTAACATCTTCTGGACATTCCACAAGCATCTCTTGGTGCGTAACAAGCCATTCAGCATCACGCTGACTGGAGCTCACCTGTAGGCGGAGGGCGCGTCTCCCCAGCTCGTGGTCAGAGATAAACTCTTCCTTGTCCATGAGGAAGGAGACGTATTCAATGGTTCCTCCCATTCCGAGAAGAACAGGCTCTACATCCTTCACCCGTTTCCAACCATTCGCGATCAGTTTCTGGGAAAGCGCGGAAAGGTCTGCCATGCATATCCTCCTTTATACTACTGCATTCAATCTAGAATAGATTAAAGCATTTCTTTCACATTCTGTCAAGGGTTTTGATGCCGAGGAGAGAGAGATTGTTTTGGATGAGCTGGGCGACGGCGGAGGTCAATAAAAGACGGAATTGCTTTTGTTCTTGAGTATCTGC
>Ga0209726_10004905_pt1 | contig 16725 bp, 13 predicted proteins | sample Subgrocontami54m_FD_187453 | JGI IMG/M metagenome (GOLD analysis project Ga0209726, IMG submission 187453) | Subsurface groundwater microbial communities from S. Glens Falls, New York, USA - GMW46 contaminated, 5.4 m (SPAdes) (version 3) | ecosystem: Environmental > Aquatic > Deep subsurface >... | reverse complement strand
CCGTCGTGAATCTCGCGGGCCGCCGCCACAACCATCAGTTCGGAGAGTGTGTAGTCAGGCATAGTTGATATACAGTGACAAGTGACCAGTGACCAGTGACGAGCCAAACCGGAAGCAGCCGCAGTGCAATATTTGCTTGTCACTCATCACTTGTCACTCGTCACTGCCTTTCGTGTCCGCTCCCTTCCGGTCGCGGCTCGGATTATTTCTTCAGCCCCGCCGTCCAGTTGAGCACCAGCGTGATCGGGGAAGGCGCTTGCTCCGTTGCCACGATGGCTATAAATCGCTGGCCGTCGCCTGTGACTACGTATTGATCAAAACCCGGAGTAACCCCAATGCCGGTCTTGAACAGGCTCTTGGGAACGCCGGGTTCCAGAGCGGCGCCGGCTTTGAGGTCCACCGCCATCATGGTACCGTCCAGACCCAGATAGAACAACTCTTTGGTGTCCCTGCGCCACCTCGGCTGGCAGCCGCCATTGGGCGTGATGCGGACCCGGTCGCCGCCGCCCGGGAACGGCTGCACGTAGATCTCGCTCCTGCCGGACTCATCCGATTCGTAGGCCAGCCATCGCCCGTCTGGAGATACCTTGGCTTCATCCACTCTGAACGGCGTCTGCAAAAAGAGCTTCGGCTTTCGATCCCCAGATAACGGCAACAGCATTATTACGGGTCTTTCGACGAAGCCCGTGTGATAGACGATAAACTTTCCGTCCGCGGACCAATCGTCAACATATTTAGTTTTGTCGGGGGACTGCAGAACCAACTCCTCCGCGCCGCCGCCCAGTTTTTGCTGATAGAAATCCGTGGCGCCATTTCGAATGGATTCGAACAATATAGTGCGTCCGTCGGGAGACCAGATTGGATCGGTTCGAGTACCAGGCTCGATGGCCATCCGCGAGAGCACTCCCCTGGACAGTTCGAGGAGCCACAAATCGGTTCCTTGTTGGATTTGAGGCCGTTCAATGGCTAATCGTTTTTCGTCCGGTGAAAGGGCGATCTGACGGTAGTTTCCCGGTTCGGCAACCGGACCGAGTTTCTTTCCTGTTCGATCATACTCAATAAGCTGCACGCTTGTGGCTCCGCCCGTGCGGTAGGCCAGCGCGCCGCCTGCGGAGGCTGAAAAAATCGGGATTTGACTGATGGTGTCGGTGATTACATGTTCCGCTACCGGAACAGGCTCCCCCGAAAGTTCTAACCGGTCCGCGTCAAATCGCTGCGCCAGTAACGTCCCGTTTTGCATGTAGAGTAAATATCCCGGCGGGGCGTACCAGATCCCGGACTCCGTTGCGGTCAGCCGTTTGGTTTCTGTCGAATTGAGCTTTCCTGTGTAGGCGTTGAGAGTACTGCCCTGCTGCGGGTTCCGGGCAACGTAGAGGAAATGCTGTCCGTCTGGAAGGAAATATGGCCAACGGAGCCCCGTCTCGCCCTTGGATGAATCGAACGACGTGACAGGGGAGACTTGTCCGCCGGTGGTGGAAACACTAAAAAGCCGGGAATTCGTGCTGGGAGCAAAGACGATCATCCCATTCCGGCTCCATGTGCCGCCCCTAGCGTTGGACGCATCCGCCAGAACTTGCGGGCCGCCGCCGGACACCTCAATTTTCCTGAGCTTGCCGCCGGCAAAATAACCGAGAGAGCGGCTGTCCGGGGACCAGAACGGATAAGCAGCTTCTTCTGTTCCCGGGAGTGATTGCCCTTGAATCGAATCGAGCGAGCGAACCCAAAGCAAAACCTTGCCGGAGGAATCCCGGGCCGTGAAGGCGAGCCGCTGACCATCCGGCGAGAGCACGGGCATCGAGTTGGGCAAAAACGCAGCGTTTTCCGGAGGCGGCACGGACAGCCGCAAGGGTTTTCCCTCAGAAGGCGCGTGGCGGAAAAAGGGAGTTACAATTGCCAGCGTTGCCACTACGAGCGCCAGCGCGGCTACTCCCCAGGCAAGGCGCTCGCGACTCTTCCCGCGTGCCACAACCGGAGCCGCCGCTAGAGGCTGCCCGCCGCCTTCCGTGATCCACTTCAATCCGTCGGTGAGGGCCTGCGCGCTTTGCCAGCGGTTGTCCGGGTGTTTGGCGATGCATTTCCTTACCACCCGATCGAGGAGCGGCGGCGTCATTGGTTGAAGCGTCGAGATCGGCGGAGGGTCGTGCTCCAGGATGGCGGCGGCCAGACTTATCTGGCTCTGGCCTTCAAACGCTTTCTTGCCGGTGGCCATTTCATAGACCACTGTGCCGAAGGCGAAGATATCTGTGCGGGCGTCCGCCTCTTTGGCTTCCAACTGCTCGGGGGCCATGTATTGCGGCGTTCCCAAGATGGTTCCGTGGACCGTCAGGTTGGCGCCGGGCGGGGGAGTGGGAGCCTGCGAGTCGAGAAACCCCGCTTGCTGACGCGCGCGGCTCTGATTTTCCTGCTTCAGCTTCGCCAGACCGAAGTCGAGGAGCTTCGAGCCGTCCTTCGGCGTCAGCATGATGTTGCCGGGCTTGATGTCGCGATGAGTGAAACCCTGGCGGTGAGCGGTGTCGAGAGCGTCGCCTAGTTCTGTTGCGTAGCGCAGCGTTTGATCGAGAGGCAGCGGACCCTTGAGCAGACGCACGGCGAGAGTCTCGCCTTCCAAGTACTCCATTACCAGATAGTTGATGCCGTCCTGGTGGCCTACGTCGTAGAGGGTGCATATGTGTGGATGTTTCAGGTTGGCGATGGTCTTGGCTTCGCGCTCGAAACGCTCGCGCAACTCGGGCTTGTCGGCGAGATGCGCGGGCAGGACCTTAACGGCGACGATGCGGTCGAGGCGAGTGTCGCGTGCCTTATAAACCTCTCCCATGCCGCCCGCACCGAGTTGCGAGAGGATTTCATAGGGACCGAGATGGAAACCGGGTTTCAGGGGCATGGTCGTTAGGAATCAAAAGTTAGAAGCTAGAATTAAAAACAGATCCTTCGTCGCTCTCCTCCTCAGGATGACAGGCTCCCATATTTAGGATGACAGCCTTCCGATTATACCTTCCCCGCCTTGCGTGCCTCCGGGGACGGCGTCCGGGTGAACCCTCCCAGGATGCCGTTCAAAAAGATGGAGCACATTTGGGCCGAAATTCTTTTCCAGTCGCCATCGACGGCCGGGTTATACCACGTATAAATCCAGTTCATCATTCCAAACAGGCTCACCACGGCCAGGCGGCTGTTGAGCGAGTCGAGGTGGCGCGCCGATTTGAGATCGTCGACAATCGACAGGCACTGCCGGTAATACTTTCTCTTGAGAGCGGTGATCTCGGATTGGAACTGCCCGCGCAGGGACTCCGATTCGTGGGAAAGAACCTGGGCTTGCTTGGGATTGCCGACGAATCGCTCCAGATGGTTTTCGATGAAGGCCGCGATCGCTTCCTCCGGTCCGGAGGTTGCGGCGAGCTTTTCCTCCAAGCGCGCGATGAGGGCCGAAAAGGCTTCCTGCTGGATCAGGAAGAGAAGATGGTCTTTGCTCTTGAAGTAATAGTAGAGCCCGGCGAGACTGGTTCCGCTGGCTCGCGAGATGTCGCGGATGGAGGCGGCGGCGAACCCTTTTTCGCAAAACACTTCGGTGGCATGATGCAGAATCTCGCTGAGGCGCCGGTCGTAGCGCCGGTCGGGCGGGGAGTCCGGATTGGAGCGAGCCAGAGCGCGCTGAGCCATGTCGGTACTTATCGAACGTTCGTTCTAAGGGTATCTCCGGCGGCGAATGGAGTCAACGGGAAAGTCATGGAAAGAACGCGGAAGTGCAGATCCCTCTCCCGCTTTGCGGGATCGGGATGACACCGTATGTGAGCTAACCAGCAACCCTGAAAATGGCTGCTTCGAAACCGCGCAAACATTTGGTGCTGGAAAATTGTTCGGTTCCGGCTTTCCCTTTTTTCATCGGAGAGATATATAATCCAGGAACGGCAGGTGGGCGGACCCAATTATTCGCGGCAATCCATGCGTGAGCGAAGCCGTGTGAGCGTTCGCCTACAATCGCCATTCCCGGTTTGGAGGAGGAGGCTTCTATGCACCGTGTCAATGCGAAATCGCATCAGGTGACGTTCCGTGCGGGTCTATTTTCGAGCGCTCTCGTTTTCGCTCTTTTTGGGGTGATCGGATTTTTGTCGCCGGAGACAGTCGCGGCGCAACAGGCGGCTGGCGTGACGGTATACGAAGGGGCGCGGCTCATTGTCGGGGACGGCAGCCAGCCGGTCGAGGATGCCGCATTCATCGTCGAGAACAATCGGTTCACGGCGGTCGGCCGCAAAGGGCAGATCAAGGTGCCGGCGGGCGCGGCGCGTGTGGATCTGACCGGCAAGACCGTCATGCCGGCGATCGTCGACGCGCACAAGCATTTGTCGGTAAAGCGAGACGAGCTGGTCGATCAGTTGCAGCACTTCGCGTACTACGGGATCGGCGTGGCGATGAGCCTCGGCCAGGATACGGGCGATGTGGCGTTCCAGGTGCGGGCGGAAACCATCCCCAACGCCGCGCGAATGCGCACCGCGGGACGCGGCATTACAGGACCGGAGCCGGGGCGCGGGGAAGCTCCTTACTGGGTCAAAAGCGAAGCCGAGGCGCGGAAGGCCGTCCAGGAACTGGCCGAGAAAAAAGTGGACTTGGTCAAGGTCTGGGTGGACGACCGGAATCACACGGTCACCAAGTTGAGCCCGGAGATGTATCGCTCCGCCATTGACGAGGCCCACAAGCACAACCTCCGGGTGATCTCTCACATCTATACGCTGGAGGATGCCAAGGGAGTCCTCCGGGCCGGCGTCGACGCATTCGCGCATAGCGTCCGGGACAAGGACATTGACGATGAGTTCGTAAAAATGATGAAGGCGAGGCGGAACATGATCGTGGACCCGAACCTTCCGGATCGGGGAGTGAAGGTCGATAGGAGCTGGCTCCGCGATAGCATGACCGCCGAAGAGTTTCAGAAAATTCAGGCAGAGAGCAAGGACGATCCCAAGGCCCAGGAATTCTTCGGAATCCAGTCGCGCAATCTGAAAAGGCTCAATGAGGCGGGCATTAAGATCGCCTTAGGCACGGACGGAGCCATCCCCTGGGCAGCGCACGAGGAGATGGCGGATATGGTTGCGTCCGGGATGACGCCGGCTCAGGTCCTCGTGGCATCGACTCGCAACTCCGCCGACCTGCTGCAAGTGAAGGACGCCGGCACGGTGGCTGCGGGCAAGAGCGCGGACTTCCTGGTGCTGGACGCGAATCCGCTCGACGACATCACCAATACGCGGCGAATCGCGGCAGTCTATCTTCGCGGGTCGAAAGTCGACCGCGACACCTTGCGGGCAAAGTGGACTGGTAAGACCTCGCAGTAGTTCGGGATCATCGTATCCAAGTCAGGCAAAACCCGGGAGTGAAACAGGATTGGTTTGCAAGCGGGGTAGCCACGGCACGCTTTTTGTGCCGTGGGTTTGTAAATTCTCGGAACATGTAAATCCTCGGAACGTGCCCACGGCATAAACGGCATGCCGTGGCTACTTCGGTCTCATTCTTGGAGTATCGCTTTCTCGATTGCTCTTGCCGCAGCATAGCAACCGAGGGTTTTCCCTGGATCACGCTAAAAACCCACGGCACGTTTTTTGTGCCGTGGGTTTGAAAATTCCCGGAGCATGTAAATCCTCCGAACGTACCCACGGCATAAAGGGCATGCCGTGGCTACATTTCTCGTCGTTGGGTTTCCGCATTGTCGATTGCTCGTGCTTCAGCATAGCATACGAGGGCGGGTAGCCACATCGAATCCAGGATTGTCGTGATATATTAAAAATGGGTCACTTGGGCTTGTCGGGAGCGGTGTGCGCCGCTCGGAGGCAAGAGGCGGCGAAGAATTCATACGCCGAAGAGGAGCATTTTTATGGACCAACCCGTCATTATTAGCGCGGTTCGAACGCCGGTAGGCAAATTCCTGGGGACCCTGGGATCGATGAGCGCAACGCAACTGGGAGCGCTTGTGGTGCGCGAGGCAGTGACGCGCGCGGGCATCGAGCCGGGGCAGGTGGATGAGTGCATCATGGGGAACGTGGTTTCCTCGGGGCTGGGGCAGAACCCGGCGCGCCAGGCTGCGTTGCGGGGCGGGCTATCGGAAAAGGTGGCGGCCCTGACGATCAATAAGGTTTGCGGCTCGGGCCTGAAAGCGGTGGGCTTGGCTGCCAATGGAATCAAGGTGGGAGACATTGAGATCGCCGTCGCCGGCGGCATGGAATCGATGTCGAACGCGCCTTATCTTTTGCCCAAGGTTCGCGAAGGCTTCCGGATGGGAAACGCGAAGCTCGTGGATTCGTTGATTCAAGACGGACTGTGGGACGTCTACGAGGACTACCACATGGGCAATACCGCCGAGATCGTCGCCGAGAAGTACGGCATCAGCCGCCGCGAGCAGGACGAATACTCGCTGAACAGCCACCGCAAAGCCGTGGCGGCGATCGGCGCCTGCCGCTTCGCATCGCAGATCGTGCCGGTCGCCATTCCGAAGAAGAAGGGCGAGACGCTTCAGTTCAGCAAGGACGAGGGGCCGCGCGCCGATACGACGCTGGAAGCGCTGGGAGCGCTGAAGCCGGCGTTCAAGAAGGATGGGACCGTGACGGCCGGCAATGCCTCGACCATGAACGACGGGGCCGCCGCTTTGGTGGTCACCTCGGAGCGCGTGGCCGAGCGGCTGGGCAAGCAGCCGATGGCGCGCATCGTGGGACAGTCCGTCAGCGGCATCGCGCCTTCGATGATCATGATGGCGCCGCAGGAAGCCATCGAAATGCTGCTCCGGAAGCTCGCATGGCACCGCGACGAAGTGGACCTTTACGAGATCAACGAGGCCTTCGCCGTGCAGCTCGTGGCGCTGATCCGCGAACTGCGCCTGAATCCGGAGAAGGTCAACGTCAACGGTGGAGCGGTCTCGATCGGCCATCCCATCGGCGCGAGCGGCGCGCGCCTGCTGACGACGCTGCTCTATGAAATGATCGCGCGCAACGCCCACCGCGGCATCGCCTCGCTTTGCCTGGGCGGAGGGAATGCGGTCGCGATGGCCATCGAACGGTGACGACACGACAGGACCGGAAGCCAAAGACAAGTTATTCACCACAGAGGACACAGAGATCACGGAGTGTGCATTTCTCTGTGTTCTCCGTGTGCTCCGTGGTAAAGGGCGTTTCAGCATATCGGGACACAGACAAATTCCGGTTGAGGAAGCAAGAAGTCACGAGAAAGCGGTGCGGGGGAGGCGGAAGGTGCATAGAATGAGGCGGGGATTGCTGGTGCTTCCAATCGTCTTGGCCGCGATGGCGTCAGTGGCATGGTCCCAAGACCAACCTGCCGCCAAGGCCAAAGAACCGCTGGCGGTGGTCGGGGGCCAGGCAATTTACGACGAAGAGTTGCAGCCTCTAATCCAGGGACAGCTCCTCCAGATTCGCAATGAGGAATACGAAGCGAAGAGGCAAGGCCTGGAAAACCTCATCAACCGGAAGCTGGTGGAGGCGGAAGCCGTCAAGAAGGGCGTTGCGCCTCAACAATTGCTCGACCAGGAAGTGAATTCCAAAGTTCCCGAACCGGCCGACTCGGATATCGAAGCCTTTTACGAGGGACAGAAGGAACAGATCAAGCGCCCCCTGGCGGATGTACGGTCGCAGATCCGCCAACTCTTAAAGGAACAGCGGCTCGAGCAGGCCCGCCAGAACTACGTGCAGCAACTCCGCGCCAAGGTGGATATCTCCATTCAACTGATGCCGCCGAAGGTCGCGGTCGGCTACGATCCGGCGCGTGTGCGCGGTGACGCCAAGGCACCGGTCACCATCGTGGAGTTTGCCGACTTTCAATGTCCCTTTTGCCAGAAGTCTTATCTCACTGTCCAAGAACTGCTGACCAAGTATAAAGGCCGGATCAAGCTGGCGTTTCGGGACTTTCCGTTGCGCTCGATTCATTCCCAGGCGCAAATCGCGTCGGAGGCCGGACGCTGCGCCCAGGATCAGGGCAAATTCTGGGAATTCCACGACGCTCTCTTCACCAACCCCGGCAAGCTGGATAAGGCCGGTTTGACGGAACACGCCCGCCAGTTGAAGCTCGACGAGAAGGCCTTTTCCGCCTGCCTGGACAGCGGCAAGTTTCGGGACCAGATCGAGGAGGATGTCGAGGCGGGAACCAACATCGGGATCAGCGGAACGCCGGCGTTTTTCATCAACGGAATTCTGGTGAGCGGAGCGCAACCCGCCTCCGTGTTTGAAGAAAGGATCGAATCGGAATTGGCGGCGCTGGCGCGCCAGCGCGCGCCGCAGTGAACCGTTTCGTTTAGGGAATTGTTATGCCGACCGCGGCAGATAAAAGAAGGAATCGGCGTTATCCGCTCAGCCTGAAAATCCGGGCGCGGACCAAGGCTCGATCGGCGCCTCCCATCGAAACCACCAGCGCCAATATCAGCGTCAAGGGAATCTACTTTCGCTTTCCGGGAAAGCCGTCGGTGGGCTCGCAGGTGGTTTTGGAATTGCTCCTGCCCCCCGAGTTGGGCGCCGGGAAAAGTACGTGGCTACGTTGCAAGTGCAAGATTGTGCGCGTGGATCGGTTGGAAGATAAAGGGATGGTGGGCGTCGCCGCTTGCATCGAAAGTTACCGTTTCCTGAGGACCGCATAGACCGCTCCGGGGCCGGGGTCCGCCACGGAGAGTCTTGGCGGCAGGATTGTCTGGCGTTCGATCCAATTTCCTGGCCTGAAACGCCTTCCTCTTCCGCGCCTTGTAGCCGCGCGCTACCTATTCTCTTGCAAGCTGTAGCGCTTTGAGCTTATCTTTTCTTCGACAGCGGTCTTCGACACAGGTCTTCGGCAGAGGTCTGCGATAGAAGTATGCGAGACGGGTCCGCGGGACACGTCGCCCTGAGTCCGGCTTCGAGGCACGAATCCAGATGGCGCAAGCGAAAAAAAAGCACCCGGCCGGGAAATCGCTCGAAACGGCTCCAGCCCGCAAATCACCGGCGGGGAAACGGCGGAATCCATCCGAGGCCGGGGCGCCATCGAAAACGATACCATTGCGCAACGCCAGCATAGTGGTTGTCACGGGCACGAGCGGGTCTGGAAAAGGCACGGTGCTGAAGGCCTTCGAGGACTTGGGCTATTTTTGCGTGGACAACCTGCCGGTGGACCTGATTCCAAAGTTCGCCGAGTTGTGCCGGACCAGCGGAGAAATCGCGCGGGCGGCTCTAGTCGTGGACATCCGGGAAGGCGAGGCGCTGCGCCGCTTCCCGGCCATCTACCGCCAGTTTCGCGACCAGGTGCCCGCCATCCTGATCTTCCTCCAGGCCAACGACGAGGTTCTGATCCGCCGCTTCAGCGAAACGCGGCGTCCTCATCCGCTGGGCGGCGGCCTGCCCCTACGCCAAGGCATTGCGGAGGAGCGGAAGCTGCTGGGTCCCATTCGAAAACTCGCCGATCTGGTCATCGACACCGGCAAGTTCAATGTCCACGAGCTGAAGCAGTTCGTCTCGGAACGTTTCCACAGCCCCGCCGACGAACGCACCATGCTGATCTCCTGCGTCAGCTTCGGATACCGCCACGGCGTGCCACCCGACAGCGACCTGGTCTTCGACGTGCGCTTCCTTCCGAATCCGAATTACATTCCCAAGTTCCACCGTCTCTCCGGCAAGCACCCCGCCGTGGCCCGCTATATCCGGTCGTTCGCGCAAACCCAGGAATTCCTCCGGCGCATCACGGATCTGCTGGCCTACCTGATTCCGCATTACATTCGGGAAGGAAAAAGCTACTTGACGATCTCGTTTGGATGCACCGGCGGACGGCACCGCTCGGTAATGATGGCCGAGACGATCTCGAAAGACTTAGCCAAGCGCGGCTTCCTGACCAAGGTCAGTCACCGGGATATTGGGGGGTAGATGTTAGGGGCTAGGTTTCAAGGGTTGGGTGTCAGGTCTAGGACCTCGGCTATCACAGCGCGGCTGCGAGTGGAAATCTGCAGCCCCGCGTTTCATCGCCGCACTGGACCGGGCCTGGTCGTGCCGACGGCGACCGAGAGGGGAATCATTCCATGTAGTCGGCGTCGGGATCGCTGGCAGCGGGTGAAGGCGTCGGCAGTGGGCGTCCTTCCTCCAGGTAAGATTCCGCCATCTCCTCTAAAGCACTCGCGATCATCCCGCGAGCGTCAGCCAAATCGAACCCTTGGCTAACGGCTCCCGGAAAATCCAGCACCTCTGCGACGAACATCCGGTCTTCACCTCGCGGCAGGTAGAAAGCCACATGGTATTGCAACATGCCCTCAGTATACCCGACTTTCTAAAAACACTGAGTCGAATTGTGCCCCAGAGGATTTAGCGGAGTTGTAAATATTTTGAAAATCTTGGAGCGGAAGACCGGAATCAAACCCGCGACATCCAGCCTGGAAAAAACAAACCTGGCACCTAACCCCTCACTTCACTTCCACGTTGCGCAGGTATTCGGCGTTGGCTTCCGGCAGGGTCACGTTGATATACATGCCGGAGCCCAGCTCGAAGCCGGCAACCTTGGTCAGGCGCGGGATCAGGCTGATGTACCAATGGTAATAGCGGGAATAGCGGTTCTCGCTGGGGGCGGAGCGGATCACGTAGTTGTAGTCGGGATTACCCAGCCCGTGGTAGAGCCGCGCCAGGACCGACCGCATCATACGGGCCAGGTCGGAGATCTCCTCCGGATGAATCTGTCCCAATGACGCCATGTGGCGCCGCGGAAAGATCCACATGGCGAACGGAGAAAGCGAGGCATAGGGTATGAGGGCGACAAAGTGTGCGGTTTCGTGGACGATGCGGATCTTGTCGGCCAGCTCCTCCTCCATCACCTTGCAAAAGAGGCAGCGGCCCTCGTCGTCGTAATAGCGCATGGCATCTTCCATCCGCCGCCGGATCTCCGGTGAGATGATGGGGGTGGCAATCAACTGCGAATGCGGGTGCTCCAAAGAGCTGCCCGCGACCGCGCCGTGGTTCTTGAAAATGGTGATGAGATCGACGCGGGGGTCCCGCGAGATGGTCAGATACCTCTCGTGGTAGCACTGAATAATCAACTCGGCGTCATCTTCGCTCAGCAGTGCGGTGGTCTTGCTGTGGTCGGGGGTTTCCACGATCACTTCGTGGACTCCCACGCCGCTGACGGAGCGCTTGAGGCCGTCGTTGCGGCGGAAAATTTCTCCTTCGCTCGCCAGAGCCGCAAATTTGTTGGGAACTACGCGCACCTGCCACTTGCCCTCGCGAACGATCTGCATGGAGAGCGGCGGCGCGAGATGCTCATTCCCAGGGCAGAACGGGCAGGTTTCCGAATACGCGGGAAGCGGCTTGATCTGCTCGCCCTTCCGGGCCAACTCGTGCGGACGGCGGGCGCGCTCGGTGGCGATGATGACCCATTCTTTGTTCAGCGGATTTTGTCGCAGTTCCGGCATGGGGCGGCCTCCGGTCGGAAGACACTCCGATTCTTGGCTCTCCCGCGCTCGGCGGGACTATTGATTCTACACCATTCCGAAGACCTCGATGGACTTCTTCCGGTCACTGGCAATGTTAGATTGTGCCGGGCATGGATGGGATGAGAGGGCGGCATCCGGCGGGCTGCACGATGGGACTTACGGTGTTTGGAGCGAAAATCTCTCTGAGTCTCGACAAGCTGAAAAGCGTTTTACCACGGAGCACACGGAGGAAACGGAGAGAAAAAGATTTCGTGTGCTCCGTGGTGAATGCTCTTGTATTGTCTTCTTTCCTCAACCGGGCTAGCGCCAGCCTCGGAATCCTCCGCGGAATCCTCCGCGTCCTCCGTAGTATCCTCCAAAGCGCCCGATCCTAGGCCGATAGACGTATACTCGCGGCCTCACGTAGCTTCGATAGTACCCAAACCCAAAGACCGGAGCGGGATAAAATCCGCCCCAACCATAGGAGTTAGGATAATAGCCCGAGTAATAGGGCGCCGGCCCATAGACGGGCGGGGGAGCCACAACGCTCTGCGGACGAGTGCGCAGCGCTCGGGTCCCATAGTCCTGCTGACTCACCGGCTGGAACGCCTGAGGGCTTCGCGCCGTGGAGATGTTGACCGGCACTTCCTGCCGGAACGTCAACTGGGTCTCAGGATAGATTACGGTGGGCCTGCCGGGCGTGGCCAACACGCCGATGATTCCAGCGGCAGCGCCAGCCGCCGCGCCGATCCCGGCTCCCTTTCCGCCCCCAGCCACTCCGCCAATCACGGTTCCCAGAATGGTCGTAATTCCGATCGTCTCGGCTTCATGCCCGTTAGTGCGAGGGCCGGTTGCTTGGATCAGCTGAGTCCGCAGAGGCACTTGCTGGCCATCCACCAGAATCAACCTGCTCATTTCCAGCCCCAATTGGGACCTTCCCCCTCCGCCTCCCGCCTTTTGGGCGACCGCCACTCGGCCCATAATCGTCTGGCCGCGCCGCGCCACAACCCAGCCGTTTACGACCACCGGCTGATCGAGCACCGCATAGAATTCATCGCCGGGCCGGCTATGATCGCTCGACACCTCCTGCGAAACCCGCACCGTAATCACGGTACCCGGCGTCAGCGTCAGAGTGGGCGGCACTGGCCGGTTTGGATTAGTCTGGGGCGGTGGCGCGGCTTCCGCGTAATAAGGATCGGCCTCTTGTGGGTCCCTTGCGGGCGACTGGTCCGAAGGCGCTCCTTCCGCGTAATACGGATCGGGCGGCAGCGGTTCCGCCTCGGACGGCTCATCCGGCGGATATTGCTGCGGATATTGCTGCGCCAATGCCGGCAGTGCACTCAGGCAAATCGCGAATGCAAAGGCACCGACAACTCGACCGTAGGAAATGAGGGAATGCTTCATACCACTTGGCTTGCGCAGCATACTGGCTCCTTCTCGTCCTGCCAATGCGGCGGAACGATCACGCGGCGGTAAGCGATGTTTGGTAGTACATCCATCACAATCATTAGAACACGAATATTGGGGAAAAGTTGCGCCCGGATTGGGGCGCGTTTTGTTATCCTGAGTATGCAACATGTCGCGAGCAAATCGATTTCGGTTGCCTCCAGTCCACCCCGGCGAAATCCTCCGCGAGGATTTTATGAAGCCGTTCGGTCTGAGCATTACCAAGCTGGCTCTCGATCTGCACGTGCCAGCCACCCGCATCGGTGAAATCGTGCACGAGCGCCGCCCCATTACCGCCGACACCGCTTTACGCCTGGCGCGCTGCTTTCAGACGAATCCCGAGTTCTGGCTCAACCTGCAAAACTTTTTTGATCTGGAAATGTCCAGACGTTCCGGCGCGGCTTCCGAGATCGAGCGTGACGTGCGTGCTGCCGCCGCTATGGCCTCATAGTTCAGGAGAATTGAATCAGATCTGATTAAGGGAGGTTACCGTGAAACAATCCTCCATTCCATTCCGACTGTTCCTTTGCCTTTCCGCTGTCCATTGGCTGTGGAGCGGACGACCGCAAGCGTTGCAGGCCGCCGGCCCTCCCGATCAACTCCCGGCGGTGAGCTGCGCTCAGTTTCTGGCGCCCAAACGAAACGCGAACGGCAAGACGGTTGGCCAGGAGGATTGCCGCATGCAAGACGCCGGCGTGGTGGACCCCAGGAAATACCACCGGATCGAAATGGGCATCACCGGGACGCTCGCGGGCTGGATTGTCAAAGAGGGGGCACGGTCGAATCACTTCACTTCCGCCCCCGATTTCGTATACACGCAGATGGGGAACAACCGCCCGCGTTTCCACGGCGTCCTGCGGTACGAAGGCTCCAAGGGAACTTCCCTCACGCTGCTCTATCCCGAAACCGGATGGAATGGAAAACTATTCGTGATGGTGCACGGGGTCGGTGGATCGTTCCTGAAGGGAACCATGAAGCCGTGGGATCGCTACTTCGACCCGTCCAAGCCCATGGACGATGTCACCAAATATGAAAAAGCGATGCTGGCCAAGGGATACGCCGTCGCGAGAACCAGACGCAACGCCGACCGGGAGACGCCGGGAGACTATACGGCGACCCTCGACAATGGCGAGGAATGGCCGGGCCAGAACATCAATCAGAACCCGGAGCTGATCCTGGACATGGCGAAGCTGGTCAAAAACTTCCTGAAAGACCGCCTGGGCCGGGATGTTTCCCGCGCGTACTGGTATGGTCATTCCGCCGGTGCACACCTGGGTTTGCTGGTGAATTACATGCCGGAAGCGAACCAGGAGGGAAATGGAAAAACCACTATCGACGGATTTCTCGCCGACGATCCGGGAGGCGGGCTCTATGTTCCCATCCTGATGAGGAACGGCCAGGACATCCTGTTCCGCACGCCGGAAGAGAAAGCAAAATTCATCAAGACCATCGAGATCGCCCATCAGCTTTACCCCGCCTATTACTCGAAAGAAACGCCGTGGGAGATGGAGTTGAAAACCATCCCCAAATTCATCTCTCCCATTTACCTGGCCAACAAACGAACCGGCGCCCGGGTTTTCAAGGAGAAAGGACTCGACAGCCGGTTTCGGATGTATGAAGTGAAGGGCGTCAGCCACAACGGCGGGGAAGACTTGGAGAACGGAAAGCGCGGCGACATTGAAATCCTGGACCTTTCCCGGTTGATCGACGGAGCCATCGATCTTCTGGATAATTGGGTGGACAAGGGGATCGAGCCTCCCGCGACGAAATCGGATTCGCCGGGCCTGAGCGGGAAAAAGGATTCGCTGGACCTGCCCGAAACCGCGTGTCCGCTGGGAGTTTATTTTCCCTATCCTCCGCTACACAGTGTGGGCGGCGTGGGGATGACCGGCTTCGCAGCCTTTGACGGCGCGGGCCTCGAACCTGTGGACGGTCGCATGGTCTTCGTGGATATGAACGCCAACGGACGCCGCGACAAGCGCGAGACCCTCACCCAAGCCTGGCGCCGGCTCGGTCTGCTGAAGCCGGATGAGACGTTTCAACGAGCCAAGTACGTGGCGTGCGTCCAGGAGACCGCCGCAAAGCTGAGGAAAGAAAACTTTATCACGGAGAAAGTTGCCGATCAGTACGTTCAGGAGGCGGCGAAAAAGGAATTGCCGGAGAAGTAGCGCAGAGTTTGGATTTTTCAAACTCTGCGGCTTGCCCTCCCTGACGGTCTTGGCTCGGAATTACTTCCGCACACCGCTGGCCACTTCCTTCAGGTGAGTCATTGGCTCTTCAAAATCCAGCGTGCGCAGGGACTTCACTTTCCAGCTTCCGCCGTCGCGCGTGAGGGTCGCTTCGCCGGGATACTCTTCCTTCAAGAGCGGCGGGTGCACCAACAGGGCGGTCGAGGGAGGGGAAACTTCCGTCCATTCGTAGATGAACTCGACGTGGCGGTCTCCGTCACCTGTTGCGGTGTTGATCCGGATGCGCTTGATCCGCCGCTGGCCGGCAGGCAAGCGCGATACGAACATCCCTCCCGACTCGTCAAAATACTTGCGTCCATCGTCGGTGAGGACCAGTCCGTCGGGACTCCATTTCCACAGACCGGCCTGCGCGCCCTTGCCCGTGAAGGACAGCGGATCGTATGGAATCTTCTTCGAGAAGGAAAGGTCGAAGGCGGGTGTCGCGAAACCGGAATCGGTCAGCAGCGCGGCTTCCGCGGCGCGGTCGCGCCAGGCGAGATAGCCTTCCCCCAGGAAGAAGACAGCCAGGAGGACGACCGCGATTCCCCAGGGCGAGAGAAGGCGCTTGAGAATGGGACGCTGGGGAGAATCGGCCGCCAGATTCATTTGCGAACTCCGTTATTTCTATTTTGCCTCAAGAGTGGGGCGTAAGGAAGCTAGTATAGAGCGCGGGTCGGTGATGCCTTAATTCTGTGTTGTTTGATTGGCAAAGTTCCAATGCCTCACTCCAGCTTCCACGCAAACACAAAAAAATCACGGAAGCCCCACTTTGCCCAGATGGCACGTGCGGGTTGATTGTCTGCTATGACCGACAAAGACACATGCTTGATCTTCCGGCTCGCGAACCAAGCAAGCGCATTTTCCATCATCAAAGAACTGATCTTTTGACCTCGAAATTGGCGCTTTACAAACATATATCCGATGTTTCCGTACCGCTTTGGCAGGAGCTTCGGAAAGTTTTTTTCGATCGAAACCGTCGAAAAGCCTGCGGGCTTGGAATCTGCTTCCGCGATGAACACGCTGGCGTTCTTCGAACGTATCCACTTCCGCATCCGGTTGTCGACGAACCGATCCGCTCCAGATCTCCGCTTTAGATACAGTTTCAGCTTTGGGTTTTGCTTCAAGACATTCTCGCGTTGATCCCGAAAAAATTCTCTCTCCAGCTTCGCCAAAAGAGGGTGATCTGCCAGGCGGGCTCTTCGAATCGTAATCATGGCGGGAGTTGGCGTCCGTTTGTTTTCGATACGGCGGCTCGGGCGGAAACAAAAAAACACCCTGCTACAACTACCAGGTCCGCATACTCAGGGAGAGCACCCCTTTTCTTTTTCCCGGCGATCGCAACAGGGTGACAGAATAAAATCGTCTGTTTTGAACCCGCCTCTCCTAGAGCAACCGGTCTGCCAAACGGCCCATTTTGCAACTAACTGATTTTCCAGGAGATAAAACGGTGGCAGGCGGCGGAAATTTACTTTCCCCGAGGCATTCCGACTCTCTCCGTGTCACTTCGACACGTCTCCCATCCTCTCCAGCTTGCGGTACAAGGTCTTTCTTTCGATTCCCAGGATCTCAGCAGCGCGCGTCTTATTGCCGTGAGTAGCCTCCAGAACTTTGCGGATCTGCTCTTCTTCGCGGCTAGCCAGCGAATCGGCATCGGCTCCC
>Ga0209726_10004901_pt1 | contig 16733 bp, 14 predicted proteins | sample Subgrocontami54m_FD_187453 | JGI IMG/M metagenome (GOLD analysis project Ga0209726, IMG submission 187453) | Subsurface groundwater microbial communities from S. Glens Falls, New York, USA - GMW46 contaminated, 5.4 m (SPAdes) (version 3) | ecosystem: Environmental > Aquatic > Deep subsurface >... | reverse complement strand
TTTTGTCCCACCGGGTGTATTTTTCCGCCTGCATTTGCACTATAACATGCAACGCTGTCTATATCATTCCCACCGGCGTATTTTTCATTCTTGCCGCCGCTTCTTGCCGCATATTCCCATTCCGCCTCTGTGGGAAGCCTGTAATTTTTGCCTGTCTTTTGGTTGAGTTTATTTATCAATTCCTCAATATCATTCCAGCTTATGTTTGCAACAGGACAGTCGTCGCAGTTTCTAAAATATGATGGGTTGTCTCCCATAAAATCCTGCCACTGTTTCTGTGTTACTTCATATTTCCCTATGTAAAAATCATTCACACATACCTCATGGACAGGTTTTTCATTGCTATCCACATCAGCTAATGTACCCCCCATCTGAGCCCTATGGGTATCTGAAAAAAAGAGAGTGCCATCTCCATCGCCGAATGTGTCTCCCATCTGAAAACAACCCCCTTTGACAAAGACGAACTCCATGCCGGTTACCGGCTCTTTAAATGTCTTCTCCTTGGGGGTCAACCGCTTATCGTCAAGCCGTGGCTTTTTTTCTTCTCCCGAAACAAAAAAGGATAAGCTAAAAAAAACAAACGCAAAAATGGCAATTACAATGATGTTAAATGTTCGTTTAGGCATTTTAAACCCTCCTTATTGGTTACCTCTTACTGTCTTCTTCCAGTTCCCGTACCCTCTTCTCTAATTCCAAAAGCTTCTTCCTCATTTCAGGGAGCTTTGCAAATATGTTCTGCGCCTTCAGCCATTCCCTGTGGGGTATGGCGGGTGTGCCTGAGAAAACGCCTTTATCCGTAATATCCTGCGCAACACCTGATTGTGAACCGATGACCACATCATCTGTTATCTCTATATGGCCCACAACGCCGACCTGACCGGCCAGAGTCACCCTGTTGCCAAGCTTTGTGCTTCCTGCAATACCCGCCTGAGCGACAATGACAGAATCCTCTCCGATTGTAACATTATGGGCTATCTGCACTAAATTATCTATCTTCGTTCCTCTGCCAACGACCGTTTCTCCTAATGTTGCCCTGTCAATTGTCACACATGCGCCGATCTCCACATCATCCTCAATCCTTACAATGCCTGTCTGCGGTATCTTATGATATTTAGAGCCGTCCTTTGCAAAACCAAAACCATCGCTTCCCACAACAGAGTTGCAGTGAATTATAACCCGTTTGCCTATGCGGCATCCTTCTCTTACAGACACATTTGAATGCAATACTGTGTCATCGCCTATACTTGCGCCCCTGCCAATATAAACTCCTGGATACAGCACAGCCCTGTCGCCTATATTAGCATCGCCATCTATATATACATGCGGATATATTGAGACAGACAAACCTATTTCAGCAGTGTGGTGAATGCACGCATTAGGATGAATGCCGTGATAAGGCAAAGGCGGAGGATTGAAAAGGGCCAGCGTTTTTGCAAAGGCCAGATACGGGTTTTTAACATAAAGGAAATTCCTGCCATGCCGTTCTTTTATGTCAGGTGAGGCAATAATTGCAGAGGCCTTTGTGCCTGAAATACCAGCAATATATTTAGGACTGGCAATAAATGTTATATCCCCTTCTGCTGCACTGTCTATACTTGCCACGCCGCTTATAATAGTATTTTCATCTCCGGCAATATCGCCTCCAACAAGCCATGCCAACTCTCTCAGGGTCTTTTTTATCTCAGTCTTTTTTATCTCAGTCTTTATCATTCTTTCCCTTGTTTTACTTTTTTAGCCTTCTTATATTCAACATCGTAGGCTTTTATGAGATCATTGGTCAGGTCTGCTTCAGGCGGGCCATATATCAGGCCCTGCAGCTCAAATAAAAAAGTATAGCCCTTCTCCTTTGCTAACGGTTTGGCAATCTCTATCAGATCTTTTATGATTACCGTCTTTTCCCCCTGTTCCCTTCTTTTAAGGTCATCATTTGACTGCAAATAAAATCTCTGAAACTCCTGCATCCTGGTCTGTAATTCCTTTTGTTTCTGTTCCTGCATATCCGCACTCCATACAGTCTTCTTTTTTTCTATTTCCTCATTGAGTTTTTTAAGATCTTCCTGTTTTACATCTATCTGCTCCTGCCTTTTCTTGGTCTCTGACTCAAGTTCCAAAACTGCCTCTTTTCCCGCCAAACACTCGTTCAATGCCTTCTGAAGATTAACATAACCAAGTTTCAATTCTGCTGCCATTGCCGCGCCTGAAAATATGACGGCAACGATAATTGCCATAATGCCAATCTGTAGTTTTTTCATTTTTTCTCTCCTTTTTTTATAATTGTAGGGAAGTAGAGGCACGCCAATGGCGTGTCTCTACTCTATTTTTAAAACACCGTCCCTATTGTAAATTCCCACTGGGTGGCCTTTTCCCCTTCTCTCCTGTTCAGGTTACGGCCCCATTCAAGCCTTAACGGCCCAACAGGAGAAAACCACCTTACCCCCAGACCCGCAGATGTCCTCAAATCACCAAGGTCTATGTTGCCGTTATAGGCATTTCCTGCGTCAAAGAAGATGAGACCCTTCACTCTTTGTTCTGCCACCAACGGGAAGAGATATTCCAGATTTGCAAAAACCTCTTTATTGCCGCCTATAACATCATTTGTTGCAGTATCCCTTGGGCCTATGCTCCTTGTTCTGAATCCCCTTATGGTATTTATTCCGCCAAGATAGAATCTTTCATATACAGGAATCTCTTTGCCGCCAAATCCCTGAATATATCCAATAACGCCCCGCGTTATAACTGTAGTATCCCACGGCATGGGAAAATATTTTGCGCCTTCGGCGATATATTTTACAAAATTATTATCACCTCCGATGGGGCCGCCTGCAAATTCAGCAGAAAGAGATGTTACAGAACCTTTGTTCGGGAAAAATGCGTCATCCCTGGTATCCCTTTTAATGGCGCCGCTCAGGCTGCTTGTAGTAGTCTTCCCTTCTTGATCCTTTATCAACTGCGCAGCAGAAGACGATACATCTTTTACTGTCACCTCTTCCAGTTTATAGGTCAGGTATCCCCTGACATCCCTTTCATAAACCGGAAAACCAAGCCTTACATCAAAACCATAACTGCCTCTTGTAAAATCAGGATACTCCCTGTTCACCTTAAATAAATCAATCCCTGCGGAAATGGGTTTGTCAAAAAGCCACGGCTCGGTAAAGCCAAGCTGGTATCTCGAGCTTTTAGAGCTTATAGTCCCTGAAAGGTCAAGTTTAAGCCCTGTGCCAAGGAAATTGCTTTGAGATATGGATGCAGTGCCTATGATATTATCAACCGAGCTGTAACCAATACCTGCCGAGATTTGCCCGGTCGGCCTCTCTTTTACATCCACATTCAGAACCATTTTGTTTTCAGAACTCCCAGGTTGCGGCGCAATACTCACCCTCTCAAAATATCCCAGTCTGTTCAGGTTGTTCCTGCTCCTCTTCATGTCAGTGGATGAAAAGAGCGCACCCTCTGACATCTCAATCTCTCTCCTTATAACCTTATCCCTGGTATTAACATTGCCTGATATGTTTATCCTTTCTATATATACCAACTCCCCTTTCTGAATATCAAATGTAATATCAGCCCTTTTTTCCTTTTCATCTATGCCGGTAACGGGATTGATATTAACATTAGCATAACCTTTGTCGCCGTAAATATCACTCAACCTGGAAATATCCCCGGTTAATATCTTTCTGCTGAATACCTCACCGGTGGTTATCTTAACCTTTTCCATCAATAGAGCCCTGGTGGTAAGTATATCCCCCTTTATATCTATTTTCCCAACCTTATATTGTTCTCCTTCAGAAAGGGCTATGGTAATAAAAAACCATTTCTTATCACTGCTTAAAGACACAAGATGGTCTGTTATATTGGCATGGATGTAGCCGTTATCATAATAATGCGCCATTATCTTATTGAGGTCGTTTTGAAACACAGCCTCGTCAAATATCCCTGATTTTGACAGAAAAGAAAAAAATCCTACCTCTTTTGTATCCATTACATCTCTTATCTCACCCTCATCATATGCCTTGCTGCCTATAATAGTAATCCTCTTTACCTTTACCTTATCTCCTTCCTCTATATTAAACTTAACCTCTGCGGCTGCGTCATCCTTCCTCTCTACTACAGGTTCAACATTTGCAAGAAAAAACCCTTCAGTCGCGTAAAGGGCCTTAATCTTTTCTACATTTTCATTGAGGAGCGTCCTGTTAAGAATAGTGTTCTCCTTTACTGTTATAGCGCCTTTTATCTTCTCGTCTTTAATCTCTTTATTTCCGCTTATCACAACCTTTTTTATTACCGGCCTTTCCTTTACAATAAAGGTCAGTTCCATACCTCTGCCTGTATCTCTGATATCTGCCATTACATCTTCAAAAAAACCCATGTCATAGACGGCCTTTATATCGTCCCTTAAATCATCAGGAGAAAACCCCTCTCCTGTCTTGCTTTTTATCTTTGTCTTTACAGCCGCTTCATCAACCCGTTTATTGCCGGTAATTATCACATTGCTGATTATCCCGAACTTTACAATGCCTTTAACCTCCGGCTTCTGTATCATGGACTTTGCCGTAATCATTTTTTCCACAAGTTTCCCGGCAAAAGACTTCAGAGATTCAAGGATTGCCTTTTCATTTTCTTCCTTCACATATAAGGAGGTAATTAGGCTGCCCTCTGCTATATCCAATAACCTCATATCAAGACTTATAGTTTTATCAATCTTTGTTATACTGCCAAGGATTGCAAATGCCGCACCTTCATCTTTTCCAATCTTTGAGGCGCTCGCCTCGTCAAACGAATAGATTTTTTCCTCAAGCACAAGTATTTTGAGCTTTTCTATGCCGGCAATTTTGAATTTACCGTCTTCCTCAATGCCCGACGCCAATACATTAAGAACCTCTCTTCTGAAACCGGAAAGGTCTCCTTTGCCGTATACTGCAAACGGCATAATAATTACCCCTGCCGGACCCTTTGGAGGTAAAATGTTAGTCTCCTGTGCTGCAGCCACTGTAGATGCAGTAAGCAGTAAGCAGTAAGCAGTAAGCAGTAAAAATACCGTCACCAGACACCAGACACCAGACACCAGACTTGTGACTTGTGACTTGTGACTTGTAACTTGTAACTCCTGACCCCTGACCCTTGACCCCTTTTTTTTAGACCGCACTAAGCCCCCATCTCTAACTGTGCGGTATTCTCGTATATCTTCCCGTCCAGCATCCTGATATTTCTCTTCATCTTACTGACTAATCTCTCATTATGCGTTACAATAACCATGGTTATGCCCTTTTCATTATTTAATTTTAAAAGCAGATTAAAAACCTCGTCTCCTGTATGCGTATCCAGATTCCCTGTCGGCTCATCTGCCAGAAGTACATCCGGCGATTGAATAAGCGCCCTTGCTATCGCAACCCTCTGCTGCTCACCGCCGGACAACTCGCCGGGCTTGTGACTCCACCTCTCCTTCAAACCAACATCAGAAAGAAGGCCCTCTGCCATCTTCCTGGCTGAATTCCTGTCGCCGCCCCCGATGAGAACAGGCATCATTACATTTTCAAGGGCGGTAAATTCCGGAAGAAGGTGATGAAACTGAAAAACAAAACCTATATTTTTATTTCTAAAAATGGCAAGCCTCTTGTCTGTCTGGCCAAAAATTTTTTCGCCTTTATAAAATACATCACCCTTTGTTGGCCTGTCTAATGCGCCCATTATATGCAAAAGCGTGCTCTTTCCGACCCCTGATGCCCCAACCACAGCCATCATCTCGCCCTTTGAAACAGAGAGGTCCATGCCTTTAAGAACCTCTACTGTCTTTGTCTTATTGCCGTAAGATTTATACAATCCAACTACCTTTATCAGTTCCATAACATCACCTGTATAATTCGGTCACCGGTCACAAGACACCAGGTCACCAGTCTGGTAACTTGTGACTTGCAACTGGTGACTTGTATCTTATACAAGCGCCGCAGACTGAAGCCCTTTTGCCTTTATAACATCCGCAACCCTTGCCTTTATAACATCTTCCAGCGCCTTCCTTATATCAGGATATTTGGCCAGGATATCTTTTATCATAGGCCGGGAAAACAGAACAAGCTCTATATTTGTAACAGCCGTACAATTGGCAACCCGCGGCTTTGATGTGGCCAAAGCTATCTCGCCGAAGAAGTCCCCTTCCTCAAGCACTGCCATCACTATCTTTCCCTTCTGAGGATCGTCAACCCATACCTTAACCTTCCCTTCTTTTATCAGATACATTGTATCCCCTATCTCTCCCTGATTAACTACATTTGCGCCCTGTTCAAATTTTTCAGAGGAGAGCCTTGCAAGTATCGCCTTTCTGTCAGCAGTGGTTAAAGGTTCAAATATAGGAGAAATGGCCATCAGCCTGTCGACAACCCTCTCCTTATAGAAATTGAAAAGCACCTGCGCAACCCTCTTATGCCTTGCAATAATATCATCTATGTCGCTTTTAACAATCTCAAGGATGCTCGCCGGCGTTGTTGCTCTTACTGACGCCTCTCTTCTTGCATTTGAAAAGAAACCAAACTCGCCAAAAAAATCACCCTCCTTAAGCGTGGCCAGCACAACGTTATTGCCTTTCTTATCCCTGGCAATTATATCCAATTCCCCGCTTACAACTATATAGATAGAATCGCCTCTGTCGCCCTCCTGAAAGACAAACACCCCTGGAGAGATTATTTGATGTTTGACCTTGCCGATTACCGCAAACAGCTCGTCTCTTGTCAGGTCTGAAAAAAGCGGGGTTCTGGGAAACTTGACAGGCTGTTCTTCTGCAACCTTCGCAGGACTCTCTGCAGAAGACGGCTGGCCGGCAGCAGGCCTGCCCCCGAATGAATCTATCGGGGGCTTTGATGCCTCGGCCTGTCCCTCACCTACAATCCCTTTTTTTGTATACAACTCTGCTATCTTTTTCTGAACACCCGCCTGGGACGGGTCTATATCCATTATAATCTTGCAGACACCTATAGCCTTGGTGACAAACCCCTGTGTGATAAATACATTTATGGCCAGTTTATAGGCATCTACTGCCTCGCTGTTTTTACCTAACTTTCTGTAAATATCTCCAAGCCGCAGGGCAATCTTCGGATCTTTGCCGGAATATGACTTTATGGTCTCGTATGTCTCAACGGCCTCCTTTAATTTGCCTTTGGAGAAATAACCTTCTGCCTTATCTTTAACAGCAGACACCGATCGCTCGTCTATAGCCATAATTCCTCCCTTCATTCATACCGCAGCGCCTCAACCGGGTCCAGTCTGGAAGCCCGCCATGAGGGATAGATTGTTGCCAGAAAGCTTATAACAATTGCCGCCGATGCTATTATCAGCACAACATAAGGGTCCACCTTTGAAGGAAGTTTATCTATATAATACACATCAGGACGGAGAACCTTAAAACCAAAAAGCCTTTCCACAATCCCAACAATCTTTTCCAGATTAAGGGCCGCAACAACCCCCAGCGCCACGCCGCCCGCAGTGCCGCTAATCCCTATTATCAGTCCTTCTATCATAAATATCCGCATAATCCCGTTTGCAGTCGCGCCCATGGATTTAAGTATCGCTATATCCTTCCCCTTTTCCATAACCACCATGATAAGGGTAGATATAATATTAAGTGCGGCGACTATGACAATCAATATAAGTATTATAAACATCGCCACCTTTTCCAGCTTTAGCGCTGAAAACAGATTTTTGTTCATATCCATCCATGTCCTTATGTAATAAAACCCTCCAAGGGCCTTCTGTATATCTTTGCCTATCTTCTCTGCCTGATAGATATCTTTTATCTTAACCTCCACCCCTGTAACCATATCCCCCATCCTGAAGAATCTATTGGCGCTCTCAAGAGAAACGAATGCCATAGATGAATCATACTCATACATGCCAAACTCAAAGATTCCGGATACCTTAAACCTTGCAATCCTTGGAACAGGGCCAGCCGCCGTCATTGCGCCGGACGGAGATATTACATTCACCTCGTCACCAACTGCAATACCCAGGTTTCTGGAGAGTTCCCTGCCTACGACTATCCCGGGCAGGGGCGAGCCAGGGGGATATTTATCCTGCAAAGAATTCCTGAGTCCCTCCATGCTCCCCTGTCTTATCTTTCCGGGCAGGGCTATTACCTCGCCGACACTGTCAACATCCAGCCCCCTCACCACAGCGCCAACAACCCCGTTTTCTGTTGAAAGCATTGCCTGATTATATATAAACGGTGTTGCGCCGACAACACCTTCAACCTTTTTTGCCTTTTCCTCCACCTCTTTATAGTCCTTCATACCCCTGCCCAGCTCCATCACCACCAGATGCGCATTCACGCCAAGTATCTTGTCCCTCAAATCCTCTTCAAATCCTGTCATCACGGACAGAACAACAATAAGGGCAGTTACCCCAACCATAACACCCAATATTGATATAAAGGTTACGATTGAGACAAATGTCTGTTTGCGCTTTGCCTTGAGGTATCTAAGACCTATAAAAAGTTCATAACCTGCCATTATTCCATCTGCCTCTCAGGCCTTAACTGTGGAAATAATATCACATCTCTTATGGACGCAGAATTTGTAAAGAGCATTACAAGCCTGTCAATGCCAATGCCCTCGCCTGCTGTAGGGGGCATGCCGTATTCAAGGGCCCTAACAAAATCCTCATCCATCAGATGCGCCTCTGTGTCGCCTGCATCCTTTTCCTTAGCCTGCTGGATAAACCTTTCCCTCTGGTCTATCGGGTCATTAAGCTCTGAAAAGGCATTGGCAATCTCCCTGCCGCAGACCAAAAGTTCAAACCTGTCAACAATTGCAGGGTCTTTGTCATTCTTTCTGGAAAGCGGCGAAACCTCCAGAGGGTAATGCGTGACAAATGTCGGCTGGATGAATTTAGGTTCAGCAACCTCTTCAAATATCTCTAAGAGAATCTTACCGTGGCTGAATGCCTCCGGCATATCAAGGCGAAACTTTTTTGCAAATTCAAAAGCCTTTTTCTTGTCAGTAAATATCACTTCATCCGCATTGCTGTATTTAAGTATCGCATCCTTTACAGTAATCCTCTGCCACGGCGGAGTTAAGTCAATGGTCTGACCCTGATATTCTATCTTGAGCGTCCCAAGGAGCTCCTTTGCAATGGAACTGATCATCTCCTCTGTCAGGTTCATCAAATCCTCAAAGGTTGCATATGCCTGATAAAACTCAAGCATTGTAAATTCAGGGTTGTGCTGCGTTGATATGCCCTCATTTCTGAAATTCCTGTTTATCTCATAAACCCTTTCAAACCCGCCTATGACAAGCCTCTTAAGATAAAGCTCAGGGGCAATCCTCAAAAATAAATCTATATCAAGGGCATTGTGATGGGTCTTAAAAGGCCGAGCGGCTGCGCCGCCCGGGATTGACTGCATCATGGGCGTCTCTACTTCTATGAAATCCCTTTTACCAAGAAAATCTCTTATGAGTTGGATTATCCTTGTCCTTTTTATAAATACATCTTTAACTTCTGGATTTGTTATCAGGTCGAGATAGCGCTGACGGTAGCGGATCTCCACATCCGTAAGGCCGTGCCACTTTTCCGGCAGGGGCATAAGCGACTTGGCAAGAAGTCTTATGGTCTTTGCCTCTATGGTGAGTTCATTAGTTTTGGTGCGAAAGACCATTCCTTCAACGGCCACAATATCTCCGATATCAAAATTTCTAAAGATTTTATAGGCATCCTCGCCGATCAAATCCTTTCTAATATATACCTGAATTCTGCCCGTCCTGTCCTGAACATGCAGAAAAGAGGCCTTGCCAAAATCCCTGAATGCCATTATCCTGCCTGCAAGTCTAACTGTCTCATTCCTGGCTTCAAGGGCTTCTTTGTCCAAACTACCGCAGCGGTCTATTATCTCTTTTGTGGTATCTTTTACCGCAAAATCATTAGGATACGGGTTTATCCCCATCCGCTTAAGCTCGTCTAATTTATTTCTCCTCTGCTCTGTCTCTCCAATCCTTTCTGCCATTTAAATAATCCTTTTCCTTAAAATTTTAGAGTGCTACATTATCTTAATTTGGTATTGGTAGTCAAGGGAAAGAACTGTAAAGAAATGTCTTGACATGTTTCAGTTGACAGGTTTTAAAGAAAAGAGCTATTATGGCAACAATTTTCGGTTATCAGGAGCATTGCAACGAAATTTTTATCTTGACACAACCATGAAACATTGCTACAAACCAGCTTGTAGCAAGAAGCGTCTCTATCAAAAAGTTGTGCAATGCAAGGAGGCATCATGGCTTTTTTGCGGTTGTATGGACAGACAGATAAATTAAACCCTTCCGATAAAATTTCATCAGAGCAAGGGAAAGGCAGGCCAAAAGGCCTGCCTTTTTGCTTTATGCAAAGGATGAAACATCTATTTTTCATTTTTTTCCTCATTCTTGTTTTTGCCTCTTCTGCATGGAGCGTTGATTTGAACTGTCCGGGCGGGAGATGGGTTGTAGTTTCGTCACAGCAGGATTTAACCTGTATATGGGATGGTGGTAATACCGATATAATAGAAGGCGGAACACGCCATATTGTTACACATGGAAATAGTAATGGCGGCGGCTGTAGCACCGGCACTGCCGGGCCATGTGCTTGTTTAATAAAGTCTCCATATGGTCGTAATGATTGTGTTCCCAGTGGTGGAACTTGTATCGATGGCACATGTCCTGTCCGCCCGTCCTCATCACATTTTCAACCGCTTATTAGCCAATTTCAAAAAGATTTTTCCAGTTTTCAAAGAAAACTTTTTAGTCTTTCATCCTTATTTTCACTTTTTTATTGCAATTACCCTGCAAATCCCCTCTTTTCCCAAAATTAAGCAACACCTCCCCGGACAGATGATTTTTGTCTTTTATTTCTATATTGCGTTTTTCTTCACTCCAGATAAATCCCCGTCAGCAACCCCTCCCATGCCTCAAACCAATATTTCCGTTTTGGCTTTTGCTTCAAGATGTCTTTTCCAGCCCATACCTCGGCAGGCGTTCTCCCTCCAAGATTCTGATGCGTTCTCACATGGTTATACCAGAAGCGGAATTGTATGAGCGCATGATTTAATCCCTCCGCTGTATCTATTTCAATTTGGTTCAGCTTCTCTTTTAAAGTTCCAAAAAACCTTTCCATCCGTCCGTTTTGCCACGGACAGCCCGGCTGGATAGGCTGATGTTTGATTCTCAGAAACCAGAGAACGGCATTGAACAAATAAGAGGTGAATACCGACTCATTATCCGTCCTCAATATTTTCGGCTTGCCGAAACGTTCTGCTACATTAAGCAGATGGCGCAGCAAGGTAATGACAGATTTGTCTTTTAATGCTGTCAGGCAAAGGCTCGCCCTGCTTTGATGCTCAACAATCCCCAGAAGCATAAGCAAATTGCCTTGATTATCTGTTTTGCCGGTTAAATCAATGCCCCAGATAAGGTTTTTGGGAATAGGTTTTGGCCTGGCGTTTTTTATCTTTCTTCTTAAAACCTGAATCTGATAATCATATTTTTTAAAAACAGCATGAACAAAACTCTTTCCCACCGACATATCTTTGCCAAGAAACATCCGGTTAAAGGTGTCCGCTATGGTTCGGCAGCCTGCCTGCGGCATAATGGCCTTGAGTTTCATTATTTCATGTTTAACCCAAGGGGGCTTGGGCTGAGAGCGATAAAATATTCTCTCCGTTCCTTTTGTCCTTTTCCGGAGGAATATTTTCATGGGAAACAGATAATCTCTGATGCGATGATAGAGATGAAGAAATATGAGTATGAACAAACGCAGCGAATAAATAATCAAAATAGACCTCCATGTTCTCCTGTTGAATTGTTATAGGGGTTGCATCGGGGGTAAAAAGTAAATTTTATACCGTAAAATTTCTGTAAAAATTTCTGTAAAGATGTCCTTGTCAGCGCAAATTTCATCTGCTATACTTTAACACAAAAATATCAGGCTGAAAAAAAACATCCTATTAATGTGTCAAGTAGAAAATTGACGCAAGATATGTAGGGTAGACCCTTGTGGTCTCCCGTCGGGAGGGGACAAGCCCCTCCCCTACAATTATAAAAAAAAGGGAGGACTATATGGCTGAAAAGGTTAAAAACTTTATTGACGGCAAATGGACAGATGGAGCGGATGGAAAAATCTTTAAGAGCATCAATCCTGCTGATATTGGAGACATTGTCGGCATTGTCCCGCGTTCAGGGCAAAGGGATGTGAATATGGCTGTTTCGGCAGCGCGCAATGCCTATAACAAATGGCGACTTACCCCGGCGCCCAAAAGGGGCGAAATAATCCTGCGGGCTGCAGAAATGCTTGTCAAAAGAAAACAGGAATTTGGCGAAATTGTTACGCGCGAGATGGGCAAGGTATTGCCGGAAGGTCTTGGCGATGTGCAGGAGGCAATAGACATGGCCTACTATATGGGCAGCGAAGGGAGAAGGCTTTCCGGCGAAACCGTGCCGTCTGAACTGCCTGATAAAGACTGTAAATCAATCCGTGTTCCCATCGGCGTCTTTGCCTTAATCACGCCGTGGAATTTTCCTGTTGCCATACCTGCATGGAAGATATTTCCAGCCCTTGTCTCCGGCAATACAGTTGTATTCAAGCCGTCAAGCTACACGTCTGTCTGCGCCGCAAAATTAGTAGAGATTATTGCTGAGGCAGGTATCCCGGACGGCGTATTAAATCTTGTTCATGGAACCGGCGAAGAAATCGGAGAATATCTTGTAACACATCCTGATATAGATGGTGTTTCATTCACAGGGTCAACGGCTGTCGGAGAAAAGTTAGCAAGGATGTGCAGCGCACTGGATAAGAAAATATCATGCGAGATGGGCGGTAAAAACGCCATAATAGTCATGGGAGACGCAAAATTAGAGCTTGCTGTTGAGGGCGCAATCTGGGGAGGTTTTGGCACAACAGGCCAGAGGTGCACAGCAGCAAGCCGCATTATAGTACATGAGACTGTTTACAATAAGTTTCTCAATATGCTGATAAAGGCTGCTTCAAAACTAAGGCTTGGCAGCGGCCTTCTGAAGACAACTGATATTGGACCGGTAATAAACCAGTCCCAGATGGAAAAGGTTCTGGATTATATTAAGATCGGACAAAAAGAAGGCGCAAGGCTTGTTATCGGAGGAAAGCCGTACAAAAAAGGCCCATGCGCCAAAGGCTATTTTATAGAGCCGACCATATTTGCCAATGTCCATCCAAAGATGCGCATCGCACAAGAAGAGATATTTGGACCGGTTGTATGTATAATTAAGGCAAAGGGATTGGCAGACGCCATAAATATTGTAAATGATGTAAAATACGGCCTTTCATCCGCCATATACACTCAGGATGTAAATAACTCTGCCATTGCGGAAAGAGATTTGGATACAGGAATTGTTTATATAAACGCATCCACTATCGGCGCTGAGATTCAACTCCCGTTCGGTGGCACAAAAAAGAGCGGACTCGGACACAGGGAGGCAGGCGGAAGGGGCGGCGCGCTTGACATGTTCACTAAATGGAAGGTAATCTACAGGGACTACAGTGGTAGGCTGCAAAAGGCGCAGATAGACTAATAAACGAGGGAGGAGCGAGTATGGATATTATACACTTTTCGGCAAAAGAAATTCTTGAAATGGCACTCAGAATAGAGGAAAATGGGGTAGATTTTTATACTCAGGCTGGCAATGCCTCAAAGTCTAAAAAGCTTAAAGAACTCTTTATATTTCTTGCAGAAGAAGAGAAGAAACACATTATATTCTTTGGAAAGATGGACAGATCTGTTAAGGATGATACTCACCCAGACACCCTTGACCCTTACCTTGACGAGGCGTCGCTCTATCTTAAGGCTTTGGCCAACTCAAGAGTATTCACTAACAAAAATGAGGGGAAACGTTTGGCCGGCAAAGTTCGTAATGAGCAAGAGGTGCTGCAAACCGCCATCAATATAGAAAAAGACTCAATCCTCTTTTATTATGAATTACACAGCGCAATCACTAACAAAGATAAAGCTATACTGGGAAGCATTATTGAAGAGGAAAAGAATCATCTTAGGAAATTGGTAGCGCTTCAGAAAAATCTCCAGCGCAAATCAAACTAAAATAATAAGAATAAATTTCAGGAGGGTTCTCCATGGTAGAATATGTAAAAACCTATTCATGCCCAACATGCGCTGTACAGGCCAGCGGAAGGGGACATCTATGCCATCCACTTAAAGAAGGTATTCCATTTATCTGCGAGTTTTGCACTAAAAAGGTCAATGATGCCAGACACGTCTGTGCCAAGATGATAGACAGTATTGAGTATGTATGTAAAAAATGCGGTCGTCTGGCTGCCTATAACTCTCTCCTTTGTCAACCTGAATTAATAGACAAAGATTAATGTTTTTAGGTTTAAAGCTGCAACAGGAGGTATTGTGAAAGAGGATATAATTAAAAAAGCCGGCCAATTGCTCACCCCTGCCCTTGTCTTTCACACCGATATAATTGTAAAAAAGGCCTTGGGGCTTTATGTGGAATCAACCAGTGGCAAGAGATATATGGATTTTTCCTCAGGCCTTGCAACAACCAATATAGGGCACTGCCCGCCAAAAGTGGTTGAGGCTGCAAAAAAACAATTGGAAGAAATTATCCACTCTGGCTGCATCTTCCGGTATAACTCCGAGATTGAATTTGCAGAAAAACTCAAGAATATAACACCCGGCAGTCTGAACATGTTTTTCTTTTCCAACAGCGGCGCCGAGGCAGTTGAAGGGGCTATAAAGCTTGCAAAGTTTGTAACAAAAAGACAGGGAATAATTGCCTATACAGGCGCATTCCACGGCCGCACAATGGGCGCAGTCTCTTTAACCACATCCACTGCAAAATACAGAAAAAACTATCATCCCCTCCTGCCGTCCATCTTCAGGGCGCCGTATCCATATTGCTACAGATGCTCTCTTGGCCAAAATCCTGATACCTGCGGGATGGACTGTTTCGAATATCTAAAAAAGATGTTGAGGCATGAGATAAACCCTGACGAAGTAGCAGCAATTATCATTGAACCGGTGCTTGGCGAAGGCGGCTATGCCGTGCCTCCTGCTGCTTATCTGAAAGAATTGAGAAAGCTCTGCACACAGTATGGAATTCTACTTATTGCAGATGAGGTTCAGACAGGTTTTGGAAGGACAGGAAAGTGGTTTGCCTGCGAACACTTTGGAATTATCCCTGATATTATGACTATTGCAAAAGGGATTGCATCAGGATTTCCACTCAGCGCTATTATGTCAACAAAGAAGATTATGTCAAAGTGGCCGCCGGGCGCCCACGGAACCACATTTGGCGGAAACCCTGTATCATGTGCGGCAGGCATAGCTACTATAGAGACAATCAAGTCCGGCAGACTTTTAGAAAACGCCGCCATGGTTGGAAATCATGCCTTGAAAAAACTTAAAGACATGCAGAAAAAATATCCTGTAATGGGAGATGTAAGAGGCTTGGGCCTGATGATAGGAATAGAGTTTATAAAAAAAGATAAAAGCCCTGACATGGAATTTCTAAAAAGGGTCTTGAATAAATGTTATAAAAAGGGGCTCATACTCATAGAATGCGGCATTGATAAAAATATAATCCGCTTCATGCCTCCTTTAATTACAACCATAAAAGAAATGGAAACAGCCCTGGATATTTTTGAGGAGGCTGTGGCGCAAAGCGGCTCCCAGAATTCCATAGGGTCGTAATAATCAATTTCTTCAAGATTGTATAAGACAACAAAACTCTTATGGAGGTTAAAATATGACAGAAAAGATTTTTTGTCCTTATTGTGAGGGGTTGTTGACAGAAAAGCATTATTGTATTTCTTATCAGAAAGATTTTAGCGTTGAAATAAAATGCAGCAAGGAAGACTCGCTACCGGAGTATCAAATTACTCAACAGGACTATATTGATAATGTCTGTTTTCATTTGCTTAAAGAGTTTGTGCCCACCTCCAATTGGGATATTCGTCAAATCGGCACTATCAGAGATGCTCTTATTGATGTTCTTATCAAATTCCATAATAAAAAAGAATATGATCTCTATCCTTGGCTTCTTGAATCAGAAGACATAGTTTCAACATAACTATATGCACTTTTGGAAAAAATCATCTCGGATGTGTACTGCTCTCTCAAAATAAGACAGCTATCTTTCTCCTTACAACTTCTGCACTGGCTCGCAGTTGCAATACAACAGGATTCAGAGGCTTCTTCGTATGTTTTAATTCCGATACTTCTCATAGTTGTAGAATCACGTGAAGATAATGAATTTGTCTCCTTTTACTCCTGTGTCTCCTTTACTCCTGCGGTTTTACTGTAGCGGAGTTGAAACGGACCAACTTGTCCCAGTCAATAGAACCATCGTCTTTACAGTAACCATTCGCAAATTCTCTGGTGAATTTGTTGATCATCTGAGAATATGACTTCATAAAGTCTTCATTCTTCTCTTTGGCTTTGTGTCCAAGCGGTTCGATTATCTCAATGTATAAGTCAGCATTCCCCGATACAAATTCCCAAAACTTTTGACCACAATATTTATAATAGTTCGCTTTCTTGTATGGTCTATTATCTCGTCCGTAACAGCAGCCATTGACTGCCTCTACTTGAAGCTTGGAGTTGCTTGTCCTTAATGTTTTTCGTGCAGAATTAAAATTGGCTATCATGTCTCTGGTTTGACGGCTGTTGCCCCAATTTGGACCCGACTTAATCGTGACAATATATCTGATATTGTCCTTATTAAACTCGAGGT
>Ga0209726_10004898_pt1 | contig 16735 bp, 2 predicted proteins | sample Subgrocontami54m_FD_187453 | JGI IMG/M metagenome (GOLD analysis project Ga0209726, IMG submission 187453) | Subsurface groundwater microbial communities from S. Glens Falls, New York, USA - GMW46 contaminated, 5.4 m (SPAdes) (version 3) | ecosystem: Environmental > Aquatic > Deep subsurface >... | reverse complement strand
GTCTGCCTCGAGCGATTCGAACCTCGTCGGCTATCACGTTTACCGCGCCTCCTCGGCGAGCGGCACCTACACGCGGCTGACCACTTCGCCGATCACCGCGACGAACTACAGCGACGCGAACGGTTCCTCCGGCGCGACCTACATGGTCCGCGCGGTGAAGCTCGAGACCGGCGCCAGCGGCAGCTACTACAACGCCGCGCAAGGCGTCTTCTGGACCGTGGGCGGCGCCTCGAGCAGTTCGACGACGACCCCGCCGGCCACCACAGCCGATTCAACCGCGCCGAGCGTCTCGATCGCTTCGCCCGCGCCGAGCGCCACCGTTTCCGGCAATGCCGTGACCGTCTCGGCCGACGCGAGCGACAACGTCGGCGTGACCGGCGTGCAGCTCAAACTCGACGGCGCGAACTTCGGCGCCGAGGACACCGCCTCGCCGTTCAGCGCTACGCTCGACACGACGACGCTGAGCAATGGCTCGCACACGCTCTCGGCCGTCGCGCGCGACGCCGCCGGCAACATGGCGAGCGCGAGCGCCATCACGATCAACGTCAGCAACACCACGACCGCCTCGAGCGGCACGACGACCCCGCCGACGACGACCACCACCTCGCCGACGACCAGCACCACGACGACGGCCCCGACCGGCACGCTCGTGTGGTTCGACGACGCGCTGCCGGCGGGCGCCGGCGGCACGGGCGCGTGGAACTGGATTTCGAGCAACCCGACGCCGTACGCCGGCGCGAAGGCCCATCAGACGACACTGACCACCGGGCTGCACGAATACGCCTTCAACTGGGGCACGACGCTGTCGCCGAAGACCGGCGAGATCCTCTTCGCCTACGTGTATCTCGATCCGGCCAACCCGCCGAAGGAGATCATGCTCAGCTTCGTCGCCGACAACTGGGAGCACCGCGCGTATTGGGGTTCCAATGACATCAGCTTCGGCACCGATGGCACCGCCAGCCGCCGCTACGTCGGCGCGCTGCCGGCGGCCGGTCAGTGGGTCCGCCTCGAAGTGCCGGCCAGTGCGGTCGGGCTCGAAGGCCAGACGATCGGCGGCATGGCCCTGAGCGTGTTCAACGGCCGGATGAGCCTCGACTATGTCGGCAAGGTCGATCCGAGCGTCGCGACCACCACCACCACGTCGTCGACGACGACCACCACCACGCCGCCGACCGCGGCCGCGCCCGCCTCGACCAGCACGATCTGGGTCGAGGACGCGCTGCCCGCCGGTGCGAGCGGCACGGGTGCGTGGAACTGGGTGTCGAGCAATCCGGCGCCTTTCTCGGGCAGCAAGGCCCACCAGACGACGATCACCGCCGGGATCCACGAGTACGCCTTCAACTGGGGCACCTCGCTGCCGGTGAAAACGGGCGAATCGCTCTTCGCGTATTTCTACCTCGATCCGGCGAACTTGCCGAAGGAGGTCATGCTCAGTTTCGTCGCCGACAACTGGGAGCATCGTGCCTACTGGGGCGCGAATAACATCAGCTACGGCACCGATGGTTCCGCCAGCCGCCGCTACATGGGCGCGCTGCCCGCGGCCGGCCAGTGGGTCCGCGTGGAGATTCCCGCGAGTTCGCTCGGCCTCGAAGGCCAGACGGTCGGTGGGATGAGCCTCACGGTCTATGACGGCCGGATGAGCCTCGACTGCATCGGCAAATTCGATCCGAGCACGACCTCGTCCACCACGACGACGACCACGTCGCCGAGCACGACGACGACGACCAGCCCCGCACCGGCCACGCCCACCACCACGCTGTGGTTCGACGACGCGCTGCCGGCCGGGGCCGGCGCCAGCGGCGCATGGAACTGGATTGCCAGCAACCCGACGCCGAACACCGGCACGAAGGCGCAGCAGACCGCGCTCGTCTCGGGTCAGCACGAGTATTCGTTCAACTGGGCCGCGCCGTTCGCGATCGGCACCGGCGAGGCGCTCGTCACCTACGTTTACCTCGATCCGGCGAGCCCGCCCAAGGAAATCATGCTGAGCTGGGTCTCGGACAACTGGGAGCACCGCGCGTATTGGGGTTCCAATGACATCAACTACGGCACGGACGGCACCGCGAGCCGCCGCTATATGGGCACGTTGCCCGCCACCGGCCAGTGGGTCCGGCTCGAAGTGCCGGCCAGCTCGGTCGCGCTCGAAGGCGTCTCCGTCACCGGCATGGGCCTGACCCTGTTCAATGGCCGCGCGACGTTCGACACGTTCGGCAAGGCCTCGGCGGTGTCCAGCACCTCACCGGCCACCACCACCGCCTCGATCTCGACGACGCCGACGACCACCACGACCACATCGCCGACGACCACCACGTCGCCGACGACCACCACGACTTCGCCGACGACCACCACCACGACGACGACCACTACCACCGCCAGCACGAACCCGACGTCGCCGACCGACCCGAACCTCACGACGGTGACGATCCCGACGTCGACCACGACAACGACCACGTCGACGACACCCTCGACCGCACCGGCGCCCGCGAGCACCGATGTGGCGTGGCTCGACGACGCGTTGCCCGATGGCGCCGGCGGCGGCGCGACGGGTGGCGATGCCTGGCTGTGGGTCGCGAGCAGTCCGACGCCGTACTCCGGCACGGTCGCACACCAGTCGGCCATCGCGAAAGGCGCGCACGAACACTCGTTCAACTGGGCGTCCGTTCCGCTGGCGGTGAATGCCGGCGAATATCTCTACGTCTATGTCTACCTCGATCCGGCGAACCTGCCGACCGAGCTGATGGTGAGCTGGTGCGCCGACAACTGGGAGCACCGCGCATTCTGGGGCGCCGACCGGCTGAACAACGGCCGCAAGGGCACTGCCAGTCGCTTCAACGCGGGTGCGTTGCCGGCGGCCGGCCAGTGGGTGCGGCTCGAAGTGCCGGCGCGGTCCGTCGGCCTCGAGGGCGCCAAGATCCAAGGCATGTCGTTCAGCCTCTATGATGGCCGCGCGACGTGGGACAAGACCGGCAAGGCCGCACAAGCCGCGTCCACGACGACCACGACTCCGACTACCACCACGACGCCACCCGTCGCCGTCACCGACTCGGTGTGGATCGAAGACGCGTTGCCCGCCGGCGCTTCCGGCAGCGGCACGTCCGGCGATGGCTGGAACTGGATCGGCAGCAGCCCGGCGCCGTATTCCGGCAGCAAGGCGCAGCAGACGATTGCCGCGGCCGGGCTGCACGAGACCTCGTTCAACTGGGCGAGCACCGGGCTGACGATTGCGAGCGGCGAGTATCTCTTCGCCTACATTTACCTGGATCCCGCGAGCGTCCCGAGCTCGGTCATGCTGAGCTGGAACAACGGCACGTGGGAGCACCGCGCATACTGGGGCACCAACAAGATCAACTACGGCACCGATGGCACCGCCAGCCGCTACAATGCGGGCGCGCTGCCCGCCGCCGGCGGGTGGGTGCGGCTCGAAGTCCCGGCCAAGGCCGTGGGGCTCGAAGGTTCCACCGTCACCGGCATGGGCTTCAGCCTCTACGACGGCCGCGCGACCTGGGACAAGATTGGCAAGGCCAGCGGCGCGACCGCGCCGGCAACCACGACCACGACGACTCCGACGACCGTCGCCGACTCCACCGCGCCGACGATTTCGATCGCGGCCCCGGTGGCGAGCGCGACGATCTCCGGCAGCGTCACGGTCTCGGCCAGCGCGACGGACAACGTCGCGGTGACCGGTGTGCAGTTCAAACTCGACGGCGCCTACCTGAACGCCGAGGTCACCGGCGCGCCCTTCGGCACGACGCTGAACACGACGTCGCTGACCAACGGCACGCACACGCTGTCGGCGGTCGCGCGCGATGCCGCCGGCAACATGGCGACCGCCAGCGTGGTTTCGGTCAACGTGAGCAACTCGACGACAGTCGCCTCCGGCGGCACGACCACCCCACCGCCCACAACGACGACTCCGCCGAGCACGACCACCACCACGCCGCCGACGACCTCCACGCCGGTTCCGCTCGCGGAGAACACCGCGATGCGGTTGCCGCAGGTGGGCGACCACGCGCTGACCGTCCTCTCGCCGACGATGCTCGAGCTGCGCCGGATCACGACCAAGCAGCCGGACCCGGCGATGCCGGCCGACTGGAACTTCGTCAGCTCGACCGGCACGCTCACCGTGCCGGCGGCGTCTGAATTCAATGTCACCGTCAACGGCGCGACCGTGTCGGTGAAGAGCGTCGGCTTCCGCCGCCGCGTCGCCTACGCGCCGGAGCACGTGCGCGACCTCCGGATCGACAACTGCCTCTACCTCGAGCTCGGCGCAGCCGTGGCCGAGGGGGCGACGGTCGACGTGAAGAACCCGAGCGGCGCGCTCTGGCCCGCCAGCATGGCGTTCACCTCGAACGCGGCGGCGCTGCGCTACAGCCCGGCGATTCACGTCAACCAGGAAGGCTACGTGCCCGCGCTGACGAAGAAGGCCATGGTCGGCTACTACCTCGGCAATCTCGGCGAGCTCAACGTCGCCGCGACCGCCGGGTTCAAGCTGGTCAGCGCCGCCACCGGCGTCTCGGTCTACACCGGCACGCTGACCTCGCGGCTGGAGACCGGGTTCACGTATTCACCGCTTCCCTACCAGAAGGTGCTGGAGGCGGACTTCTCGGGCTTCACCACGCCGGGCGAGTACCAGCTCGTCGTGCCGGGGCTCGGCGCCTCGTTCCCCTTCCTGATCAACGACGGCGTGGCGATGGCGTTCACCCGCACGTACGCGCTCGGCCTGTACCACCAGCGCTGCGGCGCCGAGCTGGGCCTGCCGTATTCGCGGTTCGCGCACGCGGCCTGCCATCTGCTGCCGGCCGAGGTGCCGAGCCCGCAATCGTCGTACAGCTTCACCTGGACCTGCATCGCCTCGAAGAACGAGGATGCGAAGAGCAACCCGCGGCACACGGCGCCGCGGCTCGACAGCGAGGCCGCGCAGCTCTATCCGTTCGTGAACAAGGGGCCGATCGACGTCTCGGGCGGCCACCACGACGCGGGCGACTACAGCAAGTACACCAGCAACGTCGCGCAGCTCGTCCACCAGCTCACGTTCACGGCCGACTCGATCCAGGGCGCCGCGGACCTCGACAACCTGGGCCTGCCGCAGAGCGGCGACGGCATCAGCGACGTGCTCCAGGAGGCGAAGCAGGAGGCCGATTACCTCGCGAAGCTGCAGGATGGCGACGGCGGCTTCTACTTCATCGTCTATCCGAAGACGCGCGAGTACGAGCAGGGCGCGACGCCCGACCATGGCGACCAGCAGGTCGTCTGGCCGAAGAACACGTCGGCGACGGCCGCGGCGGTCGCGGCGCTGGCGCAGATCGGTTCCTCGCCGAAGTTCAAGGCGGCGTATCCGACGGAAGCGGCCGCCTACCTGGCGAAGGCCAAGGCGGGCTGGCAGTTCCTGTCGAACGCGATCGCGAAGTACGGCAAGGATGGTTCGTACCAGAAGGTGACGTTCTACTCGGACAACTACATGCACGACGACGAGCTCGCCTGGGCGGCCGCGGAGCTGTTCGCCGCGACCGGCGACACGCCGTACCGCGACAAGCTGATGGCGTGGTTCCCGAACCCGAGCGATCCGGCGACGTTCCGCTGGGGCTGGTGGCGGTTGAACGAGTGCTGGGGCAATGCGATCCGCGCGTATGCGTTCGCGGCGCGCTCCGGCCGGCTCTCCGCGGGCCAGCTCGATGCGACCTACCTCGCCGCGTGCGAAAACCAGATCAAGCTGGCCGGCGACGACAACGTGAAGTGGTCGAAGCAGAGCGCGTACGGCACCTCGTTCCCGCAGCCGACCCGGCAGGTGATTGCGGCCGGCTGGTTCTTCTCGCTCGACCAGGCGTCGGACATGGCGGTTGCGTACCAGCTGGACCCGAAGCCGGAGTACGTCGAGGGGCTGCTGGCGAACATGAATTATGAAGGCGGCACCAACCCGGTGAACGTCACGCTGGTGACGGGCCTCGGCCTGAAGCGCCAGCGCGAGATCGTGCACCAGTGGGCCAATGCGGACCAGCGGACGACCCCGATGGCGGGCATCCCGGTGGGCAACTTCACGTCGGCCTACAGCTACATCGGCATCTACGGGGCGTCGGGCAACGAGCTGGCGAAGCTGAGCTTCCCGACCGACGACACGGCGAACACCGCGTCGATGTACCCGATGTACGATCGCTGGGCGGACTGCTGGAACGTGACGGGCGAGTTCATCACGATGAACCAGGCGCGGGCGTTCACGGCGGTGGCGACGCTGGCGACGCTGACCTCGGCGAAGTCGACTGCGTGGAAACCGGCGGTGACCGCGAGCCTTGTGGTGCCGACCACGACGGTGCAGACGGGCACGGCGGTGACGGTGTCGCTCGGTTCCGGGCTGGACGTGAGTGGGGCGCGGATCCTGTGGGAAGGCCGGGACAACGAGCCGGACTATGGCCCGACGTACGTCATCACGCCGAAGAATCCGGGTGCGCAGTGGGTCGAGGTGGAAATCACCTGGCCGGACGGCCGCCGGGTTTCCGGCACGGCGACATTCAGCGCGTACAGCCCGGTGGTGACCTTCGTCGACGACGCGGTGCCGACGGGGGCGCAGGCCTCGTCGAACGGCGGCGACGGCTGGAACTGGACGACGCCGGCGATTCCGGCGCCGAAATCGGGCACGAAGGTGCACGAGACGCCGGCGGGGGCGGGCCAGCGCGAGCATGCCTTCACGGGCGCGTGGAACGGGCTGACGCTGGGGACGGGCGACACGCTGTTCGTCTGGGTGTACCTGGATTCGGCGGCGATGCCCGAGGAGCTGATGCTGAGCTGGAACGACGGATCGTGGGAGCACCGCGCGTACTGGGGTGCGAACAGGATCGGCTACGGCACGGACGGCACGACGAGCCGCCGCGGCATGGGCGCGCTGCCCGCGGGTGGCGCGTGGGTCAAGCTCGAGGTGCCCGCGAGCGCGGTGGCGCTGGAAGGCAGCACGGTCACCGGCATGTCGTTCTCGACCTACGGTGGCGGCAAAGTCCTCTGGGACGCCGCCGGCCGGACCTCGACGGCGAAGTAAACAACTTTTCAGCCCGGCCGGCACGCCGGGCCGAACATAGCAACGAGCGCCGGGTAGGCCGAAAGGCCGCCCGGCGCTTTTTTTCGCGTTCGTCGCGGGAGGGCAAGTGCACATCGCGGCTCTAGCCGGACTATGCCTCATCCGCTTCACCAGCAGTCGTTACAATTGAATCCCGCCGTCCGGTCGATTCCTAATGGGTCATCAATTGTATCAACAGGTAGATCCCGAACGTACCAGGCACGGCGTACAACGTCAAACATGTCCATCTCAACCATCGATGGCCGTCTGTCGCAAAGAATCCGAAGAAGCCAACAATGGCGCCAACACACAACACGGCTCCACTGATCCATGCTGCATTGATCGCTGCTGCCATCGTTTCATCTCCGCCATGAGGTTGCTGCGCAATCGTTGCGAATGGTCCGACGATTACACCCAGGAGAAATATGGTGATGGCCACCCAACATATCTTACCACTGGTTGTTTTCACTTTCATTGATTTCATAACTCAGCGACCTCCGAGTGTCGCACCATTACGTCTGGCGGCTGAGCGAATGAACTCATCAACTTCAATTGAGCCCTTAACGTTGCGCGAAATGGGCACCACATCCAGAACGTCTCCCTCAGCAGGATCGCCCCCCATCGCGCTATGATTTGCCCAGAAAGTTTTGCCAATATACTTCTTTCCACCGCTGGCACCCGTGTTTCCCCAAGATGAACGCGAACCTAGTCCAAGGTCACGCAATCCGTGAACCACGACCTCCACGTTGTCCGCCACTGGCTCGGCGCGGCTATTGGGCGTCATCGAGACAGCATCATACAATCCCATAAAACGCACCGGAATAGGGCCAACTATCGCGGAGCCAGCTCTGTCGCACGGACAGCCATTCTTAAGCATCTTTGCAACGTTCATCACGATCATTCCCCCCCGACTATGGCCGACCAAAAAAACCGGGTCCTCCCGCCAAGGCTCCGTGGTACCAGTGTGTTTCTTTAGTTCGGTGCAAATGAACTCATATCCGGCCTCCGCAACACCAGAAGATCCATGCCCTCCGATATTGCCAGGGTTATATCCGCCGAACGCACCAGAACCCGGGCCATCAGAATATCCGGCACGTCCAGGCCCACGCCAATCATTCCAAAACCGGTAGACATTAGTTCTGAAATTAATCGTTACATTATCGGTCACGGAGTTAGTTCCGCCCACAGCGAATAGAACCAATCCATGCGGATCAACAAAGTTGACCGGGCTATTGTCGAGAAACCCAAACAAATTCGTTCCTCCAGATTCATGAATAGGGTCGCGTGATAGCCATCTACCTGTATCGGCGGCATAGTACCGATACCCGAAATACACCTGCCCCGTCTCGGTGTCGTGGTACTTTGTCGAGAACCGGAACGGATTCGGTGCAGCGTACGTTCCTTCCGTCACTGCCGGCTCGCCGAAGGGGTTGTAGTCGTACCTGGCGGTAATTGTGCCGTCGGCGGCGTTGACGAGGCCGATGACGTTGCCGGTGCCGTCGTACGCAGGGAAATGCGTGGCGCCAGTGGCGGCGTCGTTGATCGCGACCAACCCACCCACTCCTCCGGCCCCGGCGAGCGTGCCACTGACATCCAGTCCCCACGCGTAGGTTCGAATCGGGGCAAGTCCGGCGAGAGCGTTCAACTCCGCGACCATGTTCCAGCCGTCGTACACGTACAGCGTATGGCTGTCGAGCACCCAGGTGGCGTCGCTCCACGTGAATACTTTTTTCGCAATGCGACGACTTGCAGCGTCGTAAACGAACTCGAGCCGCCGGCGCGCGGTGCCGGCGTCCGCGGCGGACACACTTGTTTCCATGGAGACCAACCGGTTTTCGGCATCCCACGCATAGTGCCATCGCGCATCGTCCGTCAGGTTGCCATCGGCATCGTATTGGAAGGACTCGATCGCTTTCGGCAGCAGCACCGGTTGCGTGATCGTGGTGACCGCATCCTCGCCGTTGGGTCCGGCATCATTCTTCACGCCGGTGATCGTGAGTTGCACCGTTTGCGCCGCATTCGTGTTGTTCACCACGACCCGATGGTAGAATTGTTCGCCCTGGCGCGTAGCCGCCACGGGCGGACCATTGTTCACGGCAATGGTCACCTTCGCGAGCGCTCCAGCAGCGCCCGTTACATCCAGCACCCCGGGAACCGTCCTTTCGGCATATTGGTTCAAGGCGTTTGCTGCGTAGATCGCGACCGTGCCATTCTTCATCGCCGTGCGCCGGTTGCCAATCGAGTCAAACGTCCAGGCGTGGTCTCCACCCAATGCCGCTGCCCCGTCGGCCAGGAACTTCTTTCCCGCCGTCACCTGCCCAAGCGTGTCGTAGCCATACGACCAATACGCATTGTCTGTCTGCGTCACGCGCGTCCGTTGATTGGCGCCGTCATAGACATAGGACCGCACAAGCCCCGTGCTCGCGTCGACTCTCGAATCCACCGAAACGAGTCGGTCCAACCCATCATACGCCCGTGCCACGGCGAGTCTCGGAGCTGCCGCGCTGCTGAAAGTGTTCCCCTCCACCAACACAGAATTGGCGGCGTAACGATAAGCGATACTGTTCGCGCCGGTCGCAACCGCGTCCAGCCGACCGGCCGCATCATACGTGTAGCCGGTTCGCTGAAGCACGGTCGCCTGTCCGCTGGCAATCGCCACCGCAGCGAGGCGTTGCAGACTATCGAAACTGCGTTCGAGCCGAAATCCGTTGAGCGGTCCGGCCGTGTAGGTCTCAACCGCCAGCTGCCCGGACAAATGATAGCCAAATGAACGGGAGCCGGAGCCGTCTGTGATGGAAATCAGCCTCCCCGCGCGATCGTAGGCCAGATTCGCATCAGCTGTGTTGTCGGAATAGTCGGTGGCTGAAAGTTCACCGGCTGTGGTGTACGCATACGTCATGGTTAACTGGGGCAACCTGGCCCAGGTACGCGTGCGAAGCCGGCCCGACGGATAGTAGGCGTACGTGGGACCGGTGTCGTCCGCATGGCGCTTTCGTTCGAGCCACCCGCGTTTCGCGTCATAGTCCCATTTTGTGACCGCTTTGCCCGCGTCCGCCGCGAAATCCTGCCACGTCGTCAGTGACTTCACCCGTCCTTGTGGATCATAGGCGTACTCCGCCGGAACCGTCCGTGCACCCCACGTACGTTTCACCGCGCCGGTTGGCCAGTAGCTCGTGTTGACGACTCCGCCGTCCGGCAAAGTCACACGTTGCACGCGACCGGCAGTTTCGTAGGCATACGTGGTGACTTGGGGGTCGTAACCGGCGCCACTGCGCGTGGCATCGGGATCCGGGGTCGTTACCGTCCTGACCTGGTCGTCCGCATAGTACGTGAATTGGGTCGTGCCGTTGCGGGCATCGGTCACGGACTGCACGCGTCCATGCGCATCATAGGTGTAACTGATCGCGATCAACTGCGTGCCGGTTGCGGTGGTCGTTTTCGACGAGATCGGACGCTCCCCGAGGAACGTCTGGATCGCCCGCACACCGTCAGGTGAAATCGTCGTGATGCTGCGCCCACCCATGCCGTCGAGCGTTGTGATACTTTTCGTCGTCAGTCCCCGGACAATCTGCCAGGTCCGCATGCCGTCGGCGGTCTGCTCGTTCACCGCCACGACCGCAGCGGCGTCCTGGTTATCAACTTCCCATTGCTCGGTTGTCGTTCGGAGGACGGTGTAAGTCGCACCGTCGTCGACTTTGCGTGCGATCGAGCTGCTCGTGCGAACGACGCGATCCGGACCCGCGAGGTCGATCGCACCGTTTCGATTTAGGTCAAGCGCGGTGATGCTTCGTTCGCCGCGAGCGTTGTAACTCATCAGTACCGTCACACCGTCGGGGTCGGTCTGGCGTGCAAGTTGCCCAGCGCGGTTGTAACTCAACTGTGCCTCGGATCCGTCGGCGAACACCGTCCTGCTCTGGCGGCCAGCGAAATCGACGTAGGTCTTCACCCACTCGGTGGCGGCCGGCTCGTTATTCGCATCAACCCCGACGCGAATCTCCTTCGTAAACACACCGCTTGGGTCAACGCCGTGCTCGAACGTTCGCGGCGCAGCGGCCGTTCCGCCGACGCTTGTCCGCGACCCATCGCGCGCCGATACCTCGATCGAGTTGCCGCCATCCGGATTGGTCGTGGTACGGGTGGTGAGGCCGGTCGCGTCATCGTAGGTTTCGGCGTAAACCGTTCGGCGGTTGAGAGCGTCGCGCGTTTCGATCAGCCGGCCGGCCAGATCATAGACACTCGTCTCCTGCGTGAGCTCGGATCCGTCGCTGCCTATGCGGACGATTGCCACCACGCGACCGGACGCATCGTAAACGTTTTTCGTCGTGATCGCCCCCCGCATGACGGTTTCCTGGCGGCCGGCGGCATCGTACGTATAGCGGGTAACAAACCCCGTTCGGTCGCGCTCCGAGGCCAGTCCGCAACACGCGTACTGCCGTGTCGAATAGGTGCCGTCGTCAAAATCGACCCGCGTTGGGCGGCCAAACTCGTCGAACTGGGTCGCCACCCACAGGGAAAGCGACAGGCCCGTCGCGATGTCGAAGACCTGTTCGCTGGTCGTGTGCCCCACGGCGTTGGCCACGGTGATGGCTCGACGTCCGTCGACGACGTCGTCGCGCGCGGCACTGGGTTGACCACTGCGCACGGTCGTGGTTAGCACGCCATCGTCCGCCAGCGCATACGAAGTCAGAACGACCGTTCCGTCCGACTTCAATATCCGCCGCGCTCGGCCGGCGAATTTCCCCTCGGCAATCATGAGCGTATCGGTCACGAGGTTTTCAGGCGCATCCCACGCGGCCCGCGCGGCGACACTGACGACGTCGCTGCGGCGCCGACAAAGCACGCCGCCGAGTTGGACCCGTTTCGACCAGTCAATCCGGAAGCGACGCGCGCTCTCCTGCCCCGCGAGCCGTTCGATGGTCGTCACCAGCTCCTCGGGTTTCCCGTCGCCATCGGCGTCGGGCAGGTCATCAAACTGGACTTCCGTCGTGCGGCACACCGAATCGTCGGTCGTTTCGGGTGCGGCATTGAGGAATGGTCGCGTCGTTTTCACCACGCGCCCCAAACCGTCGTACTCGAATCGTTCCCAACCGCCGCTGGCGTCCGTGCGCTGCCGCAGGCGCTTGTAATTCCCGTCGGTCATCGGCACCGCATCGTAATATTCGTAGTTCGTCGTCAGGGCCGCCCCGGAGGGATCGGCCACCTCGCGAATCATTTCCTCACCCCAGGCAAAATCGCGGTAGGTGCGGGCGGTCGCGCTGACGAGATTGCCAGCGCGATCCCGCACATAGGTTGTTTTGACCTTTTCGCCTCGCCCCAGGGAAAGCACCTCCGATTCGATGACGTCATCGGCTCGCTTGATACTCCAGGTGCTGCTGACCGCGTCGTACCCATATTCGACCGTGCGCGCTGCGCCGCCACGCGTCTCGGTAATGCGGAGTCGCGTGCTCTGAGCCTCATCGGGATTCTCGAATCGATAGACCACAAACGGCGCGCCGCTCACCGTGTACACGGACGTCAAGGGATCCTGTCCCGTAGTCTGCGCCGGCAAGTAGAAACGCACCTCGTAGCACGCCGGGTTCAACACGACGATGTCGGCCAGAGCCTGGGGGGTGCGGACCTGGCGCAGCATGTAACCGCCATCGCGAATTGTCTCGATTCCCGGCCCATCCGGCACGGCCGCGACCAGCGAGAGAGGCGAATAAAGCCGCGGCGAAACCGCCGACTCGTCGATGGAGAGACCGCCGCTCGTCAGACCGGCGACATCATTGCCCATCCCCAGCCACACCTTGACACTGCCGATCGCGAAGCTGCCCGTGCCCGGGACATTGCCCTCGCAACCCGGCGCAGCGCGCGCATCGACACCCGTGATTGTGTAGTCGTAATGCCGCCGCTGGGGGTCGACTTCGCCTGCGATCGTGTGCTGGCCAATATCGAAGCGTTGCCGCACAATGGTGGAACGCGGTTCACCCTCAGCCGTGCTCTCATGGGGCTTGATCGTGTAATGGACGGTGACGACATAATCGCCGGGACACGTGATGTTGAACGTTGCCCAATATTTGACGGTGCAGAAGGGAAACGAAAACCCGACCCGACGCAGGCGATACGCAATGTTGCTCGTACCCCTTGTCACTTCCGCGCGCTTCTCCGCGGCTTCGTCAGTGTCTTGCTCGCTCAACGTCTCCAACACCGATCCGGCGAATTTGCGTCCGCCCGTACACCCCACGCCGTTGCTTGTGCGCTGGATGGCCAAAGTGCTCTGCGCCACGCCCCAGCCATAACATTGCCCCGGAGTGTCGCACGGAATCGGCGCCACCGTACCACCCTCGCCGATTCGCCGGGTCGAGCCGTTGACCAGCGTCAAGGCGCCCGTCGCTGGACTGACCGTTTCGAACAGAAGCCATTCGTCATACAGCCCCGGTGGCTGCCCGGCCGTGATGAAGCCATTCGCCACCGTGGTCATGAAGAGATAATAAACCTGCAGCCCGACCTCGATTTGGCTGCCGGCCGGAACCGTGAACTGCCACCCATTGATCAACCACCCGTAGTTGGTGGTCAGCCGTGCGCCGACGAAACCGCTCTGGCCGGTGTCGAGATTAACCACCTCCAGGTCCCGGGCGACGTACGTCACCGTGGTCTCGGTTTGCGACACCACGATCAGCGAGCCGGTGGCCCGCATGTGAGGTGAATCGTAAATCGATCCTTCCCACACCAGCCGCGCTTCCGACGGGCTCGACTCACAGGATGAGCTGTACGGATAATCGATGATCGATATCGAGCCGGTGGTCTGCCGGCGCAGGAATTTCCTCGGCGGAACGCTCGGATTGATGAACTCGTCAAAGCCGACCAGAGTCGCGACTCCTTCGAGCGACAAGAATCTCAGATTGACCGGCTTGATCGGCTCACCCATCGCGCAGGGTTGCGCACGCAAGGCGCCGAAACCGGTCGCCAGCAATGACAGCGCCAGCACCAGATGAACAATTTTGGGGTTCATGGCGGAAGGGTCAGCGGCGCGGTGTGTACAGCCGCAGGTTCACGACGCCGGCGGAGTCCGCGACCGCACCGCGCGTGGGATTTCGTCCGAGCAGGTATTCCTGCAAATTCGCGACGCCATCGCCGTCGCCATCCGCCGACGCATCGTTCACCAGCGCATTCAATCCATATCGCACCTCCCAGGAGTCCGGGATGCCGTCGCCGTCGGTGTCTGGCAGCAGCGGGTTCGTTCCAGCGGCAAACTCCGCGAGGTCGGTCAGCCCATCGCCGTCGGTATCGCGAGTCGGAGGCGCGGCGATGCTTGGGTTGAAACCATAACGCACCTCCCACCCGTCCGGCATCCCGTCGCCATCCGTATCCGCGACGTTGGTACGAGTTCCCAGCTGGAACTCCCGCAGATTGCTGAGACCGTCTCCGTCGATGTCGCCGTTGCGGTCGTTGACCGACGGATTGAGGCCGTTCTGAAGCTCCCAGGCGTCATCGATGCCATCCTTGTCCGCGTCGGCAAACAGCGGATTGGTCGCCGCCGCAAAAAAGTAATCGAACCCACCGGCGACCGTGGGATGCCCGTGGACAACGAAAGTGCCGAGTGCGCTGCGCGTGGCATCGCGAAACGGCACATCGACCGCCACGAGCGCGCCGTTGGCATAAAGGTCCCAGCGTTTCGCGGTGAAATCCAGCCGGACGGTGAACCGCAGCCATTGCACGCTCGTCCCATCAGCCCCGAGCAGCGCAGCAAAAGCTGTCGGCTGCCACGTGCCTGCCCCCACCCCGTCGCCGGTGAGCACGTGCAGCCGGCCGCCCTCGGCTTCCTTGCGCAGCGCAAATCGCGCGCTGTCGATATCAAACGTCGTTGCCAGGCCGAGGTCGGCATCGGCTACCGGACGGGCAAACAACTCCACGAAGATCACCGGTTCGCCGTTCAGTGGAACGAAGGTCTGCGTCACCTGCGCCAGCGTGGTGCTGGGCGCGATTGCGACCCATCGGCTGCCGGAGTACGCACTGCCTTCGACAATCGCCGCGCTGCCGGAGGCCACCTGCCAGCCCAGCTGGCCGTCCAACGACGCCGCGACATACCCCTCGGCCGACTCGAAATCCGCGGTGTAAGGCAGTCGCGCCACGATCAGGATCGCCGCGCCGGCCGACTCGGTGACCGCATCCGAGTTGTCGCGGCCGCGGGCGGTGATCGTATAGGACCCAGGCGCCAGCCCTGAGGGCACTACAAGGGTGTAGGTCGAGGCGGACGTGAGCGTACCGGCGCCCAGCAGCCTGCCATTCTGATAGAAATCGACACTGGCGATCGTGCCGTCCGCATCCGTCGCCGTCGCCGCAAACGTGATCGGGCTGAAGGAAGCGATCGACATGCCGGCGATTGGGGAACGCAGCACCACCACTGGCGGCTGGTCCGTGGCCGTCACCGTTACGGTCACCGGCGCGCTGTCAGTTGTCGCGCCTTCGTTATCGAATGCTCGCGCCACGAACCGATAGCTGCCGCCGGGAAGCCCGACCACGCTCGACTCGTACGGTGCCGTCGCGTCGTCGCCCAGCCAGACCCCGTCGCGATGGAAACTGACCCGCGCGACCGAGCCGTCGCTGTCCGCCGCCGTCGCGGCCAGTGCGAACGAGGCCGGTGCGGCATAGACCGCGCCGTTCGCGGGCGCGCTCAGCATGACGGACGGCGGCTGGTTGTTGCGCGCCGGCGCGAGCGCGCGCAGCACCGCGTTGCCATTCACGCTGAGCCGATCGCTGGCCACCGCCCCCGCCAGCAGCGCATTGCCGCTTAGCGTGATGGTGCTGTTCGGCGCCTCGATGTCGGCGTGGATCGCCGCGCCGCCGCTGGCGGTGAAGCCGCCGGAGGCGAATCGCAACCGGATGCGCGCGGGATCGGCCGCGGTGCCAATCGCGCCGCCGTTCGACGACCCGTTGGCGACCGTGAGGAGGACCGGGCCGACGACGCGCAGCTCGGCGCCGGCGCCAATTGTCAGCCGCTGGAAGTTGTAGGCGGCAGCGACGGGCGAGCCGCTGACGCCCAGGATGAAGCCGCAGCCCGCGTTGGCCGCGAAATCGCCGTACGTTCCCGGCGGCACCGCCACGTTGCCCGCCTGCGCGGACAACGTGAGATCGCGGACGGCGGCGAGAGCGACCGGCACCTGGCTCGCGTTGGTCGCGCGGATATTCTGCGTTCCGGCCGGAAGCGGTGGCGGCAGCACCGCGGCGAGCGTGACCGGATCGGTGCGGCGCACGACGTGCCGAAGCGCGGCGGTGCCCTTCAGGATGATTTCGTAGTTGGCCGGGGTCGCCGCGCCGTCGCCGTCAACCGTGCCGCCATAGCTCGGCGCGCCGTTCAGTCGCACGGCTGGCGTGCCGGGCACCAGAAGGTCGAGGGTGATCTCGGAATTGCCGGCGATGGTGGTGGTTTCCCCGAGCAACAGCTGCACCGACCCTTCGATTCTGCCGCCCGCCAGTTCCGGCGCGTGCCGCACGACGGCGGTCCCCAGCGGTTGCGCACGCAAGCCCACGAGAGCGAGCGCGAGCCCGACAACGATACCGCGGCCGAAATGGCGGCAGCGGCTGGCTAATATATACAGAACGTCATTAATCCGCGCAGTTGTAGGCGGGGTGCCCTCCCGTCTTCGCCCTGCGGGCTTCGACGCGGCAAGATGCCAGTGGCGCGCCGAAGGCTGGGCGGAGGCGGCACCCCGC
>Ga0209726_10004895_pt1 | contig 16746 bp, 16 predicted proteins | sample Subgrocontami54m_FD_187453 | JGI IMG/M metagenome (GOLD analysis project Ga0209726, IMG submission 187453) | Subsurface groundwater microbial communities from S. Glens Falls, New York, USA - GMW46 contaminated, 5.4 m (SPAdes) (version 3) | ecosystem: Environmental > Aquatic > Deep subsurface >... | reverse complement strand
TTGCGAGTCGCTCTACCGTGCACCTCGAATCCTTTCGCCGCCGCCAGTGTCATCTGCTTCACAATCACTCCCTCTCGTTTGCGTCCTGTACTATGACAACGCAGCGAGAGACTTGTTCAGTGTTTCCTTAGCGGTGAGGGGGCGAAGATGATCGAATACAAGACCGGAGACATTCTTCAGGCGGACGCAGAGGCGCTCGTCAATACGGTCAATTGCGTCGGCATCATGGGCCGTGGCGTTGCGCTTCAGTTCAAGAACGCCTTCCCCGAGAATTTCAAGGCTTACGCGGTGGCCTGCGCGCGCGAGGAAGTGCAGCCGGGCAGAATGTTTGTCTTCGAAACTGGCTGGCTGGCCAACCCGAAATACATTATCAATTTTCCGACCAAGCGGCACTGGCGCGGAAAGAGCCGTATCGAGGACATCGAATCCGGGCTCAAGGACCTGGTCAAGGTCATTCGGGATCGGTGCATCACGTCGATTGCGATTCCGCCGCTCGGCAGCGGTCTGGGCGGCCTGGAGTGGAGTCAGGTACGCTCCCGTATCGAAGCGGCATTGCGCGATCTCGAAGAGGTGCACGTCATCGTGTTCGAGCCGCACGCCTCGCCCGACCCGCAACCGACGAAGCGCACACGCAAGGTACCGGGGATGACTGAAGGCCGGGCCGCGCTCGTCGGGTTGATGCGGCGTTACCTCGGAGGCCTGCTCGATCCATTCGTGACGCTGCTTGAAGTTCACAAACTCATGTACTTCATGCAGGAAGCCGGTCAGCCGCTGCGCTTGCGATATGTGCAGGCTCCGTATGGGCCCTACGCAGAGAACCTGCGCCACGTGCTGCGCGAAATAGAAGGATATTTCGTGTCCGGTTACGCGAATGGCGGCGATGCACCGGACAAGGAACTGTCGCTGGTACCCGGCGCCATTGACGACGCGGAGGTGTTCCTTGCCAACCACCCCAAAACCCGCGCGCGGTTCGAGCGCGTTGCCCAGCTGGTGCAGGGTTTCGAGACGCCGTTCGGGCTGGAGCTGCTATCCACGGTGCATTGGGTGTCCACAAGGGATCGAGCGAACAGTGCGGACCAGGTGTTGGCGAAGGTCTATGCATGGGGCGATCGAAAGCGCCAGTTCTCGAAGCGACAGATCCTGCTCGCCCGGGACGTGCTGATGAAGAAGGGCTGGATCGAGGCAAGCTGATCCACGCGAAGCCCCTCGATGGCGACTGACACGACCGAAAAGGGGCTGGAAAGCCTTATTGTTGAGGCAATGACCGGTGTGCTTGGCGGCGTGGATTCAACGCAGGCCGGAGCGCATAAGCCGCCCACTCCTCACGGCGGCACGGGCTGGCTGCTGGGCAATGCGCAGCATTACGACCGCGAGCACGCCCTCGATCGTTACCAACTCCTGTCGTTTCTGCAAACAACCCAGGAATCGGCGTTCGAGGCCCTGGCGCTTGGCGTGGATGGCCCGCCGCGGCTGAAGTTTTTCGCCCGGTTGCAAGGCGAGATCGCCAAGCGCGGCGTGATCGACGTGCTGCGCAAGGGCGTGCAGCACAACCAGCATCACGTCACACTCTTCTATGGCACGCCCACACCCGGCAACGCCAAGGCCGAGGAGCGCTACACGCAGAACCGTTTTTCGGTGACGCGGCAACTGCGTTACAGCCGCGACGAGACGCAGCTTGCGCTCGACTTGGGGCTGTTCATCAACGGTCTGCCCATCGGCACCTTCGAGCTGAAGAACAGCCTCACCAAGCAGACGGTGGAAGACGCATTGGAACAGTACAAGCGCGACCGCGATCCGCGCGAGAAATTATTTGAGTTCGGCCGCTGCGTGGTGCACTTCGCGGTGGACGATCATGAGGTGCGCTTTTGCACGCAGTTGAAGGGCAAGGGCTCGTGGTTCCTGCCGTTCAACCTGGGCTGGAACGACGGCGCGGGCAACCCGCCCAACCCGGACGGACTCAAGACCGATTATCTTTGGAAGCGCATGCTCACCCCGCGCGGGCTGACCGACATTCTAGAAAACTATGCGCAGATCGTCGAGAAAGAGATCCCGAAGACCAGGAAGAAAAAGCGCGAGCAGGTCTGGCCACGTTACCACCAACTCGACGTAGTGCGCCGGCTGCTGGTCCATGCCGGCGTGCACGGCGCAGGCCAGCGCTACCTGGTCCAGCACTCGGCGGGCAGCGGCAAGTCGAATTCCATTGCGTGGCTCGCGCACCAGTTGATCAGCCTGAAGAAGGACGACACAGAGGCGTTCGACTCGATCATCGTCGTCACCGACCGGAAGCTTCTCGACAAGCAGATCCGTGACACCATCAAGCAGTTCGCGCAGGTGAGCGCGACCGTGGGCCACGCCGTGCATTCGGGCGACCTGCGCGGTTTCATCCAAAGCGGCAAGAAAATCATCATCACTACGGTGCAGAAGTTCCCCTTCATCCTGGACGAGATCGGGAGCGAGCACCGGGGACGCAAGTTCGCCATCATCATCGACGAGGCGCACTCGAGCCAAGGCGGCAAGACTTCGGCGGCGCTCTCCATGGCGCTCGCCGAAGGCGGCGCGGAGGAGGAGGACGAAACGCCCGAGGACCGCATCAACCGCATCATGGAAGCGCGCAAGATGCTGCCCAACGCCAGCTACTTCGCCTTTACTGCCACACCCAAGAACAAGACACTGGAGCTATTCGGCGAAGCGGACCCGCAGGCGGATGGCACGGTCAAGCACAGGCCCTTCCACAGCTACACCATGAAACAGGCGATCCAGGAGAACTTCATCCTGGACGTGCTCAAGTACTACACGCCGGTCAACAGCTACTACAAGCTGGTCAAGACGGTGGAGAGCGACCCGGAGTTCGACACCAAGCGGGCGAAGAAGAAGCTGCGACATTACGTGGAGAGCCACGACCGCGCGATCCGGCTCAAGGCCGAGATCATGGTGGACCACTTCCACGAGCAGGTGCTGGCGCTCTCCAAGATCGGCGGGCAGGCCCGGGCGATGGTGGTGACCAGCGGCATCGAGCGCGCCATCCAGTACTTCCAGGCGTTCCGTGACTATTTGAAGGAGCGCAAAAGTCCGTACCAGGCCATCGTGGCTTTCTCAGGCGAGCATGAGTATGGTGGCACAAAGGTCACCGAGGCGTCGCTGAACGGCTTTCCGTCGAACCAGATCGCCGACCAGATCGTTGAGGACCCGTATCGCTTCCTGATCTGCGCCGAGAAGTTCCAGACCGGCTACGACGAGCCGCTACTGCATACGATGTACGTGGACAAGGTGCTGTCGGGCATCAAGGCGGTGCAGACCCTGTCGCGGCTCAACCGTGCGCACCCGAAGAAGCACGATGTGTTTGTGCTCGATTTCATGAACGATGCGGACACGATCGAGCTGGCGTTCGCCGACTACTACCGCACCACGATCTTGAGCGAGGAAACCGACCCGAACAAGCTGCACGATCTGAAGGCGGCGCTTGACGGGTATCAGGTGTACGCGCCGGAGCAGGTGAACACGCTGGTGGACCTTTACCTGTCCGGTGCCGACCGCGACAAGCTCGATCCTATCCTCGATGCGTGCGTCGCGACCTACAAGGAGCACCTGGATGAAGATGGCCAGGTGGACTTCAAGGGCAAGGCGAAAGTGTTCTGCCGCACCTACGGCTTTCTCGCGTCTATCCTGCCGTACACCAACGCCGATTGGGAGCGGCTTTCGATCTTCCTCAACTTCCTGGTGCCCAAGCTGCCCGCGCCGGTCGAGGAGGATCTGTCGAGGGGCATCCTCGAAGCAATCGACATGGACAGCTACCGGGTCGAGAAGCAGGCGGTGGCGAAAATTCAGCTACCCGACGCGGATGCCGAGATCGAGCCGGTGCCGACCACCGGCGGCGGGCGCAAGCCGGAGCCGGAGCTGGATCGACTGTCGAACATCATCAAGGCCTTCAACGATCAGTTCGGGAGCATCCCCTGGACCGACAGCGACCGGGTGCACAAGCTCATTACCAAGGACATCCCGGCGCGAGTCGGGGCCGACACCGCCTACCAGAACGCCAGGCAGAACTCCGACAAGCAGAATGCGCGCATCGAGCATGACAAAGCCCTGGCGCGCGTGATGACGGCGGTGCTCAAGGACGACACCGAGTTGTTCAAGCAGTTCAGCGACAACGAAGGGTTCAAGAAGTGGCTGACGGACACGGTGTTTGCGCTGACGTATGACAACTCCGGCAATTCCGCGCGCCCGGTCTGAGGCGCGGCGGGAACGAGCAGCCAAGAGCGGTGATCGGCCGGAGAGCCAATAGGGACGCGGGTTCCGGGGCTATCGTGTCCCGGCGGCGCGGCACGGGATGCTCTGGCGGGCAGGGATTTCCGCTCTACGGCCAATACCGGCGCTACCTCTTTGCGACGACCTTGACCGCGATCTCCTGCAGCTTCTTCGGCTGGATGATGTGGCCGTCGAGGCCGGCTTCCTTGAGCGTGCCGCCGTAGGCGACACTCAGCAACTGGCTGTAATAGACCACCGGCATGTTGAGCTTGGTGCCGTGTTTCTTGTTGATCTCGGACTGGTAGACTTCGACGTTCGCCTGGCACAGCGGGCAGGGCGTGCAGATCACGTCTGCGCCCTGGTCGTAGGCCGCCTCGACGATGTTCTTGATCTGCTTCTGCGCTTTTTCCGGCTCGGAGAAAGCGAGCGAGCCGCCGCAACAGGAGACCTTTTCCTCGTACTTGGTGAGCGCCTCGCCGCCCATGGTCTCGACCAGCTTGTCCAGGTACAGGGGGTTTTCGAACGATTCGCCGGCGATGCCGAACGGGCGGTTGGTCTGGCAACCGACGTAGCCCGCGACCTTGACGCCGTCGAGCGGCTTCACCACCGGCTTCGCCAGTTCCTCGTAGCCGAGGTCGTCAATCAGCACCTCGACCATGTGGCGGATCTCGGTCTTGCCGCTGTACTGCAGGCCCGCTTCTTTCAGGGCTTCGTTGGTGTCGGCCATCAACTGGCTCGAGGCATCGAGCTTTTCCTTGGTTTCGCGCCCGCCCAGCCAGCAGGCGGCGCAGGTGGCGACGATATCCTGGCCCGGCAGGTGTTTCTCCGATAGCGCGAAGTTGCGCGCCGAGAGCACGTGGCGCGCGAGTTCGCTCGAGCCGGCGTAGCTGATCGAGGCGCCGCAGCAGTTCCAGTCCGGGATCGGCGTCATCTTGACGTCGAGCTTGTCGCACATCGAGTTGACCGACACCAGGTAGTTGGCGGCCGAACCGCGCAGGGTGGAGGAGCAGCCGGGGTAGAACGCGTATTCTCTCTTTGCCAAAGTGTTGCTCCTATTGACTCGTGTAACCGCGCCGCCTGGCTTCGATCTCGTCGGCTTTTTTCAGGGCGCGCCGCAGGCCGGCCTTGTCCTTGCAGCCGTGGCTCACGAACAGCTCGAGCGGGTTCAGGCGCTTGGCCTTCATCAGTCCCATGCCGATGTCGCGCAGCGACCAGAACTTCTTGATTCCCGGGATCAGGCCGTCCTTGAAGTACAGGCTGATGGTCATTCTCAGTTCGTTGACGCGGCCGGTCTGGGTGCAGTTGTTCCAGAAGATCAGCGAAAAATCGCGCGTCGGCTGGTTCTTGGGCGCGAGGCCCAGGCGGTGGGCGTAGCTCGCCAGCCCGTGCATGATCTGGGTGATCGGCAGCTCGCGCGGGCAGCGCACCACGCAGTTGTAGCAGGAAGTGCACATCCACATCGATTGCGAACTCAGGACTTCCTCGCGCTTGCCGGCGCGGATCATCATGAAAATTTTCTGCGGCGTATGCTCCCAGTCGGGGCCGAAGGTGCAGGAGCCGGCGCACACGCCGCACTGCATGCACATTTTTACCCACTCGCCTTCATCGACCTTTTCCTCGACTTCCCGGAGGAAGCTGTTGCGGTACTGGTCGAGCATCTGCTGGTTCAGGTCGCCCATGGCTATGCGAATCCTTTCAACGGGCTCATGCCGATCTCGTTGATCTTGGCCGCGTAGTCGTTGATCAGTTGCGGCACGCGCGCGATGTCGGTGATCGCCACCTCGCAGCTGACGACGCGCTCGGCCTCGAGCGCGAGTTGTTTCAGCGTATCGTCGACCTTGCTCATGCGGTAGGCAGCGAGTTCTGAGCCCTTGACGAAGTGGCACTGGTAATCGTCGCCGTGCTTGCAGCCCATCATCATGATGCCGTCGAAGCCGGCGTTCAACGCGTCGATGATCCAGATGGTGTTGACCGAGCCCAGGCAGCGCACCGGGATCACGCGCACGAACGCGCTGTAGCAGTTCTTCTGCATCCCCGCCATGTCGAGCGCGGGATAGGCGTCGTTCTCGCAGGCAAGCACCAGGATGCGCGGTTTCTCCGAGAACTCGTCTGGCATGTCCACCGCCTTGATCTGCGCGCCGACCGTGTCGCACGAATAGTTCTCGAAAGAAATCACCCGCACCGGACAGGCGCCCATGCAGGTGCCGCAGCGCCGGCAGCGGCTTTCGTTGAACACCGGGTAGCTCTTTTCGTCCTCGTCGATGGCGCCGAACGGGCATTCCACGGTGCAGCGCTTGCACTGGGTGCAGCCTTCGAGCTGGACTATGGGAAAGGAGAGGTCGCCCGAGCGCGGGTGCGCGGCGCGGCCGAGTTCGGCGTTCTCCATCGCCTGGATCGCTTTCAGCGTGGCGCCGGTGGCGTCCTCTACCGCCTGCGCGATGTCCATCGGGCGGCGCACCGGGCCGGCGGAGTAGATGCCGGTGCGGCGCGTCTCGTAGGGGAAGCAGATGAAGTGCGAGTCGGTGAAGCCGTGCGCCAATTGCGGCATGTCCTTGCCCTGACGGTAGGTCAGGTTGAGGATGGACACCGGTTTTACTTCCATCTTCGCCACTTCTTCGGCGGGAATGTCGATGTTCACCCCGGAGTTCGGCACCTGTCCTGTGGCGAGCACCACCAGGTCGGCGGCGGCGATGGCGGCATCCTCATCGAGAATCAGGTCGCGGAACTTCACCTGGCAGGTATTGCCTTGGGCGAGCACCGAGGAAACCTTGCCCTTGGTGAAGGTCACGCCTTTTCTCTGCGCGCTGCGGTAGAAGTCCTCGCCGTTGCCCGGCACGCGCAGGTCGTCGTAGATCACCACCGTGTCCACTGCCGGGTTGGCGTCCTTGAAATACATCGCCTGCTTGATGCTCGCGCCGCAGCAAAAGCCCGAGCAGTAGGCGAGGTGCGTTCCCGACTCGTCGCGCTGGCCGGCGCATTGCACGAACACCACAGTCTTCACTTCGCCGCCGTCCGCGGGCCGGCGGATCGGCCCTCCCTTGCTCGCAGCTTCCTGCGCCAGCCTTTCCAGGGTCGCCTGGTCGATCACGTTCGGGCTCTTGCCGCCGCCGAGTTCGGGCAGCTTGGCGATGTCGTAGGTGGTAAAACCCGTCGCCTGGATGATGGCGCCGACTTCCTCGGTGAGGGACGGGCCGCTTTCCACGCTGATGTCGACCTTGAAGCGGCCCGGCGCGCCGTCGGTCTTGGCGATGACGGCGTTGGTGACGACCTTGATGTTGGCGTCGTCCCCGATCGCCTGGATGAGTGCGGCCATGCCGGTGTCCTGCGGTTCCGCGTACGGTTCGCGAAACGGCATGCGCCGGTACAGCTCGGCCGCCCAGCCGCCGAGCTTGCCCGATTTTTCCACCAGCACCACCTGGTAGCCGGTCTTGGAGGCTTCCAGCGCGGCGGTGAGGCCGGAGATGCCGCCGCCCACCACCAGCAGACGCTTGGAATGGCCGGTGTCCGGATTGCCCGCCGGCAGCTTCATCCTCTTTACTTCACCGCAGCCCATGCGCAGGTAATCGTCGGCCATCTCCTGCGTGGTTTCGCGCGCGTCCTCGGTATCGGGCCGGGCCCAGATCACGCCTTCGCGGATGTTGGCGCGCGAGAGCGCCACGCCCGGAAAATGAAAGGCTTCGGTCTTGGCGCGGCGCGAACAGGCGGCGATCACCACATGGGTAACGCCTTCCTTGTCGATGTCGTCGCGGATCGTCTGCACGCCGGCGGCGCTGCACAGGAAATCGTGCTCGCGCACGAGGTGCATCTTGCCTTCTTTGGTTGCGATCTTCGCCATCTGCGCGGTGTCGACGCGCTCGCCGATGCCGCAGCCCTTGCACACGTAGGCGGCTGTTTTCATGTCGGCCATGGGTGCTATGCCTCTGCCCTTGCTGCTTGGTTGATCACTTGTATCGCGCGCAGCGCCGCGGCGGTGGAGCTTTGCACCGCACGGTTGACGTCGAGCGCGTTGGTGGCGCAGCCGGCGCCGAAGAAACCGGATTCCGCCGCCGACGATTCGATGAAGCCGCTCGAATCGGCGACGATGTCCGCCGGGATGTCCACGCCGGCGACGCTCGGCTGCATGCCGATCGCGAGCACCGCCAGATCGTGCGCGTTGGCGTAGCGATGATAGCCCTCGGTGTCCACGCCGTGCAGGATCACGTCGCCCGACTTGTCCTGGGTGACTTTCGCCACCTTGGACTTGAGGAAACTCACCGTCGCATCCTTCTGCACGTTCTGGTAGAAGCTCTCGAACCGGTCGATGGCGCGGATGTCGATGTAATAGACGGTGGATTTGGCCTCGGCGCCCCAGGCCTCTCTCACGTACTGGGTTTGCTTCAGCGAGGCCATGCAGCAGATGCGCGAGCAATGGCGCAGATGGTTTTCGTCGCGCGAACCGGCGCACTGGATGAAGGCGATGTTCTTCGCCTCCTTGCCGTCGGACGGGCGCAGGATCCTGCCGCCGGTCGGGCCATGCGGATCGGCCAGGCGCTCGAACTCGAGCGAAGTGATCACGTTGGCGAAACGGTCGTAGCCGTAGGGCTGGATTTTTGCCGCGTCGTAGGGCTGCCAGCCGGTGGCCCAGACCACGGCGCCGGCCCTGACTTCGATGGTCTCCTCGCGCATCTCGAGATCGATGGCGCCGTATTTACATGATGCCTTGGCTTTATCGGCTTCAGGAGTGCCGATGATCGAGGCGTCGAGCACGTAGCGCTGCGGATAGGCCATGGTGTGCGGCAGGTAGGCCGCTTTCATTTTGTTCATGCCGTAGTTGTACGGGTTCGGCACCTCGGCGGCGACCGCCTCGGCGCAGGCGCCGCAGGCGGTGCAGTTCTCGTTGACGTAGCGCGGGGCGATTTTCACGGTCGCGCTGTAGTCACCGCGCTTGCCCGAAATGGCGCTGACCTCCGCCAGCGTGAGCACGCGGATGTTGCGGTTGGATTTGATCCGGCGCAGGTTGATCTCGATGCCGCAAGTCGGGTGGCAGAGCTTGGGGAAATAACGGTACAACAGCGCCGTGCGGCCGCCCAGCGTCGGCGATTTCTCCACCAGCACCACTTGCTTGCCGCATTCGGCGGCCTCGATCGCGGCGGTCATGCCGCTGATGCCGCCGCCCACCACCAGGATGGTCTGATTGGTTGCCACCACTTCGGTCATGCGCTTACCTCCGGCTTGATTCTGTTTTTTATCTGACGCAAACGAATATTAGCCGAGCCGCGCGCGACTATCTACACAGCGCGCGCTCCTCGCGCCCTGAATGTTCTGATAGGCGGATAGACCTTGTAAATCCGTGTTCGCGTCGGGGTTATCGCGTTGTGCCTTGAATCGCGCGCGCCCGGCGTCGCAGTGTCGCGCTATTGCAGAAAACTCTGAACTGTCCTTGTTTTTATCCATAACCGGCGGACGCGGGAGCATGGCTCAGGCTGCAGTATCGAGCTTGCGCGGACGGCGTCCCGTCCGCGCGGATCGTCGATTGCGCACGGATGAAAAACACATCCGCGCGCAATCGGCGATCTGGTATAAAAGCCACCCTAAACCGGCCTTGTTTTTAACCATAACCGTCTTTTAGTTCCGGCATAACGCGCTTCGCGCATTAGCCTCCACTGAAACTTCGTTTTCCGAACGGATGTTTTCTATCCGTCCGGAAAAGACGGTTGGCGCGCGCAGCGCGCAATGTGGGCCTTGTCATCTGAACTTGCTTTTCACCGTGAGCGAGCCGTCGAATTTCGTGCCCGGGGCGAAGCCGAATATGCGCTCCAGTTCGAGCTCGCGGATGAGCGCATCCACTGCCGCTTGTCCGTGTTCGCGCTGCACTTCGGCCAGAATGAGCTTGGCGCCGTTGGCATTGTAGAAACCGCCGAAGTCGGCCTGCACCGCGAGCAGTTTTTTCGCTTTTTGCAGCGTCATGAGAAGCGCATATCCGTAATCCTGTCATTCCGAGGGCACAGCCCGAGGAATCTGCTTCTGTTCGCAACCAAAAAGCAGATCCCTCGCTCTGCTCGGGATGACAATGGGAGACTGTGTCATGGCCAGTTGATCTGGCCGCCGGTCATGCCGGTCTGCACGCCCTGGCGCTGTTTTTCGTGGTCGGCCTGCAATTTGAGCAGCAGGCTGACGCACTCGGCCAGTTCGTCGAACTCGGCGCGCCCGGTGCCGTATTGTTCTTCATCGGAATAGAAGAACTGGCAGCGATAGCGGTCTTCGCCGGTCTTGAAAACGAGAAAATTGCAGCCGCGCTCGCTCCAGAAAACGGTCGGGCACGCGGTAAGCACGGGCACCTCCGGATCGAGTTTCAGATCGCTGTCGGCAAGCTCGATTTGCACGAAGCGGCCATAGCGTTCTTTCAGCGCCGATTCGATCACCCAGCGCTCGGCGGAGTTGAAATCGGGGATCGGCTGGGTCGTGTCCGTCATCGGCGTGGCTGGATGAAGAGCTAAAATAAACAAAAGCTTATCATATGCCATAAGTGACTGTTATTGTCCTCACTTCAGGTCGTTTGCTTGGTTGCGCGGTAAAGTGGGAAATTCTGCTGCGGGTGTTCCCCTTGCCGCTGGCCCTGCTCGCGGCCGGGGCCGCTCTGGCTTCCTGGCCCGTGCTGGCAATGGCGTTCGCGCTGCAGTACCTGGGGCTCCTGGCCGCGCGCTGGTTCTTTTTCGCCCCAGGCCAGGCCCCCGCAGAACCTGTATTACCAGGCGATTTCCTGAGCATCGCGCCCGCCTGTTGCAACACGCCGGGGTTCTGCTACATTTACCTCTCCAAACAATTTGAATCTCACTTCCCTGCATGACAGCCGTCCCGTCCGGGCGCGCCTGGTTGCAGTGGCGAATGCAGCTACGGATCACCCACCACCAAAAGGAAGCAAACATGAATTTCGATAAAGACCTGGATGCGCGCGGTTTGAATTGCCCGCTGCCGATATTGCGCGCGAAAAAAGCGCTGACCGACATGCAAAGCGGCCAGGTGCTGCGCATCGTTTCGACCGACCTCGGCTCGGTCAAGGATTTCCAGGCCTTCTGCAAGCAGACCGGCAATGAACTGCTGTCGCAGATGGAAGCCAGCAACGAATACACTTTCTTTCTGAAACGGAAATGAACCGCACGGCTGCGAGTGCCGCCACGCGCTGATCGGAGGGTAGTCCATCCCCGGCGCCAGGTTGTGCATCCCCGGCGCCCTTGTGGCGGTAGTGCTTCAGGAGCATCACATGCGACAACTGCTTAGCCTGTCGAGGGCGGCGCGGCTGGTGGGCGTGGCGCGCGGCGCCCTGCAGCAAAAAATCCGGAGCGGGGAGCTCCCGTCCTTCGACGGCATGGTGTCCGGCGACGATCTGTTGCGCCTCTACCCGGAGGTCGAGCTGGAGAGCGACGTCGGCTTCGAGCGCGTCGCGAAAATCCGGGAGGAAGCCTTCGGCATGCGCTTGCGCGAGCACTTGCTGCCCGGCAAGGAGATCCTCGCGCAGCGCCTGTTCGAGCAAAGCCGCGAGCTGGCCGACCTTCGTGCGCACCTGCAACGCTACCACGCCATGGTGGTGCAGCTGCGCGAGCGCCTGCGCGACGAGGAGACGCACGGCGCGGATGCGGCGCGGGAGAGCGCGGTGAAACTGGGGGAACTTCTCGATCGCGAGCTGGCAGCCGTGCTGGGTGGGACCGAGGCGCCGAACGCCCTCGCCGTGATGGATGATATGCTGCGCGTGATGTCCGCCCATGTCGTCGTCCACCCGAGCCGCCACGAGTTTTTCGTCGACGGCGCCGATACCATCCTCGATGCCGCGCTGCGCTCCGGGCTCGCCCTGAATTACGGCTGCAGCAACGGCAACTGCGGACTGTGCAAGGCGCGCGTCGTGTCCGGTCAGGTGCAGAAAGTCCGCCACCAGGACTATGCGCTGAGCGAGGCGGAGAAGCAGCAGGGGTACACGCTGTTATGCTCGCACACGGCGGTCGGCGATCTGGTGATCGAAGCGCTCGAGTCCGTCGAAGCGGGCGATATTCCGCCGCAGCAGATCGTCGCGCAAGTCAAGGCGATGCAGGCGCTCGGCGATGACCTCATGCTGCTGCGCCTGCAGACGCCGCGCACCAACCGCCTGCGTTTTCTGGCCGGGCAGAATCTGACTCTCACGGTAGGCGAAGCCTCGGCGCAGCTGCCGATTGCCAGCTGTCCGTGCGACGACCGCAATTTGGAATTCCATGTCGTGCGCAATGCCGAGGACAGCTTCGCCCAGAGAGTGTTCGGCTCGCTCAAGCCCGGCCACGCCCTCACCTTGTTCGGTCCCTGGGGCGATTTCGTGCTGCGCGCAGACTCGCCGCGCTCCATTTTATTCCTTGCCTGCGACACCGGTTTTGCGCCGGTCAAGAGCCTGATCGAGCATGCCATGGCGCTGGAGCTGTCGGAGCGGCTGCATCTTTACTGGCTCGCCCCCCGCCCAGCCGGCCATTACCTCGCCAACCTCTGCCGCTCCTGGGCCGATGCCCTGGACAACTTCAGTTATGCGCCGATTGCCGCGGAGCATGCGGATGCGACAGAGCTGGTCCGGCGCGTCGGCACGGAGCACGCCGATCTGAATGCGTTCGACATCTATCTAGCCGGGCCCGAGGCATTCATCCGCACCGCCACAATGGCGCTGCGAGAGCGGGGTTTTCCCGAGGCGCAATTGGCCGCCGCGATCCTCTGACCATGCCCTATTACATCTACAAGGTGTCGAGCTTCCCCATCCGCAGGCTGGAGAAACTCGAACAGCACCCTGCTTTTCGCGACACCTCCGCGCGCGCCAAGATTTTGCGCGCCGAGTCGACGTCCGCCGGGGAGGGTTCGATCAAGGTGATCCTCGCCGACAACGAACTGCATGCCGAGGACCTCCTTTCGCAGCAGCGCTCGCCACAGCCCAATCCGAACGACGACTGAGAGCTTGCCCATGAATCCAATCCATCTTTGCCCGACAGATCCGGCGCCGCCGGTTGCAGCAATGATGGCCATTGCGGATTTTCCCCGGCTGGTGCAAGGCGTGCAGCGCAACTGCAACATTGCCGACGCGCGCCACGCGCGCGAGATGACGCTGTGCAACTACCTGCTGGAAATGCGCGAGTTTTACCGCTGGGAACACGAGGTGCCGCTGGCGCGGGCGTTGCCGCGGCAGGAACTGGGAAGCTGGATTTCGGAGCGCGAGGCGCTGTGGGACGCTCTGCAGGCGGACGACCTGGAGCCGTTGCGCGTGGGCGAGCGCAGCTATGACGCTTTCGAGGTGGGCGCGATCAACGCTGCGCTGGTGCCGCAGGGCCTGGTGTACGGCGGTGGCTATGGCCGTTTCGGCAAGCCGAATTTCTTTCTGGCGCAACTCGAGCGCCACGAGCAGCGGCAGGGGCTCAGGCTGTTCGTCTCGGGTTGCGAGTATGCGCGCGACCTTTCCGCTCCCCCGGCTTCCCTGCTGGACGGGTCGGTGTTCCTGCGCCGGGACGCGCTGCGCCGCTGGCTCTGGGAAAAGGTGGAGATCTGGGGCGTGCGCAAGGCCGGCGGTGCGCTGAAGTCGGCGCTCGAATGTCATGGCTTTGCAGCAGACGCGGAGACGGGGCTCGAGCGCATGGCCGAGCAGGAGGCGGAGACGCTGATCCTGCACGAACTCGGAGAAGCGATGGCCGGGCCGCTGCTCGGGGCCGCATGGCCGGATCTCATCGCTTCGCTCAAGGGCCGGCGCGCCGAGACGCTGGCGCGCGCGGTGCGCGACAATTTGGCCGACTGCCTGTCCACGCTGCCGCGCCTGATCGAGCGCGATGCAAGTTGCTCGATCCATTTTTATTTCGCCAACTTCGAGGGCATGCGCGCGAGCCTGTTCCCGTTGCTCCATGGGGCCTACCGCGGCTGGCGCGAATCGGGGAATCTCGGTCCTTTGCGCGCGGCTGCCCAAGCGGGCAGAGCGCACTGGCACGAGGCCGCGCTCTCCCTGTTGCGCGTGTATCATGGCGATCCCGCCGCCGCCGAGGAGACAGTCGCCGCCTGGATCGAGGATCCAGCCGCGCTCGCGCTTTGATTCGGCCTTGCCGCCGCCGGTCCCGGCTACCAATAGGCGAGCAGGCGGCGCTCCTCTACTTTCGATTTGAAGCGCTTCAGCGGGAGGGTGCCCTTCTTCACGCAGGCGCCGGTGGTGAGGTCGAATTCCCACTTGTGCTTGGGGCAGGTCAACTCGAGGCCCGCGAGCGCCAGATGCGGGATGTTGGTGACCTGATGCGGACAGCGGCTGTCGTAGACGTGATAGTCGTCGCCCTCGCGGTAAACGAATAGCCCGCGGCCGTCGCAGTCGAGCCTCGCCGCCTCGCCATCGCCGACTTGCGCCGCCGGCGCGACGTCGTGCCAGCGCGCCGCGGCGCCGATATTCTCCGGGCGGAACTCGGGCAGGTCCAGCGCGAGGATGACGTCCACCGCCCAGACGATTTTCGCCAGCCCCAGCGCCGGGAACGCCATCAGCAGCGCATCGAGCACTTCCATCGGGCTCGCCCCCTCGCGCAGCGCCCGCAGCAGGTACTGGCGCAGGCCGGTTTCGGTCTGTGCGTAGACTTTGGTGATGACCGAGATCAGCGCCCGCGTCTTGGGATCGAGGTGCTTGCCGGCTTCCTTGAGGAATTTGAAGTAGTGCGGAATCGCATCGGACCGCACCTTCAGCAGGTAATCCAGAGCATCGCTCATTCGATTCCGCCCATCGAGGATTGAGGAACTCGCATTCTACCTGCGGCCGCAGCGCCGGGAGCGCCCGCACGGCACGATGTCAGCCGGCGCCGACGCGCTGGTAGTAGCGCGCGCGGTAGATCAGGCGCTGGTGCCGGGGCGAGTCGGTGAAGGGCGTGCGCGTGTGCAGGACGTTGTTGCTGACCAGCCCCATGCCCGGCTCGAGCCGGCCGCGAAACACCCACGGCGAGGCCGCGCCAAGGATGTCTTCGAGCGCCGCGACCGCGGCTTGGGTGGCGGCATCGTTCTTCCACTCTATGCTCACGGCCCGCGCGGTGTAGCGCATGTGGAGGAAGCCGCCGGCATCGACGGAAAACACCGGGCCCGCCTGCGCCGGGCGCTCGATGCGGCCGCCCTCGATGCGCGCCGGGATGGTCATGGCATCGCCGGCCATCAGCGCGCGTAGGTGCTGCGGGTTGCGGTCGCGCAGATGGATGTAGGCAATCTCGTGGTCGAGCAACTCGTTCTCGCCGCCCGCTTCCGCGCGTTCGACGCAGTGCAGCAGCACGGCGCGCACCGTGCGCTCGTCCGGGTTGTAGTAGCCGTCGGTGTGCCACTTGATGCTGCGATTGGTGTACGGGATAAATTCGCCGCGCGTGCCGCGTTCGGCGACCGCGAGCGGCGAAATGCCGTCGTCGTCGGCGAGGTAATTGGGATCGAGGTCGCGCAGGCCGAGTTGCAAACCGAGCCGGCGCGGGATCTCCTTGTCCGCTTCGCCCCGCGCAGGGCTGGCGTAGATCGCCATGTTGGCGCGCTCGCAGCGCTCGACGAGTGCCTGCCTCTCGCCCGCGCTGAGTTCCCGCGGGTCGCGCACCTCGACCACGAGTTCAGCCAGTGTTTTTGGAAAGCGCGCGAGCTTCGCCGCGCGCCACGCCAGATACGCGGCTTCGTCGGCAAGATCGAAGGCGGCGCGCATTTGCGCGTCCATGCGCCGGTTCATTCGCCGACGTTGCCTTCACGCCGGGGCCGGCGTTCCTCGCCCGGGGGGGCGAACAAGCCTTCGAGCGTGCGCTCCAGCGCCTGCACCGCCTCGGGCGCTTCGATCTCCATGATCTGATCGATCACCCAGGGATGGTCCTTCTCCGGGACGATGTCGAGCAGCCGGCTGCCGAAAAAGCGGCGGAATCCGAAGTCGGATCCTTCTTTTTCGTCATAGGCGAAGTCGGCGTAATCGGCGCCGCGCAGGTTGGCGAGGGCTATGAAATCGCGGCGGCAGCGCCCGGGCTCGGGCTCGGCGATCAGCATGTCGCGGTTGTCCTCGACCACCTCGGCCAGCTTCAGTGCGAGCGCGGTCGTGAACTCGGTGCGCCGGTCGGCAGCCAGCGCCCGATAGGCGATGCGGTCGGCCGCGTGCAGCATGAACGCGAGGTACTCGCACACGAAATCGAAGTACTGCCGGCCGATGTCGATGTCGAACTGCGCCTCGCGCATGCGGCGGATGGCGTCCTGCGACAGCTTCCAGCCGAGCATCGCGATGACGCTCGCCAGCTCGGGTGCGGTGCGTTCGCGCCCCCCTCTGTGGAAGCGGCTGCGGATGCGGATGGCCAAGAGGAGTGCCGTTCTAACAGGCCCTAGGGAATCACTGATCAAGTATCCGCATGGGCGGCACCCGTGCGTGATTTCGTTGAGTTTGTGAGGCGAATGGAATTTTCATCGAATATGAAGGCGGTTTTGGCCGGGAATGCGGGGGATTTTCCCGCATTTTGCTTACGCTGGACGCACCTATCCTGTGAGCGGTCTTCCCCATTTGCTCAG
>Ga0209726_10004887_pt1 | contig 16755 bp, 17 predicted proteins | sample Subgrocontami54m_FD_187453 | JGI IMG/M metagenome (GOLD analysis project Ga0209726, IMG submission 187453) | Subsurface groundwater microbial communities from S. Glens Falls, New York, USA - GMW46 contaminated, 5.4 m (SPAdes) (version 3) | ecosystem: Environmental > Aquatic > Deep subsurface >... | reverse complement strand
CTGCCACTCTAGCCCGCATTTCTCACCAGCTTTCTACTGCGGCCCGCGATAAGGCCATGTCTACTTCGTTGCGCTCGGCCATCGTGCTCAACACCTGAGTCAAGGATGCCTCCGCGCGCTGGCTCGCTCGCGCCTCGTATCCACGGCCTTCTCCCGGGCCTCGCAACTAAACCTGGTGAGAAAAGCGGACTAGCCGGACCTGCTACCCTCAAGAAATGTCCCTGATGCTCGCCGAGATCCGGCAACAACCGGACGTTTTGGAACGCACCCTGCGGCTGGAGTTGCGCGGCGTGGAGAAGTTGAAGAAGAAGCTGGCCAAGCAGCGGCCGCGCTACATCGTGCTGGCGGCGCGGGGCACCTCGGACAACGCGGCGCAGTTTGGGCGGTACCTGCTGGAGATCAGCACGGGGATACCAGTTTCGCTGGCGGCGCCCTCCATCTTCACGCTGTACGGGGCGTCGGTGGATTTCCGCGATGCGCTGGTGGTGGCCATCTCGCAATCAGGTGAATCGACGGACACCAACCTGGTTCTGGAGAGGGCTCGCGAACAGGGCGCGCTGACGGTGGGGATCACCAACGAGGGCTCCAGCAGCCTGGCGCGGATGGCGGATCATACGTTCCTGGTGCGGGCGGGGCGTGAGAAAAGCGTGGCGGCGACCAAGACATACACCGGACAGATGATGATGCTGTATCTGCTGGCCTATGCGCTGGGCGCCTCCATACGGCTGGATGATCTGCGGCGGATCCCGGGCTGGGCGGGCGATGCGCTGCAACTGGAGAAGGAGATCGGGACGCTGGCCGGCCGGTACCGGTTCATGGACCACACGGTGGTGGTGGGGCGGGGGCTGAACTACTCCAACGCGTTTGAGTTCGGGCTGAAGTTGATGGAGACCTGCTATGTAGTGGCCGAGCGGTTCTCGTCCGCCGATTTTCTGCACGGGCCCATCGCCATCGTCGGCCAATCGTTTCCGGTGTTCCTGTTCGCGCCGGGTGGGGTGACCTGGCCGTCGATGCGGCCGATGCTGGACAAGCTTCACCAGGCGGGGGCCGAGACGCTGGTGTTGACCGACCGCTCCAACCCGGATGCGCGAGCGCTGGGCCGGCACATCTGCGTCCCGGCGCGGCTCTCCTCCAAAGGCCCGCTGCCGGAAGAGGTTTTTACGCCGATTCCCTATATCATTCCGGCGCAGATGTTCGCGGCGGCGCTGGCGCACGAGAAGGGGCTGAACCCGGATCAGCCGCGGATGCTTTCCAAGGTCACCCGTACGCTTTAAAGGTTGACCAACGGCCGGCTAATCCGAAGGGTCGTCGCGAAGCACTTCGGGAAGCCATTTTTGCAACATCGCGCGAAAATCGGCGAGGACGGCCGGCTTGAGAATGCAGTCGTCGAGACCGGCTGCAAACAGCATTTCGGAACCAGGCGCGTTGCACGCCGCGGTAAAGGCGACCATCGGGATGCGGGATCCTTGCGGCTCCTGTTTTCGGATGGCGATAGTGGCCTCGATTCCATCCATGACCGGCATGTGCCAATCCATGAGGATCAGGCTGTACCGGCGGCGGGAGGCTGCCTCCACGGCCAAACTGCCGTTGTCAACGACATCGCAACTAAAACCAAGTTTCTCCAGAATCTTGAGCGCGACTGTTTGATTGATGAGATTGTCCTCGGCAATCAAAATATGACCTCTACATAAGCGGCCGTTGGTTGCTGAGTCCCATTGAACTGTCATCACAAGATTTCCCCGTGCGAACCTACTCCGCCCATACTAACTTTCAGGCAGTTTCAAGAGTATCGGTGCGATACCGAATTCAGGGTAGTCCCGCGGGCGAGGCAAGGTCAGAGGGTGTCCTACGAATTGGCTGCTCCGGCCAACATGGAAACGGTTTCCATGAACTGGTCGAATTCCATTGCCTTGTCGAAGAAGTAGCTGGCCCCAAGCCGCTCGCATTCGGAACGGAACGGGTAGCTGGCATGGTTGGTGAAGACAATAATTTTCATTCCCAGACGCTCGGCTCTCAGTGCGTGAAGCACATCCCAGCCTGAGCCTTGCTCCAGTTGAATGTCCAAAACGACAATATCGGGCTTGCGTTGGCGAATCTCTTCCACCGCCTCAGCGGCCGATGAGGACCAGCCAGCGAGCTCCGTTTTCTCCACATTGGCGAGGGCCGCGGTGAGTTGGCCCCGGACCAGGTGTGAATCTTCCACAAGGTAGATGCGTGTCACAAGTCCTGCAATCCGCCAGTGTCAGAATAGATGAGAAGAGGAACCGAAAACAGCCCCCAGAAGTAGCAATCCTGTGTCAGAGAGAAACAGGACTCGTGACAGTGTTGGTCCGACATGGACTCATGTCACGAGACGGTTCTCAAATGCGTAGCGGGTCAACTCGGAATTGGTACGAAGCGACATCTTCTCGAGAACCCGGGCGCGGTAGGTGCTCACCGTCTTGACGCTGAGGCAAAGCTCGCCGGCGATCTCCGATACGGTTTTTCCGCCGGCGATCATCACCAGGACGGAATACTCACGGGCAGAGAGCGACTCATGCGCCAGCTCAGCCGGGGGCCTCTGCATAGTCTCCACCAAAGTGGCTGCCAGAGCCGGGGAGATGTACTTCCCGCCGGAGTAGACGCGGCGGATGGCTTCCGCCAACTGTTCCGGGGCGCTCTCCTTATTGAGATAACCGGAGGCGCCGGCCTTCAATGTACGAACTGCCAACTGATCCTCCGGGTGGGAGCTGAGAATGAGAACAGCCACCGAAGGATAGGAGCGCTTCACATCGCGAATGATGTCCAACCCGGAGCGCCCGGGCATGTTGATGTCGAGGACAAGCACATCGGGGGGAGGATTGGCCCCCAACCATCGCAATACCCCGGTGCTGTCGCCGGCCTCGGCGGAAACCACCATATCACCAGCCTCGCTGACCAATTGCCGGAGGCCTTTGAGGACAATGGGGTGATCATCCGCCAGCAGTACCCGGATCAATGCCGCATCTCCTGAACCCGCATTCCGGCTTCGACAGGTAGTGGCAAGGTGGCGAGCAAGGTTGTTCCTCCGCCCGCGGCCGGGGCGATCTCCACTGAACCATTGACCATCTGCGCCCTTTCCCGGATTCCCAGCAGCCCGAGCGATTGACCGCCGTTTATCTTCTCCACCGGTATTCCGGCGCCATCGTCGGCCACCAAAAGCCGGAAACAGCCTTCGCTCAGCTTCAAAGAAACCTGAACAGTGCGTGCGCCGGAATGGCGGGCGACATTGGTTAAGGCTTCCTGCAGAATGCGAAACGCGACGGTACCCAGCTCCGGGCTCACTGGAATCTCATCCAAGTCCAAGTGGGCTTGTATGCCGGTTCGATTCCCGAACTCCCGCACATGCCATTCCACCGCTGCCGTCAAGCCGAGGTTGTCCAATACAGCGGGCCGCAGATCGGTCGCGATGCGGCGCACGGAAACGATGGCCGAATCCATAAGAGCGCCCAATTCGCGGATGCGTTGTTCGACTTCCGGCGCGGCCGGAAGGCTGAGTGGGGTTTCGCCAACACGCTTGCGGAGCGATGACAATTCCATTTTCATCACCGTGATCTGCTGGCCCAGTTCGTCGTGAATCTCCCGCGCGATCCGGATGCGTTCCTGTTCCCGCACCGCTTCGCGGCGTGCCGATAAAGCACGGAGGCTTTCCCGGGACGCGAGCAAGTCAGCTTCGGCCTGCTTCCTTTCGCGAATGTCAATCATGGTGCCGAGAACCAGCCGGCGGCCCGCCGCCGGCAGGGCAACCAGCCGCACCTCACACGGGATCGGCCTGCGGTGACGGTCGAAAAATATGGCTTCAAACACCGGTCTTTCCCCTCGCAGCGCCGCCTCGGTTCGTGCTTTGGTCCATTCAGCCGCTTCGCGGTCATCGGGCCTCGGAGGTCCGCCCAAATCCCGCACACCCATCTCCAGAATCTCAGCCCGGCTCAATCCGAACATGAGTTCCGCATTCGGGTTGGCGTCGATAAAACGGCCAGTATCGCAATTCAGCACAACCATCGCCTCCGGCGCATGTTCCACAATAGTCCTGAATCGCTGCTCACTATCGCCTAAACGGCGCTCCGAACGGAGCCTCTCCACCTCTGCCGCGGCGCGAACGGCAAAGATCCGGATCACGGATTCGATCAGGTTCGTATCGCTCAGGGCCCGTCTGAAAAGGACCACAACCAGTCCCATCGGCAGCCCCGCACTGTCAAACATCGGGGCGCCAACAAAGGCTTCGATGTTCCTTTTGGCCAGCATTTCGTCCTCTGGAAACTGCCGGCTGACGTGCTCCGGGTAGATGCACAGCTTCCGGCCCATAACGTTGGCGCAAGGCGTCCCCGCCAGACTATATTCGAAATTGTCAATCAATCCCGCATCCGCGAAGACGGCTGTGGTCTTGGCAATCCCCGATTCGCCGCGAGTTTCACTGATCAGGGCGAAATCCGCGCTGACAGCCTCCGCCAGATGCTTGACCAGGCCCTGGAAGAAACTTTCGTCCTGGGATACCGATACTCCTTTGGCCAAATAAGTGATGCCCAGCTCGGCGCGCTTGGTTGCCGTAATGTCCTTTTCTACTCCCCAATAACGAAGCAGTTTGCCGTCCTCGACCTCCACGATTCCGGAACTGGAAATATGGACGGGGCTCCCCTTTCTGTCCATCATGGTGAACTCGCGGTTGCGGCGCTGGAGGCCGGCACTAAAAAAGTGTTTCGCTTCCTGCTCAATCAATCCGGATGATCTAAGGACTGAGAACGGTTGCCCCACCAGTTCGCTCGCGCTTGAAAAACCATGAATGGCGGCGAACTCGTCATTGCATTCGGCAATGCGGGCGTTCATAGCCAACTGCACTTTCTCATCCAAACTCAGATTCAGGCTGATGGGAGGATCGGCCTCATACCGAACAATCCCCTCGGTGCTGTTTTTAATAAAGGCTTTGTAGCGTTCCTGGCTCTCACTCAAGGATCTCTCAATCCTGATTCGCGCGGTGATATCGGAGGAGATTCCGCAGACGGCGTACGGCTCACCTGATTCGTCCAGCAGCGGAAACTTGTGCGAGATGTAGGTATGCAGGCCATCGGCGTGAGGCACGGATTCCTCAAACTGGATGGGACGCCGCTCGCGCAACACACGTTCGTCATTGCCCCGGTAAATTGCGGCCCATTCCCTGGGCAGCAAATCGAAGTCTGTCTTGCCGATTACCTCCGTTGCAGGAAGCGGCAAAAGTTGTCGGAAGTAGCTGTTCGCTAATAAAAATTTGCCCTCGATATTCTTGACATAGATGGCTGCCTCGTTGTTATTGATGATCGCGTCGAGGAACCGCGTGCTCTTTGCGAGGGCCTTCGTTTGCGATTGCATGGCGCGTTCGGCTTTCCGCCCCCGCGAGATCGCGATGATCAGTGCAACAATCACAAGCCCTTGTACAAGAACAAACATCGCTCCGAACCAGATCTGATTCTTGTACTTCTCGTAGGCCGGGTCGGGCCTGTTCACCACCGTGCTGCCCTCCGGCAACCGGGACTCCTGGATGTTCCACTGCCGGAGTTGTTGATAATCGAACTGAAAGGGTTTCTTGTTGTCTACTTGAACAGGAACGCCGGCAGGAGAAGCACCTTGGAGCAGTTTGGTTGCCATCCGTCCGGCCAATTCCCCGTGACGGAACCCGTAATTGGCGGCCCATCCGATCACTCCCAGGCCCAATCCGAAGTTTGAAAAACTATATACCGGCCGATGGTTTGCGCGAGCCAGCCGCGCAACGGCCTCACGGGCACGAAGACTTCTGCCGGCCTCCACCGAGGTGGAGGATACGATCAGGATCAGGCTATCCGGAGGCGCCTGCTTCAACCTCGATTCCATTTCCTCGAGGCCAATTTCGGACTCGTCCAGAAACACGAACGACTGACGGGGATGTAGCAAGGCCGCCCGCTCCATCGCGGTTCGGCGTGCCTGCCCTACCGGGGAACCATCCGAAACCACGTAAACCAGCTTGGTTTGCGGATGGAACTCCAAGGCCGGTTCCAGAATTGAGGCGGAGCCGAAAGCCCCGAGCAATCCCGTAACCAGGTTGCGGTCGACATTTTCCATCACCTCTTCCGAGTTCAACCCGCAGGAGACAATCGGCGTCTTCGGAAAAAGCTCCTTGGAGTGACGCATCAGGAAATGAAACGCCGCATCGTCAAAACTCACAATTAAATCGAACCGCTTTCCGGCGTACTTTCCCTTGTATTCCCGAAACAATCTGGCGTCCAGAGCGGGTCCTCCAAAGCGCTGCTCATCCATGAACTCCACCCAGATTTCCACTTCATTCGGACCGGATTCGAGCACTGACCTGACGCCTCGGAGCGTCTCGTCGGCCCATTCGTAGCCCGCCCGGTAGGATGCCAACAAGAGCACGTTTTTTCCCGCGGAAGCGGCTAGCCCGGGATAGGGGCGCAGCAAGGGTAACATCGCCATTAGGCAAAGCAGACTGACGCGGCTTCTCCGCCAGCCCCTGAGGAGTGCCATTGGTAAAATTATAGTTGCATTTACCTGCCGAAAGTTGTAAAACTCCGCTGGTTACCCGGGCGCTCTAGAGGTTCACCAACCGCTGGCTGGTGTTGCCGAACCGATCGAGCTTCACGCCCATCTTGTCCTGAGAGAGCGGTAGAGGCTTGCAGGCGCGGCCAATGAACAGACGAGTATCGAGTGGACGATTGGGGTAGACCAGTCCCTTGGCGGTGTGGGAATCATGGATTTTTAAGCATATCGCGTTTGGCGGAATGTGCAGGAAACAGGAGATTGGCACATATCCGCCTTCATGATATGCTAATATGTATGAGGACCACGCTCAACCTCGATGACAGCCTGATGATGGCCTTGAAACAACATGCGAGCCGAACGGGCCGGACCATGACAGAGATCGTGGACTTGGCGCTTCGGGAGTTGATGACCCGGGAATCGCGGCCGGCCACCGGGTACCGGATGAAGTGGGTAAGCGTGCGGGGAAGCGGCCACCCGAGTGTGGACCTGACAGACCGGGATGCGCTCATCGAGCGGATGGAGGGCCGGGAGTGATCGCGGTGGACACGAACATCCTGGTATTCGCGCATCGCCAGGAACTACCCAGGCACAAGCTGGCGCTGCAGTGGTTACGGCGTCTTGCGGAAGGCAACACGCCATGGGGAGTGCCGGTGTTTTGCCTGGGCGAGTTCGTGCGCGTGGTCACACACCCGCGCGTCCTCCAGCCACCGTCCACTTTGGAGCAAGCATTGTTGGCGCTGGAGGGCCTTCTGAGTAGCCCGGCTGTGCGCGTTCTCAGTCCGGGGGTGCATTATTCGCAGTTGTTCCGCGATGCGGCGCGCGCGGGTGATGCCAGGGGAAATCTCGCCTTTGATGCTCAGATCGCGGCGGTGTGCGTGGAACACGGTGCTGTTTCCTTGCTTACGTTGGACCGGGACTTCAGCCGGTTCCCGGCCATCCGGATTGTGAGTTTGGAGGAGGCCCCATAAAGCATACGATCGAACTTGGGAGCATGAAAACCGGTTCGCAGGGTGCAGGGCGAGGGCTTGGTGGAGGGAGAGCGAGCCCCCAGGCTTTCCTAGGCACCCGCGAGTTTTTCGCGGCTGGCTATGAATGGCTTTAGCCCTATCCATAGCAGAAGTGCCGAGATTATGTGGGCTACCGAGGTTACTAATAGTAGTGAATAACCGACCATGGCGTCGCTCTTGAATAAGTAGTCGGTGGACAAGGCTACGGCGGTGGGTCCAAGGCCGAGGCCGATCAGGTTAATGACGAACAGGTAGATGGCGGAGGCTTGGCCCCTTAGGTTCGGTGGGGACATTTGCTGGATGGCGGCGGGGGCGACGCCAAAGGGGGCGGAGGTGAAGAATTGGGAGATGGCCAGGACCAGGAGGGCAATGTAGGGGTCCGGGATCATGTAGATGCAGATGCCGGCGGGGAACCAGGCGAGGGCCACGATGAGGCCGACGCGCATGGTGGAGTCGCGATGGCCGCGCGCGGAGAGCCAGTCGGCCCAGTGGCCTCCGGCTACGATGCCCAGCGTTCCGAGGATGCCGATGATGGAGCCGTACCAGATTCCGATTTCGGAGGCGGACCAGCCGTGGTGGCGGACGAAGAAAGTGGGGATCCAGGCTGAGGCTCCATAGGAGGAGAACGAGAGCAGGGCGAAGCCGAAGTTGTGGCAGAGGAAGGTGCGGCGGTTGGCGCGCCAGAACGCGAACGCTTCCTTCATTGGTATGGGTTTGGCGTGCTTGCGGCGGCGGTCCGGCTCGCGGACTGTGTACATGAGGGCCGCGAGCAGGATGCCGGGCATTCCGACCATGAAGAAGATTACCTGCCAGGGGCGGGTGGCTCCTACGATGGGGATCTGCCAGAGGTCCTGGCCGGAGGCGAAGGCGATGACCACTCCTCCCATCAGATAGGCGATGCCGGTGCCGAGGTAGATGCCCATCGAGTAGACGCTGATGGCGGTGGCGAGGCGGTGGGGCGGAAAGTAGTCCGTGATGAGCGAGTAGGCGGCCGGAGAGAGGGCGGCTTCGCCGACGCCGACGCCCATGCGAAGGAGGAACATCTGGACGTAGTTGCGGGCGAGGCCGCAGCCGGCGGTGAGCACGCTCCAGAGGACGAATCCGGCGGCGATGAGTCCGCGGCGGCTGCTGGAATCGGCGATGCGGCCGAGGATGATTCCGAAGAAGGTGTAGAAGACGGCGAAACTAAAGCCCATGAGGAGGCTCATTTCGGTGTCGGAGATGTTCAGGTCGCGGCGGATGGGACGGACGAGCAGGTTGAGAATCTGGCGGTCAATGAAAGAGAAGACGTAGACGAGCGTGAGGACGCCGACGACGTACCAGGCGTAGGCTGGGGAGGCGTAATCGCGTTGGTTAGAGGCAGGCTTCGAAGAGGCCGGCTGCACCTTGTCCTCCGCCGACGCACATGGTGACCACTCCGTAGCGGACTTTGCGGCGCAGCATCTCATTGGCGATAGTGCCGACGAGGCGGGAGCCAGTCATTCCGAAAGGATGGCCGATGGCGATGGAGCCTCCGTGCACGTTGAGTTTTTGAGGATCGATGCCGAGGCGGTCGCGGCAATAAAGCACCTGGACCGCGAAAGCTTCATTGAGTTCCCAGAGGCCGATGTCCCGCACGTTGAGGCCGTGACGCTGGAGGAGTTTGGGAACGGCGAAGACGGGTCCGATGCCCATTTCGTCCGGCTGGCAGCCGGCAACGGCGAAGCCGCGAAAGATGAGCTTGTAGGGGAGGCGAAGCTGATCGGCGCGCTGACGCGAGAGCAGGAGCGTGGCGGATGCGCCGTCAGAGAGCTGGCTGGAGTTGCCGGCGGTGACGCTTCCTTGCCCGCTGGTTTGGTCGAAGTGGGGTTTCAGAGCGGCGAGGCCTTCGAGGGTGGAGTCGGGGCGATTGCATTCATCTTTTTCGAGAAGGACTTCCTCCTCGCCAGTGGGCTCGCCGGTTTTCCTGTCGAGGATAGCGCGGGTAGTTCGCATGGGGGCGAGTTCGGCCTGGAAGAAGCCTTCCTGTTGGGCGCGGGCGGTGCGCTGCTGGCTGGCGAGGGCGTATTCGTCCTGCGCCTGGCGGGAAATGTTGTAGCGCTTGGCGACCACCTCGGCCGTGTCGCCCATGACCATGTAGGCGCCGGGGTAATGATCGGCCACCCAGGGGTTGGGGCTGCGTTCACGGCCCATCATGGTGATGCTCTCGACGCCTCCGCCGATGGCGGCTTCCGCGCCTTCGTGCATGATCTGGTGGGCGGCCATGGCGATGGCTTGGAGGCCGGAGGAGCAGAAGCGATTGACTGTGGTACCGGGGACGGTGGCGGGAAGCCCGGCGCGGAGGGCTGCGATACGTGCGACGTTGTGGCCGGAGGCTCCTGCGGGATAGCCGCAGCCGAGGATAACGTCCTCGATTTCTGAGGGGTCGAGCCCGGGGGCGGAGGCGAGGACGGCCTGTATGCAATGGGCGGCTTGATCGTCAGGGCGGGTTTTGTTGAGGGAGCCGCGGAAGGATTTCGCGAGCGGGGTTCGCTTGGAGTCTACGATGACGGCTTCTCGCATGTGTTACTCCTGTTGCCAGTCTGAGAAGCGCTTGCCTTCTTCGGCGAGGCGTTTGAGGAGCGGGGCGGGGGTCCAGAGTTCTCCGTGGGCGGCTTGGAATTCACAGACGCGCTGGTAGACTTTGTCGAGGCCGACGGTGTCGGCGTAGAACATGGGACCGCCGCGATGGGCTGGGAAGCCGTAGCCGTTGAGATAGATGATGTCGATGTCGACCGGGCGCAGGGCGATGCCTTCTTCCAGGATGCGCGCGCCTTCGTTTACCAGGCCGTAGATGCAACGGTCCAGGATCTCTTCGCGGGAGACGCTGCGGCGCGCAATGCCGGCGGCGGCGGCGGACTGGCGGAGGAGCGCATCGACGGCCGGGTCCGGGAGGCGGTTGCGCTGTTCGTCGTAGTGGTACCAGCCGGCGCGGGTCTTTTGCCCGAAGCGGCCCATCTCGCAGAGCTGGTCCTCGACGAGCGGCTGGCGGATGCCGGGCTTTTCCAGATGCTTGAACTCCTTGCGAATGCGCCAGCCGACATCGAGACCGGCGAGGTCGCCGACGGAAAGGGGCCCCATGGCCATGCCGAATTCGTAGAGCACGTCGTCGACTTCGACGATGGATGCGCCTTCCTCGACCAGGAACTGGGCTTCGCGGCGGTAAGGGTGAAACATGCGATTGCCGACGAAGCCGCGGCAGTTGCCGACAACGACGGCGACCTTGCCGAGCTTCTTGCCGATGGCGAGTGAGGCTCCGATGATTTCCGGGGAAGTGGCCTTGCCACGGACGATTTCGAGCAGGCGCATGACGTTGGCTGGGCTGAAGTAGTGATGGCCGATGACGTCCTGGGGCCGCTTGGTGGCAGAGCCAATCTCATCAATGCTGAGCGTGGAGGTGTTGCTGGCGAGGATGGCTCCGGGGCGCGCGATGGCGTCGATCTCGGCAAAGATCTTTTTCTTGAGATCCATCGCTTCAAAGACGGCCTCGACGACGATGTCGGCATCGGAGAAGCCGTCGTAGGTGAGCGTGGGAGTGATGAGAGCGAGGCGGCGCTCGGCCTCTTCGCGGCTGAGGCGGCCCTTGGTGACGGTGCTTTCGTAGTTGCGGCGAATGGTGGCCATTCCTTTGTCGAGGGCCTCTTGGGTAGTCTCCTTGAGAGTGACGGGGATGCCGGCGTTGGCGTAGTTCATGGTGATGCCGCCGCCCATCGTGCCTGCGCCGATGATGGCTGCTTTGCGAATTGCGAAATCGGGTTTGATGGAGACGTCGGGGATCTTGGAGACTTCGCGCTCGCCGAAAAAGGCATGGATGAGGGACTTGGATTCGGAGGAGAAGAGACATTCCTGGAACAGGCGTGCTTCTTCGGCGAGTCCTTCTTCAAAGGTGAGGTGAGTGGCGGCGGCGACGGCTTCGATGGCGCGGAGAGGGGCCTGACGGCCGCGGAGTTTTTGGGCGACTTTTTTGGCGAGCGCGGCGCGATCGAAATCGGCGAGCTTGGGGCTGGGACTGCTGGTCCGGCGTGGGCCTTCGAGGGTCATGGCGAAAGCAACGGCGCCTGCAAGCAAGTCGCCATCGATGAGTTGATCGACGAGGCCGAGTTCGAAGGCGGTGTGCGCGGGGATGGGATCGCCGAACGCGCATAGCTCGGCTGCTTTGGCTGAACCGATCAGGCGCGGAAGCCGCTGAGTACCGCCGGCCCCGGGGATGAGGCCGAGTTTCACTTCCGGTTGTCCAACTTGCGCGCCGGGCACGGCAACACGGTAGTGGCAGGCCATGGCAAATTCCAGGCCGCCGCCAAAGGCCGTTCCATGGATGGCCGCCACGACTGGTTTGGATGCGTTTTCGATTTGTTCGAGGATCGGGTTAAGGCCGACGCCACGGTCGCGCTGGCCGGAGGTGATCTTGCCGAACTCCTTGATGTCGGCGCCGGCGATAAAAGTGCGGCCGGACCCGATGAGGACGGCGGCGCGCAGGTTGGGGTCGGCAACGATCTGTTCGACGCATTCGAGGATGCCTTCGGGAACGCCAGGGCTGAGGGCGTTGACGGGCGGGTTATGGATGGCGATGACGCCGACGGCGCCTTCGCGGGTGAGTTGGACAAGTGAGGTCATAGATTACGGTAGGAGCCAGTATAGTCTTTTCGCGGCCGGTGCGGGGAGGATCGTGGGGCGGCGAGCGCCATCGGCGCCAGCAAGAGCTATCAGGAATCACTGCCTGACAACTGTCTGATACGATTGACCATGGTCACCTGTAAATGGTAATCTGAGAGCCGGAGGGTTCAATGGCCATTCGGAAGTCAGCCGACTCCACGGTCCCGGCGGCTGTGTTCAAAGCGACGTGTCTGGAACTGCTCGATCAGGTTCGCGACCGGCGGGCCCGTTTCGTCATCACCAAGCGCGGCAAGCCGGTTGCGCGGCTGGTTCCGGTGGATTCGCCTGGACGGACATCGTTATTCGGCTACATGAAAGGCGTCATCACTATCCACGGGGACATCGTCAGTCCCACGGGTGAGGTCTGGGATGCGGAGACGGATTGAACCCGATGCCCCGCTGCTGCTGGACACGCACGTTTGGGTCTGGCTGATCGAGGGCGTTCCAGGCAGGCTTTCCGCCAGCGACATCGAAATGGTCGAACGGGCAGGAGAGAACGCCGGCATTCTTGTTTCGGCAATCTCGGTTTGGGAGCTGGGAGTGCTGGAGGCGAAAGGCCGAGTGGCGCTGTCGACCGGCATCCATGCCTGGGTGGAGCGCGCCATGGGCGCGCCGGGCGTGAAGCTCGCCGGTCTAACACCGGCCATCGCCCTCGATGCCAGCCGGCTGCCGGGTAATCCGCATGGAGATGCAGCCGACCGAATCCTTATAGCGACCGCGCGCCGTTACCGGGCACGGCTTGCCACTCGTGACCGCGCAATTCTCACCTACGCTCGAACGGGCGCCGTGGAAGTGCAGCCGGTCTGAAACCGGGCGAAGGCTTGGGCTGTTTAGCCGGCAAAATGAAATCGATCTGGCCGTGGCGCAGACTGGCTAGCGCCCTTGCTTGGGTGGCTTTAGGGGATGTTCTCACGATTTGCACGCGCATCGAGCAGGCAGAAAGATGGTACAGAAAGGCGGCAAGTCAAAGCCCCGATCTCGCAAAAGCCTAGGGCAAGACTCTGGCCCAAAACCGCTTAGCCCGACCGTAGCGGAAGGGCCGCCCGCGACTGCCTGTCGCCGGTGTCGACGAGAGTCGGGAGGAGATAGAGCTGATCGCATCAACTCGATGCACTACGCCCGGATCATCCGTCGCTGTTGGACGCGAAGTTGCGACAGGAGCTTGGATACAGCCGACACAGTAGGCGGCGGCCAAACCTTCCCTCACCTGGCATCAAATGGCAATCAGGATCCGACGTTCCGCCCGGTCAGAACAGAAACTTCATCCCGAACTGAATCTGGCGGCCGGTGGCGGTGCCATTAGAGAGTGTTCCAAAGGTGGGGTTCCCCGCGTTGCAAGCCGCCCCCGCCGGGCCAATACACGTCATGGACTGCGCCGAGGCCGAGGGCAGGAAAAATGTCGGCGTGTTGGTCAGGTTGAAGAACTCGGCGCGGAACCGCAAGGTGTAACGCTCGGTGATTCGCGTGTTCTTGAAGGCTGAAAAATCGAAGTTGACCGATCCGGGCCCGCGCACCACACGCCGCCGAGTCGCCGAGCAACTGGATATTCGCGCCGGAGACCGATCGCGCGGTGCCAGACACTTTGAACGCGCCGGGATTGAAGAAGCCGTCCACGGAACGGTTTTCCTGAATCTGAGTGGGCTGCCCGGCGACGCGATCGGGCATGTTGAAAGTTTTGAAAATCGGGGCTAGAACGTTGGTGCGCAGGTCGGAGGGGAAGCAGCCGCGCACGATGGTGATGCCGTTGGTCTGCCAGCCACCCACCAGGCGATTGCTTTTCATCCACGGCAGCTCGTAGCCGTAACTGGCGACGAAGATTTGGGGGACATCAATGGGCGCCGCCGCGCGCTCGCGCGATAAGTTGTAATTGTCGAACACGAAACTGGTGCCTCCATTTTGGGTGAAAGAGGAAGGTCCGGTGCCGTTGGTCTCCATGTTCTTCTGGACGGTGTGATTCACTAGGAAGTTCAGTCCCGACGCGAAGCGTTTCTCCAATTTGAAATTCACGGCGTGGTAGGAGGAGGTGCCGGTGGAATCCACTATCGGTATGGTTCCATTCACATTCGGGAAGGGCCGGAAGCGCTGCACGTTGCGCCCATCGAGTGCGTATTCGAACGGCACCTGATTCCCTTGCAGGAACGCCGTCGCCAAGTCGCGGCCGCAGTCACGAAACGGAGCGAAAATGCGGACGGCGGAAATAATCGCGACGCTTGTGCGCGAAGCACGCTGCAGTTGAGCGCTGTCAGTAAGTGATTGACAAGAGTTGCTTGGGGTGCAAGAGATCGCGAGTTTAAATCTCGCCGACTCGACATGCCTTCCCCTCTATTTCAAAGACTTACGGATCGCAGACGCAGCAAGCATCAGGTTTTCGTCCAAAGCGGGACCGGCACCAATTGTCAAGCACCGTCTTGCTTTCGGAGCAAACCTTTTGACCTTTGATGTTCTTCACCTGAAGCGTCCCGCAGGTGGCCGTATGGAGTACAATCAGCTTCCCATTCAGCAGCCAGTTCGTCACGTACCCGTTCTGATTCGCTGTCAGCCACCCTAGGAATGCCGGTGTTTGACCTCTTTGAAAAATCGCGGCGCTCATAGTGAAATCCTCGTAGATCTTCCCGGACTCTTCATCTCAGGGGCCAGCGTTTCTTCGTCTCAACTCTATCGAGCAATTCCTCGATGGCTTGACAAACGAAGTTCACCACAGTCATGCCCTGGCTCCCTACATAGGCCTTCATCCGCCGTTGAAGAGCGGTAGGCACCGGTACTGATACTTGAACTGTTTCAGGCGTTTTATGTTCCATGGTTCTTAATGTACCATCTACACATGCTTTTGTCAATCGCTCAACAGTCGGCCTCCGGCTCGGACTTCTTTGCCGCAGCCGGAGGTTCATCAACCCGATTCCATGATTATTCAGGGCCTCCCGCTTTGCTGCCCGTCGACCATTGACAATTCGTCGAACTTGCCGCATGGTCTAATGGTGGCAGGCAGGTGAACGAGAGTGGAGGAACGTGCGGTGAAGCCATTCAAGAACTCCCCCTGGATCGTAGCCGATCCGGACCTTTTGGGCGGTAAGCTCGCGATTCGGGGAACTAGATTCTCCGTCTCTTTCATTTTGTCGTGTCTGGCCGAAGGGATGAGCGTCGAGGAAATCGAGGAAACGTACGGCCAGTTTCCTCACGAGGCGATCCCTGAAGTGATGCGGGTCGCTTCGGAAATCCTGGACGCTCCGAATGTGGCTGCTTGACGTTAACCTGCCGAAGAAGACCGGCGGGCTTCTCGGCGAGTTTGGAATTGAGGCTTTCTGCGCGGACGACCGGGGGTGGGGAGATCTCACCAACGGTGCGCTGGTGGAAGCGGCTCAACAAGCCGGTTTTCGATGCATCCTTACGCGTGACCGTCTGTTCAGCGAGTCTGCCACCCGGGCGCTAAAACGCTTTCCTGAATTCTGCGTCGTGCTCGTAACGATTCCGCAACTTCGCGGCCCCGAATTCCTGGAGCAATTCCGAAGCGCTTGGGCCCGCAACCCGATCCAACCCATCGCTGGGCAGTTGTTGCGCTGGCCCGCTGACTGATCGGGCCAGCATTTTATGGGACACCACGACCGCGACAGGAGCGCTTGCATGCAGCCAGCACAGTCGGCGGCGGACAAACTAGCCACCGCTTGACATCCAAGGCGATCAGCATCCGTCCTTCCACCCGGGTCAGAACAGAAACTTCATCCCAAACTGAATTTGGCGGCCGGTGGCGGTGCCATTGGACAGTGTTCCGAAGGTGGGGTTGCCCGCGTTGCAAGCAGCCCCCGCCGCTCCAATACAGGTCATCGACTGAGCCGAGGCCGACGGCAGGAAAAATGTCGGGGTGTTGGTGAGATTGAAAAACTCGGCGCGGAACTGCAAGGTGTAACGCTCCGTGATCCGGGTGTTCTTGAACGCCGAAAAATCCAAGTTGACCGATCCGGGCCCACGCACTACACGCCGTGCCGAGTCGCCGAGCAACTGGATGTTGGCGCCGGAATTTGATCGAACGGTGCCGGGCACTTTGAACGCGGCGGGATTGAAGAACCTGTCCACGGACCGATTTTCCTGAAACTGGATAGGCTGCCCTGCGACGCGATCCGGCATGTTGAACGTGTTGAAAATCGGGGCCAGCACGTTGGTGCGCAGGTCGGAGGGGAAGCCGCCCCGCACGAAGGAAATGCCATTAATCTGCCAGCCGCCCACAAGACGATTCTTTTTCATCCAAGGCAGCTCGTAGCCGAAACTGGCGCCGAGGATTTGCGCAACATCAATGGGCGCCACGGCCCGCTCGCGCGACAGGTTGTAGTTGTCAAACACGAAGCTGGTCCCACCGTTCTGGGTGAAGGAGGAAGGTCCGGTGCCGTTGGTCTCCATGTTCTTCTGGACGGTGTAGTTCACCAGGAAGCTGAGTCCCGAGGCGAAGCGTTTCTCCAATTTGAAACTCGCGGCGTGGTAGGAAGAAGTGCCGGTGGAATCCACTGTTGGGATGGTTCCATTGACATTCGGGAAGGGCCGGAAGCGCTGGACGTTGCGCCCGTCG
>Ga0209726_10004884_pt1 | contig 16761 bp, 18 predicted proteins | sample Subgrocontami54m_FD_187453 | JGI IMG/M metagenome (GOLD analysis project Ga0209726, IMG submission 187453) | Subsurface groundwater microbial communities from S. Glens Falls, New York, USA - GMW46 contaminated, 5.4 m (SPAdes) (version 3) | ecosystem: Environmental > Aquatic > Deep subsurface >... | reverse complement strand
TTGCTGCCATAGCCGGAAACCAGGTCGCGCGTGAGCCAATCCCGTGTCTTGCTCGCGTCAAACACCTCGCGGACACGCTGGGCGGTGGTCATCGCGGGCCTTTTCCCGGCTTTGGCTTCATCCGCAACCAGTTTGGCGAACTGGGCGGCGATCCCATCCTGCACCTTCCCCACCCCAGCCCAATCATTCACGGAGATCCAGACGATATGCGTGGGATTCCCCGGTCCGCGAAGGATGGGGACCTCGATGCCCCAAGCCTGGACGACCCCTTCCGCCATCAGCTTGTCGAGCACCGGCACACCCACGGTCTTCGCCAGCACCATGAACTCTTCTTCTTTCCCGGCGTTGACGGTGAAGTCATGCCACAGGGTCAAGGGTTGAGGCGGTGGAGCCTGTTGCGCCGCCAGCGACAGGCACAAGACCAGCGACACAGCGAATACCATCGAGAGTCGTTTCAACATAGATTGCCTCCCTTGTCAGTTTGAGTACTGAGACGGATGCGGGCTTTTGGTTGGCAAGAAGGATCCAGCCCGAGTGAGCGCTACTCTTTTTGTACGCCTGCGAGGGCGAAGCGTCAACGTTGCGGTTCACTGGGTAGTGTCCTATTAGGGAGTTGCCGCTAGGTAGCCAGTAGCAACTCAAACTCTTCCAATAATTTTACGTGGTCGTCCGTTTGAAGCGAAGCCTTTGCGTAGAAGCGGTTTTCCTCAAAAGGCGCATTAATGCGCCGCTCAATGGTAAACCTCGAAAGCTTGATAGCTAAATCCGAAGTGTCCGTCCAAAAACTCACTCCGCCAAGCTCAAAAGGCTGGATGTTCTTCTGGCCACATGCGGCGGTTATTTTGGCTGCAAGTGGGGCAAGCCTGGGGTCGAGGCTTGGAAGAGGCCGATCTAGGCGAACATTTAGTTCGCTGATATACATCTTTGCCCTAATCATTTGTGGCGAATATGACAAACTAAAGTCTCTTGCCGCAGTACTGAGCATGTCTTGCAGGAAGCCATCGGAATCCTTCGTGTTTGACATGGTAGTAGCAATGAATCCGTCGTTAAATATTCCTAACTCGACGCCCACAAAAATCTCTTCTTTCGCCTGAAATGAGCCCTGCTTGAACATTAATCCCTTGGTGGTTGGGTCGAGGTCGTTTACGGAACTCGGAACAATGGCGAATTCATAGTTGTCCTTGAGCCAAGCGATAAGTTCAACAGAGATATTCTTCCCGCGTGGATTCAGGTCGCCAAGTTCCAGGAACCAAGTGGAACGCGCCGCTAGGACGTTTACAAGTTGCATGCCGTTCCTCTCAGTGACCCAAGGCGTTCCGGCATAGGTGGCAACGCGGTCAACGAGCCAAGTTCCGAACTGGCGCGCTGACGCAGCTTTTCGAGGTCCTCTTCAATCTTGCCAAGGGCGGCCTGAGTAATGCCGGCCTCTTTTTCAAAGCTAGGTAGGTCCGTGTACCCCTCAGCCACCTCTTCAACCCACTTCATGAACTCTTTGAATGTCACGATCTTCGGAATAAACGCCAAATCGAATCCGGCCACGATTCGGAGAGCCGTGTTAAAAGTCAAGTTCCCGTAATTAGGGTCTTCCGCCCTTGACACCACGCCTTGCGTCACGCCAGCCTCTTCCGCCAACAATCCTTGGGACATTCTGCGTTTCTTCCTAATTGTGCGGACTTGCAGGGGAAAAGCCTGTTTCACAAGGGCCGTCACAAACTCTTCGCGGTACTTCTTGTTCTTTGAGAGCTTCTTCCAAACGTCATTCGAAATGGTCTTCGAAGTGGTCACAAGTCCTCCCCTCATCTCTTTCGAAATCGGCCTTGTACTTCATGGCGAGCTCGAAAGCATTGGTTGGTGTCGGGCTCCTGCCGCTCTTCTCAAGGCCACCCAGCATGACAAACTCCCGTTCGATGGGTGGCGGCCAAATACCCAACATTCTGAATTTCCTCTTTTTTCGTTTCGTGCCAACCTGCTGCTCAACCTCAAACCTGATTTCACCCAACCCTACATGAGGGCCAGTCAAAACTTTGAATTGCTCCAGCTCTGGGTCATCCCAGACTTCGATACCGGCAAGGGTAATCAAGGTCGCCTCAAACCTTGCCACAACCGCATGATCTTGGGTCGCACACCAATTCCGGATGAGGTTTCCTTCCTCATCGGAGACATAGTCCACGACGTGCCATACGGGCATGCTATACCAGTCCCGCAAAGAATGCAATATTACATTTTAGGGCTTGACTCCTGCCATGCAATATTGCATACTACACATATGAGCAGCAAAAAGAGAAGGCCAGCTAACTTGCTTGGGGACAAGGGTTGCTGGCCTATGTTCTTTGTGGGGCTAGCAGGCTCGCCGCAGGGTGACCGTCTGGAGGCACCGGCGGGGGGTTCAACTCCCTCTAGCTCCACCACATCATAAGCGCCCCGCCCGTAGCTATGAACTGCGGAACGGGGCTTGCCTCTGGATTTCGGCCAAAGGCAGGGTTTGCACCCGCTGTCATTTTGGCCGCTTTCCCAGAAGAAAGCAAGGTTCAAAGTGACGTGCCACAACTGTCAGGTTATCTGCAAGCGATTCGGGAGAACGAAAGCAGGCCGTCAGCGATTCCGTTGCCGTGAATGCTCCCGCACTTTCACTGAATCAGTACCACACCCACTCGGAGAAATGCGCCTGTCTATAGATCGTGCGCTGCTCTGCCTACAACTCATCGTTGAAGGTAACTCAATCCGGAGCACAGAGCGGATTACCGGAGTACACCGCGACACGATTCTCAGCCTTTTGGTGCTGGCAGGTCACCGCTCCGAGAACTTACTTGCGGACCTTGTCCAGAATGTAGCCGCAAGAGACGTGCAATGCGATGAGATGTGGGGTTATGTGGGGATGAAGGAAAAGACGAAGGGCAGGGAGCACGGCGACGCAGTTGGCGACGCCTATTGCTTTGTTGCCATCGAACGCCACAGCAAGATGATTCTTGCGTGGCATCTTGGGCGGCGCACGTCGCGGGACACGCTTACATTCATGGTGAAACTGCGCCGTGCCTGTTCGGGAAGGTTCCAGCTAACCACCGATGGATTCCACGCCTACCCGGATGCGGTTGAGAGGGTTTTCGGGAGTTCGATAGATTTCGCCCAACTCGTAAAGGTTTACTCCTCGCCCCGCGACGGCGAACAGCGGTATTCGCCAGGGGAGGTTGTGGACGCAATCGTTATGCCCAGAAGCGGGATGCCAGATTACCAGCGAATCTGTACGTCGCACATAGAACGGCAGAACCTGACGATGCGGATGCAGATTCGGAGACTAACCCGCCTCACAAATGCGTTCTCTAAGAAATGGGACAACCTGAAAGCGGCAATCGCGCTACACTTTGCCTATTACAACCTGTGCAGGCCGCATAGGAGCATAAGAGTGACTCCGGCAATGGAAGCAGGGTTAGCAGATCACGTCTGGACGCTGGCAGAATTGCTAGGAGCGGCAACTCCCTAATAGGACACTACCGTTCACTGGCTGTTGGCCCTGGCGCCCGGCGAATCAGATCGGTTCCCGATAGCGGCGCAGGCGGACGGCGGCGGCGAGGAAGGCCGCGGCGAGAGCCAGGCCGAACCAGAAGCCGGGACTGGCGAGGAACTGAGCCAGCGGCGGCGTGAGGGCGGCCAGCGTCATGGGAGTGTTGCGAGGCGGCATGCCTTCTGGGCCCCCCATGAAGCGATATGCGAGCCAGCCGCCAAAGTGCGAGGTGTTGAAGGCGATTTTCTCGACCAGGCCGACGGCGAGCAGGGGCAGCGTGGCCCAGAGATAGGGCGCGCGGCGCGACCAGGCGGAGCACAGCAGCAGCCATCCCCAGATCGGCGCGTACCAGAACCCGTGACCCACGACCAGGTGGTAGAAGAGGATCCACGCCATCTGCCAGAACGACACGTGGGACCACACGCTGAGGCCGGTTCCCATCAGCCTGGCGCTGCCCAATAGCAGCATGATCGCCTGCGTCACCACGGTGATGACCCAGGTGACCAGCGGGATAACGACGAACGGAATGCTCGCCTTGGCGAGGACGGTGGTCAGGTCGGAGACGGGCAGCGACTTCCAGAACAGGACGCTGCGATCGCGACGCTCGCCGTACAGCGCGTCGAGACAATAGAACATCCCGACGAGGAACGTGGTGAACATGAGCAGCAGCGCGGCAAAGGTGTACGGCTGCTCGATGCGCTCGTGCTGCTGCATGGCGTCGAGCGCCGAGGCGGCGCGCAACTTGTCGGGCAGGGCGACCAGGCCGAGCGCGAAACCCACCACGATCAGCGCCGCGACCGCGAGCGGCGCGAGGTAAAGGTAGCGGTTCTCCCACAACTCGCGGCGCACGGACCAGCAGAAGCGCCGGGCCTCCGAGATGGCAGCGGGCGCGCTTGCCTGCGCTCCCAGGGAAGCCTCGGGCATGGCGTTGGTTGGAGTATTCACCGCTTCGCTCCTTGTGCTTGGTGGTTGCTCATCACGGCGACGAACAAGTCGGTGATGCTGGGCGTGCGCACCTCGCCCAGCGCCGCGAGCTGCCGGCGGTCGACGGCATCGAACAGCAGGATGCTCCGTCCGAGAACCTGGCGCTCGTGGATGGGCTTGAGCGCCCGCGCCGCAGCGACCTGCTGGGGATGCACCGCCACCTCCAGGTAGCGCGATCCCAATGCTTCCATGCTGCAATCGAACACGATGCGCCCGCGGCCGATGAACATGACGTCGGTGAGCACATGCTCGATCTCTTCCACCTGGTGGGTCGCCACCAGGATGGTGCGGTTGCCGTCGAAGTAGTCGTTGAGCAGGGTATCGTAGAAGTGCTTGCGATACAGGATGTCGAGGCCGAGCGTGGGCTCGTCCAGCACCAGCAAGCGCGCGTCGATGGCCATCACCAGCGCGAGGTGCAGCTGGGTCACCATGCCCTTGGATAATTCCCGCACCTTCCTGCCGGGCTGGATGTCGGTCTTGGCCAGAAAAGCTTCCGCCTTGACGCGATCGAATCGCGGATGGACCCCGGCGACGTAATCGAGCGCCTGCGAGACGCGTATCCAGCGCGGCAGCACGGCGACATCGGAGATGAAGCAGACATCGCGCACCAGCTGATCGCGCTCACTCCACGGGTCGCGCCCGAGCACCCTCAGCTCCCCTTGGTATGAGATGAGTCCGAGGATGGCGTTGAGCGCGGTGGTCTTGCCGGCGCCGTTGGGGCCGATGAGTCCGAGGATGCGGCCCTCTTCGACGCGCAGGTCGACGCCGTCCAGCGCGACCGTTGTGCCGTAGGCCTTGCGCAGGCCGCGGGCTTCTATGCATGCCATGGCTTCAGCTCTCCTCCTCCGGGGGACCCGGCTTCGCGGGCTTCGACGGCGCGGCCTTCGACGACGGCCGCGAGCCATTCAGCAGCTCCTCCGCCTTCAGGCCGAGCCGCTGGATGCTTTCGTGGATGCGGGGCCACTCTTCCGCGAGGAACTTCTGGCGCTCGCTCTGGAGCAGCAGGTCGCGCGCGCCAGCATTGATGAACATGCCGCGGCCGCGCCGGGATTCGACCAGCCCATCCTCCGCCAGTTGCTGGTAGCCCTTGAGGACTGTGAGTGGATTCACCCGGTACTCAGCCGCGACGTGGCGCACGGAGGGCAGCGGGTCGCCTTCCTTGAGCACTCCGTCCAGGATCATGGCGACGACACGGTCGCGAAGCTGGCGGTAGATCGGCTGATTGTCGTTCCACTCACGGTCCATCAGGTTTTCCAGGAAACCCAACCTTACCAGAGAGGCGGCGCGCCTCAGCTTTTACGGTGCAGGTCGAAGTGCGCGTGGATCGGGTTGTCGCCCAACATAAACGTCCAGTCCTCGGTGTGATGGTCGGCGTCGATGATGGTGAACAGCGCGTGGTGCATGTGCTGGCTCTGGTTTCTGCCGGTGATGTCGACGAACTCGAACTCCACCGTCTTCCCGTCGGGCGACATCTTGCCCGTCATGCGAGGGCGGTTTCCGGCGTCGCAATAGTGAATGAGTGTGAGCTGGTCTCCCTCCACGTAAAGCATGGTGACCGGATGGTCGTACTTGGTGGCATCGAGCGGCGTCCCTGCTTCCTGCAGCTCGTGCACCAGCGCGTTCCCCCGCGAGGTCACGCGCATCGAGACGTGGAGCGGGTTCATCTTGACGGCCCCCATCTTGGCTTTCATGGCTTCCGGCAGGTCGGTGGCTATGGCGCCTTCCCACTCTCCCGCGAGGGTCTTCATGGCGTCGAAGGACTTCTGGGCGTCGGACTTCGGGGGTGCGGTCTTCGGGACCTCCGACTTGGGCGCGGGGGACTGGGTGAAAGCGACTGTGGAAAGCAACAGCAGAACAACGGACAGCGTAAAACGAAGCGATTTCATGTTTCATTCTCCTTGAGAGGTTCATCTCATCTAGACTGTTATAGTTAACTATAACACTAGTACACATGTCAAGCGTTTATTATTTTCCTTGCCCGCGGCGCGGGTGTCTTCCCTCTCTGCCAAAGGCTGTCTACCAGGAGAAGGGTGGGCCGTCCGCCCGGATGCGTAACGATATAATTCCCACGAAAGGAGTTGGCCAAATGGAACTCATAGGCACCGTGGAAAGCTTGTGGCGCTACCCAGTCAAGAGCATGCGCGGAGAAGAGTTGCAGGAGGCCTTTGTAGGGTTCCCCGGAGTATACGGGGATCGTCTCTACGCCTTTCGTGATTCCGTGGCGCCGAAAGGATTTCCCTATTTGACGGGCCGGGAACTGGAAACGATGCTGCTGTATCAACCGCGGTATCGAAATCCAGAAGGCATGACAAAGCCAGCCAATCTTGCCGAGGCTGAAGCGATTGGACCTGGACTCACCCCGGTTTACCCGGACTCGGCCGACCTTGCGCTCGATGTCGAGACACCGTCGGGAGAACGACTGGCGATCGAAGACCCCAGGCTGATCGACCTGCTACGCGCCGGGATTCGCGAGTCGCATGAACTGACCTTGCTACGATCAGACCGGGCGATGACGGATTGCCGGCCGGTCTCGCTGTTTTCGATCCAGACGGCTCGGCAACTCGGAGAGGAGTTGGGAACCAGCTTGGACAAGCGCCGCTTCCGCGCGAACATCTACCTCGATCTCAAATCCGGGAGAGGTTTCGACGAGGATACATTTGTAGGCCGGACCTTGCGCGTCGGCACCAAGACCACCATCGCGGTGATGGACCGCGACCCCCGCTGCAAGATGATAACGCTCGATCCGGACACCGGGCAGCAGAATGCAGAGGTCATGAAGCAATTGGCTCGCGCCCATGAAACCAAGGCTGGCGTTTACGGCGCGGTTCTAATCGAGGGTACGATCCGGCCGGGCGACGAGATTCTCTCTGATGGATCAACGTAGGCGGTTTCTTCTTAAACCCACCCTTGCGAAAACCGCGCAAGAGCCTGCCCTGCTTTTGCCGAGCGAAGCTCGCCCTGATTTCAAGCCGAGCGGAGCGAGCCCTGAGCAGAGCCGAAGGGTCAGCCGAAGGGGAAGTCGAAGGGATGGGGCACCCTCAAGATTCATTTCCAACGGGGGAGGGTGGGCCACCCGCCACCCTCAGGGTCCGGTTCCACTAGGAATAAGGGTGGGCCACCCGCCGTACATCCATTCCCGCTTCTTGCGCATCCCATAGTTTGTTAAAGGGAGGTGCGCTTTGAAAGCGTTACTGAGTTGCCGCCCCTGAGACGGATTGCCAAGAGTTGTCAGGAACTCAAACCTTCACGAGTCGGGGGGCCTCCTGAAATAAATACCGATTCGTAGGGGCACTCCAATGGAGAAGTTTTTCGAGATGGTGAACACTCATTGTTCACTACACTGTTGAAAACGCCGTACCTAAAAGTCGTACCTGACGACGCCCTAGAATGGATTAAATAGCCCTGTCGCGCGACAGGGCTATTTAACTTGTTACCATTCTCAAGCTATAAAGACCCACCACCCAAGATTCATTCCGCGCCGAAGGGTGAGCCACCCGCCCCCCTGTCAATCTCATCTGCTGCGTCTTCATACACCGTCTTCATCAGTGCTTCTAGCTCTGGCGACAACTTGCAGTAGAGCAGCTCAATCCCAGTGGCGACCTTGCCTGTCGCAGCCCGTTTGAACAATTCGTAAAACGGTTGGTTCGTCAGCACCAGGAACTTCTTGTCAGCTTCAATGAGCGACAAGAAATACAGTTCCGCATACGCGCCCTGGCATTTTGCTGCCGGGTTTTTCTGCCGCCTCGTCTTCCCCGATGCTGATTTGATGCCTGCAACGACCTTGCGATCCAGCGACACTGCGTCGAATTCGTGAACCGCGTCGCTATCCCGCAACGGTAACTCCATCTTGAAGAATGGCTGGTTGAACTTGTGCTTCAGCCATTCGCGCACGAATGGCTCAATCTTCGTCTTGATGATCTGGGTGTTGGCCACTTTCCTTGTCGAGTTTGCCTCGGAAATGCGACGAGAGTATATCGTAAGCAGCCTCATCAACAAAGGAAACGATGCGCTGCGTTCACTGCGGGAACGAGATTGCTGACGAGACGCGGGATCACGTGTTTCCTGCATCGTGGTATCCATCGACAACTCCGCCCGAGATTCAGTGGTGGACTGTTCCAAGTTGCAGGAAATGCAACGGCAGCTTTGGCAAGATGGAAAGGGAGCTATTTATCCGGCTTGCAATGTGCATGGATCCTCGACGAGGCGAGGCTGCGGGGCTGTCGGCTAGGGCTGTTCGGTCCATGGGCATAGGAGCTGAGGGGATAAGTCTGAGAGAACGCCTGCACAGGAGAGCACTCAAGCTAAAGATTCTAGGTTCAATGTGGCGCTACAAGCCTGGAACTGAGACACTTCCCGGCTTTGGGCCGCATCCGGGATTTCCCGAACACGAGCAGATGGCGGTGAGCATTCCGGCTAAGCTGCTGGAGCAAGTTGCAAGGAAGATAGTGCGGGGATGCGAATACCGGCTGGCGGAGCAGCGTCTAGTCGAGGCACCGTATCAAGTACGTGTCTATTTTGTGCATCAAGGAAATGTTCCAGCTAATGTCGTGCAAGCGTTTCAGAGCCGTGGCGCACGCACGACGCATCTTGGACCGGGTTTCAGAGTAACGAGGGTCCCGGCGCACGACGAACCGGGTTCGGTAATGTACGAGATTGTCGTGTGGGGGACGCTCGTGATCTACGGTGCGATTCTTCCCGAGGAGGCTCAGCCGGGTGAACATGGTGGGGAACGGGATTAGTGGTGAGCGCGGAAGGAATCGAACCTTCAACCTACTGATTAAGAGTCAGTTGCAAACCGAACCGCCTCCATTTTCCGCTGCGAATCGCAATTCTCGTCTCGACCCCGGATTGCATTTTGTTCCTGACTTGTGCGCTTGTGACTTATAGGTTACAATCCATCGGTGTTCGGGATTCGCCGGTATGTCACCCGCGCGGGAAAAGACGTGGTTGGCGATTGGCTGGCGCGTCTGGAGGACCGCCATGCGCGAGCAAGAATCGTGGCGCGGATCGACCGCCTTTCCCTGGGCAACTTCGGCGACTCGAAACATCTGCGTGAGGGAGTATGGGAACTGAGGATCGACTGGGGACCGGGGTATCGGGTGTACTACGCGATGGTGGGCCGGGCGTGCGTGCTGCTTCTGTGCGGCGGCGACAAACGCAAGCAGTCCTCTGACATAGAACGGGCGATCGCATAGCTCCGAGATTACAAAGAAAGGACGCGAAAGGCATGAAACACAAGGCCAGCATCTCCCACGACCAAGCGATGGTTCGGGAGCTCCATGAAAACCCGGAGTTTGCCGCTGAGTACTTGAGAGCCGCGCTCGAAGACGAGCAGGAACCCCGTGTGCTTCTGCTGGCCTTGCGCCGAGTCGCGGAAGCGCGGGGCGGTATAGCGAAGGTGGCCAAGGCTGCTGGCGTCGAGCGCGAGAGCCTTTATCGAGCTTTGTCAGCCCACGGCAATCCCCGGCTCTCTACGCTGGTGGCCGTAACCAAGGCAATGGGTTTGAAACTTACAGTTGAGGCCGGGCAATAGAACCCGCCCCCCGGGGCGAACTCCCGCTGAAGCAGTGGTGAGCGCGGAAGGAATCGAACCTTCAACCTACTGATTAAGAGTCAGTTGCTCTGCCAATTGAGCTACGCGCCCACGTTCGAACGGGAACAAGACGGCGAGAAAGTGATTATAGCATCCGCGTTTCCAGCCGCGAGGCGATTGCAATTGACAATGGACAATTGGCAATTGGCCAGCGAATCCACACTCAACGCCAATCGACAATTGACAATTGGCCAGGGCCGCGGAAGCACGGTAATCCTTACCCGGCGGCGCCCTTCGGCGGGGGCATGAGGACGTACTCGCGCTTCACGTACACGCGGTACCAGTAGGTCCAGTAGCAAACCGGGGTCAGCGGCTTGTCGGTGACAAACTCTCTTCGATACCAGGGGCGCGTTGGGTGGAGGTGGTGATCGAGGTGACGGTTCAGATTGAAGAGGGGTATCCACACCCGGTATTCATTCGAGAAGTTGGTATCTCCGGGCCGGCTGTGGTGCTCGATGGCGCCCCGCAGCGAGCTGGACAAGGAAGTGACGAGGTTCAGAAGCAACAGCTTCGCCACCATCCAGGGCAGGCCTACGTAGACCCAGAAGGAGACCCAGGCGATGGTCTGGAGGAACCCCAGCACGATGCGGCTCCTTTTGATCCCGGGAAAACCGCCGTTCCATGCCTTCCAGAAGTAGCCCGCGTGCTGAGAAAACTCGAGGACTCGCAACAAGCCCAGGAGCGATACTCGGTGACCCTTGTCCTTTTCCGCCTGGGCCGCCGGATCTCTCTCCGTGTTCAGCCAGGTGTGGTGCGCCAGGTGGCTGACGCGAAACACCTCCATCATGCCGAAGCTGATCAACAAGCCGTCAAACAGGGAGAGGGTCAGAAGATTGCGCTCCCGGCCTCGGAAGGGGATGCCGTGGATGTACTCGTGCAACAGGATGCCAACGCGGTGATGGAGCAGGGCGCAGGGGACCAGGGCCAGCCAAAACGGCGTCTTGACCAGGAGGGCGATCATCGCCGCAAATAGAGCGGCGAGAGCGAGGTGGGTGAGCAGCGGTGCGTACCGGCCTTTCAGGAAACCTCGCAAGAGCATCAAAGACCTTTCCTCCTTGGAAGCAACCAAAACCCTACGCTACATTATTTTGCTAGAACGAACCACTCACCGGCGGCCGCCGCTTGTGCCAGTCGGTGTGCTGCTGGAAGGCGCGGGCGGCGCGCAGGACGGCCGACTCTGCCAGTGGCGGGCCGATGAACTGGATACCTACGGGGAGCTTCCCTTCCGTAAATCCGCAGGGGACGCTGATGGCGGGCAGGCCGCACAGGTTGCCGATGCCGCCGATGGGGTCGGAGAAGTCGAGGGCCTTGTCGAGATCGTCTGACAGCTTCGTAGCGGCAACCGGAAGGGACGCCGCGCAGAGCACGTCGAACTTTTCGAAGAGGGCTTCCATCTTCTTCTGCACGATGCCGCGGATGCGCATGGCGCGCAGGAAGTCGGAGGCCGGGATCTGGCGGTTGATGTAGCCGCCGAGGCGGCCCTGGTCGTCCACCAGTTCGGAGACGCGGCCGGAATCAATCAGCGCCTCGAAGGCGGAGGCGCCTTCGACCGAGATGATGGTTCCCGCGGCCGAGCCAAAGGCGCCTTTTCCGTCCGGCAGCTCGGCGTCGGAAAAGTCAAAACCATTTTTCTTTAGAGTCTCCACGGCGAGCTTGACCGCGGATTCGACGCCCGGATCCATCTTCTTCCACTGATTGGTGAGCCAGCCCACGCGCAATTTCTTCCCGATTGCGGCGGGCGCATAGGGGAAGGCTGCGTCGGCGGGGGGAAGCGAGCCAGGGTCGGCAGGGTCGTGTCCGGCGATGGCGGAGAGGATGAGCCCGCAATCCTCGGCCGAGCGCGCCATGGGGCCGATCTTGTCCATGGAGAAGGAGAGCGCCATGGCGCCGTGGCGGCTGACGCGTCCATAGGTGGGCCGCAGGCCGGAGACGCCGCAATAGGCCGAGGGACAGACGATGGAGCCCCAAGTCTCCGTCCCGATGGCGAAGCCGGCGAGCCCGGCGGCCACGATGGCGCCCGAGCCGGAAGACGACCCGCAGGTCCAGCACTCCTCGTTCCAGGGATTGTGCGCGGGGCCGCTGATGGAGGCGTTGCCGAAGTGGTAGCCCATGCCTCCGGCCAGCTCGATCATGGCCGCCTTGCCCAAGAGCACGGCGCCCGCCCGGCGCAGGCGCTCGATGACGGTGGCGTCGTAGTCGAACTTCTGCCCGGCGAAGGGACGCGCGCCCCAGGTGGTGGGATATCCGGCGACGGCCAGCAAGTCCTTGGCGGCGTAAGGGATGCCGTGCAGCGGCCCGCGATACTTCCCCGCCGCGATCTCGCGCTCGGCGGCCGCGGCTTCCTGGAGCGTGAGTTCCGGGGTCAGGGTGGCGTAGGCGTTCAGCTTCGCGCCCAGCGTCTGGCTGCGTTCCAGATAGCTTTCCGCCAGCTTAACCGGGGAAAGCTTGCGCGCCCGGATGCGCTGGCCCAATTCGCGGACGGATAGATAAAGGATGTCTTCCAAATAGAGTGCGTCCGGGGAAATCATGGCTGGCGCTTCCCTCCCCGGCGTAGTTTGAGGACAGTGGCCGGCTCGTCGGAGATGGAGAGGGGAAAGGCGCGCAGGCTCTCCACCCCCTCCTGGCCCAGGGTGATGAGGCGGCGGACCTCGGCCTTCTGCGCGCCGGAGAGACGGTCGCCGAACTGGCGCATCACGCCTTGCACGCGGGCCTCGACCTCCGCCTGGCTGGCGGCGGAGAGCTTGGCGGGAGCGTTGGTTTCGGCTGGCGACGGGGCGGCCGGCGCGGGGAGCGCAGGCGCGGTGGCCTGCGAGAAGGCGTTCGCGGGCAGCACGGCGATGGTGGCCGCGGCCAGCGCTGCGTTTCGCGCAAAGTTACGGCGGGTGATGTTGCTGCCGCATTTTCGGTGATCGATCTTCTTGGGCATCGCCCGCCTCTCGCTAACCACGATTCACTATCCACGAGCCACTGATTTTGAATCCGGAGCCTAATCGAACCGCGAGGCGGCGTCAACGGTTTGTAGAAGAAGCAGGTCCCTCGACTCGTGTTCCCTCGCGACGACGCTCGGTCGCCCTCGCTCGGGATGACAATTCAAGAGAAACACGGCTGCGGCACGGCTGAAGTCGTGCCCCTCCAAAATCCGAGTGACGTGCCCCTCCGAAATCTTCAGTGGGAAGCGGTGCTAGAAGGTGAAGGCGAGGCCGCCGCGGATGGAGCGCGGGGCCTGCATCAGGTAGAGGGTGTGGCCGTCCTGTCCGAAGACGGGGACGTAGCCCTCGGCCAGCAGGTTGCGCACGTCGATCAGCGCTTCCATGTGGCCGAGCGAGGAACTCTTGGGCAGCGGCTGGCGGATGAAGAAGCTGAAGTAGGGATCGGCCTGGCCGGGAGAGGCGTCGAACAGGTCCACCGGGGTGAGGGCGTGGGTGCTGGTCCATTTGTAGGAGGCGATCCAGCGCGTGCCGGCGCGCGGCACCCGGCCCATCATCTTGGCGGTCACCGCGTGCGCGTACTGGTTGCGCAGCGCCGAATGCACCTGATCCCAGGCCAAGTTCGAGCCTTCCAGGTTCAGTACGCCGCCGTAGGCGTAGGCGAGCGTGCCGCTGAGGTGCGGGCCGAGCTTGCGCTCCGCCACCACGCGTAGGCCGCGCGCGTCGAGGTTGCCGCCATTGAAGGCGAAGGTGCCGGAATAGACGTCCGCCAGGAACTCGCCGGAGGCGGAACTCACGACGCCGGCGCCGAAGAGGGCGGTGTCCGAGATGTGGTCGCTGTAGAGGGCCACCTGCAGGCTGTTCTTCCCCTGGCGGCGGGAGAGGGAGATCTCCTGGTGGCGGGCGCGCTCCAACCGGGGTTCGGCCCCCAGCAGCGTAACCCGCGGACCGGACTCGGTGAGGTCGGCGGGCGCGGTGTCAAAGCCCTTGGCCAGGCGGGTGGTGGGCTGGGCCGTGGCGTACTGGTAGCGCACCACGGTGTTGGGCGAAAGGTGCACCCCCACGCCACCGAAGGGCCGGAAGGCATTCATCCGCCCGCGAAACTGGATGCCCTGCAGCTCGCCGCCGTAGTTCAGCTCGACGAAATCCATGAGGGTCGTGCTGTCGGAAAGAGAGAGAGACAGCGCCTCGAGCGCGGCGTCGCGGCCGGCGGCATCGGGCGCGGCCAGACGGCGGAAGGTGACCGCCAGCTCGGGACGGGAGCCGTTGGAAAGCTTATGAGAGTAGGTGGCGCGCAGAACGGTGGTGGGAGACCCGTTGCCGTATCCCACGTCCCCGGCAAAAGAAACGGTTGCGGCCGAGGAAAACAGGGAGCGCTCCACGTTGAACGCCGCCGTCTGGTCGCCGGCGCTTCCGAAGCCTTCATTCTCGGAGCCGGCCAGGAAGGCCACCCGCGCCTTCAGGGTGCGGTCCTCTTGGCGGGAGGAGCTGCTCACCACCACCAGCGGGCCGTCATCGAGCACGCGCAGGATGGGGCGGTTGGCGGTGGAGCGCAGGGTCCACTTCCAGTCGTCGTCTTCTTCCGAGGCGCGGCGGCGGGTGGGCAGCAGTTCCATGGCTTCGAACAGGGTGTTGAGCGTCAGGTTGACGGCCAGGTGGGCGCCGGCGCGCAAGGCCACGTTCTCCCGCAGGGTGGGCAGGAAGGCGGGCGCGGTGACTTTGACGAAGTACACGCCGGGCAGCAGGCCGGCGGCCCGGTAGTAGCCGCGTGCGTCGGTGAATACGGTGAGGGTCTCGAGGCCGCCGGTGGTGAACACCTCGACGCTGGCCCCCATCTGGGGCGTCCCGCGGGAACTCTTCACATACCCGCCGATGGAGCCGGGCTTGGAAGCGGCCAGGGCCGGTACCGCCAGCGCCAGCGTGATCAGCACCCAACCCAGCTTTTTGCCTGCGCTCACTACCTGCGTCCTTTCCGCTTACTCGACCACGAACTTGGCCGAAGGGGCGATGGACTGCTTGGAGACGTTGTCGCTCACTCTTACAGTGACCTGATAGGTGCCGGGTTCGAGGGCAGTCAACGACACCTGCTTCTCCAGCGTCACCTGGTCGCCCAAGTTGCCCATCTGGTCGGTGGACTCGCTGGAGGTGACCACCGCCTGGTTGTTGGCGGTGTTCACGACCTGGTATTCGAAGGTCGCGGAGGGTTTGTTGGTTTTCTCATCCACGCCCAGGTTGTAGACCTGCATCCAGAAGCTGAGCTTCTGGGTGCGCTTGAAGATGGCGGGCTTGCCGTCGGAGGATGCCAGGCGCGGGCGCACCTTGGTGGCGCCGATCACGAAGCTGCCGGTGCCCACGTTCTTGGGCGCGACCTTCTCCATCTGGTCGGCCAAGATGAGGGTGGAGGAGGCCAGCTTCTCATCGCCGAAGTCCGGCACCTGGATGCCTCTGCTCCAGGTTCCGACGCGGTCGCCGTTCACGTCCTTGACCACCAGATCCACGCGGTAGCGCCCGGGGCGCAGCGGCATGGCCTTCCAGTAGACGGAGGAGTTCTCGATGGTCTTGGGCAGCAGCTCGGCGGGGACGTCCACCTGCACCGTATCCTCGAAGGTCTGCGCGATGCGCCCGGTGAGGGTGGTGACCCGCCCGAAGATGTTGACCACGCCGCGCTGGATGCCGTCCTTGTTGACGAAGGTGATGTCCCGGTTCTTCACCTGCACGGTCACCGGCACCAGCACCGTATCCGAGGTGACGCGGACGAAATCGGCGCGCACGTCAAAGGGCAGCAGGTTCACGCGGATCTTGTGCGTGACCACTTCCTCCAGGTCCTTGAACTTGATGGAGGGCGTCCGGTTGAGCTTGCCGTAGATCTCCAGGCGGTCGAACTCGTTGTTGGACTGGCTATGATTGGTGAACGGTCCCTGCCCCAGCCGCTCGATGCCGCCGGTGGTGAAGCGGTCGGTCTTGCTTCTCAGCCCCATCTCCTCGTACCAGGTCTGGCCGGCGTTGGGGACGTAGAGCAAGGCATCCTTTTCGGAACGGTCCATGGTCATGTGGTAGTCGCCGCACATGCAGTTATCCACGAACTCGATGGTGATCTCCTGGCCGATGTCCTCCAGGTAGCGGTAGCGCCAGATCTCAAAGGGATAGGTGGAGGTGGATCCGCCGCCCTCCTCCACCGGGCGCTGATATTGGCCGCCGGTGGGATGGGCTTCGATCTCATCCGCCGGGCCAAAAATCACGTAGACGCGGCCGCGGTCTGTGCGGAAGCCGGCCTTGCCCGATTGGTAGTGCTCGTTCGCGTAGGTGATGCGCCGGTAGTGCTCTTCCTTGAATTCGTTTTCCACGGTGTCGGGAGTGGGGTCGCGCCGCAGCCAGAACTGCTCGACGAACTGGTCGCGCTCCTCATCGTTGGAGAGCTGCTTGAAGGCCGAGAGTTCCTCATCCATGATGATCCAGCGGACGTCCTCGTCCAGCCAGCGCTTCATCTCCTTGCTCAACTCTTGTTTGAGGGCCTTCTCGTTGGCCTTGCGCTGCTTCTCGGTCAGGGGGCGCTTCAGAGGATCTTCCTGCGGGTGGGAGGGCTGGGCGTCGGAGTTCTGGGCCAGGAGCAAGCTCCCGGACAGGAAAAGGGCCCAAACACTCAGGAGAAGAACACTACGAAAACCGTCGCGTCGCATGAACAGAACAGACGCTCCTTCCGCAAAAATGGATGCTTGGATTCTAGGTTGTTTTGCAGGTCGAAGCAAGCTCTAAAGTCA
>Ga0209726_10004883_pt1 | contig 16764 bp, 11 predicted proteins | sample Subgrocontami54m_FD_187453 | JGI IMG/M metagenome (GOLD analysis project Ga0209726, IMG submission 187453) | Subsurface groundwater microbial communities from S. Glens Falls, New York, USA - GMW46 contaminated, 5.4 m (SPAdes) (version 3) | ecosystem: Environmental > Aquatic > Deep subsurface >... | reverse complement strand
CACGTCTGGAACACCTAGCGCCGGGACCTTACTGCCGGGGGCGGCGCTGACGGTGCTGAATCCGTTCACCACGTCGGGAACGCCCAGCGCCGGGACCTTACTGCCGGGGGCTGCGCTTACCGTGCTGAATCCGTTTACCACGTCTGGAACACCTAGCGCCGGGACCTTACTGCCGGGGGCGGCGCTGACGGTGCTGAATCCGTTCACCACGTCGGGAACGCCCAGCGCCGGGACCTTGCTGCCGGGGGCGGCGCTGACGGTGCTGAATCCGTTCACCACGTCTGGAACGCCCGGCACCGGGACCTTGCTGCCGGGTGCGGCACTGACTGCATCCAATATTTCGTTCAGCCCGACCAGCGCTAAATCTGGAACTGCTGTAACGATCAAGGGATCTGGTTTCTGGGATGGAAATCAGACACTGCCGGCACTGACATCGAACCGCGTTTCTGCAGTAACCATTGCCGGGTTTGGGGCACTCAACTTTACCGTGACAGATAACAACACCATTGTAGCGGCAACGATTCCAGGTCCGTCGATTGGCTCCGGTCCCGTGGTTGTTTCGACTATTAACGGTACGTTTACAACCGCGACGAATTTCTTTATCACCGGTCCAGGCACTACGGCCGGGGCAGCCACTACTATTTCCAGCGCGGGTGGAAATAACCAAACCGGCACGCACGGCACTGCTTTGACGGTTCCGTTCACCGTTTTGGTGACCGATGCCAATGGCGTTCCTGTCTCGGGAGTTTCCGTGACGTTTGCAGTCGCAAGCGGTGGCGGCACGATTTCGCCGACGCAACCGGTTACCACGAATGCGCAGGGTTTGGCCTCTTCTACCTTGACCTTGGGAGCCACTCCGGGAACCAATAGCGTCACAGCAACTTCTGGGACTCTAACGGGCAGTCCGGTGACGTTCACCGCGACGGGCAATTAGGAAGGAAGAAATGGCATCACGCGATAGACTGATTGGAAACAGGCGATCTTGGCATTATGCTACGCAATTGGAGGACAACATGGACAACAACAAGAAAACCATAACCGGAGGGCGAATCACGCTAGGGCTCCTGACGGCCCTGCTGGCGCTCGCCTTCGGCCCAAATTTGCTCGCGCAGTCGTTCAACGCTGGCGGGACAGGGCCTCTCGGCGATTTTCTGAACCCAGTGACCGTGTCCGACGGGACGAACACTTGCAACTACGCTACGCTGGTGATTGACCTGTCACTGGGTAAAGTCTTTGCCACGCCGGGCAACTTCGTCGGCGGCACGGGTTGTAATCCGGCCCCGGTGGACGTTACCAGCGCGGTGTTTACACCACCGATCGCCTCGTTTGACGGTTCGGCGGGTGTGCTGGATGTAGCGAGCTTTCGACTGCGGCAGAGCAATGTTGGAGGCACCTCCACCCCCGCCCGAAACGTAACGCTGAGTTTCGTTGCCAACGCCAACAATACCCCGGTGGTCATTCGGGCCGGCTGCCCAGCCACGCCGACCGCGGGCTGCGGCAATGTGACGATCGACGCCAGCCAAATTGTTAGCCTGGATGGGGGAGCTGCTGGGGAGGTGGGCGGTACCGGAGGACTGTTACGCGGTCCTGGAGGCGCGGGTGGTCCCGGGGGCTACCGGGGCGGTGACGGCGGCAATGGGGGAATTACGCCTTCGGTAGGCTCGTCCGGCTTTGGTCCGGGGGGTGCGGCCGGCGGAGCCATTGCGACTGGCGCAGGCCCTGCAAGGTTTCTTACCACGGGAGTTGTTCTACCCAGTTTGTTCAATAACACGATATCCGTCTCGAACCTCGGCGGCGGAGACCTTTTGACACAGTTGCGCGGAGGCTCTGGCGGCGGCGGCGGCGGCGGCACAACGAACTCCTCAGCTGGCAGGGGCGGCGGCGGGGGCGGAGGAGCGATCCTGATTGCAGCCAACAGCGCCATCACGGTTAACGGAACCTTGTCCGCGCGAGGCGGCCTTGCTGAGTTGGGAGCCTGTCCTCCTGCACAAAGGTATGGTTCGCCAGGCACCGGAGGCGCGATCCGCTTAGTCTCCGCTACAATTACAGGCGCAGGCGCCATCACAGCCACCGCAGGCCAGCAGGGCAACCCCGGTTGTGCCGGTGGCTCGAGCGGATCGGACAACGGGCTCGTTCGGCTGGAGGCTTTCACGATCTCTTTCAGCGGCACCTTGAGCGGCGGCGTGGCCGCTGCCAGCGCGCCGGGGCAGATTCTTATGCCTAATGCCGCTCCGGCGGGGTCCAACCCGTTCCTCCGATTCGGCAGAATGAGGGATGCAGGCAATGCGAGCAATTGCGTCTCTTCGAGCGCCTCGGATTCTCCCTGCGCCCTTTTTCCCGCCGCGTCGCAGGCGACACCGGGGCGGACCGGCTCGGTTAGTGCGGTGGATGCGACCATGCCCAACCCAGCATCGGTCAGCAGCACAGTGAACATCGATTTCATTGTAGGCCCCATTCCGGGTTTCCCCGCTTCCCCGACGAACCAGAACATCACGCTGGTGGTGACGTCCCTCGATCCGGCGCAAGGGGCGGCGAAAAACTATATAGCGGCAATCAGTCCGCTTCAAACCGACTCCGTCTTTTGTCCCGCCAGCGCCTGCAAGGTTACTATGACGGGTGTCACTCTCCCGCTTGGGTTCAGTTCCATGTCTGCCTTTGTCGTACTGAACCTCACGAGCGGCGGCACGTTGGCGCGCAATTTCCCGACAATGTATGAAGGCGAGCCGATCGAGAGCGTCAAGCTCCAGTCCAGCGGCAAGGATACCGAGTATGTCCTGATCTCGAAATCCGGCCGCGAGTTCCCCTATGTTCCGGGGACAAAAAGATAGCGGCTTCCTGCGGGGGAGCTCGTCCGCTATACGGTGCAATTAGAAGTGAGAGTCAGCTACCTCAAATGAAAAGCAGATCCCTCGTCGAAGACTCCTCGGGATGACATCGTCCTTTAATATTTCAGGACGATGTCATCCTGACGACCAACGGGAGGAAGGATCTGCTTTTTCTGTCGGGGGTGACTCCCACTTCTAGACCGTTTTCATCGTTAGTGTATAGCAATGTAGCCCGGCCCCGCAGGGGCCGACCGTGAATAGCCATAGGTTTCAACCTACGGTTGGCAACGAAATAAACAGTCCAACCCCGCGAGGGGTTGACTCCGGACGTGCTATACAGCAACCATGAAAACGCTCTAATTGGACCCTCCGCTCTACGGCGAGTTCCCCGAGCGAGGCTGAGAAGGTATACTAACAACAGTGCCCGGGATACCAGCGAAAGGGAGAAGGCCCTGAGCGAATCACGACGATCTCCGGCGATGATTTCACACAATGAAAGCAACGTTTTTCAGTACGGCTCTCTTCCTCGGATTGCTGCTGTCCATGCCGGCGCCGATGGAGGGAGCCGCTCTGAGCAACGGCTCGCTGCAAGGAACCTACTTTTTCGTTCTGCAAAGAATTGACACCCAGATTATTTTCGGATTCCGCTTCACCACCGCCCAAGGCTTCATGACGTTCGATCAGAATGGCAAGATTGCCGTCTCGGGCGCCATCAATCGCGATGGGACCGTTCAAACGCTTAACAGCTCCGGCACCTATAGTCTTTCCGCGGCGGGAAACGTGCAGGTAGCGCTGCCGGATCCGTCTATCTCGGTCCGGGGGAAAGTCGCCTTCGATTTGACTTCGATCGTGGCGACGAATGTCACGGACGCCAATCCTTTTACCCAGGAGATTTTCATTGCGACCAAGCAGTCTCCGTCGCCGTTCGTTTCCGGAGTGGTGAACGGCAGATATTTCCTCTCCGAAAGAACGGTCACGGCGGGCAGCGGCATGCCGCTGTTCGAGAGCGCATCCGGGACCATCACTTTGGACGGAAAGGCATCGGTGGGAACCCAGGGAGGCTGCACGTTCGATCTTTTGAGCAACCGCAATGGCTCGATCGTTCCGGTCAGCGGGACGGGCACTTACGCGATCGGGCCCGATGGCAGTGTTTCGCTGAGCCTGCCGGGCAGCTTGCCGGGAAGGAATTCGGCGGTCAAATTTGGTTTTACCGCGGACGGCAACATCGGCGTGGGCGCGACGGTCGTGTTACAGAGCAATGCTACGCACGACGTTTTTTCCCTCGTCCGGGCGGCCAGCGACGGCTTGGGCAATGCTTCCTTGAACGGCTCCTACGAGATCGTCACCAGCTCCTGGAACAACCCGAACTTCTCGACTTCCGAAGCGTCGGCCGACTACTTCGGCGACGGAACCGTCTCGTATCGTCCCGTCCAGACCGGCACGCCGGCCGCGGGGAATGTAACCATCGCTACCGATGGCAGCCTGCAGTTCACGGGCCTGCCCAACGCCGCGGGATCGTTTCGCGGCGGAGTGGGATTTTCCGGCCACTCCTTTGTCGCCGCCGCCGTCGGCGATGCTTCGGCTCACCGCTTTCTGATGGCGATTCGCACGCCTTCGCAGGTGACCTCGGTGGCCAATGCCGCCAGTTTCTCCTCCAGCGCGGCGATGAGTCCCGGAGCGCTGATTAGCATCTTCGGGAGAAATTTGGCGCGGCGAACCGCCCTGTTTTCCACCGTGCCCCTGCCTAGGTCGCTGGCAGGGACAACGGTGAAGATTGGGGGAGTCGAGGCGCCCCTGCTGTTCGTCTCTCCGTACCAGCTCAACCTGCAAGTGCCGTATGAAGTGCAGCCGGGCCAATCCAACATCACGGTCGTTCTCGATGGATTCGAGAGCGGGCCGCTGGCCGTCACCGTGAATAACAGCGGTCCGGGGATCTTTACGCTGACCAGCGACGGGCGTGGCGCGGGTATCTTTTTGCATGGCGCCGATTTTTCGCTGGTGACCAGGACGAATCCGGCGCGACCCGGCGAGGTTGTGCTGATCTATGGAACGGGCCTTGGCGCCGTGCTTCCGTCGGTGAAGAGCGGCGAACTCGCGCCAGGCGATCCTCCGGCATCCGCCACCGCCTCAGTCTCGGTCACGATCAACGGGATCGACGCCGGAACACCGCTCTTTGCCGGATTGGCTCCCGGCTTTGTGGGGCTCTACCAGGTGAACGTCCCAATCCCGGCAGCCATCACAACCGCCGGCGACGTTCCCGTCGTGATCACCGCCGCGGGAGTGCCTGGCAATTCCGTGACTCTGCCGGTCGCGCCATAGGGCCATTGGGAAGCGTGGTAGCCACGGTGGGCACGTTCCGGGTTTGTTCAAGCAAAGGCCCACGGCACAATAAGCGTGCCGTGGCTACATCGCCTTCAACGAGCCGGAGTTTCCGCTACGCGTCGGAGAGGTCTTCTTTCGGCTCCGAATCTTCCAGCTCGCTCGATTCGAAAATCTCCTTGCAGTCCAGACACTCCACGAACTCTCCGTTATCGTCGTGAGAAATAATCAAGGTTCGGGGATGTTCACAATTAGTTGGCATGGATGATTCTCTCTGTTGGTGTCGTCATTTTCCCGCCAGCGCGTGGATCGATCGGGACCTGCCCTCGCGGAGGGATTTTAGGTGGGAGTCCCGCCCGCTTCCTGAGGTCCCCGTGAAACAGAATCCTGCGCCAGCCTATGAGCATAATTTTAAATTGCAAAAAGCAATTGTCAAGAGTTCTTATTTTGAAAAGGGGTGGCATGGCCGCCGCGCCGGTTGCGGTAACTCTTTTGAGACTATCGAACGCAACGGGATGCGTTGCGGCGGCGGTCGAATAGGCTAGTTCCAGGGACTTCCATGGACCAGACCCCTCATTCCGTCATCGCGCAATTTCTGGAGCACCTGCGGGTGGAGCGCAATTACTCTCCTCACACTCTGCGGAACTACCGCAGCGACTTGATGGCCTTTTTCTATGGCAAGGATTTTCGCGGCAGCAGGAAAGAGGAAGAAGCGCGGCAGGGACCAGCGACGGAAGATACCAACTCGATTGCCATCGACTACCTGAAAATCCGGGACTATCTGGCGCGATTGCACTTCGAGCGGCGCAAGGCGGCGACCGTGGCGCGGAAGCTCGCTGCGCTGCGTTCGTTCTACCGCTACGCCTGCCGCGAGGGACTGACGGAAGAGAACCCGGCGAAACTGGTCTCCAGTCCCCGGCTGCCGCAGACGCTGCCCGACGTCATGACGGTGGAGGAAACCAATCGCCTGATTGATGCCGTGGGAAGTAGCGATGCGGTGGGAAGCGGCGGAGAGCCATCGGGATCGCCGGCGCTCGCGGCGAGGGACCTTGCCATCCTCGAACTACTCTATGGATCGGGACTGCGCGTCAGCGAGCTGGTGGGGTTGGATCTCGATCGGCTCGATCTCCGCGAGTCGGTGCTGCTCGCGCGCGGCAAGGGAAAGAAGGAGCGCGTGGTGCCGTTCGGCGGCAAAGCGAACGCGGCACTCGATCGCTATCTCCCGTTGCGCGAGGAGATCCTGCGAGACCATCACGCCGAAACTCCGGCGGTGTTTGTGAATGCGCGCGGAGGAAGGCTGACCACGCGCTCGGCTGCCCGCATCGTCAAAAAGTATGCCATCCTGTACCGCGGCGACACGACGCTCCACCCGCATTCGCTGCGGCACGCCTTCGCGACGCACCTGCTGGGCGAGGGAGCGGACCTGCGCGCCATTCAGGAACTGCTCGGACACAGCAGCCTGTCGAGCACGCAGAAATATACGCGTATTTCGATCCGTCAATTGATGGAAGTATACGACAAAGCCCATCCGCGGGCCTGAGCGCTGGGCCGCGGCGTGTGTATCCAACCCGGACTAGGGGGCGGAACCACATAAGCGTTTACTTAAATCCGGATTTTTTTGCCTTCATTGTTCCTTCCGGCTTGCCCGAAGGGCAATACCGTGAATAGCCGTAGGTTTTAACCTACGGAAACGGATTCGGAAAAATGGTCACGGCCCCGAAGGGGCCGGACAATGATGAGATGACGGTCAACCCCTGGCGGGGTTGAATTTGCTCCGTTGGTTCCCTTTTCCGTAGGTTAAAATCCCGCACTGCCGGACTATTCACGGGCGGCCCTGCCGGGTCGGGCGCGGACTGGAACACGACCGATATCAAAAAGTCTTGGCCTAAGTAAACGCTTTTTGGGGGCGGAAACACTGAATGGAACTCAATGCCGCGGTTGCAAAGTACCTGGAAGTCGTGAAGGAGTACCGGCAGCCGATGCCGCTCTCCAGTTTCGGTCTTCCAAAGGACGAGCTGGAAGCGATGCTCGGGGCCTGGGACGAAGACTATCATCTACACCGCCACTTCGAATTGCTTTCTCCGGACGCGGACCCTTCGGGCGTGCGGGAGAATCGGGCGACCTATTCGGTGCGAGGTCTCGGGTACAGCGCCATCGTGATTCATGAATCGATTCGAGAAGTCCTCGCCCCAAACGCCAACCATGACGCCGCCCCAAACGCCGCCAATGACGCCGCCCATGACGCTGAATGAGGAGCCGGTCCGAATCCGGGAGTACCGGGCATCCGATTTCGCGCGCATTTGCGAAATCGACCGGCTGTGCTTTTCCGATGCCATCGCGTACTCGCCCGAGGAGGTCGCGCTGGGGCTGGGGCAGCCGGGTGCGTTTTGTTTCGTCGCCGAGCAGGAAGAGTCGGTCGTTGGATTTGTGCTGGCATGCGTTGCCAGACGGCAGCTCGGGCATATTATTACGATCGACGTGCTCGACTCGTTTCGGCGGCGCCACCTGGGCGGAAGGCTCATGGAGCGGGCCGAGCAGCGCCTGAGCGAGAAAGGCGTACGGCGCGTGGTTCTGGAGGTGGACTTGCGGAATGACGCGGCGCTTCGTTTTTACGAGGGCCGCGGATATGTCGCGAAGCGCCGTCTGCCGCATTATTACGCGGACGGGGCCGATGCGTACTTAATGGAAAAGAGCTTGCCGGGGAGTTAACCGGAGGTTTCGAAAGAGTGGACCTCGGTGCTGCCTGTAAATTGAATGGAACGGACGCGGTTGGTGCCGTCCGGCTGAGTGACGGAGCGGATGGTGACTCCTTCCGGCATCGGCTTGGCTTGCTTCGGTATGCAGTGCACCTTGGCAGCCGGTCGCTGACCGGGACGATAGGGCAGCCGGAAGAAGTAAATGCAGGGATCGCCAGCCGTCCCTTTATCGCTCTTGTGAAGGACCAGATACTTGCCCGGATTCAGGAGCACACCACCCACGGAGTAACCGCGTCCCAGATATACTTCACCTCGTTCGAAGGTGTGTATTTCCGTGCTGCCGGGAAACTGAACGGAGTGCACCACGGAAGTCCCATCCGGTTGGGCGGCGGAACGGAGGATGAACCTCCTGACCTCCGGCGCGTCAATCGGCGCGCAGCGTAGTTGAGCGACCGCTTCTTGACCGGGACGATAGGGCATCCGGTAAAAGTAGGTGGCCTCTTTCTCGGTGCTGGATTCCGCAAACTTTCTGTGAATCACCAGATACTTTCCCGCCTCGAGAAGCACGCCTCCCACGGTATTACCGCGCCCCAGGGTGATTTTCTGGCGCTGCTCCTGGAACGGAACCAGCGAATTCCACGACACCACGTCCGCAGCGTCGTCCAAGACATTTTGCCGAGCGTCATCTCGATACTGGGCAATGAGCAGCGGGTTCGGGGTGGCAGTTCCTGTTATTAAAATACCGATCATTTGCAATAAAACTGTTCTCCATCTCATGCGGCCTCCCTACATTCGGACACCACCCCATTCGAGGAGAAGAGCAATTCACTTTCCAAACGAATTGTTCTATTAATCAGCGCCGTTAACTACCGTATTGTTGGGTACCTAACAAAAGGAAACGAGGTGGGGTGACTTAACTGCATAGAGTGAATTTCCGCACTTATTCGCCATTTGCCCCAGCGTCTTACTTTCTCAGCCGCAATTAGGATGCTTCGAAAAAACCGATTCCCTGACGGACCTGTCATAATCTCAAAAACGGCTGCCTACCTAAAGATATGTTGACCTTCCGAGGTTTATCTGATAGAAGATCGGTAACTTCGTAGGGGATCAAACGGTTTAAGCGCTGGATTCGTGGAATCGAAAGGAGTACTTCCATGGTCGGAGTATCGGGGAGCAGGCGGAGTGGTTTATTCCTGGCCGCGATTGTTTCACTGGCGCCGTTTTTTGGGGCGCCCGCGATAGCGCAGCTCACCACCGGCGTAATTTCCGGAACGGTAACGGACCCTTCGGGGGCGGCGGTGCCTGGGGTTTCCATCGGAATCAAGAATGTAGAAACGGGAATCGGGCGCACGGCGGTCAGCGGTCCGAACGGGCGCTACGAAGCCGCCAATCTGCCGGTGGGAAAATACGAAGTGAGCGCGACGCTGGCGGGGTTTCAAACCACGGTGCGCAGCGGGATCGAACTCGCGGTGGGGCGGACGGCGGTGGTGGATCTCTCGCTGCAAGTCGGCGAGGTGACCCAAGCCGTCACGGTCACGGGCGAGGCGCCACTGGTCGAGACCACCTCGGCGACGGTCTCGAATCTGGTGGATGAGAAGCGGGTCACCGATCTGCCGCTGAACGGGCGCGACCTGAACCAGTTGGCGTTCCTCCAGCCGGGGGTGCTGAAGAGCCCCGAACAAAGCGATTTCACCTCGGGACAGGGCGACAAGCTGATCGTGAACGGAGCGCGGGGATACCAGAACCTGTTTCTGCTCGATGGCGTGAACAACTCGGATTACATGGGGAGCGCGGCCGGAGCGTCGGGAACCTACACGGGCGCCGAGTCGATCAAGGAGTTCCAGATCGTCACGAACAATTATTCGGCGCAGTATCAAAGCGCGGCGGGCGCGATCATCAGCGCGGTGACGAAGTCGGGGACGAATTCGCTGCACGGGTCGGCGTTCGAATATCTTCGGAACGACAAACTGGACGCGGCCAACTATTTCGACAATGCCTTCGGGAACCCCAAACCGTCGTTCAAGCGCAACCAGTTCGGCGGGTCGATGGGCGGCCCGGTCCTGAAAGACCGGACGTTCTTTTTCGGCAGCTACGAAGGGTACCGCGAGCGGCTGGCGAGAACGGCCACGGCGCGCGTGCCCAGCATCGACGCGCGGCGCGGCGTGCTGCCGGGTCGGACGGTCGTGGTGAATCCGGCGATCGTGCCGTATCTGAATCTGCTGCCGGTCCCTGGCGTGGGCGCGAGACTGGTGACCGATTACGGGGATGGAACGGCGCAAGTGGCCGGATCGGCGCGGGAGCCGACCAACGACGACTATGCGTCCGTGCGGATCGACCACCAGCTCTCGACCGGGCTGGCCGGGTCGCTCTCGGGGACGTATAACTACGATACGAGCGAAGACTCTCCTTTCAACTTGCTGCTGGGAGCGGAGGGAGAAGCAAACCGCAAGCATACGGTCGCGGTGCAGCACACCGGCGTCTTTTCCTCAACGACGCTCAACGAGTTCAAGTTCGGCTACAGCATTGCCCAGACGGATGGGAACCTGCCCTTGGTGCCGGGCAACCAGGATCTAAGCAGCTTGGCCGTGATACCAGGACGAAAAGTCATCGGCCAGTTCCAGGCGGCAGAGATCACCAGTTTCGGATGGCGGCACGCGGGCCAGACCGCCAAGCAGACCACGCTGACCTTCAACGAAGGGCTGTCGTTCATGCGGGGAAATCATTCACTGCGGACCGGGATACAGATCAACCGGTTTCACTACGACTACGAGAATCGCTCCAACGGATATAACGGAGACTGGACGTTCCGCAGTCTCGACGATTTTCTGCGCGGCATCCCGCAGACGTTCTCGACCTACGTGCCGGGGAGAGACGATGTGACCCGCGACGTAAAGCAGTTGCTTTTTGGGGCGTATTTGCAGGACAACTACACGGTTTCGCCGTCGCTGACGCTGACCCTGGGCTTGCGGTACGAGTTTGTGACGGTGCCGGCGGAGGCCCACGGCAAGGTAGCGGCGCTGGTCAATTTCCAGGATGTCAATACGACACCGGGGAAGTTCATGACCAATCCGACGCTGAAGAGCTTCAGCCCGCGCTTTGGATTTGCGTGGGCGCCGGGGTCGCGCAAGACGTCGGTGCGGGGCGGATACGGCATCTTCTACGACCTGCCGAAGCTGGCGCAGGTGCGCAGCGGGCTGGATACCGCGCCGCCGTTTACGGAGTCGGCGCAGATAACGGACACGGTGGCGAACGCAGCGGGAACGCCGATCCTGTTTCCCAATGCGTACACGGCCAACCGCGCGCTGTTCGCGGGCGGACGGACGCTGACGTCGTTTCAATATAATCAGAAGAACAGTTACACCTATCGCTGGAATGTGATGATCCAGCGGCAGGTGGGGTCCAACTGGGCGGTCAGCGCGGGCTACACCGGCTCGCGGGCGCTGCATCTGTGGGTGCAGGAGCTGCCCAACCTCAACCGGTGGGAAGGCTTTCCGAACCAGCCGACGGGGCGCAAGTTCTTCCCGGTGGTTCGGGGAGAAAACCGCATCAATCCGAACTGGGGATCGATCCGGATGCAGATGCCGCAAGGCAACAGCTACTACCACGGGCTGCTGCTGGGGGCGCAAAAACGGCTGACGCACGGCTTCCAGTTCCAGGTGTCCTACACCTACTCGAAGAACATCGATCAGGGCGCGACGCTGACCGGAGGATCGTTCGCGACAGACAACCAGAGGCAGATTTATACTTACGATCAGAACCTGATGCGGAGCCTTTCGTCGCAGGACATTCGGAACAGTTTCAGCGCCAACATCACGTATGAACCGACGATGGGACAGAATTGGAAGGGGCCGGCGGGGGTGCTGGCGCGAGGATGGCAGATCAATACCATACTGACTCTGACCAGCGGCTATCCGTTGACCATCATCGACTCGAACCGGGCGCAGACGGACCGCATCGCGGAAAACACCGGGCTGCGCGTGAACCTGAAGCCGGGAGGAAACAACAATCCGGTGCGGGGCGGCCCGAATCTCTACTACGATCCGGGCCAGTTCGATCCGTCCGAGATCGGTTACTTCGGAACGCTGGGCCGGAATACGCTGATCTCTCCGGGAATCGCGACGGTGGATTGGTCGCTGCTCAAGGACTTTCGCTTCACCGAAAAACACCGCCTGCAGTTCCGGGCGGAGTTTTTCAACCTGTTCAACCGGGTGAACCTGGGCGCTCCGGATACCACTCCCTACACGTCGGCGGGAAGGCCGGACGCCAATGCCGGCCGCATCGCCGACACACGAACCAAAGCGCGCGAGATTCAGTTCGCGTTAAAGTATCTGTTCTAGAGCATTTTGACAATTGGTGTAACGCAGCGAGAGGAAGAAAACGCAGTGCAGATCCCTCACTCCGTTCGGGATGACAACATCGTGGTTCGGGATGACGAAGTCTTGCTGAGACGGAAACGGAATACACCTTTTGAAGAACCCGTCTAATCGAAGCGCGGAGCGAAATATTCTGGAAATCAACGGCAGCGTGAAAACGCAAATCGGGTCGCAGAGACCACGAGGAGGAAAATTGAAATGAGAAATTCCATCCGTATGACAGGGATCGGCGTGTTGGCCGGCCTTTGGATATTCGCAGCCGGCGTTTGGAGCCACGCGCAGCAGGTGCCGCCGGAATTGATCTCCTATCCCGATCTGATCGTCTACAACGGCAAGCTGGTGAGCATGGACGATGCGACGCTGAGCAACGCGGTGGGAAAGATCTACCAAGCCATGGCGGTGCGCGGAGACCGAATCCAGTTCCTGGGCACGAACGACGAGATGCTTCGCTACGCTGGCCCGAAGACGCGGAAGATCGATCTGAAAGGGCGGACGCTGCTGCCGGGCTGGATCGACACGCACAACCACCTGCACAACCAAGCGGTGTCGCAGTGGGCGAAGGAGAATTCCGCCAAGATCGAAAGCATCGCCCGGACGTTTTCCGTCAGCGGAAAGACCTTCGATGAACTGTCGCGGGGAATCGAACTGGTGGTGAAGGAACAGATGGCGCATCCGAAACCGGGACAGTGGGCCATCGTGATCCTTCCGGGAGGCGGGGCAGGGACGGATATCGGAGTCGATTATCTCGCCAAGAACGGAATGACGCGGGATCAGTTGGATAAACTGGCGCCGAAGCTTCCGGTGTTCGTGAACGCGCACCCGATGACGCTGTGGAACACGGCGGCGCGGGACGATTTCTTCGAGTTTTACGCGGTGGAGCCGACGGACGAGAACGAGGAAAAAATTCTGAATCCGCAGGTGGACCGGCAGTTGATCTCGGAGCGGTATTTCCGGGAGCACCAGAGCGAACTGGTGGACTTGCTGGAAGACCACCTGAAGCACCAGGCGGCGGGAGGGTTCACGACGTACAGCTCGCATATCGTGGGACTGGGATATATGCCGGCGTTCCGGCAGTTGGTGGAGCAAGGGCGGATGCCGATGCGGTTCGGCTTTTCCCACCGGCTGTGCCAGGAGACCAATCCGGACCCGGCCGGCTGCTTCCTGCGGCTGGGCGACTGGCAGGGCCTGGGAGACAAATATTACTGGAACGTGGGCCTGACGCTGGGAGGACTGGACAGCGGGCCGCCGTCGTTCTGCAGCACCATGGAGGGGCCGCAGCAGTACAAGTCGCAGGAGGTCTGCAACGTCCATCCCGGCAACGTTTTCTATAACGCCATCAAGACGGCGTTGAAGGCGCGGTACCGCTACGTGGTGAACCACGACTATGCTGACAAGGAAATCGACGCGGTGATGGACATCATGGACGAGGTGATGAAGGAAAATCCGGACATCACGCTGGACGAGATGCGCAAGCTGCGGGTGAGCGCCGATCACTGCGGCTTCTATCCGCGCAAGGAACAGCTTCCGCGGCTGAAGAAGTTCGGGATGTACCTCAGTTGCGGTTCGCAATACATCAACCGCAGCGCGCCGTGGCTGGAAATCTACGGCAAGAAATACGCCGACCGCATCGTGCCCATCAAGAACATCGTCGACGGCGGCGTGATTCCAGTGGCGGAGCTGAGCGCGATGGACCTGGGAAGGGGGGAGGGCCCCACGGTCGCGGCGTACATGACGTGGATGATTACCCGGAAAAATGCGCGGGGAGAAATCGTGGCGGCCGATCAAGCGGTGGACCGGGCCACGGTCATGAAGATGATGACGGTGTGGGCCTCCTATTACGTTCTCAAGGAGAAAGAGATTGGCACGCTGGAGAGCGGGAAGCTGGCCGACTTCGTGGTGCTCAGCAAGGATTGGTTCACGGTGCCGGAGGCGGAATTTGGATCCGTCACGCCGCTGATGACGGTGCTGGGCGGCAAGACCATGGTGCTGCGGCAGGAGTTCGCCAGAGAGCTGGGAACGCCGGCGGTCGGGCCGCAGATAAAGTTCGCGTACAAGGCCACGTACGATTTCGGCAGGGCGCTGAAACCCGCGAGCGGAATCGATTAGAGCGGATTTCCGATCCGGTTCGGAGAAGGATCGGGCCGGGCGAGGGGGGCCGGCGGGGGAGGACAGTCACGGTCAACCCCTGCCGGGGTTGAATTTCCTGCGTTGGCTTCGGGTTCCGTAGGTTGAAACCTACGGCTATTCACGGGTATCCCCTTCGGGGATGCCGCCGGTCGCTGGGCTCTGCAACGGAACGCTCGCTTACGGTCGCGGCTCTGATTTGCTTGTCAATTGTCACTGCAAGGGACCGCTCCCTGTCGGTCGCGGCTCTGTCTTTATTGGGTGCTGCTCTAGTCTTCGAGGCGGATTTTGCTTTTGGGATCGAGGAGGACTTTTCCATTTGCATCGATCCGGTAGGGGATGCCTAGCGGGTCGGTGGGGACGCCACCGATGAGTCCGTCCGCGATCAGTTCGTCAAAGGATCGCGGCGGGCGGCCATGATTGCCGCGGAACTGTGCGATGCGTTTTTCGATCTCCTCGATGTCCTGAGAGGCATGGACACCTTGGAGGTGCTCGATGGCGTTTTTGCGGACGGTCTCGTCTTCAGTGGACTGAAAAATCTCGGTCCAGAGAAAGCGGGAGGTCTGGCGGTTCCCTCCCTTTTCGTGAATCACGGCCGCCATCACCTTCATCCATTGCGCCGCTTTCGGATTTTTGCTGCCTTCCAGGTACGCGGCGGCGGCGGCGGGATAGTCGTGCAGATTCTGGTAATAAATAAAGCCCAGGTCCCCCCACAGCCGCCATTCGTCGGGGTTGGCTTGAATTGCCTTCCGAATCAGCCGGACGGCCTGCTGCGGATCGTCGGCGCCGCGCGGGGAAGGCTCGGAGAGGAAGATGGCGCCGAACTTATAAGCGATCAGCAGATACGGGTCGAGGTCGGTGGTGATGTCGAGGAGAGGGCCGAGCAGGTTGAAATCGGTCTTGCCATCGCGGCGCTGCCCGCCGTAGTACTGGACGGCACGGGTCCAATAGATATCGGCTACCAGTCCTTCGTGGCCCAGGCTCAGGCGCTTCATGATTTTTCCGGAGGGAATCCAGAGAACCTCGGGCGCATCGTTATAGGAGGCGCGGCGTCCGTCGATGGCGAATTGCACGGCGGCCGAAGCGCCGAGCGCGGCCACGAGCAGGGCCAGAAGCGCTGCAACGGAGGGTTTGGACGCTTGGAGGCGGCTCATTTCAGGTCCTTGCGCGAGAAGACGACGATGGAAGCGATCAGCAGCACGGCTCCGTAGCAGATCGTATACATCGTATTCAGCAGGATCAAGCTCCCCGCTACCGGCCTTCCGTGCGAAACCCAGCCAGCGATCTGGAAGTCGCTGAAGTTCGGAAGCAGATAATAGAGCGCGGTGCTCAGCACTTTCATCGGGGCGCTTTTGGTCAGCTCGCCAAAGGCGCGAATGTCGGAAGAGAACGTTCCAATCACGTACAGCAGAAACGTGAAGATCGCCGAGAGAACCGGAGTCGAGAAGCAGGAAAAGAACAGACAGACGGCGGTGACCAGCGATAGCTCGAGCAAGATGAAATAAATGGCGACAAAGATATAGCGGTCGCCGTGCTCGAACCCGCGGGTAAGGTAATAGAGGGCGGCCCACAGTCCGGCGCTCATGAAAAAGGTGTTGACCAGGAGCGTCAGGTTCAATCCCAGAAATTTCCCGATCAGAAACTGGCTGCGCCGGACAGGCTTGCTCAAAAGCGCATAAAGGCTGCGCTTGTCCACTTCCTTATAGACCAGGCCGATGCCCAGGAAGATCGAGATCAGCAGGCCGAAGACGGAAATGGAGCTGAGTCCCAGATTGATCAGAATGATTTTCTGGATGCCGATGGAAATTTGTCCGAACAAAACGGCGGAAGCGATGAGAATGACGGCAAACGCGACGAGGTTATAGAGAACGCGGTCGCGAACGGCTTCGCGAAAAGTGTTGCGGGCGACGGCCAGAGTGGGCGAGGTGAGGGTCACGGCTGAGACCTCCCGCCGGACGGCCCGGATGCGCGGGAGGCAGCGACGGCGCTCAGTTCCGCGAAATATTCTTCCAGGCTGGGATGGACGGGATTGAGCGAGACGAGGCGCAGGCCCTCCTTTTGGCAATGACCGAGGAGTTTGGGAAGATCGCGTTCAGAGATATCGATGCGGTATTGACCGCCGGAAAGTATGGCAGGCTTCGTAGAAAGCAACAGCACGGCGCCCAGCAGCGCCCGGGCGCAATCCGGCGTGCACTCGACAATGGCCTCCAAATGAGGTTCGCGTCCGAGGCTCGGAATAACCAGGTCGGAGATGCGGCCGGCGCCGACGAGCCTTCCGCGGTAGAGCACGGCGACGCGGTCGCAAAGGGCCTCGGCGTCGGAGAGGATGTGGGTGCTGAAAAAAACGGTCCTGCCTTCCTTCTTCAATTGCACGATGAGATCGCGGACCTCGCGCCGCCCGGTGGGGTCGAGGCCGGACATCGGCTC
>Ga0209726_10004882_pt1 | contig 16765 bp, 17 predicted proteins | sample Subgrocontami54m_FD_187453 | JGI IMG/M metagenome (GOLD analysis project Ga0209726, IMG submission 187453) | Subsurface groundwater microbial communities from S. Glens Falls, New York, USA - GMW46 contaminated, 5.4 m (SPAdes) (version 3) | ecosystem: Environmental > Aquatic > Deep subsurface >... | reverse complement strand
TGTTTTCGCCGCGAAGCCGGTAGTTACGGAAAAGATACGAAAGGGGTCTATCGGGTGCATCAATTTAGTAAAATTGAACAAGTTATTATCTCAACAAATGATTTGAACAACTCCTTTACTCTTCATGAGGAATTATTGGCTAACGCAGAGGAGATTCTTCAAGACTTGGAGTTGCCGTACCGCGTGCTTCTTATGTGCACCGGTGATATGGGAGAACCACAGGTGAAAAAGTATGACATAGAAACCTGGATGCCCGGCAGAAACGCGTATGGTGAGACGATGAGTAATTCCGTCATGGGGGATTTCCAGGCGAGGCGGCTTAAAATCCGTTATAAAACGAAGGATGGGAAGACGCTGTTTTGCCATACACTGAACAATACGGCGATCGCATCTCCGCGCATCCTTATTGCTATTTTAGAGAATTATCAACAGAGAGACGGATCTATTCGAGTGCCCAAAGTCCTTCAATCTTATATTGGCAAGGACATCATTGCGCGATAATGGTAAAATAACTCCATGTTTGGCTTCTTAGGAAAGCTTCTTGACACCAACGAGAAGGAGATCAGAAGACTCCGCACGCTTGTCGAGCGAATTAATACGCTTGAGAGCGATGTAAAAAAACTCAAAGACGCTGATTTTGCCAAAAAGACTGCTCAATTCCGGCAACAACTCGCTACTGGCACTCCAATGGATGATATTCTTCCTGAAGCTTATGCTCTCGTGAGAGAAGCTGCTTGGCGCACGCTTAACCTTCGACATTTTGACGTGCAGCTTATTGCTTCCATAGCACTTCACGAAAGCAAAGTATGTGAGCAAAAAACCGGAGAAGGGAAGACTCTGTCCGCAACTCCGGCTCTCTATGTAAATGCCCTGACCGGCCGCGGTGTGCATCTGGTGACGGTAAATGACTATCTTGCCCGTCGTGATGCCGGGTGGATGGGCCCGATTTATAATCTACTCGGGGTTTCCGTATCAGCGATTATCAGTGAACAATCTTTCATCTATGATCCAGTTTTTGAAGATCAAACGGCAGAGGATTGGCGTCTGAAGCATTTGCGTCCAATCACCCGTAAAGAAGCCTATGCGGCAGATATTACCTACGGCGTCAATAGCGAATTCGGATTTGATTATCTTCGCGACAACATGGTGACGGATGTAAATCAGCTTAGTCAGCGGGATTTTCATTATGCAATCGTAGATGAAGTGGATTCGGTGCTCATTGATGAAGCACGCACTCCGCACATCATTTCTGCTCCGGCAGAGGAAGCGACGCACAAGTATTACGACTACGCGCACATGGTGGACAAGTTTTCCGCCGACAGTGACTATACCATAGACGAAAAGCTCCGTACTGCCCATCTCACCGATCATGGCGTACTTAAATTAGAAAAAATGTTAGGGTTAGGCAATATCTACGAAAAAGATTTTACTGCCGTCCATCACGTGGAAGCAGCTCTGAAAGCAAAAACTCTTTTTTCGCGTGATCGTGATTACGTGGTAAAAGATGGTCAGGTGATTATTGTCGACGAATTCACCGGAAGGCTCCTTACGGGAAGAAGATTTAGCGAAGGCATTCATCAGGCGATTGAGGCAAAAGAAGGCGTCTCCATCCAACAGGAGAGTAGGACCCTTGCGACCGTATCGCTTCAGAATTACTTCCGTATGTACGAGAAGCTTGCCGGTATGACGGGAACCGCTGCTACCGAAGCCGAAGAGTTTAAAAAGATCTATGGCCTTGAGGTTCTTATGATTCCCACGCACCAGCCTATGGTACGGCAGGATTTTTCCGATAGCGTGTATAAAACGCCGCGTGCTAAATACTCGGCGATTGTTGCCGATATCATCGAACACCATAAACGCGGCCAGCCGGTGCTCGTGGGGACTACCTCTATAGACAAAAATGAAATCATCAGTGATCTTCTGAAGAGAAAAGGAATTCCTCATAATGTTCTCAATGCAAAAAACCATCTACGGGAGGCTATGATTATTTCGGATGCAGGGAAAAAGGATGCGGTGACGGTCGCGACCAACATGGCCGGACGCGGAGTAGATATTATTTTAGGAGGACTAAGGAGAGAAAAATGGGAGGTGGCAAGCGAAAAAGAGTGGAAAGACTCGGAAGGCTTGTGGAAAAAAGGTCATGGCGCGGTGGTAGGGCTTGGTGGCCTCCATGTCATCGGGAGCGAACGCCATGAGTCACGCCGGATAGACAATCAATTACGCGGGAGATCCGGGCGTCAGGGAGATCCCGGATCCAGCCGGTTTTATGTATCACTGGAGGATGAAATCATGCGACTTTTTGGAGGTGATCAGGTGGCGCGGCTTATGACGGTTTTTAAACTTCCGGAAGATGTCCCGCTTGAACACGTAATGGTCAGCCGCGCTATAGAGCAGGCACAGGTAAAAGTAGAAGGATTTCATTTTGATTCACGCAAGCACCTCGTTGAATACGATGATGTGATTAACAAACAGCGCGAGATTGTCTATCGCAGGCGCGGTAAGATTCTGGCCGGCGAGAGCCAGAAAGAAGTGATTCTTGAGAAAATCTCCCATGACCTAGAGAATGTAGTGGGGATGTATACGGCCGACGGATCCGTAAAGAGAGATAAAATTGTTACAGAGTTTGTCTCGATCATCCCATTTGACGAAACATCTCAAGGACAACTCCTCAAACAACTGGAGCAGTTTCATGCGGCTGTCGAGATGAGTGAGTTTTTTTCCGGACTTACCAAACAAATGTATGAAGCGAGGGAAAATCAAATGACAACGGAGGTCATGAGGCAGGTTGAACGATGGGTCAGTCTCCAGGTTATTGATAGCCTGTGGATGGATCATTTAGATGCTATTGATGATCTGCGGGAGGGAATCGGGCTTCGGGGATACGGGCAGCGAGATCCGCTCGTTGAGTACAAAAACGAAGCATTTTCTATGTTTGAAACGCTTATGGCCTCTATCGATAGCGAAATTGTCCACAGGATCTTTAAGGTGCAGGTCCAACTTGCTCCACAACCAGCATCGATCCCTCCTACCCATTCACCCAGTAACCCATCTCCCATCACTCCAGTAAAGCTCGGCCGCAACGACCCATGTCCGTGTGGATCCGGAAAAAAGTGGAAGAAATGTCATTATCCCAATATGCCATGATGAATCGACGACGCATTGCGATCCTTGCCCTTGCCGGAGTGTTAGCTGCCGGAGGCGGAGGGGTGGCGTACACCAAACAACAGGAAGCAGTCAAGACTGTTTCTGCAATTCAGACAGCCGTGGTAAAGCGCACGACCTTTACCAAAACTGTCACGTCGTCAGGGAAGACCAAAGCAGCAAGAGCTGCGGAACTTAAGTTCCAAACGTCAGGCAAGCTTACGTGGGTCGGTGTCAAAGAAGGAGATCGGGTTACTGCATATCAAGTGATAGCAACGCTGGACGCGCGAGAAGTGCAGAAGAATCTCGAAAACGAACTTCGCGATTATTCAAAGCAGAGAAACGATTTTGAAGAGATGTGGCGGGTGACGTACAAAGGGACGAGGGATCCGCAGACGGCGCTTACCGATACGGCCAAGCGGATCCTGGAGAAAAACCAATGGGATCTTGACAAAGCGGTACTTGACGTAGAGATTAAGCATCTATCCGTAGAATACGCCACGCTCACGACCCCCATAGCTGGCATCGTGACGCGGGTGGATACACCTGTTGCCGGAGTAAACATTACGCCCGCAACCGCGGTATTTGAAGTGGTCGATCCCGGTTCCCTCGTGTTTGAGGCAAGTGTTGATGAAGTGGACGCCGCGGGCATTTCCATTGGCAGGATGGCAACGGTTACCCTGGATGCATTCCCTGTTACTCCTTTTTCCGGGAGTGTATCCAACATAGCATTCTCTGCAAAAACATCTAGCGGCGGTGCGACGGTATTTCCGGTAGAAGTTGCTATCGCCAGCGTCTCAGCTATCAGAATCGGGATGAACGGTGATGTGGCGATAACAACGGAAACTCAAGAGGATGTGCTCGTCATATCCACTGAAGCGGTACGCGAAAATGGCAAAGGATCATTTGTCTATAAAAAGGAAGGCAAGACGTATAAGAAGGTGCCGGTCGAACTGGGCGCGCGAAATGACGGGGAGGTAGTAGTCGTGTCAGGGCTTACTGAAGGGGACGAAGTGGTAGTAAAAGGATTTACCAACCTTCCAAAATGAAAGAAGAAGTCCTTCGCATTTCTCATGTATCCAAAGTCTACAAGATGGATGGCGTTACATTTACCGCGCTTGATGATGTGTCGCTTGTAGTGGGTAAGGGTGAATTTGTGGCCATCATGGGGCCATCAGGTAGCGGTAAGTCTACGCTTATGCACATCGTCGGGTGCCTCGACAGACCCACGACTGGCACAGTAGAAGTGAGCGGAAGGGATATTTTTCATGCCTCCGATCGGGAGCTTGCGCGTATCCGCAATACCTCAATCGGATTTGTGTTTCAGCAGTTTAATCTTCTTCGTAAAACGTCCGCGATTGCCAACGTCGAGCTCCCGCTTATCTACCGGGGTATGTCTTCCCGAGAGCGACGCGAACGAGCCAAAACCATGCTTGCAGAAGTTGGTTTGGGCGATAAACTTCCCAACGTTCCGTCGCAGCTTTCCGGCGGGCAGCAGCAGCGCGTGGCCATTGCGCGGGCATTGGTTACCGATCCTCAGATACTTCTCGCCGATGAGCCCACGGGAAATCTGGACAGTAAGTCCGGTACCGAAATACTCTCTTTATTTGACGATCTTCATGCTAATGGAAGGACCATCATCCTTGTCACTCATGAAGCCAATGTTGCCAGCCATGCGCGGCGCGTCATCCGTATCGCCGATGGGAGAATTATAGAGGATAAGAAACAATCATGAATACGTTTGAATACATATGGCTTGCTCTTAGGGCTTTGCGGACCAATAAAATCCGCTCCATCCTCACGATGCTGGGGATTATCATCGGCGTCGCCTCTGTCATTCTTCTCGTATCCATAGGATCTGGCCTCCAGGCGTTTGTCACGAGCCAGTTTGCCTCGCTGGGGTCAAACAAAATTTTTGTTTTTCCCGGAGAAACGGACCTTAAGAGAATAGGAGGAAGGCCCGGCACACCGGTGAGCAAGTTTGAGCTCGGTGACGTCGGCGACATTCTCCGGTCAAGTGATGCTATTAAAGAGGTAACACCGGTGGTTGTTCAGACCGGCACGATTGTCTATCAGGGTGAGATTTCATCCGCCGATGTTGTTGGTGTGTGGGAAAATTATTTTGGTATGGGAAATTGGGTAATTGAGAAAGGAAGCATCATCACGCAAAATGACGTGGAGCGCACACGCAAGGTCGTTGTTTTGGGTTCTAAGCCTTCCGTGGAGCTTTTTGGCGATACTGATCCTATCGGTAAAACAGTAACCATCGGTGGCATTCGCTATCAGGTAAAGGGAGTTCTCGTTTCAAAAGGCGGTGGTGGCACGTTGGGGAATGATATTGACAAGAGAGTGATTATACCCTTTACGACGGCGCTGCGGCAGTTTAATCAAAATCGTCCGCAACTGTTGTTGGTTGAGGCTTACAACCAGGATGCGGTGGAACAGGCAGGAAATGATGTACGGCAGACACTCTTGAAGCGATTGAAGGAAGACGATTTTACTGTGCTAAAGCAAAAAGAACTATTGAGCACTATCACGCAATTTATTAGTGTTATCACTGTCGCGTTAGGAGGCATTGCTGCAATATCGCTTCTGGTGGGAGGCATAGGGATCATGAATATCATGCTTGTTTCCGTTACCGAACGCACCCGTGAGATTGGGCTTAGGAAAGCCGTGGGTGCCACGGGCCGGGACATCCTCGTTCAATTCCTCATCGAAGCCGTCATATTGAGCCTCGTGGGTGGCATCATCGGGATACTTCTTGGGGGGGCCGGGTCGCTCGCGCTGCGGGCGTTTGTACAAACAGAAGTATCTCTCTGGTCCGTATTACTCGCTTCGGGTTTTTCAGCTCTCATCGGCATCGTGTTTGGGGTTGCCCCTGCCATCCGCGCCGCCCGTCTTGACCCAATAGAAGCATTGAGATATGAGTAAATGGCAATGAATTATATATGAAGATTATACGATTACATGATTTACCAAAGGTACGGGCGTCGCATGAAGATGTGGGAGATCCCGGAGTGTTTAAACAGATACTCTTAAAAAGAGATGATCTTGACGCGGGGAGGATTCAGATGATCAACTGGTCGACACTCTTGCCCGGTAAGTCATTCAGAAGTCATTATCACGAGGCGATGGATGAGGTGTTTATTGTCCTTGATGGGGAAGTGGAGATTGCTGTGAACAAGGAGAAAGAAACGCTCGGGAAAGGTGACGCTGTGGTTATCCCGGAAGGCGCAGTCCACATCATGAAAAATTTGACTGATAGGGAAGTATGCTATATTGCTATTGGTATTTCCAGAGATCCAGGGGGTAAAACCGTTATCGTATGAAGAAGGCTAAGGATAATCTGGCATCCATTTTTTGGGCAACGATTGCCGTTGTCTTTGTCCAATTGGTTCACAATGGCAGGGAGCCCCTCTATCTTATCGCCTTGACTGCCATTCCTTTATTAGTTGGCCTTTTTTATTTCAAGCGCAGCCTGCTCCCGTTGGCAATCTACCTTCTTTTGATCGGCATTCTTGGCCGGTATACGCGTTACTTCCGGCAGAATTATGCCTCCGATACACTTCTTGCGACGCGTGACTATATCGGTTATATGCTGGCCGGAAAGAATGTGTATAAGGAACTCATCATGACCAATTTTGGATTGACGCCGTTTAGCTATTTGCCTGCAAGTTTGTTTTGGTATTTGCCGGCGTACATATTGACTATTGATCTTCGGTTTTTCGAAATGCTTATCGCGACTCTTGTGCCGATAGCGTTTTATATTTATGGAAGATTGACTAAAACCTGGTTTTTTTTGCCATTACTCGCAATTGTTGCTACAACCCCGTTTCTTCTTGATTTATCCGCTGATGGCAGTAACGACAACAGCGGTACATTTCTCCTTCTCGTGGCGCTTATTTTTTTCCGTTTGGCTGTAAAAAAGAAAAATATCAGACAATTTTATATAAGCGCGGTTTTATTGGCTGTTTCTGCAGCGTTTAAGCACTATGTATTTTTTCTTTTGACGTTTTTTCTACCGTACGTATTCATGTTGGGGAAGTCGTGGCATGCTTCAAGAAGATTTTTCTTATTCTTTTTCGGAACCATCGGGCTTATTAGTCTCCCGTTTATTTTTGGCGCTCCGACCGGATTTTTGCGGGCACTTTCGTATGTGGAACTCCGCCCGACGTATCCCATATGGGGATGGAATATCTGGGCTGCGCTCCGAGACGGATTCGGGATTATCCTGTCGGTTCAATCGATGTGGATTGTGAGGCTTGTTGGCACGATCGGGACGGCACTCGTTATTTTGAAAGTTATGTCATTCCGGCGTCTATGGGAGACATATCTCGGTGCCGTTATGACGATGCTGGTATATCTTGTTCTTAGTTGGTGGACCACCTACGCCCACTTTACCTTTCTCGTTCCCCTGATAGGACTTCTCGCAATTGAGCACGCAGATGATCTAGTTTGACTCTCTTGCGTTTGGCTTCTCAATTCCACTACAATGACCAAACGATGGAGAAGATCACCAAACATCAACAGACCGGTGGTATCGTACAAGCCACAGTCATTATCCTTCTCGTTGTTTGCTCCTTTCTTCTTGGTTCCCTTTGGACCAAAGTGCAAATTTTAGAGCGTGGAGGGATTGGGCAGCCATCTGCACCCGCAGCGCCGGCTGCGCAACCTCCCGCGCAGGAGGCCAAAGATGTACCAAAAGTAACTAAAGACGATCATGTACGGGGGGATCGAAACTCGCGTATCGCCCTTATCGAATACTCGGATATAGAGTGCCCCTTTTGCAAACGATTTCATCCGACAGCCCAACAAGTGCTTGACGCATATAAAGGCAAGGTCATGTGGGTATACCGGCATTATCCGCTCGCATTTCATGCCAACGCTCAGAAAGAAGCAGAAGCCACTGAGTGTGCAAATGAATTAGGAGGCAATGATGCGTTCTGGAAATATCTGGATACCGTGTATGAGCGCACTACGTCCAACGGTACCGGATTTGCTCTGGACAAACTCGTCCCGCTTGCCGTGGAGTTGGGAATCAATGAAGTGAAGTTTAAGGAATGTTTAGACAGCGGCAAGTATGCGGATCACGTCAAAGAGGACATGGACGGCGGATCCAAAGCCGGGGTTACCGGCACGCCCGGTAACATACTTTTGGATACCAAGACCGGCAAGACGCGTCTCATCCCCGGCGCGGTGCCTTTCGAGACCGTCAAGGCAGCAATTGACGAGATACTAAAATAGCGCTTCCTGCAGATGCTTGGGGACTGCTTTTCCCAGATGTTTGAACCCTTCGGTCGTGACGATTCTTCCTCTGGATGTGCGTTTGAGAAACCCGATTTGCATAAGATAAGGCTCCAGTACCTCCTCTACGGTGCCGATGTCTTCGGAAAGAGCTGCAGCAAGCGTATCTATTCCTACCGGCCCACCGGCAAACTTGTCGATAACGGTAGCAAGGAGCCTCCGGTCAGAGCTATCAAGCCCCATGTGATCTACTTCCAGCATGGAGAGCGAACGGGTGAGGATGGCTTCGGTTATTTCACCTACGCCTTCTACCTGGGCTACGTCCCGTACACGTTTGAGAAGCCGGAGCGCAATCCGCGGCGTCCCACGGCCCCGCCGTGAAAGCTCGGTCAATGCGATCGGATGAATGGTAGTCTGTAGTTTTTTGGCAGCGAGAGAGAGGATATGTTTGAGTTCATCAGGTTCGTAGAAGGAGAGCCGGGAAACAACTCCAAATCGATCACGTAAGGGACTGGAGAGGAGTCCGATACGCGTGGTCGCACCCACAATCGTAAAAGGTGGGAGGTCTAGGCGCAGCGTCCTTGCTGATGGCCCTTTGCCGATGATGATGTCGAGAGCAAAATCTTCCATCGCGGGATAAATGGTCTCTTCGACTACCTTATTTAATCGGTGGATCTCGTCGATAAAAAGAATATCGTGTGGTTCAAGATTCGTGAGGATGGATGCCAAATCTCCCGCTCGTTCTATTGCCGGACCACTGGTTACCCGGACGTTTACCCCCAATTCCTTGCCTATCAGGTGTGCCATCGTGGTTTTTCCCAGTCCCGGCGGACCGTAGAGGAGGATGTGCTCAAGCGGCTCTTTGCGTTTTTTTGCAGCAGTGATGGCTATCTTAAGCGTTTCTTTGAGTTTTTCCTGCCCGCGAAACTCATCCCAGGATGCGGCACGAAGAGACGTTAAGAGCTTTTCTTCTTCCGGTGTCGGGCTTTCCAATACTGGTTCTTTTTTGACCTTTAGGAGTTTAGGTTTCATGGGTATGGATTATTTATATAAATACTTGAGTGCAGAACGGATTTTTTCCTCCATGGTCATGTCCGTTGACTTCAATTGTTTGATGGCATCAAGCACTTCTTTTTTGGCAAAGCCCATGGACTCAAGCGCTTCTGAGATATCCTTTGTTTCTCCCCGCTCGTCTGCTGAGAGATCTAATTCTTCAATGCTTCCGAGTTTAGTTTTTAGCTCAATGATGATCTTTTGCGCGTTTTTTTTGCCAAGTCTGGGGATCGTGGTAAAAAACGATACATCTGCAGTGGCTATAGCACTTCGAACGCCTACGACTCCTCGGTCAACGATTGCAAGCGCCGTCTTAGGCCCGATGCCTGAAACGGAAAGGAGGAGCTTAAAAAGAGCGAGTTCATCTTTGGTGAGAAATCCATAGAGATCGAGTGCATCTTCGCGTACATGGGTATGGGTATAGAGGGTGATTACTTCATCGCGGCGAATGTCTTTGAGTATCCGCTGCGGAACCGCGACACGATACCCGACCCCTCCGACCATGAGAAGAAGGGGGTTATTTACCGGTGTATCAATAGTGCCGCGAAGAGCGCCGATCACGAGATTTTTCCTTTCAATTTATATGAATACGCATGCGTTAAAGCAATAGCGATGGCATCGGCAGTATCATCCGGTTTAGGAGGCGTGTCAAGGTGGAGGATACGCATGACCATACGGGTTACCTGTGTTTTATCTGCCAACCCGTCACCGGTTATCGCGCGTTTGACGGCACGGGGTGCGTAGGAAACAACCGGTATTTGTTTTTGGGCGGCTGCCAAGAGAATGACACCCCGGGCTTCACCCACAGGAATAACCGTTTTTGCATTGGTTGTAAAAAATAGATCTTCGATCGCAAGATGGGTGGGCTTATACGTAGAAAGAATTTTTGCAAGCTCCTTATGGATAGTCAGAAGCCGCATTTCCGGAGATTGTTGTACGGGAGTTGTGATACATCCGTAGGACAAAGCACTAATGTTTGAGCCGTTTTCTTTTATTGCTGCCCATCCTACCCGTGCAGTACCGGGATCAATTCCTATGATAATCATGTGGAGTTGTTATATCATATACTGTAATCAATGCAACACGTTATCAAATATACCCTTGTGGCTATAGCCGGTGCAGCTGTGGTTTCTGTCGTAAGCATCCTCTGGCCGAAGTTTACGGAGAAACCACAACCGCAAGCGCTGGAAGCCGTACGCAATACCGTGCTTGGGACCGAGATAGGAAAAAATACCGCAGAGTTTTTTGGGGTCACTGATGCAAGCGTCCAACCGCTTAATCTTTCGGACACCGTTTCATCGGTTGCCGGAGTTGTTACATCATCAGTCGAGCAAAAAGTACAGCAAATTGTCTCCGATCAAGTGGCGGCCCAAGTCATCAAGCAGTACCAACAACTTTCAGCCGTTCAGCAAGATCGAGTCGTGGAAATGATTTGTAAACCCAAAGAGTAATCTTCGTGATAGAATAGCCCCATGGACGAAGTACTTGTATCCCGCGCAAACGATATCCTAAACAAACTTAAGCTTGAAGATAAGCGAAAAGCCATCCGCGGGCTTGAAGCCGAGAGTATGAAGCAGGATTTTTGGGCTGACTCACAAGCGGCTGCCAAAAAAATGAAAATGCTCTCCGTCCTTCAAAAAGAACTGGAGGAGGGCGAGAGCTTAGCGCTTCTTATAGAAATGGGTGATGAAGGAGAGCTTACTAAAGTTATCGACCGGTTGGAATATGCTGTCTATCTTTCGGGGACTCACGACCGCTCTGATGCTATTCTTACTCTTCACGCAGGGCAAGGAGGAACGGAAGCCATGGATTGGAACGCCATGCTTACCCGCATGTATCGCAGGTTTTGTGAACGTAAAGGTTGGGACACCGAAGATTTGGATGAAACGTTGGGCGAAGAGGCGGGAATTAAAAGTATTACTCTTCAAGTATCCGGTCTCTATGCGTATGGAAATCTCAAAGCAGAAGCGGGTGTGCACCGCCTTGTGCGTCAGTCTCCCTTTAATGCTGATAATCTCCGGCAAACATCGTTTGCCATGGTGGAAGTGTTACCTGTTGTTGAAGATGCTACCGGTCCGGTTATCAAAGATGACGATTTGGTATGGGATTTTTTTCGTTCAGGGGGTAAGGGCGGGCAAAACGTCAATAAGGTCTCAACCGCCGTTAGGCTCACCCATAAACCTACGGGGATCATAATTACCTGTCAGGCCCAGAGGTATCAGGGGCAAAATCGTGAGTATGCGCTTAAAATTCTCCGGGCAAAATTATGGGCAAGGGAGGTCGAGGATAGGCGGATTGAAGAGGTGAAGCTTAAAGGGATATACAAAACTCCGGGATGGGGCAATCAGATTCGTTCCTACGTCCTTCATCCGTATCATATGGTAAAGGATGTACGCACCCAGTATGAAACAAGCGATACGGACAGTGTACTGGACGGGGATATTGATGGATTCGTGACTGCCTACTTGAAAAGATTTGCGTAAACGGTAATACTATCTATATATGGTTGCAGATAAAACAAGCCCTCATCCATCAGTTCTTTCTCCTATTGAACCAAACGGAGAGAAGAAAACGATGCGTAAGGTTGCGATAGGTGTCTACGTTACGCTCGTTGTGCTTGGTGTTGGTACGGGCTTCCTCCTTTCCCGTAGTACCGTGACCACAAAGAAAGAGACGACGCAAGAATCAAAAATGGTTAAGACGGATAAAGTTGAAGGGGTTGCGGATACAAAAAATTTTAAAGACTCGGCAGAAGGAACTCTTGAAAAAGGAGGCATCAACGGAGAGGGGACGCATAAGCTCGTCCGCGAGGGCGGCCCATCGCAGACGGCATACCTCGTTTCTTCAGTGATAGATCTGGACTCCTATGCCGGCAAAAAAGTGAAAGTATGGGGAGAGACGTTTGCCGCAGAAAAGGCCGCTTGGCTTATGGACGTAGGGAAAATTGAGATTCTGGAATGATTTCCTTTGATCGTGTCAGCAAATTTTATGGGGAAACCCACGCGCTTTCTGATGTCTCCGTGACCATTCAAGACGGAGAGTTTGTTTTTCTCATCGGACCTTCAGGTGCAGGTAAGACAACATTTCTTAAACTTCTCACGCGTGAAGCATTACCCACGAAAGGAGATATTGTGCTTGACGACCTCAAAATTAACACCCTTTCCAGCTCCGGCATTCATCTTCTTCGCCGGCGCGTCGGAGTCGTATTCCAGGATTTTAAACTTTTGACTGACCGGACGGTGTTTGAAAACGTGGCACTTGCTTTGGAAATTATCGGTAAAAATGACCAGGAGATAGCTCATGATGTCGATAACGTGTTGGAGCTTGTGGGGCTTGAGGGCAAGAAAAAGCTTTTTCCGCAACAGCTCTCTGCGGGAGAACTTCAGCGTACGAGTATTGCCAGAACGATTGTAGGTGGTCCAAAGGTGCTTCTGGCTGATGAACCTACCGGCAACTTAGATCCGGAGACGTCATGGGAAATTTTGGATATACTTCAGGAAATTAATACGATTGGCACGACCATCATCATGGCGACTCATAATGCAGGTATTGTCAATGATCTCAAAAAACGTACCATTACCCTTGAACATGGAGCGGTGGTCAGTGATGAGGCTCGCGGCAGGTACCATATTCACAAAAAAGCAAGGAGGATGAGAAAACTATGACCTTACTGACTACTGCGTGGAACCATATGCGTCGGTCTCCGTACCAAGCCATGGCAGCGATCCTTACCATGTTTTTGACGCTACTCCTCGCGGGCCTATTTTTCTTGGCAAGTACCGCTTCCTACTTTGTCCTCCAGTACTTTGAGGGTAAGCCGCAGATTACGGTCTATTTTCAGGACAAGACGGGTCAAGAGAGCATACAGAGGCTTGAAAACGAACTTACTGCCACCGGCAAAACCGCCAGTATCAAATATATTTCCAAGGACGATGCATTGACTATTTACCGCGAGCAAAATAAAAACGATCCGCTCCTTCTTGAAATGGTCACAGCGGATATTCTTCCCGCTTCCCTTGAAGTGTCGGCAACAGCCCCCAATTTTCTTTCAGATTTGGAACCCGTCATCAAAAATGCTGATGGTGTAGAGGAGGTAGTCTACCAGCGCGACGTGGTGGAGACGCTTATTGCATGGACCAACGCCATTCGTTGGGTGGGTGGGTCACTTGCCGGTCTTTTGGCCGTGGACTCCATTCTTATTGTGATGACGATTATCGGCATGAAGATTGCCATCAAGAAGCAGGAAGTGGAGATTCTGAATTTAGTGGGTGCTTCACCTTGGTATATCCGGGCACCGTTCCTTTTGGAAGGCGGGTTGTATGGACTTTTCGGGGCCGGAATTGCAATGATCATCATTGCGGGACTTACGCTTTGGCTCTACCCGTTCCTTCTTGGATTTTTGGGCGTTATTCCGGTTATCGGCGGCGTGTTGGGCGCGCCGAGTTCCACTGCATTTCTTCTCTCTGCATTTGGATTTTTCGGCGGCCTTGCGATGACCGGATTTTTATTGGGCAGTGTCGGGAGCATGGTAGCAGTAAGCAGGTATTTGAAGTTTTAAAATGTACAATGAAACGACTATGTTTGGGTTTGCTTCTTATATTATTCCTCCTGCCGCTTCCATCGGTACAAGCTGTGGAGGGAGATGTAAATCAAACCATTGAGGAACTGACTAGAAAGATCACCCAACTCCAACAGGAAGAAAACACGCTCTCCAAACAGATTTCGCTTTTGGATTCACAAATTTCTCTCACTACCCTACGCATCAGTACGATCCGCGCGGCCGTCTCCAAGCTTACCGCAGAAATCGATGAACTGGCCGGAGAAATAGAGCGTTTGGAAGGTCTTCTCACTCGGCGTACGGAGCTTGTGCTTCGGCGTATACCCGAATCATATAAACGGAAGAGCACGTCGACGTTCGGTATGCTTTTTTTAAGCAGCTCGTTTTCTGATTTCGTCGCCCGCGTCAAGTATATTTCGACGATCCAGGAGCATGATGCCGCGCTTTTATTTCAACTGAAAGCCACGCAAAACAACTTTGAAGAGCGCAAAGGCCTCCGTGAAGAGAAAAAGTTTGCGCAGGAGAAGCTAAAAAAACAACTGGAGCAGGAGAGCTCTTCGCTTGCCCGCCAAAAAAGGGAAAAACAAGTACTGTTGGATCAGACAAAAAACAGCGAGACAGTGTATCAAAAACTTCTTGCCCAAGCATTGGCGGAAAAACAGGCATTAGACCGCGCGCTTATTGAGTCGGTCAAGATCGGTCCGGTGAAAAAAGGAGACCCGATTGCTATAGTCGGCAACTCGGGCTACCCTGGCTGTTCCACTGGTGCGCATCTTCATTTTGAAGTGCGCAAGGGTGGCACATGGGTTGACCCCGGCGGATACTTGTCCTCCAAGCGCCTGAAAGATGACCAAAACGGCGGAGAGACAACGTTGGGCAGTGGGAGTTGGGATTGGCCGCTTGAAGATACCATCCGGCTTACCCAGTATTTCGGCAAGACGCCGTACTCATGGCGTTATCAGTACTCCGGCGGCATCCATACAGGGTACGATATGGTATCAACCGGTAGTAACATTATTCGAGCGCCGCAGGGCGGAGACCTTTATTCCTCGAGCCAACCGTGCGGCAGTGGCAGCATCATCAAAATCAAATACATCGACCACGGCGACGGGGTGTTGAGTTTCTATTTACATGTTCAGTAACGTGAGATTTATCGAGATAAAAGTAATTCTCCGATTGTCCGCAGCTTTTCTTGTTGCGTTTGTTTTGTATCTGACCGCCAGCTACTCCATCATCCGGTCTCTCTCGCTTCATGATATGAAGCAGTATCTGAAAATTACTGCAACGTCCGTTTCGAAGGATTTTGAGCACAGTGAAGGCGTATGGAATACCAATAAGTATTTATCGGACACGACAACTCCTTCAGAGACCCCGCTTTATATTTTTTCCCTTGATGGATTCCTTATTGACCGCAGGAACGTCATTAGCGGCTTTTTGGACACTTCCAATTTCGCTTATGCCTCTTCGTTTGCGACACCCAAAACTATTGTCTCTCCCATTGGTGAGCATTGGCGCGTATTTTCCTATCGCATCCAGCGGAACGACCAGGAAAAAGGCGTGATCCTCCTGGGATACTTTGAGCCGGCTGGTCGATTGGAGAAGGATATTGATGCAGTGCTTTTGGCAAACGCCCAAATGGTAGATAGTCAAATAACGGTTACCAACGGGGTTCTTGATGCAACACAAATTGTTGATAAAGACATTGATCACAATATTTCATTTGAGGTCATTGACACATTCAATCGAAGTCATAAAAGTATAGGCGGACCGCCGGCATATATTGACAAAAGTTATCTTCAAGACGCGCTGAAGCGTAAAGATTTTACGGTTATATCCGATGCACGGTCGCAAAAGAGGTACCTGCTTCACGTTCAACCCATTCTGGCTAATGGGGAAACGGTTGGTCTGGTCGTCGTGGGACAAGGGCTTGATCAGCTGAGCCAGATACTCGGCAATCAGCTGTTGCTTTCTTTTGTCGCGGGGTTGCTTTCCGTATTTGCGTTTGCCGTGCTCACAGTCTATATCTATCGTCACGACATCAGGAAAATTATTGAAGAACGATTGGCAATGCTTACCAATCCTCAATGCGCGGTCGTTGATCGGATTGCATTTGATTCACCGGGAAGCAAAATCATTATCAACGGTATCCACTCAATAGATATCCCCGTCGGTTCGTATCAACACGATATATGCACATTACTCTTTAAAAATCCAAAAAAACTATACGATACGCTCGACCTATCTGATGCTATGGGAGAACTCGATGAACAGAAAAATGTGAAGCGGCTTGTGTATGATGCGGTCGAGGCGGTAAACGTTAAAGTTAAAAAGCTGATCGGTATGAAGCTCATCTCTCACGCAGATAAAAAGTATTGCATAAACCCCACACTCGCTTCGAAACTCTCCTAAATTTCTCGACTCGTACGTGAGTCGCAGTTGAGTCACCTATCACCAATCTACACTTTGGCTATGCAGCAACAAGAAAGCAGTGTTATACACGATATAGTTCACTATATCTGTAGAACCAATACTCCACCCACAGAGTGGTATGTGGGCATTACAGAAGACGTGAAAGTAAGATTATTCAAAGGGCATGGCGTAAATAAAGAGAGGGATTATTGGATATATAGGGAATGCTTTACCGCAGATGCGGCGCGCAGAGTAGAGCGGTACTTTATTACGAACTATCAGACAGACGGAGGGTCAGGCGGCGGGAGTGACGCGTCACGGTTTGTGTATGCGTATAAAAAAGAGCGACATACAAAAGAA
>Ga0209726_10004880_pt1 | contig 16768 bp, 9 predicted proteins | sample Subgrocontami54m_FD_187453 | JGI IMG/M metagenome (GOLD analysis project Ga0209726, IMG submission 187453) | Subsurface groundwater microbial communities from S. Glens Falls, New York, USA - GMW46 contaminated, 5.4 m (SPAdes) (version 3) | ecosystem: Environmental > Aquatic > Deep subsurface >... | reverse complement strand
CGTATTCCTGCTGTTGGTCCTGTAGAAATCCGGTAAGCTCCTCATACGGTCCTTCCAGAAGATTCCGTTCCAAGAGGGTGCGGCCCAGCTGCTCCGAATAGACGGCGACGGTCTGCTGGCTTTTTTCATAGTAGTCTTGCGCGATTTCCAGCGAATGATCGAGCGATTTTTCAACCTGAATGGAAAACCAGTTTTCAATGCTGCTGGTCAACAGGCCGCTGGCAACGACAAAAAGGAGGATGGAGGGGATCATGGAGAGTCCGAGGAAGGCGGCCACCAGCTTGCTTTTTAAACGTGTTTTTTTCGGTTCCTGTCTCCTCTCAAAATAAAGTTTGATAAGGTTGCGCGAGAGAAGAAGAATCAAAAGAATCGCCAGGGTGATGTTGACGTTCACCAGGGTCAGAACAAGGATGTTGGTCGAAAAAAGAGAAGGGCTTTCGATGCCGCGGAAGAGGAGCACGGTGAGGGTCACCGACAAGGCCAGAAAGAGGGCGGTGATCCAGACGGGCCGAAGGGTATTCTTCGCTTTCGGCTTTTCAGTTTTGGGATCGTTTGAGCTCATTGCATTCATGTGCGGGGTCTCTGCCGGGAGAGCCTGCCGGTTTCCAATCGTTACGCCCGGTTACCTTCCCGCGCCCTCATCCCCCCCTTTGGAAAGAGAGGGTATCCGAATCAGACCAGGGGGTATCCAGCTCCAAAAAGGGAATGAAAAAAAGAAAGTAGTCGACATACAAAGGAAGCTTGGCCGCTTTCATCTGAGATTTCACGCTCACATAATATCGATATCGCGATTTTAAAATTTGAGCCGGCGCAATCTTTACATGATCGACCCGAGAGACCTTCTGCTTCATCCCCTCAAAATCGTCAAACAGGCTTTCGGCGGCCTTCTCGCCCTCAAAATGGGTGACGCGATATTGTTTTTTAAGGGTATCGTACTTTACCGTAATTCGAACCGTTTTCGAGAGGACCTCTTCATCAAACCAGTTTTTTTCTTTTCGCTTTAACAGAAGGTAGTAATAGAAGTCTTTTGGAATGCCGTTCTGGATGTCTTTTATAATTTCGCCGTTAAAGCCCGATACGAGCTCGGCCGAAACAACGATCTGCTCATCGATGACCTCGGCCTTGACGTTCTTAATCCGTTCTTTTCCCGCTGCCGCGACGGTGGAGAGCGGGATGTGTTGAACGAGCAGCGCGGCGAGGAAAACCAGGACGGGGAAGAAAAGGGGTCTTTCGTGACTCATTCGATCATGATTCCTGAGCGATCTTCTTCTGCCATTCCGCTTGGAAATCGGCATAACGGATCATAAAGACCTCTTCAAAGACCAGGGGAAAGGAAGCGGTGGAGGCCAATTTTTCCAGAAGGAGCTTCATCCGAAACAGACCATAGCGATCAATTAAATAGCCGGTGGCGGAGCGGCTTTCTTCGTAAGCCCGGTGGGCGGTCGATTCATCATAGTCCATGAAAGAGCCGTGCAGCGCCTCCAGAGGAATGAGCGGAAGGGGGAGGCGGTGGCGACCTTTTTGGTCTTTCTCTTCAAAAAATAACGCGAGCCCTTCATTCAGCCAGGTGGGTGTCTTTCCCTGAGAGAGCTGATGGACGAGCGCATGGGTATATTCATGGTAAATCAGCTTTTTCAGCAACGCTTCGTTTTGAACGGTTCCGCCGATCGGGAGATGAATTCTACCATCAAAGAGTCCCTTTGTCCACGCGGGACTTTGCGTGACGTCCCGAAACTGCTGATCGGCATAAAGGACGGCAAAGATGGTCTTTTCCGGATAGTAGGAAAGCGCTTGTCCGATGTCGCGATACGCCTCTTCAAGCAGATGCAGGACTCGCCGGTGATCTTCCCCTCCGCGTCCGTCGAACAACAAGGTAAACCGGCCCGTTCCCTCGCTCTGGAAATTCGAAAAAATTTTCGACTCTCCCTTCAGCTTTTCAAGGCGGACCGAAAGGGCCCGATCTCCGGGATCGAGCTCGATGGCCTTTTCCCATGCGGACTGGGCCTTTTCGAACGCGTTTTGTCCGTATGCGATCTCTCCCAGAATTTTGTAGGCGGTCGCCTCTTTCGGATTCAGGGCCAGCGCGGTCTGGAGCGACGCGGCGGCGGCGTTCTCTTGTTGCATCCGATAGAGGGCGACGGCATTCCCGAGATGGTATGAAGATTCTCCTTTGAAGAATCGAAGGGCCGATTCAAAGTGGGGGCCCGCCTCCCCGAAGCGCTTCAGCCGAATCGCCTCCCATCCGAGCTGGGCGTGCGCCTGCGCCACGTTTTTCTGTAGGACGGCCTCCTCTTTATTCTGTTCCAACGCCTGGCCGAAAAATAAAAGGGCCTCCTGGTAACGGCCTTCGTTAAAATGGAAGAGGCCCTTCTCATTCAGAAAAATCCAGAACGGCGGTTCCCGGGAGGAGCGATCCGTCGGGGCGATGGGGCGGGCCGAGAGCAGCGGGGGGAGGGGGGCCTGAAGGGAGGAGACCAGGTCGGATTGGAAATCCTGGGACGGGGGTGGCGTCTCCTTATTAAAGAGAGAGGCCAAAGAGAGGGCGAGTATTCCAACGGCCAGGATGAAAAGGGAACGCTCTCTGGAAGAAATGGACATCTTGCCCGATCCTCTGTGGGGCCGGTGGGTTTTCCCAACGGCTGGGAGGCGGCTTTCCGAACGCCTCCTTTCGGGGGAATTTTAAAACGCGTGCCCGAGGGTAAAGTGAACGGCCCAGGGGCTCTCCTCCGCCTCGCGATTTAATTTGTATCCCCAGTCGAGCCGGAAGGGGCCGACGGGAGTATTATACCGCAATCCAATGCCGGTGGTGGACTTGATCTCGGAAAGGGCGACGTCCCGGTATTTCTGCCAGACATTTCCATGGTCGAAGAAAAAGACCAGCCCGAGTGATTTGGGAAGCGCGATTCGAAGCTCTTCATTGAAGATCAGCATGGTGTTTCCTCCCGTCGGCTGTTGATCGATCAAGGTCACCCCCCGGATGCCGAGCTTATCCTGATCATAACCGCGGACGGTGCTCCTCCCCCCCAGAAAAAACCGTTCCGTCAGCGGAACCAATTCGGTTTCGCCGAACCGGTCGGCAATCCCTGCGCGGGCTGAAAAGGCAAAGACCCATTTTGACGAGAGGGATCGATACCAACTGCTTTGGAGGGTCATTTTAAAAAATTGGGCCTCCGAGCCGAAAACCTGGGCGGCGTGGCGGAAGGTGATGCCGTTGACGGAGCCGTGCCGCGGATTGAAGGGATCGTCTCTCGTATCGCGAATCATCGAAGGATTGATGCTGGCGATCCGGACCCGCCCGATGTCTTCCTCCGTCTGGAGGGCGGCCGGATCGACGTTGGTGAGGTCGTTCTCCTCAAATTGGTAGAGAAGAGAGGCTTTCACCGTTTCCGAAAAGCTTTTGTCGAAACCGGCGGTGCCGCTGATCGTTTCCCGATCGAACGCCTCCTCTTTGAGGTCGAGATAGGCGGCCACAAGGCGGAGGTCGATGTCTTGCGAAAAGATCCAGGGTTCTTTATAGTTGAGGGTATATTTCTCCTCGATGCTGCTTCCTTCCGCTCGGGCGCTGATCTCCCGCCCGGTTCCAAAAAGATTTCGGTGGGCGATTTCAAAGAACCCTCGAAGCCGTTCCCGGTCGGCATACCCGAATCCGAATTCCAGGGCGATACTCGGCCTTTCCACCACGGTCAGCTCAACATCCTGGACCGTCGGGTCGGTCTCGGAGGGAATGGGATTGAAATGGACGACGGAAAAGTGGCCGGTCCGATAGAGCTGTTTTTGGCTGTTGAGGATCTTTTCCGGATTGTAAGGCTCCCCCCTTTTGATTGTGATCTCCCGGAGAAGGACCGGATCCTGAGTGCGGCTGTTTCCCTGAAGACGGATCTCTCCGAGATGCACCTGTTCCCCTTCCCTGATCCGATACCGGACCGAGGCGCCGGTCTGGTCGTCGGAAAAGCGCACCTCCGATTCGACGCCGGCGTGAAGATATCCTTCCTTTCTATAATGAGACAGAATCTGGCGCCCCCCCTCTCTCACCATCGCGTCGTTCAGCGGCAGGGCAGGATGAACGGCCAGCTCTTTTTTAAGTGTCTCCCCGGGAAGGGCCCGGTTCCCTTCGATTTCGACCGTCTCGATCCGGGTCCGGATTCCCTCGTCAATATTAAATTGAATCGTTGCAAATTTTCTCGAGGGATCCCATTCGGTTTTAGAGGCGACCTTCACGTTTCGAAAGCCCTCTTTCTTATAAAAACCGGCCAGCGCATCGACATCCTCCTCGACGGCCCGCTCCGTGTAGCGGCTTTCCCTCCAAAATCCTTCTTCTTCAAGGTGAAGCAGTTTTTTAAGGCGTTTTTCCGGGAAGGCGTGGTGGCCGGTAAAGGCGATTTTGCGAATTTCCGCCCGGAACCCGCTCTCAATTTTAAAATGGGCCTCCATTCTGTTTTGTTCGGGAAAGCGCCGGGAGAAGGCGGTCACCTTGGCGAAAGGATATCCTTTGCGGCGGTAATAACCCTCGATCCGGCGGGCGCTCTCTTCGAGGATGTCCTCTTCGTCGCTTTGCTCCTCTTTGATGAGAAGGCGTCTTTCTAATTCTTCCCTGTCGAAGGGAAGATCCCCTTCGAAAATCACCTCTATTTTATTGGAAGAGGCGATCGGAACCTGAATATCGACCTCGTTGCTTTCCGCGAGAAAGGTGATGACGGGAGGACCGACGACCGCCTTCAGATACCCCTCTTTTTCATAAAACTTTCTAAGGCGCCGGAGGTCGTCCTCCAAGACCCCGAACTCGTAATACTCTTTTCCCTGGGATCTGATCCCAATGACAAAAAGGAGGGTGAGGTCCGATAAGCGCTTTTCTCCTTCGAATGAAATGTTTCGAATGCGCGTTCGCGTTCCTTCGCTGATATTGAGCGAGACATTGATCTCCCGGCGATTTTCGATCGCAGGTTTAAAGCGGGAGGAAAACCGGGCCTGAAAAAATCCCTTGTTCCGGTAGAGAGAGCCGATGCCGGAAAGGGCGTTTTCCCAGCGAGTCTCGGTAAACTCGTCTCCCGGCTTGAATGCCAGGGCATGAAGGATCTCTTTTTCTGAAACGAAATGGTTTCCGGAGAGGTCGATCGAGGCGAGGAGACGCTTTTCAACCATCACGAATTGAAGAATCACCTTCTCTCCGTCAAAGGGGGTGACTTCCACCCAGATGTCTTTGAATTTCCCGGTCTGGTAAAGTTGCGCGATTCCCTGGCGGATCTGGCGGGTCCGGTACCGGTCCCCCGGCCGGATGCCGACCCGTTTGAAAAGGTCGACGTCGGAGAAATTCTCCGTCTGATCGAATGTGATCTGGTGGATGACTTTCCCTTCCCATTCTGCGGCCGGAAGATGAGCGCCGTAATTTTCCGCGCCAGGACCTGCTTTAAGGGGAGACGGAAGGATCATCAAGAAGAGAATAACCGCTAAAATAAGTTCTAGCGCGAAAAATTTACGGCGCTCCGTTACCTGAATTCGAATCGAAATCGAAGATCCCCCCCTATCTGTCCTTTGTCCCCTCGTTTTCCAACCAGCGATATATTTTTATTTACTTCATACACCATCCGGATGAGGTCCTCTTCCGAAGGATCGAGCGTGGTTTGATAAATCACCAGCAGGCGTCCTTCCATGAGGCTCTTCTCGGCGGTCAGCCGGGTGCCGCTCGATGATTTGGTCCCGCTGGTGTAGGGATCGACCTGAATCCGGTCGACCCCGGTTAATTTTTGGATCGACCCTTCCAGGAGTTCGGAGACGACAAAAGAGGTCGCCTCGCTCCCGCCCCCCCCCCTTTGGGCCTGTGCGATTTCCGCGGTTGTTTTTCCCAGGGTCAGAAGCGCGAGAATATCCGCTTCTGGGAGAGAAGGAAAGGAGGTGAGGGTCAAGGTAAACCGGGAGAGGGTCCCCGTCAGGCTGAGGTCGATCGCATAGGTGATGTTGCTCGAAAAATTCCGGACCTCCGTCTTTGCTTTGACATCGAAGGTCGGATCGATTTTATTCGGATTGAGAAATTCCATCGACCCGGAAAGAATTTTAAAATCATTCCTCCGGAAATAGACATGGCCTTCCGGGAGATCGATCCGGCCGATGAGGAGCGGGTCATCGAAAGAGCCTTTCAGAAAAAGATCGACCTCCAGCGGTATTTTTGCAATGTTATTGTTGATCCAAATTTCTTCCTTCCCGTATAAGTGAACGTTCAATATCGTCCGGCCGATCACGGGGGTCTCCGGGGTAAAAGAGGCCTCGCGGGTTTTCCCGGAATTGACGACCAACGATTTCAGATCGATTCGTTTTTCATAGATTGCCTTCTTCAGTGTCAGCTCGCCCTGGAGGGTCTGGGTTGTCCCCTTTCTTTGGAAGAGAAGTTCTCCGTCGAGGGTGGCTGCCAGATCGGGGAGGAGATGAACGCGCGCCTCATCCAGCGTGAGAATAAATGAAAACGGTCCGAGTTCAAACCCGGCGAGATCGGCCTTTCCGTTACCCTGAAATCGCCCCCGCCCCATTTCGCCTTCCAGCGTTTCGAGGATCAACTGCCGCTCGTTAAAAGCCACGGCGAGCGAAGAGATATGAACGGTCTGGGGGAGGGTCGCCGTTCGAACGGTCCCGTTTTGCAGGGTCAACGCCCCCCGGATCTGGGGCTGTTCCCACCGGTCCGAGATCCGAAGATCGAGATAGGCCGTCCCTTTTCCGGAGGCGATTTCCTTTGTAAAAAATTTAATCAGGTTTAAGTCGGCCTCTCCATTCACGAACAGATCCCACTCTTTCAAAACCGTCCAGCCGCCGTGGAACTCCAAAGCGGTATTTTCTCCCTTGAACCGGGCGGTCTCAAACCGAAAAGCCCCTTCCGTGGAAGAAAGGGTGACCGGCCCGTCGTTCTCGATTGCATAGCCGCTGAAATCGGCCAGCACCTCGGTCAATGCGCCGGAGACGCCGGCCTGATCGAGGCGCGAGAGTTTTCCGGTCCCTTTCAATTCGCCCGACGCCAGGAGACGCAGGCTTGACAGGGCCGCCGGAAGCCGGCTTTTTAAAAATGGATCGATCTGAAGCCGGTTGAACCGGCTTTGGAATGAAAAGGGATACTGCTCCGTCAGGGCGATCTCTCCGGTCAAAAGAAAATTCTTTTCCGGAAAGGTCCCCTCCACCTGAACCGATTGATCGGCCCATTTGACCTGGACCGTTCCGCTGACCCCGTCCATCTCACCATATTGAAGCTGTTGCGCCGAGGCGATCACCTTCAGCGACGGTTTTTTAAATGTCCCCTTCCCGAAAACTTCAAGCGCCACTTGACCGGAGAGGAGCGGGAGGCGCGACTGGAAAAACCGGGTTTCCTCGATTCGGAGCCGGTTCGCTTTCAGGGCCAGCCTGTAAGTCCCGTCATAGCCGATCTCGCCTTCTCCCTCGATGCGGCTTTTTCCCTGATCCAATACCACCTTCCGGAGAAGGACCTCTTTCTCCGTGACGGTCAGCGAGACTTTCCCGCGGTCAAAGCGCTCCCCGTAGAGGGCGCCCTTTGAAAGGACAAGGGGTCCACGGACGGAGAAAGCTCTGGGGGTTCCTTTGATCGAAAGCCGCCCGGTCGCCCGCGTCTGAAGCGGAACAGAGAGTTTGAACAGTGTGATGAATTCCTGCGGATCGGCGGCGGCCGCCTCGGCCTCGAAGTCAAAAGAAGGGGAGGCCGGGTCGGCCAGAGAAAGCGTGCCCTTCAAGCGGTAGGGCGGCGTATTTTGCAACGCCCCTTTTCCCGCCGGGGGCGCGTTCAAGAAACCTTGATCGAAAACCACCTCTCGTCCACGGGAAACAAAGGCCGCGCCGAAGGTCCCGAACGGTTGTTTGAGAAGCGTCCACTGATCGAGCGCCACCTCTCCCTGAAACGAAAAGGGGGCCTCTTTTTCGGAGAGCCTACCCTGCAGGCGCATTCGTCCGGTGACCGGAAGATGGACCGCCTCGGCGATTCTTTGGATCTCTTCGCTCGCCACCTGGGTGTCGAGCCGCCATCCCGCTTCCGGGGTCCATTCCCCCTGAAAGCTGGCCTTCGTGCCGGGGAGAGAAACCGTGCCGGGCCCAAACGTCCACCGCCGGTCGGACCACTTCCAATCGAGTTCGCCTGCTTCGAAAAGGGTGATCAGCCGGTTGAGGCGATCGGATTCCTCCGGAATCGGCGCAGAAAAAAGGGAATGCCTTTTCGCGATCAGGCGCCCGGCCGCAACCCAGCCGGCCCCGGACGCGGGGCCAGAGAGAGCGAGGTCGCCGTCGATAAAAATCCCTTCAAGCGATTTCCGCTCCTCTTGGCCGGATGCAAAGAAGGCCCTTCGGGTCTTCTCGAGAGGGATCTGCTTATATTGAAGCGTTACCCGGTAGAGGGGTAAGTTTTCAGGGTCGCCCGGCGCCACTTCCGGCGGGGGAAAAGGGCCCTGGGCCTGGCCGGTAAACGATCCTGAAAAAAGATCCCCGGACAAGGAGGAGAAGGCGATCGTCCCTCCCTCATACGAAAGGTCGGAGGTGAGCGATCCGGTTTCGACGCCGTCGACCCGAAGTTTCGGAAGGGCCACCTTTCCCGTCAGCGCCACCTTTGGAAAAGCGCCGGTCAGGTGGCCGTGCAACGTGATTTCTCCGGCCAGCTTTTTTTCGGAAATCAGGGCGCCCGGAATCAGCGCGGCCAGATCGAACTCTTCGACCGGCAGATGCGCCTCCAGCCGAAGATGGATCGGCGCCTCTTTCCCCACCGGAAAATCTCCCTCCCCTCTCAGAAGGGTCCGGTCCGAGGCGATCACCCCCTTTTTCAGATCAATTTTATCCGGAGTGGCGATCAGGATTCCCTCGATCCGGTCTATCTTTTTTCGGAATTTTTCCGTCGAGGCCTCTCCTGCTCCTCCCGAAAGTGCGATCTCGAACCGGCTCATTTTCAGATCCGGGTCGATCCGCGCATGGATGTTCCGGAGGGAGAAGGTTTTCAGCGTCCCCTCCCCCCGGTAGGACAGACGGCCGTTTTGAATCTGGATCGAGCGGATGATGACCCGCGGAAATCTCTCTTTGCCGTCCTTGAAACCGCGATCAAAAACGAACGGTTTTTCACCGAGGGCCTGAGGGTCTAAGAACAGGGAAGGGGACCGGATATCAATCTGGCGGATAAAAAAGGCCTCGGTAAAAAAGGACCACGGGCTGAAATAGATCTGGATCTCCTCGGCGACCATCATCGGTTCCGACCCTTCGCCGCCCGATTCCGTGGCCACCTTTTTCCCGGTGGTGGAAACGCCGGTCAATATGACGGAGGGAGAGAAGAGACGAACCTGCGCCTGATTGATCTGAACCGGCTGACCGAGGAGCGCCTGCAGACTGTTTTGAGCATCACTTCGGACCTTTTCTGAAATGGACCCGCTTTGGGGGATCAGATAAAAAGAGGCGGCGAGAAAAAAAAGAAGGAGCAAAGAAAAGAGGACCCACTTTTTAGACAAATAGGGCTCCTAATTGCGTCGATAAGAGGGTGATGGGAAGAGAAGGGAGATCCTCACTCTGCTGCGCGCGTGTGGTTGCGAGAAGGAGATCAGGGGCGGCGCTTTTTTTCCATTTCAACGAATTTCATTCTCAAGGTGAAGAGCACCTGCGAAATTAGTGCCTCCTCCTCCTTGCTGAGGTTCCCCTTGGTTTTTTCCTGCAGAAGGCTCAGAAGGTCGATCACCTGCCTTGCCATCGGGAGCTGGACCGATTTTTCGCCCGTCGCGGGATTTGCCTCTTCACCGAGATGAATCAACGCCGATGTGGCCAAAGAAAGGATAAAAGAAGAAAACTGGACCGGAAAGGCGTCCTGTTCGCGCTCTTCGGCCGTTCTGCCGGAAGATCCCCCTCCTTCAGGAGAGGGCGGTTTCTGCTCGGCCATAGAAGGTTTTTCTTGCGGTGGTTTTTTGCCCGAACCCTCCCCTGCCTCGTCCGAAAGGTAGGAGCGACGGTCTCTCACATGGAACCCTTTATCTTCTTCCATCTCTTACCCTCATCCCGGAAATTAAACTAACATAAAAGTTTTTTCATTGCAAGGCAATCCGGCGGTCTTTCGCTCTAAAATTTGGAATTCAGCGTGAAAGGGGGGAGAGAAAGGGGACTTCCGAATGTCACTCTTTTGCAACCTCATTCATCCGGCAGGAGCAGGGAAACGCAGAAAGCTTAGTGACGCGCATCAGCACCGACGGCCGATAGGTGGCGTTTATCTCCGCCTCCGGCAACCTGGTGGAGCGGGATACCCACCGCGCCGCAGATGTCTTCGTGGCGTCGATCCCCTGAGCCGCTCTTCCCTCCTTCCCTCGTTTGGCGGGCAATCTCCAAAGAATTCTTGTCATGACCGGTTCATCATGCTAAAATATGCCCCTTTTTGAGGCATAGATAAAATGTCGGACAGGATACGCCGGTTTTTAACAATCTCAGGCTGGATTCTTCTGGCGACGGGGGTGATCCGGATCTACCGGCTCCTCCGGTTTCATGCAGAAGCGCATTTTTTCACCCCCCAGCTTCTGGCCGCTTCCGTTTCCTTTTGGATGGCCACCTCCATCCTCCGCGTCGCGATGCATAAAAAAGAGATGACCCGCAAAGGAGCGATTCCGCTGATCCGCTCCGGGTCGGTTTTGCTCGGGATCTGGAGCTATCGCCTTTATCAGCTTTTGAAAAAGGTCCCCTCTCCTCTTGAAACCCAATTATCGGTCTACCTTGCCTTTATCTATATTATCCTGGGGACCTTCGTCATGTTCCTCGGGTTGAGGATCAGCCGGACGCTCCGGAAGAAAATGTCGGACGCGCAAGCCTCCTCCTCACTGGCCCTCCTCTCCGAAGATCCCGCAAGAAAGTAACTTTTTTTCATCTGTCGTTCATGCTAAAATCAAAATGAGCGCCGTGGTTTTCGTTGCTACCTGCAACCACTTCCCGCAGGTCGTTAACATAGGCTTCTAAGCTAAAATTTACGGCGTTCAATTAATTTTCCGCGCTAGAACCTATTTTAAGACAGTTTGATTGGAGTTCAACCCTTCATGGCGGTCAAATTCAGAGACTATTACGAAGTGTTGGGGGTCCCCAGGACGGTGTCCGAAAAAGAGATCAAAGACGCCTACCGGAAGCTCGCCCGAAAGTACCATCCCGACCTTCAAACCGGAAAAGACAAAAAACAGGCCGAGGAAAAATTCAAGGAGATCAACGAGGCGAACGAAGTCCTCGGAGATCCCAAGAAAAGAGCCAAATACGACCGGTTGGGGGCGCAATGGAAAGAGGGAATGGAGTACCAGCCCCCTCCCGGCAGAGGCCCCGCCGCGGAAGAATTTCACTTCGAAGGTTTCGAGGGGACGGGGGGATTTTCCGACTTTTTTGAGTCGCTCTTCGGCGGCCGGTCGGCCCGGGGACGGACCGGCGGCAAGGGAGGATTCGGCCGGACGGCGACCGAACGCCCCATGCGGGGGGGCGACATCGAATCGGAGATGGACCTTGCGCTTGAAGAGGCGGCGCAAAGGACGAAGCGGCGAATCCGTCTTCAGCTCCAGGCTCTCTGTCCCGTCTGCCACGGCCGGGGGATCGACGGCCGCCAGCTCTGCAGCCGCTGCGGCGGGACGGGAAAGGGGGTGGACGAGAAAGACCTCACCGTCACGATCCCGGCCGGTGTTCGGGACGGCGACCGGATCCGGCTGGCCGCTCAGGGGGAGCCGGGAGAAGGGGGCGGGCCCCCGGGCGACCTCTTCATCCGGGTCAGGCTCCTGCCGCACCCGCGCTTTACCCTCACCGACCACCATCTCCAGACAGAGGTCGAAATCATGCCGTGGGAGGCGGTCCTGGGAGGCGAGGTTCGGGTTCCGACGCTGGACGGCGAGGTGATGCTGAAGATTCCTCCGGAGAGCCGCAGCGGGCAGCAGCTTCGTCTCCGGGGGAAGGGGTTTCCCTCAAAGGGGGGAGGCCGGGGAGATCTCTATGTTCGACTGACGATCAATGTCCCGGCAGAGAGCACCCCCGCAGCGCGGCGTCTTTATGAAGAGCTGGCGCGACTGGTGAAGGAGGGAGATTGAAGCAGAAGCGGAACGCCGTAAATTTTCGCTTAGGAGGATATTTTAAGGCGAATTCCAGAAAGGCCGGAGCCGGAAGCGTTCCGCAGGGCGGCCTGGAAGTGATCCTCCACGTTCTGGACAGGGTGGAGGCGAAGGAACGCCGTAATCTTTCGCTTGAGGGCCTACTTTAATGGAGCGGGAGATCGCCCTCTTACGGCGATGGGGCGGCTGATGATCAACAGGATGGGACACTGGATGTCAAAGTGGCGCCGTTCCCGGATGAAATACTATTTTATTTTCTCCGTCGTCCTCCTCTCCGCGCTGCTTTTGGCGAACCTGTTTTTCCTTCGGCGGTTTTTCTAGCAGGGCGTGGGAAGCGCTGTCATGACACCAAGAAAGCGTCTGATGAAGGAACGCCGTCATTTTCCGCTTAGGCCTACTTTAATCGTCTGCCTGGTTTATTTCGCGATGGCCCTCGTTCCATGCGCTCCTCAGGCAGCCGGCCCTTCTTCCCCGATTAAAATAGGCCCTCAAGCGGAAAATGACGGCGTTCCGATTCATCACGAGATCAAGGTCACCCTTCATCCGGAAACGCACCGGCTGGAAGTCGAAGACACCCTCACCTTTCCCCCCTCGTTCCGTGCCGGCGAGGACGAGATCGTTTTTTTTCTCCATGGCGGCCTTCATCCGGCGTCGGCCACTCCCGGTGTCAAACTGGCAGAGGAAAAAGGGGCGCCGGACCCCTCGCGTCTCTCCGAGCTGGGGATCGATCCCTCCACCTTCCTGCAAGCACCCGGTTTTCCGATCGAGCAATATCGCGTTTCCCTTCCCGATGGAACCGATCGGTTCACTCTCCAATATGCCGGCCGGATCCACCACCCGCTTCATCCGGAAGGGGAAGCTTCTTCGGGGAGCATCAGCGACACGCCTGGGTCGATCTCTTCCGGCGGGATTTTCCTGGCGGCCTCTTCATTCTGGTATCCCCTCTTTTTGGAGCAGCTGGTTTCGTTCACGCTCGATCTGAAATTGCCCGGCGGATGGGACGGGGTCAGCCAGGGACGGCGGACGGCGCACTCGAAAACCGATCAGGCCACGGCGGTGCGGTGGGAGTCGCCGGAGCCGCAGGACGAAATCTATCTGGCCGGCAACCGGTTCACCGAATATAGCCGCCCGGCAGGCAGGGTCACGGCGATGGCTTTTCTGAAGACACCGGACAAGGCGCTCGCCGACCAATATCTGGAGGTGACCGGCCAATATCTTCAGATGTATGAAAAACTGATCGGTCCTTACCCATACACCAAATTCGCCCTGGTTGAAAACTTCTGGGACAGCGGGTACGGAATGCCTTCTTTCACGCTGCTCGGTTCCCAGATTATCCGCTTTCCGTTCATTCTCCACTCCTCGTATCCCCATGAGATTCTCCACAACTGGTGGGGGAACGGCGTCTTTGTCGATTTTCAGGGCGGGAACTGGAGCGAAGGGCTGACCGCCTATCTGGCCGACCATCTGATCTCCGAGCAGCGGGGAGGGGGGGCGCAGGCGCGCCGGGCGGTGCTGCAGAAATATACCGATTATGTCTCGGAGGGCACAGATTTTCCGCTGACCCGATTCCGGTCCCGCCACAGCGCGGCGACCGAAGCGGTCGGCTATGGCAAGACGCTGATGTTCTTCCACATGCTCCGCCTTGCCCTCGGAGATGACCTTTTTATCCGGGGGCTGCAGGCCTTTTATCGCGATAATCAATTTCGCCGGGCCGGCTTTGACGATCTGGAACAGGCATTCAGCAAGAGCGCCGGAAAAGAGTTGCAGGATGGAACACTGGATGTCAAGGAGGCGTTTAAACGATGGATTACCGAGGCCGGCGCGCCGATCCTCCGGTTAAGCGATCCCAGGGTGCAGGCCGATGGAGAGGGCACCCTTTTCACGGCGCAATTGGATCAGATCCAGCCGGGGGCCGCTTATCCGCTGCAGGTCCCCATCGCCGTCACCCTGGAGGGGGAGGAGAAGGCGTATCAGACGACCGTCGCGATGCGTGAGAAACAGCTCACGTTTACACTCAAGCTGCCCGGCCGGCCGGTTCGGGTCGATGTCGACCCGGAGTTTGATCTCTTTCGGCGTTTGGATCGAAACGAAATTCCGCCGGCCTTAAGCCAGGCGTTCGGCGCGACAAAAGCACTCATTCTCCTCCCGTCCGCCGCGGAAGAAAACCTCCGCAGGGGATATCGCCGGCTCGCGGAAGGATGGAAAGGGTCCCAGCCGGGAGAGATCGAGATCAAGCTCGATCGCGAGATCAAGGAACTGCCGAAGGATCGGGCGGTCTGGCTTTTCGGATGGGAGAATCGCTTCCGGTCCAAAATAATTTCAGCCCTTTCCGATATGGGGGCTTCCGTCGAAGCCTCTCAGATCCGCATCGGTCAGACAGAACTTGATCGCCGCAGCCAGAGCATCGTCCTCAGCGCACGCCACCCGGAGAACCCTGATGCCGCTTTGACCTGGCTTGCCACCGGCAACGCCGCCGCGCTCCCCGGCCTGCAACGGAAACTTCCTCACTACGGCCGCTACGGTTATCTCGGTTTTGAGGGAGACGAGCCGGTCAATGTCGCAAAAGGAGAATGGCCGGTGATCCAATCTCCGATGACCCGATGGATTCCGAAGCCCGACGGAACGGTAATAAAGGCGCCCCGGGCAAAAGGGATCCCGCGGCAGGCGCTCGGATCCCTCCCTCCGGTTTCTTCCGGGGCGCCGGTCCCGTAGGGGGTTGAAGCGGCTCCCGGTGTCTCCGATGGCTTGAAATGCTTGAAATGAAGGTAGAAAAGATGTTATGGTCCGAAGAGGTTCTCCCGAATAAACATCATTAGAATATGAAGGATACAATCTTCAATCCGGAAGATGAACTCTCAAAAGCAGATCAATATTTTGCTGGTGGACCGATCAGTCCCAGAACCTCCTCTCGCTGGAGGCGATTCTGGAATCGCCCGATTATCGTCTGATCAGAGCGCATTCGGGCAGGGAGGCATTGAAGCAGGTTCTCAATGAAGCGTTCGCCGTCATCCTCCTCGATGTCCAGATGCCGGAGATGGATGGATTTGAAACGGCCCGACTGATCAAGCAGCGTGAACAGTCGCGGCACATTCCGATTATTTTCCTCACCGCCCTCAACGAAGACGAGGAATCTCTTTTTAAAGGCTACTCGGTCGGCGCGGTCGATTATGTCTTCAAACCGTTCAATCCCACCATTCTAAAATCGAAAGTCTTCGTCTTCGTCGATTTATATCGAAAGAGCCGCCAGCTCTGGCAAGAGCAGGAGGCGCGTGCCGACGCGGAGGCGGCCCGAAACGACCTTTCGTTCCTGGTGGAGGCGAGCAGCCTCCTGGCCTCTTCCCTCGATTATCCCAAAACGCTGGAGCGGGTCGCCCGTCTTGCCGTGCCGAAGCTGGCCGACTGGTGCGTGGTCGATTTAATCGAGAAAGAGGGACTCCGCCGTCTGGCCGTGGCCCATGTGGATCCCGCCAAGGAAGCATTGGCAAAAGAGCTCCAACGGCGCTATCCTCCCAACTCCAATGCGACGGAGGGGATGGCCGAAGTGATTCGGACCGGGGAGCCGAAAATCTATCACGAGTTCTCCGATCCGATGCTTCAGAAAGTGGCACAGGATGCCGCGCATCTTGAGATTCTGCGTGGATTGGGGCTGAAGTCGGCGATGATCGTGCCGCTCAAGGTATGGGACCGGATTCTTGGCGTCATTACCTTCGTTTCTGCAGAGTCGGGCCATCGGTACGGAGAGATCAATCTCTTTCTGGCCGAGGAGTTGGCGCGGCGGGCCGCGCTGGCGATCGACAACGCCCGGCTCTTTCAGGAAGCGCAAAAAGAGATCGCCGAAAGAACGCGGGCGGAGAAGCGGCTCGGCGCCCAATATGCGGTGGCGCGCGTCCTGGCGGAGTCGATCACGTTGAATGACGCCGCTCCAAAAATCGTTCAGGCCATCAGCGAAAATCTCGATTGGGAGGTCGGGGGGATGTGGCGCGTTGAACCGGAGACCCGCCGGCTCCGCTGCGTCGAACTCTGGCACCGCCCCGGGCTCGGTCTCTTGGAATTTGATGAGGTCAGCCGGGCGAAGACCCTCGCGCCGAACGAAGGGATTCCCGGGCGGATCTGGGCAAGCGGAGGGGCCGTCTGGATTCCGGATGTGACGCAGGAGGTGAATTTCCCCAGAAGATCGAGCGCAGTCAAAGCGGGGCTGCGCGGGGCGTTCGGGTTTCCGATCCGGAGGGGATCGGAGATTTTGGGCGTTCTTGAGTTCTTCAGCCACGAGGTCCGGGAGCCCGATTCGGACCTGCTGCAGCTGATGACCAGTATCGGAAGCCAGATCGGGCAGTTCATCGAGCGCAAACAGGCGGAGAGGGCGATGCAGGAGAGTGAGGCGCGCAAGGCGGCCATCCTGGAATCGGCGCTCGACTGCATCATCACGATGGACGACAAAGGAAGGATCATCGAGTTTAATCCCGCCGCGGAGCGGACGTTCGGCTATCGCCGTGACCAGGTGATCGGGAACGAGATGGCGGCGCTGATCATTCCTCCCGCTTTGCGGGAAAAGCATCGCCAGGGGTTGAGGCAATTCCTGGCGGAAGGAGAAGGCCCGATCTTGGGGAAGCGCATTGAGCTGATCGCAATGCGCGCCGACGGCGCCGAATTTCCCGTTGAGCTCGCCGTGATCCGTATTCCCCTGGAGGGTCTGCCAAATCGGA
>Ga0209726_10004879_pt1 | contig 16769 bp, 15 predicted proteins | sample Subgrocontami54m_FD_187453 | JGI IMG/M metagenome (GOLD analysis project Ga0209726, IMG submission 187453) | Subsurface groundwater microbial communities from S. Glens Falls, New York, USA - GMW46 contaminated, 5.4 m (SPAdes) (version 3) | ecosystem: Environmental > Aquatic > Deep subsurface >... | reverse complement strand
GCCCGCCGGCCACTCCGCGTAGAAGATTCCCGCGCCGTATTTCTTGTCGCGATACACGCGTGTACTGACCGCGTTGCCGGTCCAGCTCTGTCCAAGGCTCTTCTGGTAATCGGTGTCCGGCATGAGCGGCATGGGCACCCACGCGCGCGTGGCGCCGGAGGGCTTGATGACCTCGACCCTGGTCGTCACCTCGAAGGTGCGCCACCTGGCTTGGCCCGAAGGCTCGGCGGCTATGGCGCCAAGAGGCCGAGCCATGCCTGCAGCCGCCACGGCCGCGGCCCCGCTCTTGAGAAATGTGCGTCTGTCCATGGATTCCCCCTTGTGTCGGCTCACCGTATCCCGGCTGACACGTTGAATGGTATCGGCCGGCCCGCAGGAGTCAAATCGGATGTTTCTATGAACTGAGGTGAGCGGTATCGGACAGTTCGATAGCCCCGCCTGGGACCGCACCGCTTCGCCAGAAATTAACACAAACGTAACACGCTGGTTATGCGGCTGAAACATCGGAGCCGGAAGATGAGGTCGAACCTACTGACAAAGGAGACGACATGAAGAAGCAGATGGTGGTGGCGGTGGCCGTGGCGGCCGCCGTGCTCGGCTCGGGCGTCGTGGTCGCCAGAGGGCAGGTGCAGCTGGATCCGGGACTTCAGCCGTACAAGACCGTGAGCGGCGTCTCGGGCAATCTTTCCAGCGTCGGCTCGGACACCCTCAACAATCTCATGACCCACTGGGCGGAGAGCTTCAGCCGCTTCTATCCCAACGCCAAGGTCCAGATCGAAGGCAAGGGCTCTTCGACGGCGCCGCCGGCGCTCATCGCCGGCACAGCCCAGCTCGGGCCCATGTCGCGCGAGATGAAGGGCACGGAGATCGATCAGTTCGAGAAGAAGTTCGGCTACAAGCCGATCCCGATCCGCACGTCCGTTGACGCCCTCGCGGTATTCGTCAACAAGGACAACCCGATCAAGTGCCTGAGCCTGAGCCAGGTGGACGCGATCTTCTCGAAGTCGCGCCGGGTCGGCGCCAAGGAGGACCTCGCCACGTGGGGGCAGCTCGGGCTCACGGGTGAGTGGGCGAACAAGCCCATCAGCCTCTACGGCCGCAACTCGGCCTCGGGCACCTACGGCTTCTTCAAAGAGCACGTGATGAAGAACGGAGACTACAAGGACACCGTGAAGGAGCAGCCGGGCTCGGCCGCCGTCGTCCAGGGCGCGACCGTCGACCGCTACGCCGCCGGCTACAGCGGCATCGGCTACGCGACGGCAGGTGTGCGCGCCGTGCCGCTGTCGGAGAAGGACGGCGGCAAGTGCGTCCAGGCCGCTGCGGACAACGCCTATTCGGGCGCCTACCCGATGGCGCGCTTCCTCTTGGTCTACATCAACAAGGCGCCGGGGAAGGCCCTCGATCCGCTGACCCGGGAGTTCGTAAAGGTGATCGTGTCCAAGGAAGGCCAGGAGGGCGTCATCAAGGACGGCTACTTCCCGATCCCGTCTTCCATCGCCAAGGAAGAGCTGTCGAAGATCCAGTAGTGGCCATCAGCACCGAGAGTCTCAGGGCGGGCGGGCCGGAGACGCCGGCCCGCCCGCTCGTCGTCAGCCGGGCCCGCACCGGCCGGCGAATCCTGGCCGACCGCTGGGCATCGCGGCTCGTCGTGGTGGGCGGCATCGTCATCATCGCCTGCATCCTCGCCATCCTCTTTGTCATCGCCGTCGAGGTGTATCCGCTCTTCAAGGCGCCGGCCGCCGCCTTCGTCGGGAGCTATGGCACGGCGGCGGCGGGACGCGGGCCGGCACCGGGCGACGCGATCGGGGTCGACGAGTACCGCGAGATCGCCTACACCGTCACGTCCCATGGCAGCCTCGAGTTCGTCTCACTCAAGGGAGGCCGGAACGTCCCTGCCATCGCGGCGCCCGGCTTGGGCGGCGCGACGGTCACCTCCGTGGCCGCGCTCGGCAAGACACGGCTCGTCCTCGGCACCTCAGACGGCCGGGTCATCCCGCTCGACGTGAGGTTCGACGTTACCTTTAAGGATGGCAAGCGCACTGTGACGGCGGCGCCCGCCTTCGGGGAGCCGGCGGTGCTCGATCCGCAGAAGCGCCGCGCAGTGCGCCGGCTCGCCGCGGGCGGCGCGGACGCCGGCGGTGTGACGGTGGCGCTGGTCGGGCCTACCGAGCTGATCGTCCAGAGCGTTGTCGAGAAGAAGGCGTTGATCGGCGGCACGCGCCGTGAAGAATCGCTCCAATCACTCGCCCCGGAGCTCTCGGGCGAGATCACGGCGCTCAAGCTCGACAGTCGCGCCGAGGAGCTCTTCATTGGGACATCGCAGGGCCAGGTGCTGCGCTACGACATGAAGGACCCGGCATCGCCCAAGCTGGTCGAGGTTGTGGCCGCTGCGAGCAAGCGCGGCGCTCCCATCACGGTGCTGGGGTTCCTCATCGGCGACCGGACGCTGGTCGTCGGGGACCAAGCCGGCGGTGTCGCCAGCTGGCAGGTCGTGCCGCCGCCCGGCGGCGGGGAGAAGCGGCTGACCCGGACTCACGAGTTCACTGCCCACGCCGCGCCGGTGGTAGCCATGACTGCCTCGAAGCGCGACAAGGGCTTCGCCACGGCCGACGGCTCGGGCAGCGTCCATGTCAGCTACGGCACCTCGGGCCAGACTCTCCTGTCTTTCAAGGCCGAGCGTCCGGGTCTGGAGGGGCTCGTCTTCGCTCCGAAGACCGACGCGCTGCTGGCCGAGGACGGGCAGGGAATCATCTCCGTGTGGCAGGTGGACAACCCACACCCCGAGATCACGCTCAAGACGCTCTTCGGCAAGGTCTGGTACGAGGGCTACTCGCAGCCGGCCTGGGTCTGGCAGTCTACGGGCGGCACCGACGACTTCGAGTCGAAGATGAGCCTGACCCCGCTGATCTTCGGCACGCTCAAGGGCACGCTCTACGCGCTGCTCTTCGCCGTGCCCATCGCTCTCCTCGCCGCGCTCTACGTGAGCGAGTTCATGCACCCGTCGGTCAAGGCCTACGTCAAACCCGTGGTCGAGATCATGGCGGCGCTCCCGAGCGTGGTCCTGGGGTTCCTGGCGGGGCTCTGGCTCGCCCCCGTCCTCGAGCCCATCGTGCCCGGGCTCTTCCTCGTCCCGCTCGTCCTGCCTGTCGTGATCCTCGCGGCCTACGCTCTCTGGCGCCTGGTGCCGCTCCGCATCCGGGGTCGCTTCAAGACGGGGACGGAGGCGTTCCTGTTGCTCCCCGTGGTGCTGGCCGGCATCTGGATCGCCCTTGGGCTGGGCGGCCTCGTCGAGAGCACGCTGATGCAGGGCAACTACCGGGGATGGGTCCTGTCGGCGCTGGGTCTCACGTATGACCAGCGGAACTCGCTCGTCGTCGGAGCCGCGATGGGCTTCGCGGTGATCCCGATCATCTTCACCATCGCCGAGGACTCGCTCGCCAACGTGCCCGGGCATCTCCGGGCGGGGTCGCTGGCCCTCGGCGCCACCCGATGGCAGACGGCGCTCAGGATCGTGCTGCCGACGGGCAGCCCGGGAATCTTCTCGGCGATCATGATCGGCTTGGGCCGGGCGGTCGGCGAGACCATGATCGTCCTGATGGCGACCGGGAACACCCCCATCATGGACTGGAACATGTTCAGCGGCTTCCGGGCGATGTCGGCCAACATCGCCGTGGAGCTGCCCGAGGCGCCCGAGGGCGGGACCCTCTACCGCGTGCTGTTCCTCTCGGCCCTGCTGCTCTTCTTCATGACCTTCGTACTCAACACGGCGGCGGAGCTGGTCCGGCTGAAGCTCCGCAGGAAGTACCGATACCTATGAGGCGGCACCACAAGAGTTTTTGGAGCACGGGCGAGCCCTTCATCTGGCTGACGGGAGGCGCGCTGACCCTCGCCCTGCTGCTGGTCGGCGGGCTGATCGCCCTGATTGTGTGGAACGGGACAGGCCTCTTCTGGCCCAGGGAAGTCGCCCGGCTGACCCTCTCCGACGGCTCGGTCATGACGGGTCAGATCGTGGACCGAGAGCCCGTGCCCTGGAAACGGAACGAGTACCGCATCAAGGTGAAGGTGGCCAACCGCGATCTCTACGGCGCGGACTACCAATGGGTGGACGAATTCCGGATCACCAGGCGCGAGCGTCCCGCCGACGTGGCCGTGATCGAGAGGACCGAGTGGGGGCTCCTGATTGGGAGCCTCAAGGAAGTGCGGGACGGGGGCAAGGCGATCGCCGTGGGCGGGGCGGGTTCCTGGGCCGAGGTCCAGAAGCGCATGGATGAGACCGAGCGGGTGCGGCGCCAGATCCGGGCCATCGAGAAGGTCGAGATCGGCGCCATCAACGCCCGGCAGGAATCGCTGCGCCTCAAGCTCAAGGGGCTCGATCTCAAGGGCGTCACCTCGGGCCCGCAGGTCGAGGCGCTCCAGAAGCAGCTGGCGCCGCTCCAGGAGAAGTACCAGGCGCAGACGGCGCGTCTGGCGGAGCTGCGGAAGGGCCAGACGCTCACGCTGGTGGTGGCGGCGGACGGCGGCAAGGAGAAGGACATCCCGCTCGCCCAGGTGCTCGACGTCCGGTTCCCGAACGCGATGGGGCTCTTCGCCAAGTGCGCCTTCTACGTCGCCCACGCCTGGGAGTTCGTGTCGGGCGATCCGAGGGAGGCGAACACCGAAGGTGGCGTCTTCCCGGCGATCTTCGGCACCATCCTGATGGTGATCCTGATGAGCATCGTGGTGACGCCGCTCGGGGTGCTGGCGGCCTTTTACCTGCGAGAGTACGCGAGGCAGGGGCCCTTCGTGTCGGCCGTGCGCGTCGCCGTCAACAATCTGGCGGGCGTGCCGTCCATCGTCTTCGGCGTCTTCGGCCTCGGCTTTTTCATCTACGGGGTCGGGGGCGCGATCGACCGGCTCTTCTTCGCCGAAGCGCTGCCGACGCCGACATTCGGCACCGGCGGCATCCTCTGGGCCTCGCTCACGCTGGCGCTCCTGACCGTACCGGTCGTCATCGTGGCCACGGAGGAGGGGCTGGCCGCCATCCCCGGCGGGATGCGCGAGGCCTCGCTGGCGCTCTCCGCCACCAAGCTCGAGACCACGCTGCGGGTCGTGCTGCCCGCGGTCATGCCGTCGATCCTGACCGGGCTCATCCTGGCCATGGCCCGGGCGGCCGGGGAGGTCGCCCCGCTCATGATCACCGGCGTGGTCAAGCTCGCGCCGTCGCTGCCCATCGACGGGCAGTGGCCGTTCTTCCACTTCGAGCGGAAGTTCATGCACCTGGGCTTCCAGATCTACGACACGGGTTTCCAGTCGCCCAACGTCGACGCGGCGCGCCCGATGGTGTTCGCGACGACGCTGCTGCTCCTGTTGATCGTCGTGTTCCTCAACCTGTTCGCGATCGCGACACGCAACCGGCTCCGCCGCAAGTACGCGACGTCCGCGGTCTAGAATGGGACCACAAGGAGGCGTCATGGCCGGACCTGTCAGCGTCACCGGAGGGCTTCACCCGCCGACCTCGGAAGCGGCCATCATGGAGACTCCGATGGTCGAGATCGAGCAGGTCAACTTCTGGTATGGACCGAAGCAGGCGCTCAACGACATCACGATGTCGATTCCGAAGCACCGGATCACGGCCTACATCGGACCATCCGGCTGCGGCAAGTCCACCCTGCTCCGGTGCCTCAACCGGATGAACGACCTCGTGGACGGGGTCAGGATCACCGGCAGCATCCGGATCGGTGGCACGGACATCTACGACCCCGGGCAGGACGTGACGGAGCTGCGCAAGCGCGTGGGTATGGTCTTCCAGAAGTCGAACCCATTCCCCAAGTCCGTCTTCGAGAACGCTGCCTACGGGCCCCGGATCCTCGGGGTGACGAACCGGTCCGATCTCGAAGGGATCGTGGAGCGGAGCCTGCGGGCGGCGGCGCTGTGGGACGAGGTGCAGGATCGCCTCCAGGAGTCTGCGCTCGGACTGTCCGGCGGCCAGCAGCAGCGGCTCTGCATCGCGCGGGCCATCGCCGTTGAGCCGGACGTGCTCCTGATGGACGAGCCGTGCTCGGCCCTCGACCCCATTGCTACTGCCAGGATCGAGGAGCTGATGCTCGAGCTCAAGAACAGTTATACCATCGTGATCGTGACGCACAACATGCAGCAGGCGGCCCGCGTGAGCGACTACACGGGCTTCATGCTGCTGGGCGAGCTGGTGGAGGTCGGCGCCACGCGGGAGCTGTTCACCAACCCCCGCGACAAGAAGACGGAGGACTACATCACCGGCCGGTTCGGATAGGCTGAAGTTCGAGCTGAGACGGGCCCGACGAGGCGAGGGCTGAATAGGAGACCGCCATGCAACGACATTTCCACGAAGAGCTCGAGGCCCTCAAGCAGAGGCTGCTGGTCATGGGCGGCCTGGTCGAGGACCAGATCCGCCGCGTGATGCGCGCGCTCATCGAGAGGGACGACGCGCTGGCCCAGGAGGTCATCGAGCGCGACCAGCAGGTCAATGCCTACGATGTCGAGGTGGACGAGACCTGCGTCGGCCTGCTGGCCTTGCACCAGCCGGCGGCCGGCGACCTGCGCTTCATCACCACGGCGATGAAGATCGTCACCGACCTCGAGCGGATGGGCGACCAGGCTGTGAACATCGCCCAGCGGGTGCTGGAGCTGAACCGCGAGCCGCAGCTCAAGCCGTACATCGACCTGCCGCGGATGGCGGAAAAGGCCCAGCGGATGGTCAAGGAGAGTCTCGACGCCTTTGTGGCGCGCGATACGGAGCTCGCCCGCAAGGTCTGCGCCGAGGATGCGGCGGTGGATGCCCTCAAGGAGCAGATCTTCCGCGAGCTCTTGACCTTCATGATGGAGGACGCGCGGACGATCCCGAGGGCGATCCGGCTGATCCTGATCTCGCGCTTCATCGAGCGGGTGGCGGACCACGCGACCAACGTTGCCGAGATGGTGATCTACCTCGTGGACGCGAAGATGGTCCGCCACACGCTCGCCTGATGCCCTGGGTGTATGCTGGCCACATGAGCCCAGAGCAGAGGCGCTACCAGCTCCAGGACGAAGAGGCCAACCGCCAGATCGACGCCCTTCTCGAGCGCCTCCGCGTGCCGGCGGGGACGTGGCGCTATCAGGCGGAGATGCTCACCACCGCGCTCAAGATGTTCGAGGATGGGGCGCAGGTCGCGGATTTCAAGATCGCGAACTCCGCGCTGAAGGAGCTTCGCTACGGCTTCAAGGTTTTCGCGCCCTACCGGAGCGTCCCGAAGGTCACCGTCTTCGGCTCGGCTCGCACCCCCGCCGACCACCCCGTGTCGCAGCAGGCGCGGAGCTTCGGGAGGCGGATGGCCGAGTCGGGATGGATGGTCATCACCGGGGCCGGGAGCGGGGTGATGGGCGCAGCCCAGGAGGGCGCGGGGCGCGAGCGGTCGTTCGGCATGAACATTCGCCTGCCATTCGAGCAGGACGCCAACCCGTGGATAGCGGACGATCCCAAGCTCATATCCTTTAAGTACTTCTTCACCCGCAAGCTCTTCCTGGTCCGGGAGGCCCGGGCCATGGCGTTCTTCCCCGGCGGCTTCGGCACGGGCGACGAGGTGTTCGAGACGCTGACCCTGATTCAGACGGGCAAGGCCGAGATCGTTCCCGTGGTCCTGGTGGACGCTCCCGGCGGGAGCTTCTGGCGCCGGTGGGTGGAGTTCGTGCGGGAGCAGATGGTGGGGACGGGGATGATCTCGCCCGGGGATCTGGACTTCTTCCGCGTCACCGACAGCGCGGAAGAGGCGGCGAGGGAGATCGAGGGGTTCTACAGGGTCTTTCACTCCCACCGCTACGTGGGCGAGAATCTCGTCATCCGCCTGCGCCACGCGCTGCCGCCGGCGGTCGTGGCCGAGATCTCGCTGCGCTTCTCGGACATCTTGAAGGGGCCCGCCGACCAGGTTCCGCAGGCCCTGGAAGGCGAGCGGGGCGAGTTCCAGGAGCTGCCGCGTCTCGTTCTGCCGTTCAACCGAAGCGGCTTTGCCCGCCTTCGCCAGCTGATCGATTTCATCAACGCCAGCTAGTCGGGTTCGGGGCGTTCCTCGGTGACCTGGCACTGTGTGCAGACCCATGTCCGCACGGGTGTCAGGCGCTTGGGGTCGCGGCGGAGGGTCCAGGGGATGAACCCGACGGCGCCGCAGCGCGGACAGCGCTCCGCCTTCTGGCCGGGGTGCAGCTCCGACGGAAGCCACGGGATCTTGGAGTTCATGCCCGTGATTCTACGCTAAGCTCTCCCGGTGCCGGTCGCCTACCTCGTCCTCCTTGTCGGCAACGCGGTCTACGGGACGAGCTACGTGGCAACCCGCGTGGTCCTCCAGGACGTCGGCCCGGGGACGCTCGCGCTGGTCCGGCTCGCCGTCGGCGCCCTCATCCTGGTGCCGCCGGCCCTGTTCCGGCGGCCGGCCGGCGACCGGCTCTCGCGCGGCGATCACTGGAAGGTGTTCTGGATGGGCCTGCTCGGGTTCGCCGGAGCCTTCGCCTTCGGAAACTGGGGAATCGCACACTCGACGGCCACCAACGCGGCGCTCCTGATCACGGTCGAGCCGGTCGCCCTCATCCTCCTGTCGCCTTTCTTCCTCGGCGAGCGCCTCTCGCGCCGTGAGAAGCTGGGCGCGTTGCTCACCCTCATCGGCGCCACGCTCGTCGTGGTCAACGGCGTCCCGGGGGTGAGCGTCGCGCTCCTGCCCCACTGGCGCGGCGACGTCCTGCTCGTGCTCTCCGGGCTGTCCTACGCCGCCTATTCGCTGATCGGGCGCGGCGTGCTTGCCCGCCACGCCGCGCTGCCCGTCACCGCGTGGTCGATCCTTTGGGGCGTCGCCGCCATGACGCCGCTGGCTGGGCTCGAGTGGCTTGGCGGGCACCGCCCTGTATGGTCCGCGACCGCGCTCTGGGGCACGGCCTATCTCGCCCTGGTGGTCACGGCGCTCGGCTACCTCGTCTGGAACTACGCGCTCGAGCGCGTCCCAGCGCCGCGGCTGGCGCTCTTCATCAATGTCCAGCCGGTGGTGGGCGCGCTGCTCGGCGTCTGGTGGCTTCGCGAGCCGCTGACCGTGTTCATCGTCGCGGGGGGCGTGCTGGTCCTGCTCGGCCTGCACATCGCGGTCCGGGCGGGGCGCATGGTTTAGAATACGGTCATGAGACGGGTGCGGGTGGGGCTTGCCCAGGTCAACCCGACGGTGGGCGCCATCGAGGCGAACGCGCGGCTCGTGGTGGACTGGATGGGGCGGGCGAGGGCCGCGGGCTGTGACGTCGTGGCCTTTCCAGAGCTGACGCTCACCGGCTACCCGCCGGAAGACCTCCTCTTCAAGCCCGCCTTCATCGAGGCCAACCTGCGGGCGCTGGCCGACGTGGCCAAACAGAGCCGCGGGCTGACCGCGGTCCTCGGCTTCGTCGACAAGCGCGACGACATCTTCAATGCCGCGGCGGTGCTCCACGACGGCGCCCTTGCTGGCACCTACCACAAGCAGTACCTGCCGAACTACGGTGTCTTCGACGAGAACCGCTACTTCCAGTCCGGCACCGAATCACCGGTCTTTACGCTGGGCGAGACGACCATGGGCGCCAACATCTGCGAGGATATCTGGTACCCGACGGGACCGACGACGCTGCAAGCGCTGGCGGGGGCCGAGCTGGTCGTCACCATCAACGCTTCCCCGTACCACGTGGGCAAGGCGCAGTTCCGGGAGAAGATGCTCGCGACGCGGGCCACCGACGACATCGTGTGCCTCGCCTTCGTCAATACGGTCGGGGGCCAGGACGAGCTGATCTTCGACGGCAACTCCCTCATCGTCAACGAGAAGGGCGAGCCGATCGCCCGGGGCAGAGCGTTCGAGGAAGACCTGGTGGTCGCCGACATCGATCTCGACCAGGTTTTCCGCGCCCGCCTGCACGACTCGCGGCGCCGGAAGGAGAAGCTGCGGAGCGAGCCGGGGGCGAGGCGGATCTCGCTGCCGGCGCTGCCGCAGACGGACAAGCCCAAGCTGCCCGTTCACGAGGTCGAGGCCCTCGAGCCCATCGAAGAGGTCTACCGCGCCCTCGTGCTCGGCACGCGGGACTACGTCACCAAGAACGGCTTCACGCACGTGGTGATCGGCCTGTCGGGCGGCATCGACTCCTCGATCGTCGCGGCCATCGCCGTGGACGCCCTCGGCGCGGCGAACGTCACCGGCGTGACCATGCCGTCGCCGTACTCGTCCGAAGGAACGCGTGGCGACGCCGCCAGGCTCGCCAAGAACCTCGGCATTGATCTTTTGCGGGTGCCCATCACGCGGGTTCTGAAGGCCTACAAGGGCGCGCTCGCGGGGGCGTTCAAGGGGCTCAAGGAGGACGTGACCGAGGAGAACATCCAGGCGCGCATCCGGGGCAACTACCTGATGGCGTTGTCCAACAAGTTCGGCTGGCTCGTGCTCAACACCGGCAACAAGAGCGAGATCGCCGTCGGCTACACGACGCTTTACGGCGACATGGCGGGCGGCTTCGCGGTCATCAAGGACTGCCCGAAGATGCTGGTCTACAAGCTCTCCGAGCACGCCAACGCCCGCGCCGGGCGGAACCTGATCCCGCGGGCCGTCTTCACCCGGCCGCCCTCGGCCGAGCTTCGCCCGGACCAGACCGACCAGGACACGCTGCCTCCGTACGCGGTGCTCGACGCCATCCTGGAATGCTACGTCGAGAGCGACCAGGGTGTGGCCGACATCGTGGCGCGGGGCTTCGACGCGCCCACGGTCAAGCGCGTCATCGCCATGGTGGACCGGAACGAGTACAAGCGCCGCCAGGGCGCCATCGGGATCAAGATCACGCCGCGCGCCTTCGGCAAGGACTGGCGCCTGCCCATAGTCAACAAGTTCCGCGAGTAACCCGCGCCTGTAGGTCTGCGGCCGGGGCCGGGGGGCGGTGGAGGACCATCCAGATCCGGCCAGACGCCAAGGACTCCCGGACCACTGCCTTCCCCGGGTCACACCACGCGATCGCCGCGCGCGAGGCCGCCCTCCCCACCGTTCCGGAACGGAGACTTACCGCTGCTGTGGCAGCGGCTCCTGGGGCGGCTGGTGTCTGAGTATGGGCGATCATGTCATGGAGATGGGGGCCACGAGGGGGCGGCCGCGCCGCCGGAGGGTGGGAATGTTGCTGTCGCTCATGGGTCCTACACGCTCGGCGACACGAGTGCGGCGATGATCGAGGGCCCGAGCCGCGAACCCCTCGAGCTGGTCGAGGCCGCGCCGGCCAGGCAGTGAATCGTGGCCGCTTGCGGGCGACGCGTGGTGGACCGCGGTGGGGCCCGCTACAGCTTCTGGGCGCCGTCGAGCCTGGCGAGCTGTCGGTCGAACGTGCCGAGCGGTACATGTCCGGCCTTGCGGGCGATTTCGAGGACGAGGTAGTCGGACAACGTGATGCGTGGCTGGGCCCGGTACCGCACGAGGGCCGCGGCGACCACATCGGCATCCTGGAGAGTGAGGTGCTGATGATTCAGCAGCATCTCGACCGCCGTTGCGATCGAGGCCGCGCCCCGCTCATAGACGGCGGTGAGAACCCAAACAGTCTCCACGAGCACGACGTGGCTGACCCAGGCGCCTCCCGCGACGAACGCCTCTGCCGTGGCAACCTGCCGCGAATCGTCACGGGTGATAAGGCGAACGAGGACATTCGTGTCAACCGCGCGCATGGTGCTTCTTGATGTATCGCCGGATCCCCGCCTTGAGCCGTCCGACCGCCCGAGTCCTCGGGCGGCCCTTCGGGAAAACCGCGCGGTGCACGTCCTCGGAGGAGTAGCGGCCGGCTCTCCGGACGACGATCGTGCCACCCTGGGCATCCCACTCGAGGATGGCTCCGGGCCCGACACCCAGGCGCCGCCGGACCTCGGCCGGAACCGAGACCTGCCCCTGTGCGGTCAGCTTCGACTGGGCGATCGGCGCCATGGCCGGACATTACCACGGTAATATGGTCTGCGCGTAATCACTCGATCACCCGGTCGGACCGCACCAGGATGGACTGCGGGACCGTGATGCCGAGCGCCTTCGCGGTTTTGAGATTGACGACCAGCTCGAACTTGGTCGGCTGCTGCACCGGCAGGTCGGCCGGCTTGGCGCCCTTGAGGATCTTGTCCACGTAGACCGCAGTTTCCCGATGCACATCCGAGACGGTCGCGGAGTAGGACATCAGGCCGCCTTCATCCGGAAAGGCGCCGGTCGGCGCGACCGCCGGAAGGTGGTGCTTCAATGACAGTTCGGCGGCAGCCTTTCGCGGCAAGCTTGGCTGGATGATGACCACGTCTGTTCGCCGCTTGACCATATCCGGGAACGCGGCGCTGAGCTCCGAAGTCTTCCGGATCATAGTCGGTGAAATCTCGAGTTTTATGGTTCGGGCTGCGGTTTGAAGCTGCTCCAGGAACGGCTTGCCAAAGGGATCCGCCGCGTTCACCAATACCGCCACACGTTTTGCCGACGGCAGCACCTCTCGAATGAGTTCGAGGAGCTTCCCGCCGACTTCGGCGGTGGTGGACGAAGTTCCGGTGATGTTCCCTCCCGGCCGGGCAAGACTCGCAATAAGACCGGTTCCGACCGGATCCCCCGCTCCCGCCATGACGATCGGGATCTGGCTGGTCGCCTGTTTCGCGGCAGTAATGGCCGGCGTCTGCGCGGCGACGAGAATGTCGACGTTGAGGCGAACCAGCTCCGCGGCCAGGCCGGCCAGACGCTCGGATTTTCCCTCCGCGGAGCGAAATTCAATTTGAATGTTCCTGCCCTCGACGTAGCCGAGCTTCTGCAGCCCCTCCTTGAAATAGCCGAAGACCGGCTCCGGGTTCGCCGGGATCAGGTAGCCGATGACCGGATTTCTTCCGCGCGGCTGGGCCGACGCCGAAAGCGGCCATGCGGCCGCACCGCCAAGCAGTATGACGAAGACCCGGCGCCTCATTCGATCACCTCGTCTACGCGCAGCAGCAGCGACTGTGGAATCGTGACTCCGATAGCTCCCGCGGTCTTGAGGTTGACGACCAAGCAACATGAACGACATCCGGAGGCGGTAGCCCCTTCCTTGGTCCCCATCAACTTGACGCAACCTACCATACTCGGACGCCGGCCGCCCCAGGAGCCGTAGAGGACACGTCATGCCGGGCCCACGCTCGCATCGAGTACGCGGCGAGTACCCGGCTATCCACCTGCCGCTCTTGTCCGACTGTCGCGCTGTCCGACTGTCGCGCTTGACGCCGACCCGGCGACGGAGCAGTATCGGTCCCGTTCGACTCGCTCGGCGCCCTGGAGCCGAGTTCTGAGCCCGCATCGCGCTGTGGACCCGAGACGAAGGAGGCGCCATGATCGACCGCGACGCTCGCCCCGAAGACCCCCGATCCGGCTCTCCGTCGCTCTCGCGCCGCGAGCTGCTCGGACTGCTCGCGACGACCGGCGCGGGGGCCATGCTGGCACCCATGATCCGGTCCGGCGCCGTGCTCGCCGCGGAGACCCCGAAGAAGGGCGGCCAGATCGTGGTGGCGCTGTCCCAGGAGCCCACTGTCTTCAATCCCAACCGGCCGCACATCGAGGTGGATCGTGGTGTCCACTTCGGCCTCTTCGACAGCCTGTGGCGTGTGGACGAGAAAGCCCAGTTCCTCCCCAACCTGGCGGTGGAGATACCGACCGTGAAGAACGGCGGTATCCAGAAGAACGGGCTCGAGTACGTGGTGAAGCTCCGGAAGGGCGTCAAGTGGCACGACGGCAAGCCGTTCACCTCGAAGGATGTGAAATTCACGCACGAGCTGATCACGAATCCCAAGTTCGGGGCCTACAGCAAGGTGGGGCACGATCAGGTGGCGAGCGTCGAGACGCCTGACGAGTCCACCGTGCGGATCCGACTCAAGGAACCCTTCGCCCCCTTCATGACGGCGTGGGGCGACACCTACATCGTGCCCGCCCACATCCTGGAGGGCGTGGCCGATCCCAACACCGCCGAGTTCAACACCAAGAACCCGGTGGGCACGGGGCCATTCAGGCTCGGCAGCCGCGTGGCCGGCGACCACCTCGTCCTCGTGGCCAATCCCGCGTACCACATGGGAGCGCCGGCCCTCGAGCGAGTGATCTTCAAGTACATCCCGGACCTCACGGTCCTATACACGCAGTTCAAAGGCGGCGCCGTGGACGTGACGGGCATGCAGGGCATCTCGGCGGAGTTCTATAACGAGGCCAAGGGCCTCCCCGGCGTGACCATCTACCCCCATTACTCGCCCTCGGTGGAGTACATCTACTTCAATCACGGCAACCCGAAGTTCCAGGAGCGGGCGGTCCGGCAGGCGCTCTACCTCGCGATGGACAAGAAGGCCATCATCGACCAGGTCTACTACGGGCTGCCCAGGCCGGTGGAGGGATACCTGCCGCCCACGTCCTGGGCCTACAACGCCGAGCTGCCCAAGCACGAGTACAACCCCGACAAGGCCAAGCAGATCCTGGAGGAGGCCGGATGGAAGGCGGGCGGCGACGGCGTGCGGACCAAGGGCGGCCTGCGCCTGTCCTTCACCAACGCCACGACCTCGGGCAACAAGCTACGCGAGCAGACGCAGGCGCTCGTCCAGCAGAACTGGAAAGCCATCGGCGTGGACATGCAGATCACCAACATGCCGGCCGCCGTGATCTGGGGCGAGTACTACGTGAAGTCCAAGTTCGAGACGCTGCTGGTCGGAATCCAGGCCTCCGTGGGCGACGATCCCGACTGCCTGAACCGCATCCACAGCAAGTACATCGCGGCCAAGACGGGCTCGGGCCGGAACGTGAGCCAGTACGAGAACCCCACGGTCGACAAGCTCCTCGAGGACGGCGTGCGGGAGATTGACCGCGCCAAGCGCCGCGCCATCTATCTCAAGCTCCAGGAGGTGATCCGCACCGACCTCGCGTACCTGCCCATCTTCAGCTACGTGCGCATCGAAGGCGTGAAGCAGGGAATCGTCAACTACACGCCCAACAGCAACACGCTGACGAATAGCTGGAACATGTACGAGTGGGGGTGGAAGGCCTGAGACAGTACTTCGCGCGGCGGGTGATCCAGGCGGTCGTGGTGCTCTGCCTGGTCTCGCTCGCCGGGTTCTCCCTCCTCCATCTGGCGCCGGGCGGGCCGGCGGCCATTTACGCGCTCAGCCCCACCATGAGCGCCGAGGATCTCGACCGGATCACCCACGAGTTCGGGCTCGACCGGCCGATCCACGTCCAGTACCTTTCCTGGGCCAAGGGCTTCCTCACCGGCAACTGGGGCCGCTCCTACCGTGACGGGCGGGTGGTCCTCGAGGTGATCGGCGACCGGGTCCCGGCCACGGTGATCCTCATGCTGAGCGCGTTCTCGGTGGCCGTGCTCCTGGGCCTGGCCAGTGGGATAGTGAGCGCCGTCCGCCAGTACTCGCTCTTCGACCACCTGGCCACCCTCGGGGCCATGGTGGCGCTCTCCATCCCCACCTTCTGGCTGGGCCTCATGGCCATCTACGTCTTCTCGGAGCTGCTCCACAGCCTGCCGCCCGGCAATATCGGAACGGTGGGCGCGCCGTTCGCCCTCGCAGACCGTCTGCGCCACCTGATCCTGCCGGCGGGTACGCTCGGCGTGGTCATGGTGGCGACGTGGAGCCGCTACACGCGGGCCTCCATGCTGGAGGTGATCGGCGAGGACTACATCCGCACCGCGCGAGCCAAGGGCGTGTCGCAGGGCTGGGTTATCCTCAAGCACGCGCTCAGGAATGCGCTCATCCCGCTGGTGACGCTGGCCGGCCTCCAGCTCCCGCTGGTGTTCAGCGGCGCGCTGGTGACGGAGACCATCTTCACCTGGCCGGGCATGGGCCGGCTCTTCGTGGACTCCATCGGCTACCGCGATTACCCGGTGCTCATGGGGATCCTGGTGTTCACGGCGACGCTGGTCATCCTGGGAAATCTGGTGGCGGACCTCGTCTACGCAGTCATCGACCCGCGGGTGCGCCACTCGTGAGCGCGGCCGTCGTCGCAGCCGCGGCTCCCGCGAAGGCCGCCGCGCCGGAGGCTCTCGCCGGCATCTTCTGGGCGCGCTTCGTGCGCCACCGCCCCGCTGTGATCAGCGCGGTGGTGATCGCCCTCCTCGGGCTCGCCTCGATCTTCGCCGGCCCGATCGCCATGCGCGATCCGCTCCACATCGAGATGTCTCACAAGTTCGCGCGGCCCCTCGCCAAGGGGCATCTCCTGGGCGCCGACGAGCTCGGGCGCGACGTGCTCTCGCGCCTGCTTCACGCCGGGCGCATCTCGCTGACGGTGGGGCTTGCCGCCATGGCCGTGACCGTCATCGTGGGCGCCGTCCTGGGGACCCTGGCGGGGTACGTCAGCGGGGCGGTGGACACGGTGCTGCTCCGGCTCACCGACGCCATGCTCTCGTTCCCCCCGATCTTTATGCTGCTGGCGCTGGCCGCATTCGTTCGTCCCTCGCTGGCCTCCATGACGGTCATCATCGCGGTCACGTCATGGATGGACGTGACCCGCATGGTGCGGGGCCAGATCCTCACGCTCCGCGAGCAGGAGTTCGTGACGGGCGCGCGGGGGCTCGGCGCCTCCGGGGCGCGGATCATGGTGCGGCACCTTCTGCCCAACACGGTGGGGATCATCGCCGTGGCCGCGGCTTGCAGGTGTTTTCGGGTCGCGGATGACGCGCGCGCGGCGAACGCTTTGAGGGCGACGGTTTCGTTCAATCCGTGGCGAAGTTGGAGAAGGCCTTTGTAAGGCGGAAGGAAGGCGGGATCGTTTTCGATCGAGCGTTCGAGGAGC
>Ga0209726_10004869_pt1 | contig 16787 bp, 12 predicted proteins | sample Subgrocontami54m_FD_187453 | JGI IMG/M metagenome (GOLD analysis project Ga0209726, IMG submission 187453) | Subsurface groundwater microbial communities from S. Glens Falls, New York, USA - GMW46 contaminated, 5.4 m (SPAdes) (version 3) | ecosystem: Environmental > Aquatic > Deep subsurface >... | reverse complement strand
CAAATTCTTGGCTAAACCCAATTTGATGCGTGCCACGCCGTCGGTAATTTTCCTTGTCACAAACTCCAGCCCGCGCCGGGGTGATTCGTGGTTAAAAAGAATCCCGGAAACCGCAAACATCTTGTAACTTTCACGGTAATTGACCGTGATCCAATGGCCGTAAAGCTTGGCTACCCCATAGGGGCTGCGCGGATGAAAAGGCGTCTTGATGGTTTGCGGGCTGTGCGGAACCAAGCCAAACATCTCGCTGGAGGAAGCCTGATAAAAACGGATCTTGCTATCCACCAAACGGATCGCATCCAGCAGCCGGACAACGCCGAGCGCCGTAAATTCACCGGTCAAAACCGGTTGGTCAAAAGAAGATTGGACAAAAGATTGGGCCGCCAGATTGTACACTTCACTCGGGCGGATTTTTTTAACCAAATGAATCAGTGAGACCTGGTCTAATAAATCGCCCTGCACCAGCGTGATCCGGTCCATAATCGATTCAATACGCTCAAAAGTCTCGGTGCTCGAGCGCCGGACCATGCCATACACGTCATACCCTTTTCCCAGGAGCAACTCCGCTAAATAGGAGCCGTCCTGTCCCGTGATCCCCGTTATAAAAGCCTTGCGAAGTTTATTTTTTCGGCCCATGGTTTGATCCTATTTTTTGGATAACCGGTTGTCGGAAAAACATTTTTTAAAATATTCGATCGTTTTCCGGAGTCCTTCCGCCAACGCTACCTGGGGTTCCCAACCGACTTTGCGTTTGACTTTGCTGATATCCGGCTGCCGCACTTTGGGATCATCCACCGGAAGCGGTTTATACTCGATCCGGCTGCTAGACCCTGTCAATTCAATGACCATCCGCGCCAATTCCAGGATGGTCATTTCATTCGGATTGCCCAAATTGACAGGCTCATGAATATCCGAAAAAATAATCTGGAGAATCCCACGGATCAAATCGTCCACATAACAAAAACTGCGGGTCTGCTTGCCATTTCCAAAAATAGGGATCGGCCGGCCGGCAAGCGCTTCCGAAATGAAAGCCGGAATCGCACGCCCATCGTGAAGACGCATGCGGGGACCGTAAGTATTAAAAATGCGCACAATCTTCGCATCCAGAGCATGCGCGTTGTGATACGCCATCGTCATCGCTTCGGCAAACCGCTTGGCTTCGTCATAAACGCCGCGCGGGCCGACGGGATTCACATTGCCCCAATAGTCTTCTTTTTGAGGATGCACAAGAGGGTCCCCGTAAATTTCCGAAGTGGACGCTAATAAAAAAATCGCTTTTTTGGCTCTGGCCAAACCCAGAGCATTATGCGTGCCCAGCGCGCCGACTTTCAGAGTGGCGATCGGGTAGGCTAAATAATCGGCCGGACTTGCCGGAGAAGCAAAATGAAGCACGTAATGCACCGGCCCGCTATAGGCAATGCCGTCGCTGACATTTTGAGTCAACAGCTCAAAACGCGCTTCTTTGGCGAGATGCGCAATGTTGGTTTCAGCGCCGGTAATCATATTATCCACGGCGACAACACGGAAACCCTTTTGGATAAAGGCATCGCAGAGATGCGATCCTAAAAAGCCGGCCCCTCCGGTAATCAACGCTGTTTTTTCGATCATTCGATCCTTTTAAAGTCTTACGATATGAGTCGCTTCAAAACCTTTGAAAAAATTACGGGTATCGTAGATCAAACCGGCATTCGCCGCAATTTTCTTGCGATCAAAACAGGTGTGGGCAGTCGTCAAAATAACGAGATCTTGTTTTTTGAGTATCGCCGCCGTCAAGGGCTGCGATTTCAATGAAAGCGCATGCTGTTTAATTTGCGGCACATAAGGATCGTGATACGAAACGCTGGCGCCGAGTTTTTTTAACTCTTCTAAAATATCAAGCGCCGGCGATTCACGCGTATCGGCGACATCCCGTTTATAGGCAATGCCTAAAACCAGCACTTTGGAACGCGCAATCGCTTTGCCCCGGTATTGATTGAGCGTATAGACGGCCTGCGAGACAACGTGATGCGGCATGGTCGCATTGACCTTGCGTGCCAATTCAATAAATTGAAGATCCGTCCCGTGCATCCGAGCTTTCCAGGAAAGGTAAATCGGATCCACGCCGATACAATGCCCGCCGATGCCCGGCCCCGGATAAAAGGGCATATACCCGAAGGGCTTCGTCTTAGCCGCGTCGATCGCTTCCCATATATTAACCTGCAGACTTTCCGCCGCCATGGCCAATTCATTCACCAGGCCGATGTTGACAATGCGAAAGGTATTCTCCAAAATTTTGGTCATCTCGGCCGTGCGCGGTGAACTGACTTTGACAATCTCCGGCATAACTTGACCGTAAAGGGCGGCCGCCAAACGCGTGCAGGCCGGCGTCACGCCGCCGACCACCTTGGGAATATCCGCGGGTTTAAACTGCTTATTGCCCGGATCAATCCGTTCCGGCGAAAAACATAGAAAGAAATCCTTCCCAACCTTATGCCCCGCACGCTCCAGTGCCGGCAAAATCACTTCTTCGGTCGTCCCGGGATAGGTCGTGCTTTCCAGAATAACCAACTGCAGGCTCGGGATGCGCTTTTGAATTTCCTCGACCGCCGAAACGATGTAGGAAATGTCCGGATCGCGCGAACGGCTCAGCGGCGTCGGCACGCAAATGATCACGATGTCGACTTCGGATTCAAGGCACCCATAATCGGAAGACGCCTTGAAAAGACCGGCCCGGACCAGTTTTGCCAAACGCGCCGAGGGAATATCTTCGATATAAGATTTACCTTTCAGCAGGCTGTCGACACGATTGCGGTCCACATCGATACCGATGATATGAAATCCTTTTTCGGAAAATTCGCAGGCGAGCGGAAGCCCGACATAGCCCATCCCCACAATGGCGATACGTGCTTTGCGGTTTTTTATTTTAAGCAGCAGATTTTTTTCAGCTTGATTTATCACAAACCCTCGTCGCGAATGGCGTCCATAAAGTCCCCGATTGCTTCATACCACGGGCGCATCGAAAGACCGAAACGTTTTTGAAATTTATCCAGGCTCAACACCGAATTGGCCGGCCGTTTCGCCGGGCGCGGGTATTCGGACGACGGCACAAAATCAACCGCGATGTGACTTAATCCGGCTCTTTTCAAAATCTCAACCGCAAACTCCGCCCACGAGCAGGCCCCGGTATTGCCAAGGTGAAAGGTCTCGCCGGCCGAAGCCTTTAAAATTTCCGGATGCTTTTCCAGCAACTGCTTAAAAAGACGGGCTACGTCCTCCGTATAGGTTGGCCGGCCCCGCTGGTCATGCACCACGCGTAAGCGTTCCGACTCCCGGGCCTTTTTCAAAATCGTTCGTGGGAACGATGTCCCGTGCAATCCATAGAGCCATGACATGCGAAAAATAACAGCCGCGGCAGCCTGCTGCCGGATGATTTGTTCCGCCGCCCATTTTGTTTCGCCGTAAACACTCCGCGGGGCAGCCGGATCCTCTTCCAAATATTCGCCGCGCTTCTCGCCATCAAAAACATAGTCGGTACTGACAAAAAGCAAAAACGATCCAAAACGGCGGCAGGCTTCCACAACCACCTGCGTGCTGGTCACATTATCGCGCAGCGCCTGTTCCCGCTGGCTCTCGCAATCATCCACGCGCGTCATGGCGGCGGCATGGATAACATAATCCGGCCGCACCTTCTCAAAGACTGCTAAAACTTGTTCCTTACGGGAAAGATCCAGAACTTCAAAAGGGAGACCCAAATGGGGAGCGGGCTTTCGGCCGGCGCCCGTGACATTAAAACCCGGTGCGAGACACGCCGCCAGATCACTACCGAGCATTCCTCCGCAACCCGTGATGAGAATTTTCATGCCGCATCAAGAGAACGCCGCTCCCCGCAGGGAAGACTTTCAAATCTCTCCCTTACCGACTCCATAATAGCGAAACCCGAGTTTTTTGAGTTCCCCGCCGTCAAACATGTTACGGCCATCAAAAATGACGGGGTGCCGCATTAATTTCTTAATCCTCTTAAAATCCAGGTTGGTAAACTCGCCCCATTCGGTTAAAACCACGAGGGCATCGGCATTGCGCGCCGCTTCATAGGGCGTCCGTGAATACGTCACGGCTTTTAAAAACGCCTTGGCCTTTATGGCCGCTTGCGGATCGTAGGCTCTAATTTTGACGCCTTCCCCCTGCAAACTTTCAATAATGGGTATGGAGGGCGCAAAGCGCATATCATCGGTATCCGGTTTAAATGCCAAACCCAGCACACCGATCGTTTTACCTTTTAAATTCCATAAATGATTTTCAATACGCTGGACAAAGTAATGTTTTTGTTCTTCATTGATGGTCAAAACTTCATTCAAGAGACCAAAGCGCACCCCGGCCTTTTCGCTCATCCGCAGAAACGCAGATAAATCTTTTGGGAAACAGAATCCGCCGAATCCGATCCCAGCTTTTAAAAAACTGGCGCCGATTCGCGGATCCAAGCCCATACCCTGCGCCACCTGCTCGATATCGGCGCCCACAATGTCACAAATCCGCGACACAGCATTAATAAATGAAATTTTGGTGGCCAAAAAGGAATTGGAGGCATGTTTAATGAGTTCCGCGCTCTTGATATCGGTGATCAAAATGGGCGCTTTGAGCGGTTCATAAAGTTTCCTTAGGGTTTTTTCTGCCTTTGGGGAAGAAACGCCTAAAACCACACGGTCAGGGTTGAGAAAATCATGGATCGCGGAACCTTCCCGCAGAAATTCAGGATTGGAGGCCACGTCAAAGGCAACGCCTGCCTTGCGATTTTCCTTGATGGTCTTTTGAATCCACTCGCCTGTTTGAACCGGCACCGTGCTTTTTTCAACAATCAAACGGTAGCTTGTCATGTACCGGGCAATGTCCTGGCAAACATGTTCTACAAATGAAAGATCCGCTTCTCCGCTTTCCTTTGGTGGCGTATTCACGCAGATAAAAAGAACCTCGGCATGTTTGACCGCCTGCGCAATGGAAGAGGAAAAGGTCAGCCGCTTTTCCTTCACATTCTTGCGGATCATTTCTTTCAGCCCCGGTTCATAAATCGGGATTTGTCCTTTTTCGAGCATGTCGATTTTCTTGACATCATTATCGATGCAGATCACTTCATTACCGAGATGAGCAAAACATGTACCTGTGACCAACCCGACATATCCCGAACCAATAATTCCTATTTTCATAACTGACCGCCTTTATTAAAAATGAACTGCTTGTTTGGCTGATTTGCCAAAACTATCTTTTTATAAATTCCTGATATCTTAGTAAGTCGCCGGAGCCGCTATTCTCGCATCCTCAAAGTAAGAAGGCCCCCCGCTAAGTTGGTTCGCCCCTGCAACGGTTTCGCCGATGCGCGGCTCCGAGAAAGTCGCGCGGCCGCCGCCGGTGCGTAATGCCAGAACCGGGAATTGCTTCATCGTGAAATTAAAAAACCATTCCTGATTCCCGGACCGGATGGAAGAATTTCTCACGCTATAGCCGATATTGAGAATAAAGTCGTGCAAATCGCGCGTCGCGCTTACCTGCCATTCTTCCAGTTCCTGTTCACTGGGGTCATAGCGCACATGCCCGTGCAGTTCCCACAAATTATTAATTTTATAGCTTGCTTCAAAAACAAATTGATGACTGGTACTGATCCGCTCCGTATTGAAAAGCACGGCCGCCTCGTTCGGGTCCTTCACATAGCGGTGGCCGAGCAGGAAACGGAAGCGATTCATCTTCGCGATCAAATCCTGATTCAACGACTCCAGCTCGCCCTCTTCGACGTTGAGATTGATGCGGGTCTCATAACGCAGCCAGCTGTAGGGGCGCAGCACGATTTCCTGAGACAGTGTCTTAAATTGGCTGCTTGATTTCGGTTCGTCGGCTTTAACTTGATAGTTCAAAAACGTGTTCAAGCTCACAATGTCCACGTGGCGCATCTGGCCGTTGACAACCCGCTTGGTCTGGATGCGATTTTCCAAACCAAAAATGAATTCATCTTTGTCATCGATCCTGTCGATCGTATCGAAGTGCTGCAGCGTTTCGTCGCTGACATTGTTGAGACGGATCGAGCTCAGGCCGAAACTCGGTTCCAGGACATGCCGCAACCCATTGACTTCAACCCCCATCCAATCGGCCGTCACATCATAAGTGCGGTAAAAGTGCGTACGCAAATCAAATCCGTAACCGGCCGCAAACCGGAACCGTTCGTCCGAAACGCGGTCCCGGCTATAGAAGGTGCCTCTTGAATTGACAAAGGGTGTAAATTTGATCTCTTCCCATTTGACGGGGTAAGCCCATTCATGGAAATTATCCATGCGAAATACATCTTCATTCATGTCGGAACGGCCAAAACGCTTACCCAGATTGACGATGCTGAACTGATTTTCATAATAGACATCGGGATGAAAAAACGGCTGATTTTTCCAATCAAAGCGTAATTCCGGCAAACGCTCGACAAGCGCTTCGAAATCATTCACGCGCTTTTGCACATGGATTAAGGAACCCCACTTCTGCGTATTTTTGGTCAGCGTGACAAAAGAATGCGGTTCAATCTCTCCCCGGTGTTCTTTTTCAAAGAAGTCCTGCAGAACAAATTCGTCCGAAACACCGTGATAACGCGCAAGAAGAAAGGAATACTTGTCCAGATTCGCACGATGCCGCCACGTTAAACGGCCGCGATCCCGTTCTTCTTCCGTCGCAAAAGGATTTTCTGCATTGGTGACGACCGGTGCGCTCTTATCCTGAGTCCGGTACCCGACGATATTGCCTTTGGCAATATCCCCGTAATTGTAATCCAGGATGCCTCCGGCCCCGAAGCCGCGCTTGGAACGCCAGTCCACCAAAAGTTTTCCTTGCAAATGCTTCGAGATCGCGACGCCCTTGACGGTTTCAATGTAGTAACCATCCTGATCATTGTGCCCGAAGGAAACGGAAAAGGGCAGGCTATTTAAGTTCAAAGGAATGACCAGGATGGGCAGCCAAAAAATGGGTTTATTTAACGCATAAATGCGCACATTTTTGGCAATTAATTTATCGCCCCGGCGCACGGTGGCTGTGGTCGCCCGGATTTCATAATGGACGTGTTCATAATCACAAGTCGTGATGCGCGCATTTTTAATCACAATATAGCCTTTGCGCACTTGGTTGATTTCATCGCCCGTGACAAACCAGGGGGTCGTGAAGTGGCGGCCGTCCGGGAATCGGCCGGAATCCACTTTAAAATTGAAATAAGCCTGGTCGCCTTCAAAGGTCAACACACCGCCCTTGAAAATCAAAACATGCCCTTTCGCGTGGGCCTCGCGGGTATCGGAATAAACCTCGGCATAGTCCGCGGTCAGTTTGATGTCTTCGTAGGTCAGAACCACATTGGATTTGGCAATGACCTTTTTTTCATCCTTAGCGTATTCCAACTGGTCCGCAACGATTTCAATCTCGGGAACAGCTTCGGAATAGCTATCCACGGCCGGGACTTCACCGGCGACGGCGGGTTCGGGTTTAGGTTTGGGTTTTTCGGCTTCCTCTGCAAAGGCGGGCAATGGCAGAAGAAAAAGCGATAGGCTTAAAAACAAGACGAAAAATCGGCTAGTGCTGACGGCGGAACAGCGTTTCATATTTCTTGATAACGATAAATACGGTTGCGGCCTTCCTCTTTCGCCCGGTAAAGAGCACGGTCGGCATGCCGGATAAGATCAAACCCCAAATCGGGATAAAATTCCTTACGCTTGTCTGCGGGAATATCGTCGGGATAAAGCGAAATCCCCAAACTCACAGTCGCCTTAGCTTCCACATCATAAACACGAAAGCGGTGTCGGGCGATACTGGAACGAATACGTTCTGCGACTTCCACCGCGGCTTTTCCCGTTGTTTCAGGTAGTACCGCGATGAATTCTTCTCCCCCATAACGGGCGACAACGTCGACTTTTCTTAAGTTATTGCGTAAAATAGCGGCCACTTCTTTCAGTGTTGCGTCTCCCACCAGGTGACCGAGTTCGTCATTATATCTTTTGAAATGATCAATGTCTAACATTAATACAGCCAGAGGAAGGCCGAATCGAATACTCCGCTGGACTTCCTCAGTAAACCGCTCCAGAAAATAACGCCGCACATAGAGTCCCGTTAACCCATCAACAATGGCCAGTGATTTGACGGTTTCGTACAACTGAATTTTCTTCAGCTGTAAAATCAAATGCGCCACCAAAACTTCGAACCGCACCAGATCTTCGGCAAGGGCGCCCTCCACCCACATCATCGCGGCGACCCGGCCATCTAAAACCAGCGGGAAAATCCAGTTCTCCACATTTTGCGATTGCGCATCTGTTCTTTTCAGCATTTGTTTTGTTTCAAAAACAGCCTTAAAGACTTCCGTTTCTTCATCCGAAAAATCAGGATTCGACTCGACCGCTCCCGTTTGCGTGACCGTAAATTTCCTTTTTATGACCAGTTGCGGCTCTTCCAGATCCACAGTAACAAAACACAAACGCACGAAAGGCAATTCGGGCATGATGCGCTCGCGCAAGAGCCGGCTCATCGTTTCCAAACTCAGGCATTCACTAAAATCGCGGGCAATTTCAAAAAGTCCCATAAGGCTGGAAACTTGCTTTTCAAGCCGGAGTAAACTTTCAAGACGCGTTTCATATTTTCGTTTGAGAGATTCCAAACCTTCCTGAACTTTTTGCTCATTTTCCGACTCTTCACGCAAGAGCCCCTGCCACAGCATGCGGTAATACAGCAAAGCGCCGAGTAGCAGCGTGGTGCCGATCCCCAGAAAAAGGACTTCCTGGGATTGATGACGGTAAAGGCCGATGGCAAATAAAAGCAGCGCGACCGCTGCGACAAAAAACAAAAAGCGCCGCCGCTCAAAATCAGAAAGATAAAAGACGGGAAAGATGACCAAAGGAAACAAGATCAGAAAGGCGAGTGACAATTCTTCTCCTTTCCAATAAATGAAAGCCGCAATCAAAAGCAAAGATAAAAAGGTCAGGATCCGCTTATGCATACCCGGTTCCTTCCGCTGCGTTTGGCGTCATAAAGCGCCTGATCGGCCCGCTGCACAAGCTCTTCGATATCCAAGGTATCATCCGGGATACTGGCGACACCGATCGAAACGGTCATCTGAATAGGCTGGCGTCTTACCAAAAAAGGCGCTGCGTCAACTTTTTGCCGGATGCGTTCGGCGATCTGCTTGGCTGCTTCTTTGGATGTTTCCGCCAACAGAACCGCAAACTCTTCGCCGCCATAACGCGCCACGACAGCACCGGCCGTGTGTTCTCTGAGAATTTCGGCAAAACAAACCAGCATCAAGTCTCCGGCTTCATGGCCGAAGCGGTCATTGCATTCTTTAAAATGATCCAAATCGCACATCAAAAGCGACAAGGGCCTCTTGGTCAGCAAAAATCGCCGGTGCTCTTGTTTCAGACGCTGGTAGAAATAACGCCGCAGATAAAGCCCGGTCAGCGAATCCCGGATTGCCAGTTCCTCCGTTTTTTCGTAGAGCATGGCATTCGAAATCGCGGAAGACGCCAGCGTCCCGATGGCATCCAGCAGGCGCAGATCATCCTGCATAAAGGTTTCGGGTTTCGCGGAATTGATGCGCAAGGTGCCGGTCACACGGCCTTCGTTAAGCAGCGGGACAATCACCAGGCTTCTCAGATAGGATTGCTGCACCGCCTGGTTGACATCGAACCGGAAATCCTGGTGCGTATCGGTCACCAAAAAACGGTTGCGGTTGCGGATAACCCCGAAGTCGAACATATCGCCCTGCTTAAATTCCATGCTTGCGGTTTCGCCTATTTTTTTGGATGCCGCCACCGTCAAATGCTTGCCTTCCAAATCCGCCAAGGTCATTAAAATCAAATCCCCTCTGGGGATAAAGTCGGCACAGCGCGCCACCACTAAATTTGAAACTTCCGCCACCGAAAGGCTCGTCACTAAATCTTCCGCCAATTTGCGCAAATGATAGTACGTTGAATATTTTTCAAAATAGATACTGATGCCTTTCCCTTTGCTGCGATAGGTGATATCCAAGTCATTGGTTTCATTCTGGTATTTTTCGCGATCCACAGCCTTGACGGATAAACGGTTTTCGAAATCAAGATCCATGCGGTACAAAATAAAACACATCACGGCATATTCAAGAAAGAACCACATCAGAACCGAGGTCTTCGAGACCGTGGCCGTAAAAAGGACGACGATCCCGGCATAGAGCGCGAAAGCCAGGCCGCCGATTAACTGAAAAGCAAACCAGCCGCCCAAAATGGGGAATAAGAAACCCGCCAGGCACAGAGCAATCTGGGCAAAATAGACTTCCGGCAAGACGGTGGTCCTCAAATAAACCAGACCATGAATGTTCCAATACGTGAAAAAACAACAAAGAAGGAAGGAAAGAAAGGCAGCTGCCTGTCTTTGCAATAGCGGAACCGGAATCATCGCAAATCCCGGAATACTTTTAAAATTGCCTCTGGGCTACTCCCCTGCAAGGTTTAACCCTCTTTCAGGCGGCCATCGCAGCCTTAAGGTAAAACTCAACCGGTCAAATAATGGCGTCTTTATTTTCCGAATCGAAGAAATGGGCCTTACTCATGTCAAAAACGAGTTGAAGATCCTGATTCACGGTCGCCGTATCTTGATTCGAAACACGCGCCACAAAATTATTGTTGCCCGCATTCATGTAAAGATAAATTTCAGACCCCATAGGCTCCACCACATCCACAGTCGCCGTGATCGTAAATTCCGGCCGCGCGTCCTGCGCAAAAATTTTGTCATAGATGTCTTCAGGGCGGATGCCGAACACGACATCCTTGTCGCGGTACGGCGTGATTTTCGCCGTATGCTGCGGCAGCACCCGCAACTTCAAGGCTCGGTCTATGAAATAGAAGTCGCCGTTTTGCGCCACGATTTTTCCTTTTAAAAAATTCATCGGCGGCGACCCGATAAAGCCGGCCACGAACTGATTGATGGGATTTTCATACAGATCAACGGGCTTGGCGATTTGTTGGACCTTCCCTTTTTCCATCACCATAATCCGGTCCCCCAGCGTTAAGGCCTCCACCTGGTCATGCGTGACGTAGAGCATCGTGGCTTGAAGACGATTATGTAATTTCTGCAGTTCCATGCGCATTTGAACGCGCAGTTTGGCATCCAAATTACTCAGCGGTTCATCGAAAAGAAATACTTTGGGTTTACGCACAATCGCACGCCCGACCGCAACACGCTGGCGCTCGCCGCCTGAAAGCTCCTTGGGCTTGCGTTTCAGCATGGAAACGCTGCCCAGACCTAAAATTTCGGCCGCTTCTTGAACGCGGCGCTCGATTTCCTTGGCAGGGTAACGCCTCAGTTTTAGACCAAACGCAAGATTTTCATAAACCGTCATGTGGGGATACAACGCATAATTCTGGAAAACCATGGCAATATCGCGATTTTTTGCGGGGACATCATTGACAATCTGCTTATCAATCAAGACATGGCCTTCCGTCACGTCCTCAAGCCCTGCAACCATGCGCAACGTGGTGGATTTGCCGCAGCCCGACGGTCCGACGAAAACAAGAAATTCTTTATCTTGAACTTCCAAGTTGACTTTATTGACCGCATAAACGCCGTCGGCATAGACTTTCGAGAGATTTTTCAAAACAACTGTTGCCATTCATGGCTCCTTTTTTGAAGACGGATCAAACAGGTCTAGAAATTGACTGATAACACTTTTTAGATTGCGGCGATGCTCAACCCGGTCGATAAGGCCGTGTTCCAGCAGAAATTCGGCTGTCTGGAAACCTGCCGGCAGCTTTTGCCGGATCGTCTGCTCGATAACCCGCGGACCGGCAAAACCGATTAAAGCCCCCACTTCACCGATGATGATATCGCCCAGAGAAGCAAAACTGGCCATGACACCGCCCATGGTCGGATTCGTTAGAACTGAGATAAACGGATAAGGACTTTTCTGATAGCGTGTTAAGGCCAGCGATGTTTTCGCCATTTGCATGAGGCTCAAAACGCCTTCATACATTCTGGCTCCTCCGCCGGACCCCGACACAATAATCAGCGGCAACTTTTCTTCAAGCGCATATTCGATGAGCCGCGTTATCTTCTCACCGACGACCGATCCCATGGATCCCATGATAAAACGGGAATCCGTCACGCCAAAAGCCAGCCGCCGGCCGTTCAATTTCCCATCGCCGGTCAGACAGGCCTCTTTCAAGCCGGTCTTCTTCTGATCATGCTTTAACTTATCCCGATAGGATTTAACCCCTTCAAAATCCAAGGGATCCTGCGTTTCTAAATCCGGGTTTATCTCTTTGAAAGTTTTAGGATCCAGCAGCTGATGGATACGTTCCTGGGCCCCGACAATAAAGTGATAATTGCACTGCTTGCAAACGGAGTCGCTTTCTTTAAGCGCTTTATTGAAAAGGACATGCTGACAACTGGGGCACTTCGTCCAAAGACCGGCTGGAACGCTCTTCTTCTTCAAACCGCTGGTAACCATGTTCGGCGTTAAGTCAATGGCGTCATTCCTGCCTTTTTCTGTCAAAACGGCCACCTGTCTTTCCTCTGCGCAGTGCGCACTGCATTAAAAAAAAGACCACCTGAAGTGGTCCCTGATCCTCGATTGGCTTGAAAACGGACCTATTCTAGGAGAGGCCACCGGCAGTGTCAATCTCTTTCTATCCTGTTTTGTTTCCTAGCTTTACAACAAGTTCGACCCATGATATTGTTTTGGCATGGAACCGGGATTTTTCCAGCATCAGAGCCAAAAACAGATCCTTTCGCCGCAAATCCGCCAATACCTGAAGCTGCTCCAGCTCCCCCTGACGGAACTCGTCCAAGCGGTGGATACCGAAATGGCGGAAAACCCTATGCTGGAGGAAAGTGACAAGGCCGGCGATGAGCCTTTGGCCGCCCCCCCCGAAACGGAGCCTTTGAAAGAACCGGCCGAAAAAGAGTTGAGTTTTGATGATTCTTTTGAATATTTCGACAAACTGGACGAGAGTTTCCAGGCCAATTACCGTGAATCCGATTTATCCGGGTATTCACGTGAAGAACTGCGGAAAAAACATGACTTCCAAGAAAGCCTTTTAACAAAACCTGAAACCCTGTTTGATTTTCTCAACTGGCAAATCCGCTTTCTCAACCTGGATGGCATCGAAAAGAAGATTGCCGAAGAAATTGTCGGCAATATCGATGAAGAAGGGTATCTCAAAGCTACCGCTCAGGAAATCGCAACAACCACGGGACAGCCGCCGGAAAAAATCGAAAAGGTTCTGGCGAAAATTCAAGACCTCGATCCCCCCGGCATTGCGGCGCGGGATCTCCGGGAGGCCCTCTTGATTCAGCTGCGTAAAAAACCGGGCAATACCAAACTCGCACAAAAAATCGTTGCGGACTATCTTATCCTGCTCGAAAAAAGAGAGTGGCAGCAGTTGGCGCGCATTCTTTGCGTCGATAGCGGCGAAATTAAAGAAGCGGTGGCGGTAATCGGGCAATTAGAACCGCGGCCCGGACGCACCTTTTATAGTGAGGACCCTATCGCAGTCACACCCGATGCGACCGTTTATTTTGATGAAGACGATGAAACCAAGCTCAAAATTGAAGTCCATGACGAATCGATTCCTGAATTGCGGATCAATCCCTATTACCGCCGGCTGATGCGTGAAAAAGCCACGGATGAAAAAACGAGAGTATTTCTTCGCGAAAAAATGCAAAACGCCGTCAATTTTATCAAGGCCCTGCAACTGCGCAAATCAACCCTGTGCGAAATCACCGAGGAAATCGTGCGCGTGCAGGCTGCTTTTTTTGCCAAAGGCTTTGCGGAAATGGTCCCGCTCCGGCTCAAGGACGTAGCCGAGCAACTGGGCATTCACGAATCCACCGTCAGCCGCGCGATCCACGGTAAATATATCTCGACGCCGCAAGGCACGATCGCTTATAAAAGTTTTTTCACCAACCGGATGGAAACGACCACCGGCGACGTGGAGTCCCAGCGCAGCATCATGGAGAAAATCCGTAGTTTAATCGACAAAGAAAACCCTGCGAAACCCTTGAGTGATCAGGAAATTGTCACAATTTTGCAGCAACAAGGGATGGTGATTGCCCGCCGCACCGTGGCGAAGTACCGCGATTTACTGAAAATCCTGCCCTCGCATTTGCGAAGAAAAAAGTGACGCTTTGGTCATCCCCGAACACCTTCGCAACAGAACATCAAGTTCTGCGCGAAGAGTGCTCGCGCATAAAGCGCGCAGTGTGCTTTTGTCGGGGATCCAATTGGATTCCCGCCTTCGCGGGAATGACAAGATATGGAGCTGGTGCGCGGGCTTGAACCGCGGACCTGCTGTTTACGAAACAGCTGCTCTACCAACTGAGCTACACCAGCTTTTTATTCTGCGAAGAAGGTCACAAATATACCAGATTTTACCGGGCGTGTCATCCTGAGCTGCCACGAAGTGGACGGCGAAGGATCTCTGAACCCGTAGATTCTTCAGAATGACTCTTAAAACCGCCACCGTTTGGCGAGATAGAGATAGCCTAAAATCGTTTTAGCGTCTCGAATTTTGCCGCGCTTGATCATGTGTTCAATTTCGGCCCCTGAAAAGGTATGGGCCTCGATCTCTTCATCCTCATCCTTCTCCCCGTATTGCGGCACTAAATCTTCCCCCAGAAAAAGATGCATAACCTCACCCGAAATACCCGGCGAAGGAAAAAAAGAAACGACTTTCCGCAATTTCCTGGGGCGATAGCCGATTTCCTCGCACAATTCCCGCGTGGCTGCTCCGCGCCATGTTTCCCCGCGTTCCACCCCGCCGGCCGGCCACTCCCACAGCCGGTCCCGGGCCGCAAAACGGAATTGGCGGATCAAAATATAACGGTCCGGTGCCAATTTTGGAATGATGACAACCGAGCCCGGATGCTCCAGGATTTGGCGCGAAACCAGACGCCCGCCCTCTTTCACCGCGCAATCCACCAAATGCATCGGCCCTTTGGAAAACACGACTTTGCGTTTCAGGATTTGGAAAGAATATTTCTTTCGTGGGGAACGCTGTTTTTTAGGCATACTGCTTTTTTCTCCTTGAATCTTCGCGCAGCCGGATTTCAACCGGTGCGCCTGGTTTTAAATGTGCGGCTGTTCTGGCCGAACCGCCGGGCAAGGCGATTTCCAAATAATCGGCGCTGTTCCATAACGCACAAAGACGCCGGGCGCCGGCGCCGTAAGTCTTTCTCAAACCGCCCAAATCCTGGCGCCCGGCAAATACGCGGGCCCTTGCCTCGAACTTGCGGTCAAGATGGGCGCGCCGGATATTGGTGACGGCATTTCCAAAATGATCGAAAAACAAAATCTGCCCCCGTATTTTCCCGGACGTTTCTCGGATTACGGGCAGATTCAGGGATTTCAGATGCCTGACGACCGGCCCTAACTTTGAAAAGACAGTGCCTTTGGTCAAGGCTGCGGCCACGACCGCCATGATATCCCGTCCATGAAACGTCGGCGAAACTTGTTTGCGGAAAAAACGCGGATTCTCAATGCTGCGGATCGTGACGGCACGCTCGCGCGCGAGGGCTAAACTCAAAAGACCGTTGTCAGGGCCTAAAAAATAATACCGGCTGGATTGGGCACATAAAATTTTACGGGAGGTGCCAACACCCGGATCAACCACGCAAACAAAAATGGATCCTTCCGGGAAAGAAGCGTAGGCATTCTCTAAAACCATGGCACCCTGCAGTACCTGTTGAGGGCCAATGCCGTGCGTCAAATCCACGATGCGGGCATCGGGTTGCAAGGCATACAAAATCCCTTTCATTTCCCCGGCGTAAGCATCTTCCAGTCCAAAATCTGTCAGTAAAACAATCAAAGGCTTCATGGCATCGACGTCCGTTACCGTACGGACCGCGGCGGGGCCATGAATTCCGGACCGATCGCTTCCGGCAGCGCGGTCTCGACAATGGTTTCAATCGCTTCGAGATCCGCTTCCGAGAGGAAGATTTGAAAAGCGCCGGCGTTTTCCTGGGCTTGCTGCCGGTTCCGGGCTCCGGCCAGAACAACCGTCATCCCCGGCTGCCGGGCGGCCCATTGAATCGCAAGCTGGCCGACAGTCAAACCTTTCTTCTGCGCCACGGCTTTCAAATGCTCGATGGCGGTAAGATAATATTCGAAATGTTCTTTTTGGAATTTAGGGTCCATGCTACGCACATCCCCTTTGTCAAAGTGCGCCGCAGAGTCAAATTTACCGCTGAGTAAACCGCGGCAAAGGGCACCATAACCCAGCACGGCAATGCCATGTTCGCGGCAGAACGGCAAAACGTCCTCTTCGATACCGCGCTCAAAAAGATTATAGGGCGGCTGTAACGTATCGAGTGGCGCGACATCCAGGCAACGCTTGAGTTGCGCGACATTAAAATTGCTGACGCCGATCGCACGGATCGTGCCCTTTTGCTGAAGTTTGGCCAACGCTTCCATCGTCCGTTCAAAAGGGACGGATTCATCGGGCCAGTGAATTTGATAGAGATCCAGGACATCCGTCTGCAATCGCCGGCGGCTGTCATCCAATTCCTGCAGCATGCGCTGGGGTGAGGCATTGCGGCGGAGCGTTGTTTTTTTATTGTCCCATTCTAGGCCGAATTTTGTTGCCAGGACAACCTGATCCCGGATCCGGAGGCGTTTGAGCACGCGGCCGACGGTTTCTTCCGACCGGCCAAAACCGTACACGGGTGCGGTATCGATGAGGCGTATGCCTTGCCCGAGGGCCGCTTCGATCGCTTCTTCGCAATCGCGATCGTCCGCATCGCCCCACATCCACCCGCCCATCACCCAGGTGCCAAGCCCGACC